>Ga0179593_1373093_pt1 | contig 16073 bp, 22 predicted proteins | sample CZODoug2_1_08_16_FD_185931 | JGI IMG/M metagenome (GOLD analysis project Ga0179593, IMG submission 185931) | Vadose zone soil fungal communities from Angelo Coast Range Reserve, California, USA - CZODoug2_1_08_16fungal (PacBio error correction) | ecosystem: Environmental > Terrestrial > Soil >...
AGTGGATAATTCTTAAAATAAGAGAATGATGTAGGGAAACCGGTTCTGAACAAACAGTCCGTTCGCGGCTGCTTCAGAAGTTGCGAGGGGAGGAAATCATACGGGAGAACGGCAAACCTGGTGACGACAAAAAAAAAAATTTACAGAGCGAGGAAATGCCTGGGATGGATCTAAAAAAAAAAGTGGTTATGGGGGGAATGAGAAGACACAGGAGAAGTCGGGACTGGGGCGATGGGGGGTGGAAAATAGTCCACTTTTAGGGAAAATGTAAAAGTGGCTCGGTAATAGCGTATAGCTGTCGGCTCAGCGGATCTCGGGAAACGTCCGTTCAGTTGTTTATAGTTTTGGTGGTGTCAGGTGGGTATTTCTGGGTGTGTATGTTTATTTTGATTATGGTCGGTGACTGATTGGAAATGAAAATGCTGGGTGCGTAACTTCCTTGGAGATGAATCGGGAAAGGGGGCAAGTCTCTTTTAGCGGCGCACGTATCAAAAGAAGGACATGCAGGAAAATTTTCTGGGGAATGGTTTTTGTGGTGATGGTGCAGATTCGCTCAGTTTATTTGGATCACACGTAGCAGACGTTCTGAAACTTAGCTAAGAAAAAAGAGCGGAATGGTACTCGAACGTGTAGAAAGGGGGCAACTCTAGGGGGGCTTGAGTGGATGCCCGTTGGTAAAAAACCTGGCTACTGTTTTGGAAAAGAGGATGTAAAAGTAGGCGCAAGAACGTGGCGTCCTCATGGATGCAGGAAGAAAAAAAAAAAAAAAAAAAAAAAAAAAAAAAAAAAAAAAAAAAAAAAAAAAAAAAAAAAAAAAAAAAAAAAAAAAAAAAAAAAAACAACCTCAAACAGGGTTTTGGAAACAAAAAAACAAAAAAAAAAAAAACAATGTTTTTTGTGTGGGGGGATCAGCGCCTGGCACCTACCGCCCACAACGTTCCTGCGCGTCAGCCCGATGTGTTCCCTTCAGAACGGAGGAAGGAAATGGGGCGGGACCCCTCCCTGCCTATGAAACTAAACTGTGGATCACGGATCTGGCAAAAGAAATCCAAGGACAAATGAGGGCTCTCAAAAGGGAGGGGCCCGCGAAGGCCGCAGTAGTATAGGGCCGAGGCTTTGTCAGACCACTGCTAGCCGTACAATTGGGCGAATGCATCAGGCGAACTGTAGGCAGCACTCAATTCGGGAAGGCAGCTCCAGGATGACTCGTGATAGGAGGGCTTGGGCAAACAAACTTTTCTTTGGAGGCGAAAAAGGCCTTCTTCGCTAGATGAATGTAGGGGAAAGGGATGTCGGTGGGAAAAATGAGGGGTAAGTGCAGAAATCATATGGACTCAACTTAAGTAAGGAACAAAGGGGAAAAATCACCCGCTTCAGATGATATTTTAGGGATACAATTTTCGCACGGGGGGGGGACGGAAAGAAAGGGTTTGAGGAAAGAGATTTTTGGCAAAAGGAAAAGAAAAGGGGGGGCAAAATTCAATGGGACAACTTAACTGGGGGAGCAGGGGAGAGAAAGAGACACTGGGTCTAGGCTGCTGGGTCATTTCCAGTTTGGAAACTAGGGGAAATGGAGAGGTATTGTTTGCATAATACAGCGGGGGAGAAGGGACTAAGGACCACGTACGTTATACATTCGATTAGGAAAGGAAAAAAGTGGTCTGCACCAATGTGGGGGGAAGGGTTGTGATTCAGATGGAAGCTCAGGGGGGAGAAAGGGGGGGGTGCATTCTTGAGTCCGAGTTGGAATGAAATGTATTCTTAAACAAAGAAGGTCAGGCCATACATTGCGAGGAAAATGATCTGGTCAAAAAGGTCTCAAGGAGCAAAAGAAGGGAAAAGTTTTCATCACCAGGGCTCGAGCGCTAAAAAGAGGAAATGTCCTTTCATAAAACCAAGGGGGATGGTATGTTATGAATAAGCTCTGGAAATGGATCAGAGGGAGAAGGAAGTATTAGAAGGATACTTAAGGGGGTGGGTCATTAAAAAAGGGGGTTTGAAATCTCTATGACAAAGGTCTTGGCAAAAAGGAGAGCTCTTGCCACAACACAATAAGGGGAAAGAATAACAAAAGGACCAAAAAGAATGAAAAAAAAAATGAATAGGGAAGGGTAGGGGAAAAATATCGGACTTTGGGATCAAGGAAAAAAAAAAACAAAAAAAAAAAAAAAAAAAAAAAAATGGAATAATGAAAAGAGGGCAGAGAAGGAGTGTCGGTCTATTAAAGGAGCAAGGGAGCAAAATTTATGGGTGGAAGGGGTCTATTTGACACAGGAGGGGGGGTAAAAAGAAAAGGATCTCTTGTGCATCGGGACTAGGTAGGGGTACCAGGATAAATAGCACCCATCCAAGGGCAGCCAAATAGGGCTGTCTACAAAACCTGAACGCCCAGGGCCAGAAGCAACCAATTGAGAATAATATTGCAATGGCTCCAAAAAGCATCAAAAAAAGGTAGAATCATTTCTCACATCTTGGGGGACATTCTTGAAGGAAAAGGGGTCAAGCTCATTCCGGTGAGGAGGAGTGGCATCTCCGGAACCAATAAAGTAGCAAATTGGTCAAAAGCACTGGGAAAAAAGGTGACCAGCAGTGTGGAGAGGTGAAGTGTCTCTTCGGAAATTCAAGAACTTTCTAAGAAGGTCAGACTCTAAGTGGGGAAAAAAAGGGCTTGATAGGAATAATTTGCAAATAATAAGCACGACAACATCGGGGTTGTGGCAAGTACATGGGGGAAGTCCTAAAACGGTTAAAGGGGGAGGGCCGGGGGGGATGAGACTGGGCACTTGCGAAAAAAAAAGGAGAATGGACATTGAATAGGGGGAATAAAATAAATTGGGGAAGTTCAGCAAAAACATAAAAAAAACATCAAAAAGTGCCTTGATCGGATAGAGCAATGTTGGGGGGTCGCTGGAAAAGGCGCAGACGAGAAGCATAAAGAAGGCTTATCAGTGTAGCATATTCGGTGGCCCTAGTTAGGCTGTGGACGAAAGAGGCGAGTGTTAGGAAAAGAGCGGTCTGAAAGCTGAAGAAGGGGGGAAAGGGGGGCTATAAAGGGGGGAAAGGTCAACTTTGAGAAATCGCATGGGGGGGGGGAAGGGGAAGGTCCGGGGAGGCCAGAATGCGCCAGGGGTTGGAAGATTTAGAGGGGGGGTGGGAAAAAGCAAAGATTGCAAGATTGAAAAAAGGTGGAAGATCAGACTCAAAGGTACTTTTTGGAGTGGTTGTATCGAAAGCACAGTGGGGCCAAGGGGTCATTCCCGGGATAGAGCAAAGGGAGGGGGAAATCTATGCAGAAAAGGTGGAGGGGGGAAGCAAAGGGACATGCAGAGAAAAAGGCTTGGGGAAGGTAAAAAACAACGAGTCAGTGTAGGACTTAAAAGGTGCTATAAAAGGGTTCGTGTGAATATGCAGGGTAACTGGAAGGCAGACTACAAAAAAAGACATTGTCCAGCAGGAGAGGGAAGTCAAGGGCTTGAAAAAGGAAAATTGAAGCAGAGGGGAAAATCGGGGGGCAAAAAAAGAAAAGGGGGAGGACGATGGGGAGAAAAGGTATCACGTGCGAATTAAACCCGCCGCAGTGGGATTACAGATTATCTGTTGAAAAAACATCACTGGGAGTCGTGAGAATGAAGGAAAAAAGTGAAAGGCAGAGCAAGAGGGGCCAAAATGTCATGGCTAAAAGGCGAAAAGGGGGAGGGTGACCATCGAAAGGCTCTGCAGGACCAACAAGAAGGAAACAGCGAAGCTACGATACTTTGAAATGTTCGTGCAGGGTACTATGTAAAGTAGACGGGGGGCTAGAAAAACACACATACAAGCAAACACTAGGTGAGGGCTTTCTAACTAGCCTGGGACTAACGTCAAAGGAGAGCTGGGTGGAATCAGCGGCAGAAAATGACAGACAGAAATCGGGGTGGACATTAAGAAAAAGGATAAAAGCTCGCAGAAAAACGACAAAAACAAAGGGGGGGGAAGAGAGAGAAGGAGATAGCTTAGCAGATTGCCTTAAAAAAAGGGGTAGGAAGTTTCTGGAATTTCTTTCGCAACAGAAAAAGGAAGAGCGCCGTTGGGTGCAAGTCTTATCGTCAAGGTGCCTCATTCCTAAGTGGGCGTGGGAGGTGCGTGAAAGCTTTCTCTAGAAGGGGAGAAAATCTAAATAGCGAGGTAAAGTACTACGTAGTGTCTCGTGGGAGATCCTATTTTTTCTCTTAGAAAAAACTTCGGGGAGAAAAGGGAAAAAACAGACTGTAATAAAAGGAAAAAAGATGGGACCAACTTACGGCCGATAAATACTTGAACAATATCAATGGAGTTACGTATCTGTAAATGGGAAGACAAACTTTGTGCGTGTAACTTAGGTGAAGAAAAAAGGATGGTCTGGCTTTCTTCTGAGCCGCAAGACAGATCAAGGGGAACGACAAAAGAAGACAGGTCAGAGGCCTGACAATGGAGGGCTGTGGATTGCATTTCATTTATTAATTGGCAATGTCAACTACAACTTCTTTTCAGGAAAAGTGTCTAAACGAATATGCTTCAAGGGAATGCGACAAACAGATGTAGGTGAATTGGAAAAAAATGAAAGCGTGCAATGGGGGGCTTCGATTGGAAAAAAAAAAAACTTCACAGGCACTGGGCCAGTAGTGGCAGTCGATACTAGCGATAAGGGGGAGATTGAGGCACCCTATGGGGGGGTCAATTGAAAAAGAAGGAATCTAAGGAAAAACAAGGGGGATCACGGGTTCATTGCAAGCTACCGAAATCCAGCATGACAAAAATCGGGACGAGTGCTCATAGAACGCACCCTTATGCCTTGCGGAGTATAGGGTCAAGGGGGGGAGAAACTATGCAAGCCTGCTGCTAGGGGGGACCTAAAAGTTGCAAATTCGCAAAAGGTGTTAAAAGCAAGGCAAGGAGGCAGAAGCATCGCGTAGTAGCGAGAGCGTGGGGCTAAGCATAAGAATAAAAGGGTTTCTTGGACCCTATTCAAAGAAGAAAGAAAAGGAGGGGGGTAGTTGTGATTGATTGCAGGGGTGGATAAGGGGGTTCAAAGAGCTAGTCAGGGAAGAAGGAACTCTGGGCAGCGGAAAGCCAGTCATAAAAAATCAAGTCCGAAAGTTAAAAGGTGGGGAATTTGTGCAACTGGGGGGGGGGGGGGGGGGGGGGGGGGGGGGGGGGGGGGGGGGGGGGGGGGGGGGGGGGGGGGGGGGGGGGGGGGGGGGGGGGGGGGGGGGGGGGGGGGGGGGGGGGGGGGGGGGGGACACAAAAGTGGGGGTGGAAGAGCTTATATTTTTTCAAGAAAGGTATGCATTCAGCAGGATGAAAAGGTGCAAGAAGGAAAGAAGGGAAGGAAACTTGAGGCTCAGGTCTGCTGGCAGCAGGGTGGCTAGAAACTTGTGACCCAATTTCAAGGGTGAATCTGTGTATTGTTGAAAAAGGGGACATCGGGAGGCAAAAGTTGTATACTATAGTGAGGAACAACTGGTTCCATGAAAAAGATCGACTGCCGAGGGTGGGGGGGATCGAAAATGGAGCCCATTTGAGATTGGAAGGGTTGGCTTCGTCATGTTTGGGGGCACACAAAAGAGGGAGACATTGCAGGTACTAGCTGGAAAGGGGAACTAAGACAGATACCAAAAAAGGGGGAGGGAACAAAAAGACATGAGCAGCCACAAAACAAACTGTCCATGAACAAAAAGTTTGGGGGGGGAGGAACGAGGGGAGAAGAAACTGACATAAGGGGGAGCTTCATTATTATAACATGAAGGTGATGGCAGGTAGAAGGGAGAGGAAAAGGCACACCGTTTTGTCCTATTCATGCATCTCTGTTCTGGGGCAAATCATTTTAATAGTTGGATCTCTCTCAAAAAAGAGAGGGGGATATACACCTCCGGGGAATTAGAGAGAATGGAGAATGCATATAAGCTGAATGGGAAATTCAAGAAGCATTAGAATGTCCTATAGAGTATTTGAACTTTGATCGAAAAGATGGGAGCATTTTCGCAGGGATTTATTGGTGGGGAGGGTAAGAGTGAAACCGGAGGGCGATGAGGCTGGTTGACCTCTAATGAAAGGATTTGAAAGGATGGGAAAAAATAGTTTTTTGATCATGGACCAGGAGGAGGATAAAAAGAGGCGCCTGATGTGACAAATGAAAAAACAAACAGAAAAAGAAACTCAGGTCATGACATTCAGAATGGTCAATCACGGCAAAGCATGTCCAAGCACATAGAGAATCAATTTTCATTCTGAAGAATGTAACGATTAGGGGGGGCAATACCATATTCTTTAAGATAGAAAGAGGTACGGTCGTGGGAACATACCGATGCAAGGGGGTTCACACGTTGGGGAGGCACCAAGGGAGGGGGGGACCGTAGCATGTTGGCCGGGGAATGTACATTCCAAGAAGCATCACTTCTTAAGTAGGGGGGAAAAATGAATGCAGTAGGGATAGCATAGAAAAGGGGCAAAAAAAATATATGGTCACAAAAGCAGTGCAAGAAAGGGGTGTCAGTGGAACAAGGGTAATAAGGGGAAAAAAAATGAAAAAAAGGCATTTTCTGGCCGGGGATAGACGGGGGGGGCTTGGAAAAACTGGGGAAAGGGAGAGGGAGTGGGGCAGACCATATAAAAACATGTCACTAATCCACATCAATCGACAACGAGCCAATAGGGGGAATGGGTGGCTTCACGAATAGGAAAACTTAAGGGGGAAGGAAGACCAATCACAGAACTAAATAGCCTGGGAGGGGATGCAATCGAGGGGGCTGCAAGAGGCGATATGTCGCAAAAGGTCCAGGATGTGGGAAATATCATAGCAAGGGGTGGTCAAGGAGAAAGGGGCCAGTAGAGGCTAAGAGACGGGTCAAGACATCGTTGGAAAAAGCTCGAATGGTTGAATGGTGTGGAGGTGGAGAAAGTAAGGCCTCTAGTTACTCAATGATTGGTTCGGGGAAAGGGGGAGCCCATTCTGAAAAAGAGAGGGAAGGAAATCGGGGGTGATTCACATGCCGACAACCTAGGGGGGGGGGGCTGGTATTGGGGATAATTGCAGAAAAAGGGGGGCAATTTCATTCTCCTGAGAAGATTGATTGGGAAGTATTCTATAAAAATAAAAGGGTTACGCTAAATGGGGAGCAATCAGCAACATACATCTTGGAGAACGTAAAATCCGGGGGTTAAGATATTGATGACGATAAGGGCTAATGAAAGGGGGGAGGGAAAAGGCATGAATAATGAAATATTAAGAAGCGGAGGAAGGGGGTACATAAGAGGAAGATTTTGGAGGGGGACCTGGACTGACGGAGGGGGATAGGGTAGCCGTGGCAAGGGGGGCAAGTAAAAAAAAAAAAAGCAGGGGGCGCGCCAGATCTTAAGGGACAAAAGGTAAAACAAGATAGTTCTTTGCAATTTAAGAAAGAAAAACTGGAGGTGGATGGGGATGGGGGAAGGGGGATGCAAGTGGAAAAGCGACAGTCAGAGCCAATCTTCCAGCTGTCTGAACAGGAAGGGGAGGCAACCTCAAGGGGTAAAGCATCCCTAACACAGAAACCAAACCTACGATAAAGCGTCTTTAAGTAAACCGTAATGTCCCGTTTTGAGGAGTCGGGGTCCATATACGCTAGTAGAATTCGCATCACAAACACATAAGTGACTGTTTCGAAAGCATGGAGCCGGGAGATGATTAATAACAAACTGCTTTCCCACAGTGTGTGGTGATCTTCTTAAAAAAGACTGCTAAGAGAGTACCTCAGCACAACAAAACGGAAGGGGGGAGAGGGAGGGCAGTATTCTTAAGAAGTAGAAACTTAAGGAGGTGATTGGGCCCGGTGAAGCTTTATGGGGGTTGCGCAATAAGTTAAGTTCCGAGGCAGAACTTTGTTGAAAAGGGAAAGGCAGCATTCAACTGGGCAGTGAAGACAGGTATATCTGTCACTTAGAGTACACAGGGCGAAGAGGAACCAAGAGGGGTATGGGGAGGTTCGGTCAGATGCAGGGGGGATGAAACAAGTTTGTCCGCTTAGGGGGAGCAGCACCTTCCACTTGAGAGGACATGGAGAAAAGTATTGAAGATCGGGCTGTTTCGAACTGGAGAGGACAATTAATACGACTACCATCTCAGTGATGCGGGACGAGAGAGTATTTCTTTTAAGAGAAGTTAATCATTCCGGGTATTAATCAGGACGACCAATAAGGGGGGGGCAGGCCTTCCGCGTAGGCGGCAAAGAGTTTACCGAGTTAATACAAGGAATAATGGCATCACAATTTTAAAATTGCGGAACAGGCTTTAAGGTTTACGGATTCGACTATTGACCCATATTGTCATATCAGAACCCGTGGGGGCACATTGGTAAATTGGTCTAGTCAATAGAATCTTCAAGGTAGTCGAACTACTTAACAAGAGGTGGGGGCTTGTAGCAGGGACAAATCCTATGGGTGGTGAAAAACCACTCAATGTGGTTGAAAAAAAATGCTCGAAGAAAATAAATACGCTGGCACGGCCAACCGGGTGAGAGGGATGCATGGAAAAAAGTGGGGGGGCAGTCGAAATGCCATTACAGGAAAAAAAAGGACAATTTTCGGGGGGACGCACACCTAGTTTCAAGGGAATAGTACTGGGGGACCTAGTACAAGCGAACTGGAAAAACTTGAGATTTTTTAGGCACGGGGGGGAAGGCCTGCTCGGGAAATCAACCAGTACACAAAAAACTATTTAATTCATCTCAAAAAAAATGGGGGGCGCGGAATGTTATTCTCAGCTTTGTATGCCAGTTCCTCTGCCCCGCCGTTCTACAAACTAGAAGTTTCCTTAATTCTTCTTTTACCTAAAATGGCTAAAAGCAGGGAAGGGGTCTCGTAAAAAAATTCGACGGCAGCTTAAAAGAACGAATGTGCCACTAGTCCCTGCGGAGAAGAAGTCCTTTAACAGGAGGAAAAAGAGCAAGCAGAATTGAGGGAAGGTGCATCACTATAAATTGCAGGGAGTAGTTGTAAGGGGAGTCTGGGAGGGGACTCAAAGGGAAGAGAGGGATGGACTCCTGATCACTGGATATCAGAATTGTCTCAATAACAAGGAAAATGGCTCCATCAATGAACGGCAGAGGGGGGGAGGGGTCAGGGTACGTCATTAAAGTACACCCAAGGTCTGTCCTTATGTGAGCCTAAGATTTTTGGCAATGGATGCTATAAATGGGTGCAAAGTCGAGAAAGGACCCGGGGAAGATTGGTCCTAGTAGAAGAGCATTAAAGAACACTTGCGGGGAGGGGGGGGATGAAGGGGCACTAGACTACTTGTTTACCAAATTTATCGGTATGTGGGCTAAAAAGAGTAGGAAGGATGCTGCAAGAAGTTGGAAAGAAGGATGGGGAAATTCAAAATACATCATTCTTACAAGAATGAAAAAAGTAAATTGTCTGTTTCAGGCCAGGGGTTGGGGGATCCTTATTTGAAAGGGGTAGAGGGGGTGGGGGTGGCGTATGTGCGAACTGGGCAGGAAAGAGGTGGGTGGGGAGGTCACAAGGATGATTAAGGTGCGGTTGTCCTCATAGAAGAACTCTGGGAAGAAAAAGACGATTAAGATATATGCACTAAGAAGAGGGGTGATGAGGCACCAAATCCCTCTCGGGGATGAACAAAAGAAGTCCCAGCACAATCTCTTTTCCAGGACTGCATGGGGATTATAAGTAATAGAATTTACAATATCTGCAGGGGGAATCATCTCGGGGGGAATGATGGATTGACGAAAGAAGGGGCACGAATTCGCACCGGGGGGTGGAGAGAAATCATTCTCTGGGAGGGGGGGGATCATTGGAAGTGGGGGGAACTCTTCAAAAAAAACACAAACAAAAAAAAAAATTATGAGGAGGGGGGGAAAAAGATATACTCTCTGCAAAGATGGGACCAGAACCTATTCAGGAATACAAAAATGTTGTATGAGGGAATAAATGGTATCTGAATTGGGAATCAAAAAGGAAGTAAATAGAAATGAGAACAAGATGGGAATGTTGAGAGTGCATAACTTGGAAGACTAGTATCTGGGGGAGGGGATGGGTTATTTGAAACCGCAAAAGAAGAGGGCTATGATGGAGGGAACAAAGAGGTCTGGGTGGAAAGATGAGGAAGTTGATCATTGACCGAAGAAGTTCGCAGGGGGAAAAAGGAAATGGACAAGGGGAAAGATATAATGGTTGCATTTCATAAAAAAACGAAAAGAAAAGGAAAAATAAAAAAACAAGTTCTACAAGTCAAGGCTCCATCAAAAATAATCACGGAAATACAATTGGGAGAACTTTCTGTCAGAGGTTTCAGTCTGAAGAAGGAAGTATTGGGAAGAGCCAGGATTTCCTAGTGGAAGGTGGATTTTCAGAAAATGCATGAACACACTTGGGCCAAAGTATCAATTCAAGAATTGGGCCAGAGTGGCTGAAAAAAAAAAAAAAAAAAAAAACACCGGGAAAGAAGAAAGCTGTCATGATCCGTGTCGCTTCTTAAAATCTTTCCATGCATGGTCATATGTAAAAAGAACCTCAAACCCTTGGAGATTGTTGCAAGTAGGGGGGCCCACACGCAAGCAGAAAAAGGTGTGTTCACAGTTGAATGTTTAGCTTCGAACTTTGAGAATTTCTGGGCTGTTGAAAAAATGACTTTGGCTTCAAAAAAAACGGGAGATGGGCATTGATAGGTGTTTAGACAAAAAAAATCAGCAAGGGGAGGTCAAGAAAAAGAAAATATCTACAACAATCATCTGCGGTGGCCCTTGATGATAGGGGGAAGAAACGTTTTTCTTCGGGGCTCCAGACAAACTATAAACTTAAGGAAGTTTTCATCGGGAGGTTTCGGAGGCAAGGGAGGCGGCGAAGGCTAGGGCAAGTGGGAATATAGCAGCTTGGGTGGTTGGCTCCCTAAAGGCAACCTTAAGAAGGTTGTTGGGCACTTTTCGTTACCTACTGAATTTGGTGGTATGGATTTGGGGTCCGGCCCATGAGAGCCCAGAACCAAAGAGGGGTTGAGGCATATGAGGGGTTGTAAGGGCAGCTTCTGGATACCTCGCTGGCATGAAGAACTCGTTCTGGAAAATTCGAATTACAACATTGCGGTGGGAGGAAGTTGCTATTCAATTGATCATACTTACTGAGGGGGAACCTCTTATGCCTTGGGGGGGGGACGAAAGTTGCTAAGAACGACTCGATCAACCCCAGGGTTTGGTGTCGCCACTCAGGGCCTCAGAGGTCACCTGCATCGCAAGGACTAGGAGGGAGTTGTGATGACTCATTGGAATCTCTCCGAGGAATGCATAGAAGAAAGCCCTGTGGGTGATCTTTTACCGGTGAGTGCACGGTCGGAGAGGGGGCGCCTTTAACTAGGTGGTGACGAAGGGGCGGGTTTCTGCCGGGAACCCTTCCCGGCCCGATCTAGAATGCAGCACCAGAAAAGAAGGGGGGGAAAATAAGACAATTCCGGAAAGGTCTTAGGGGGCGGACAGTAGGGTAAATACTCGTTGGCTTCTCTAAAGAAAATGACTATGCGGCGGTGAGGAAAAGAGATATAATCAAATGGGGGACAAAAAAAGGAGAGTTCATTGTCAGGGTGGGAAAAGGGAAAAGGAAGGAGGATAAATAGAAGCAAGAGGCGTCGAGATGTAAGAAACTTTGTAGGAAAGGGGTTGGAAGTGGGAGAGGGGGGAAGCAGAGGGATAGTGAACGGGGGGGGCGAGGGGGAAGCCGGTGGAGGGGGGGGGTGGGAGGAGGAAGGGGGGGAGGAGGAAGGGGGGGGCGAAAGTTAGGAGGGGGAACTGACGAAGGAAGAAAGCGGGGTGGTAGAAGGGGCTGAGTACATAAGGTGATAACAAGAAAAGGGGAAGATATAGGATTCATCACTTTCTCTATGGAGGATTGAATGATTGAATGTGGACAAACTTATCCGGGGGAGTCAGAGGCCAAATCGGGAAAAACAAAATGGATGGGGGTGGACCGAATGACAACGATCGAAGGGCGTACCACAGTTATAATTCACCATAAATGGAAAGAGAAGAAAGATCGTTCATCTAAAAAGGGAAAGACTTTGAAAAGAGGGAAAGCTAGTGTCAAAAAGGTCACGGGGGCATCTATCCTTAGTGGGGAGGCTTAAAGACGGGGAGCCAGAAGAGTTGGAATAAAATCCGAAACGCTTAAAACAATAGGTTTGGAGGAAATTAAAACTGCTAAGCCCTATCCTCACAGGGGAAAGGAGGGAAAATAGATCAGTTATAATGAGATATTCTGCAAAAAAAAAATAGGGAGGGGGGGGGGGGGGGGGGGGGGGGGGGGGGGGGGGGGGGGGGGGGGGGGGGGGGGGGGGGTGGGGGGGGGGGTGGTGGGTGGGGGGGGTGGCAGCAGTCGTTTCGTGTTGATCCAAAGTCAACCGTCGAAAGGTGGGAAAGTTGAAGACCTTGCTTTCAACTATGTTAGGGTAAGACGAAATGTTGTCAGGGGAGAAGGGGATATAGAGGAAATTCCGTAGGGGGAAAGAAGAACGGTCGTAAAAGTAGGGAGGGCAAGGGGTGAAGGGGCATCAGGTGGGGACTCGCTTCTTTAGCACTCCTGTCTCACTTTTAGAGCAAAACATGAAAGAAAGCGGGGGGAAAACAATGGCCTCAGGAAATAGACTGAAACATCAAGGGGGAGGGGTACGAGTAAAGGTCAAATACAATGGGGGTCTATGCCCTGTGGATCCGGGGTGACACCAATCGTGAATGGCAATGGACTCGTTAGGACGGAAAAACGGAAGGGTCTCATCTGATTCATCAGGTAAGACAGGAATCAAAATGGGGGAGTAAAATGGCTGTACAATTTCTTGTCTGGTGGGGGAAGGGGGGGAAATGGAGCATATTACACGCGAAAAAGAGGGAAAATTAGCAATCTGTCATCATATGAGGGAAAAGGTACAGCGAAAAAAAAAAATTTCCTGTGTGCTAGGGCTGCATTTCAGGGTTGGGGTCTGAAAGACATGGATGTCTCGATAAGATACACGGCACTCAGGTGAAAAAGACAAGGCTTCGAAGGCCAGAGCTATACAAGAAACTGCTGTATCAGTCGAACATGTGCAATTCTGATTGAAGACTGTGGAGTCCAGCAATAGATGAAAAACGAAGGGGGTGCACTGGCATTCCATCTGCCAACAAGTGACACCTAAAAAGATGCTCTTGCATAAGATAAGCAACGAGGGACAGTCAGGTCATTAAGGGATCGAGGCTGCAGAGATCGAAAAGCCCTAACGGTTTTCCAAAAGCGCAGAACAGCTGTCTAAAGGTCGCCATCGGGCAAAAGGGAAAGCACAGGATAATCTCGTCTTTGGATAGCGGGAGGTCAAGAGAAAAGTTGACTGGGGGGGAACAACTAGAAGTGCATCAGGCACTGGAAGGTGATTGGTTTATGGCGTGGGTGGTGACAAACAGAGATGGGCCGGGGTCCGTCCTATGCAATGTCGAATCTACTAGTCCAGTAGAGAGGTTTCGGGAAAGTTAAACATGTTCGCACTTGGGGAAAAAGTGCTCGTGTCTTGATTAAGGACAGGAAGTGGGTTGCAAAATGGGATGCTAGAAAAAGAGGGTGGCATTCAAGAGGAACCCTGAGAAAGGTTACACAGAGGGGGCGGGGGGGGGGGGGGGGGGGGGGGGGGGGACGTGCAGGCAAGGGAAGAATTGCATGGCAGACACGTGACCAAATTTCTTGAGGGGGTTTTGTTGATGGGACGAGAGGGATCTGGCAAAAGTTGGAGCTATAGTGGAAAAAATTTAAAGTGTATTACATTCTTCAGAAAAAGAGAAGGTGGATGGCCATGTGGTCTTTGGGGTTGGGGAGAAGGGAAGATTGGATGTTGTTTGCGTCTAGTCGAGGTCCTGGTTTGATGGAACTCATTCTGAAAGGGGGGAGAGGGGCTGGGGGACTCTCCTTGGCAAGAAGATTCTGGGGAAATAAAATCCTAAAAAAAAGGTGATGTAACCACTCACCATGCTATCGATGGAAAAACTCCTGGGTTGCACCCTCAAATCAACCAAAGGAGGTCGCAGGAGTCAGTTATTAAGAAAGCAGAAAATAAGGGAAGAGGGGAGTAAAGAATTCTTAATAATTATTTTATTCAAACAAGTCAATGCAACTGTGGGGACTATTCATAACTAAAAAAATGGGGGGGAGGAGGAGGTGGATCGAAAAAACTAAGCTAAAACAAACAAAAGGAAGAGGAAGTACCCGGTCCTCCTTGCAGATGGGCCAAAAAAAGGGGGGGGAATGTTCTAAAATTAGTGAGGGAAGAGAAATTAGAATGAAATATGAGGTATTTGAGCGGGTCGTCAGTCTTAAAAAAAAAAGAAAGGAGGGTTATGTTGAGGGGGGGGGAGGTGTGCAAGACTGGAACTGCAGGAGCTGGGGCTGGTTGAAGGAACGACAGATAAAGGATTTGTGCATGCGAGAGAGTGGTGATAAGTTGACGATAAGTTCAATGCAAAGGACACTGCATGCGCCTTTAAAAGGTAATGGGGGATGGGAAAAAACAAGATTACATACACACAACATTCTGCAATATCATGGCTGAAAAGACTCCAAAAGGGGGACAGAACGGTCTGAAAAGACATTTTCAAAAGATGTATAAGTATGTCAGGATAAACATCCCTTCGGTGGGGCAGATACTAAGACGCAGGGAGACGCCTCAACTTTTAAAAGAAAAGGTTCAAGGGTCAGGAAGGTGGAGAGGTCAAACGGTACCCTATGGCATCAGGAAGAGCGGAACTCATTTCGCGAACACATCGGGAAAAAAAAGAGAAGATTAAGGGGGCTATCGCTCGGTAATTTGGCAAACCTCTGAAGGGAAAAAAAAGAAAGTTGGGGCAAAAAAAAGAATCAGGAGACAGAACACTGTGTAAGGGAACTAGGTAAGGGTCAACGAAAACTTTTAAACAATTTACTATTGGTCCTGGCCGGCTGAGGATAGGGTCGGGAAAAGACGTGAGATGACATTGAAGTATGGAACTCAAGGGGTTCAACAGAAAGAATCAATCATCGCTAGGCCTTGTATGGACCTAAGGTGGGCCAGGTTTCAAGCTCCAAGCGCATGCAATAGCAGCTAAAAAAAAGGGAGGACATGTAATTCGGAGTGCTGCAAACGATTTGAGCAAAAGGAAAGAAGGGGTGGGGGGGGGAAATATCAAAGGGGGTGGAGAGGGGCAAAGCGGCGGGGAGAAAAGAAAGGGGCATCGGGGAATCGGGGAAATGCGCAAATGGGGGTTAATGGTGGATGGGAACTGGAGAAGGATAGTGTTCATATTTCATGGGTCAAAAGAGATGTTTGCAGAATTGAAAAGTCTTGAAAGGGCTAAGGGCTGGGGGTGGACTGCTTTAAAAAACAAAATGTGGCGCAGACATCCGCTGAGGAACGTTGCTTTGGAGTATAAGCTTGCGGGAAACAAACAGGGGGGGTAACTGGTCGACAAATAGGGCAGACAAAAGAGGGGGTAAAGCGAGTCAAAAAAGGGATGACCGAAGAAAGTGAAGAGTTGTCGGAGAAATAGACTTAAGAAATGTAAAGAGTCGAGGGAAGGACACCAGAAAAGACGGGTCAGCATAAAAAACTATGGGGACGAGGAATCGCTGCATGTCAAAAAGGATGAGAAACGCGGGGGGAAAAGTATGAATGCCATCGCGAAAAGGAAAAGGGGAGCGCTACACGCGTGTGTAAAATTGGCTCATTTACCCTTTAAAAGGGGGAAATGGAGACAGTTAAATTCTATTAATTAGGGACAGTAGTAGAAAGGGGAAAATTAAAGGCCTAAGATCTGAAAAAACCCATGTCTTCTAATGGGGGGAACGAGGAGTTGAAAAAAAGTCGAAAGCAATCCTAAACATGATCGCAGAAAAAGCATCGGCGAAGAAAAACGCGTCTTTCACACAGGGAATTAGGGGATTGCGATGGGGTCGTGGAATTACGGCGAGAAGAAAGGAAGGAAGGAAAAACAAAGTACCGGTTGAAGGGAGAATTGGAAGCCTTGCGGAGGACAAGGGAAGAAATTAAACGGGGGGCTGCTAAATCGGGGTTGTTGACTTAG
>Ga0179593_1568190_pt1 | contig 16073 bp, 19 predicted proteins | sample CZODoug2_1_08_16_FD_185931 | JGI IMG/M metagenome (GOLD analysis project Ga0179593, IMG submission 185931) | Vadose zone soil fungal communities from Angelo Coast Range Reserve, California, USA - CZODoug2_1_08_16fungal (PacBio error correction) | ecosystem: Environmental > Terrestrial > Soil >...
TGGCGGCCTGCATGATGGGTAAAGTCGGGGGGACCTAGCGAGGTGGTATGAAAAGATCCCTGGGTGATGGAACGCTGACGAGGGGGATGGGTTCCTATTACTCTGAGCGGGGGAGGGCATACAACAAAAAGTCAGAGGGGACGGGAGGAAAAAAATAGGAGTGCTTCTTTTTCGGATGCTGCCGCTAGACTTAGCCGAAACTAGACCGCAATCGATTCAGGCCTAGTCTGAAAAAAAAAGAAAAATACGACTGGAGACGAAAAAGCGAACCTCCTTGGGGCGGGAAAATCTGGACGTTTTTTCAAACCGGAAGTGGGAAATTCTCCGGGGGTGTTGAGAGGTCGGGAAAAAGGAGGAAACCGACGTGCCTGGTAATTACTGAAAGGTCAAAAAGGGAGAAAAGGAGATTCCGAGGCGTAAAAGGGGATCTACGAAAAGGAAGCCTCCGCAGCCCCGGAAAGAGATTTGAGTAAAAGCCGATCGGGGAGTGGGAGGCGGATTGGAAAAGAATCGCAGCAAAGAAGGGGGAAAGTCATGGGACCGACGGGGGGGTGATTGGAGGCCCGCGTCAGCCAGTCGAAGGGCTTATGATTGGTCATAAAAAAAGAGGGGGGGGGAAGAACTGAGCAAAGATTGGAGGGGAAGGTAGGCGGATGTGTGGCAGCAAATGAAGAGAAAAAAGTTGAAATCTGACCCTTGAAGTGTTACCATGCGAGTCAACTTGACTTTGGTCCGGGAGACTAACCATTCGCACGCGCGAAAGATGGACTCATATTCGACGAAAAGCGGACCAATGCTTCATAAGTTTCACCGCTGCTATGGCCAACGTGGGCTGTCTACTTTCCATTCCGGCATTAAAAAAACCCTGAAGGTTAAAGAGGGAACTACTACATTTGAGAAGATCGTCACCTCTAATGGGGAATTCTTCGGAGGGTACGGTACAGAGATGAAAATCTAAAAATACCGGCGTCCGGGTGGGAAAAGGACAAGCGACTCTATTAGCTACGGAGAGATACAATGACAGAATGGAGTTGATGGGGACGGTCTAAATCGAACAAAAAACGTCAAGTGAAGCTTTCATTATGGTTTAGACCGGGGAAGGGGGGCAAAAAAGGAAGGCGATATATTGGGGAGAGGGGCAAATACCCCCATTAGGATAAACGGTCACTGAGAATGCGAAAGTGCGGAAACGGACAGTGGGGGTAGATAAATTCGAGTTAGATAGAAGTAGCGCGTTTGGAGGTTGTTTGGGAAGAAGGTACGGAAATATATCCAACTCAATAACTTCAAAATAAAGGTCGCAAACACAGAACACGGCGTGGCGACTGAGGGAATGGGGGGTATCATTTTGCGGATTTGAGGTACTTAGGCCGAGTAAACGGGTCGGATCAAGCAGGGCTAGAGTAAGTGATGGCCTGCGGGTAGGAAAGGTGGGGACGATCTCCGGCGGAAAGGAGTCGTGGTATCAGGGAAAGGAGGATGCTGTACTGCAGGCGAATTTAAAAAAAGAGTTAAAAGGGTCTAACCTCGGTTCGACAATGTTCATGGCGCGGGGTCAGGCGTGGATCGCATGCAGGGAAGTATGGGTGGGGAAGTTCATCAGCATTCAACCGGGGAAGAGCGTGATATGCCAGGTCATTGCAATTGGCGGAAAGGGTGCTGAGATCGTGTGTGGAGAGGGGGACCCTCGCGGAAATGGGGGAAGGTGGGGTGGGGCGCACTAAAACGTGCCTCGGAGACGCGCGGCGCGTAATTGGGAGGAGGATGGGGGGTGACGCAGCGGGGGGGGAGAGAAAAAGAGGGTCTCTAGACAGCGTACTCAGACTCCTAGAGCAGTAACCTGTGAGGCGCAGGCCTGAAAAAAAAAAAATTGTGTTTTTTCATCCCGAAACTTGTGAGGGGGAGTGAAGGTTGCAGATGGCAAGTATAAAAGTCGGACTCCACGATGAAAGCGGGACCTTCGCGGGATCGGCTTGGCTTTTTTAGCCCGATCAGTCACTTGGGTTAGTGGTAAAACTCTGCGGGGGGGGGGGGGGGGGGGGGCGGCGAATTGTTGAAAAAAGAGGTTACCTCATCGGCCATGAACAGCGCGAGAGTTCTTGCAAGTTTGAAGCCATAAATTCTCCTCGTTTCGAAAGGCAGGTCTCTTCGGATTCAAGGTCAGATACTGGTGCAGCGTGGGAGGGGGGAGTGTCTTAGGCGGACAAGTCCGAACTGACGGAAACTAAGAGGGGAAAGACAGTCACTACTCACTCAAGAGAAGGTGAAAAAGGAGTAGATCTTTACCATTTAACAATCCTTCAAAAGATTGCTGTCGATGTGGTAAGTGAAGAAATAACGGCGCCCGGCAGTCAAACCAAGAAAAAATCAACCATGCAGGCTAAGGGCCAAGAGGCCGCTTGTCGCTGCTGTACCGTGGAACTTGCTGGGCATGGCCGCAATTGCAAGCGTTGACCGAAGTTGCAAGAGCAGAAAATCGTCAGATGATGTGGCATAGCCAAAAAGCCAAGAAGAGAAAGAATTACACTGCCGTGGTGGAAGAAAATGAGCGGCCAACATCGACTAGCGTAAGAAAAAACTCAAATCGGAATCAACAAAGGAGGGGGAAACGCTCTGTGCCAGAACGGTTGTGCGATTAAAAAAAGAGGAGCGGTTCCAAAAAAAAAAAAAAAAAGGAGTGTCAAACTAGCGTAGACGGGTCGCACACTGATTAAATTGAAACAACCCAAACCAAAGCGTGTCTATTTTCTTGAGGGCCGGGGGGTTGCACTCTTATAACAGAAGAGAAAGAGGAACTCCTTCCGATGCAACTGTGGGAAAGGAAGCTGAAAACCCAATTGGCGTGCGGGCATGAACAGCTGCACGTCTTGTAGGGAGGAAAAGCCGGACATAGCTCTAAGGATGCCCAAAAACTCGCGGATAAACATGGGTTCGAGGAAAGGGACATGTCCGTAAAAAGAGAGGGGGAACAGCGCCGTCCGGTCATATCTTACTAGTCGAACAGGACTGCCTATGTCGTTCCTCAAAGGGAAGGAGAGGTTCTCTTCTGGTCGAGAAGAAAAGGGGGATCACTAATACAATAGCCGTGAAGCGAGAGGTTGGCTCTAGAGATTCCAGGGGTGCGTCTTGATAGGTTACTTGCTTGACTGGTCGGCCAGGTGAAGGAATCAATGATTCACGAATGACTCAAGACCAACAATGGGAAGAGGTGGTATTGAAATTTTAAAACAACGGGGGTGAAGAAATAAATTGATTAACGGAATTTCAGAAATCAAGATTAGCCAGTATATCTCAATCGCGAGACCTGCAAGGGAAAAATCTGGCTAGCTGTGCGCGAAAGGGGGCAAGTGGTCAAATGATTCCGTGAAGACGGGGACGGGGGGAACGCCGCTATCTAATCAGTCCGGAGCAAGAAAATAATCAAAAGGTCAGACATGGTCTTCTGTGGCATCCTTGGGGAGGAGGCATGGGGGAGAGGCCTTTCAGAGTCAAGAGGGGTAAGACACATCATATGTGTCGGGTAAAGCACACTACTCGAACAAAAAAAAGGGTGAGGAGATATGGTTGGGTTACTGAATATTAGGTGGAGGCGCGTCAGACTGGAGCTACCAATTAGGGCATGGTCATGTCGAGTGTTTAAGATAACAGAAAGAAAAAGAAGGGGGGGGTGGCTTTGCGATGGGGGGCTACCTTAGTGAATATTCTTGTGACGGCATAGCAACGATTTCGTCTTATGGGAGAAGAGGGTAGGGAAGGGTAGGGGGAGAAGAGGGGAAGAGGGGGAGAAAGGGGGGGGGGGGGGGGGGGGGAGGGTGGGACGCAAGGGGAGAGGGGAGGGAGGGGAGGGGAAGGGGGGGGGGGAGGAGGGAAGAAGGGGAAGGTTGGGGGAGGGAGGAGGGCGGAGGCGGGGGGGGCGGATGGTGGCAGAGAGTAGAGGGGGGAAGGAGAGAAAAGAGGAAAAGGTGAAGGGGGGAAGAACGGAGGAAAGAGAGAGAAGAGAGGAGACGAAAAGAGAGGGGAGGGGGGGAAGGGAAGAGAGGAGGAAGGGCAAAGAAAAGGAAGGGAAGGAGCGGGGGGGGGGGGAGGGAGAAATAAGCAAGGAGGCAAAAAGGGGAGGAAAGTGAGGAGAGGGGGAAGAGGGGGAGATGAGGGTGGGGCGGGAACGAAGGAGAGGAAAGGAGGGGTAAGGGGGACGGGAGAAGGGCATGTGGGGGAAAGGAAGAGGAGGGGAAATAGGGAGAAGGGAGGGCGTAAAACGAGAAAGAGGAAGGGGGAGGGAAAGGGAGAGAGGGAGAAAAAAATAGAAAGGCGGAGGAGGGAGGGAAGGGGAGAAAAGAGAGGAGGAGTGAGGGGAGGGGGAAAAGGGGGAAGAGCGGGGGGGGCAGAAGGGGGAGAGAGAAGAAGGAGAGGAGAAGACGAGGGAGAAAAGAGGGATGGGAAAGGAAGAGAAGACGGGTGAATGGGAGGGTGGGGGAGAGGAGAGGGAGGAAGGAAGGGGTGGAGGAGGAGGGGATGGGAAAAAAGTAGGTTGAGAGGGAAGAAGGAAGATAAATAAAGAAGGATATAAAGGGGAAGGGAGGTAGAGGGGTAGGGAAAGGCGGGAAGGAGAGAGGGTGGGTGAAAGAGGGGGTGAGGGAAAATGGGAGAAGAGAGAGAGAGAAAGAAATGGGGAGGGGGGGGTGGGGTGGGAGATGTGGGAGGGGGGGGAGGGGGGTAGAAGGTGGTGAGGGAAAAGGGGTAAGTGGAAGGGTGGGACAAAAAGGGGGGAAGAAAGGAAGGGAGAGTAGGAGAATGAGAGGGGGGTAACGAAAAGAGTGGGGGATGAGGGAAATGGGAGTTGTGGGGAGGAGAGGAAGAGGTGGGTAAGAAGAAAAAAGAGATGAGAGAAGGAGGAATGGGGGGGATATTGAAGGGAGGAAGCGGGGGGGGGGGTGAGTGGAGAAGTGGAAGGGAGGGGAGAGGAGGGAAGAAGGAAGTAAAAGGGGAAAAGAGAGAGAAATGAGGAACGGGAGGAGAGGGGGGGCCCTCTTAGTCTTTCTAGAGGTTCAAGGGGGGGAGAATAGGGGGGTGGTACAATACTTTGAGGTCGGTCGGATTTGTGGCAAAGATGGTATTTAATATCGAACGATAAGGGGGGGGTTGGTTCGGAAGGGTTCAAAAAATGCAGGTAGACGGCCCCTTAGAAAGAAGAGACGAAGACGCACTGCACGAATTAACGGTTTGTTGGGTATGGAAAAAAGGAGGAATGGGGGGGAAAAAGGTTCGGGCGGGTGGTGCAGAGGAAAAAGTTGCATTGTATATAGCTAGCTCACACTCTTATAATTTCTTAAAAAGGGACCTTGCAAGGCGAGCGATGTGTTGAACGAAGGAGAGTTAGGGGGAAGGTTCCTACTTTGCAGTTCCCGGAGGATCAGGGGGGGCGAACGGCGTCGGGCCGTATTCTTGCTGGGTCAGAGACTTTCCGTCAGGGCAGCTTGCTTAGGAGGAAATAGAGGAAAGGCTGGAGCGGGTCCAAGTGTGTGGGGACAGGGCGGAATCGGGTATGGGCCGGTCGGGTTGGCGTGTAAGCCAGAAGAAACTTTGGGGGGAAGTCTGAGTTGATAGGGAAGGGATCGTGTGCATTAAGGCAAATGTCGGAGACATCGGGAATTGGTTCTAAAAAAGCGGCTATTTGTTGCGGGGAGAAGCGTGGGCGGAATAGAACCTAGGCCGATCAAAAAGCAAGGAGCTTGAGGGGGGAAAATAGCAGGAAACTTAAGCGTTTAGATCGCAAGGGGGTCGGAATCGCTAAGTTTACGCAGACCGAATGTAAAAGGGGAGCTCTGACACAAAAATCGGAGGTTACGCTTGTGGGAATTAGCGGGCGTAAGAAAAAGGAGCGAACCGGACTAAGAAAAGGGGCCGTAATGGAACGGGGGTAGCTAGCTTGTTTGTGAAACGACGGGGGGGGGGGATTGAGGTTGTAAAGAATGAAAAAAAAGAATGCTTGTAGAGTACAATAAATTGGAGGGCTGGCAAGATCTTACAGCAATAAGTCATAGGGAGAGGCGTGGTGAAGGCGCGGGGGGGGCACGGGAGAGGAGGGAACGGAAGAAAAGAGATGCAACAGCGATCGCTGTGCAGTATCGGTCGGGCGGCAAAGCGCCTAACATTGGAGAATCCCGCACGTCAGGTCTTGAAAACCTGGGGAAAGAGGGGGATTAAAGAAATTCGGGGAAACGAGGGCCTAGTCTGCATCTCGCGCCAGAGGATTTCTTTTCAAAGAAAACGCTGGCGAGGGCTAGGGAGGGGGATGTAGCTGGAATGGGCGCAAGAAATCGAGCAATGTAACTTGGGTAGGTGGCTGGGGGGAAGCAAGGGAAGATGCTCAAACAGGGGCGCAGCGGGCCGGGGCTTCTGTCTGACGAATGTTCGAGGTACTGAAAGAGTACCACTCGAAAAAGAAAATGATCTTCTAATCGTCCAGGGGGGAAGGCCGGGAGGAAGATCACGCGAGTGAGCCTCGGGCTCTGGGGCAAAACGAAGAGGTTAGGGAGGAATGAGAAGAAAGATAAGGGGGGGACGCTTTCTACCTCAGAGATTCAGGAGTCGCAAACATGCTTTGAAGAGTGCGCATTCTTACTGCAAGAAGAGAAAAGTAAAAAGGAGGAAATGCCGGAGTGTAAGGGCGTCAGGGAAAAGTGGAAAATAGAAGACGTCAAAATTGATGTGTCTGGGGAAATGCATTCGAAGAGGGAGATAAAGAAAAAAACCCGGGAACACCAATCGAGCGCAGCGGCGATTGGGAGAGACCATATGAAATTCCTCCTTCCATGACATGCATAGGCCTCCATCTTACAAAAAAAATGCCGGGGAGCATTGATACTTAAGTAAAAGGCGCGGGGTTTCTGGTATAATGTATAAAGGGGGTCTATGCAAAAAACGCCAATCAAGACAGAGAAGAAGGACTTAGAGTCCACAAGGTCCAGTGGGGCGGGGGACTGGGGGTCAGGCAATGAGAAAAAAAATGGTGGTGGCAGAAAGGAGACCTTAAGGTCAAAAAAAAAAAAAAAAAAAAAAAAAAAAAAAAAAAACAAAAAATATAGAGGGCCTCTACCTCTTGAAATCGGGAGATTAAAACAAAAAGGGCAGCAAAAGGGGTAGAGGCTCCTTTTTTTGGTTTAGGCAAGCTGAGTTTGTCAGTGGGGCGGTTCGAACGGGATTAAGCGATGCGAACAACCAAGGAATTGTACTCTAGATCAGAAAAAAAAGTCAAATGCCGCCGTTGTCCACTATTCAACGAAGAGGATTGTGGATGATCTCTAAAAAGGTGAACGGTCCGGGGGTAACTAATAAAATAACCCTTACTAAACTGTACCATCCGCGGATTCAGGATTAACGGCTTCCAGAGTTCCATGATAAGACGGCCCCCTCAGAATTGGGGGGAGGATTCGTTCCAGGTTTCTGCCCTGGTTTGGACGGAAAAACCTGCCTCGGAAAAAAGGACAAAAAGGTACTCGTAGAGGTGGGCTCCATGAACAAGGAGGGCATGGTCTCAAGTTGGAAGATGGGAGATGCTTAAACAAATATCAGAAAAAAACGAAAAAGGAGGGAAAGACTTAGGCCGACAATGCCTAAGGCATCTCACAGAGTATAAGTTACTGGTGACGTCGATCACTGGCAAAAAAGCCTGCGGGGTCCCTCTTCGCGTAGGAATTTGGAAAATAGCTCTTCATGCAAGGCCGAGCCTCGTGAACGGGGGGATCCGAAAGTTCGATTCCGGGGTTGGCTGCAGAGAGGGATTATCTCTTTTATAATCTGCAACTGAATGTGTATTCAGATGTAAAAAGATTAAGTGCAAAAATGGAGAAACCGATTAGAAGTATGTTATCGGTTTTGCGGAAAAAAGGGGGAAAACTCTCAGGTCAACAAGTTGGAAAACTGGGCTTTGGCTGCACGGGGGGAAAAAGCGGGGGGAAAAAACTAGACGCGCTATAATAGAGGGGCAGCACGGTATCTGTCGACCGACGGGGGCGAAATGGGGGGAGCATTTTGGCTGAACCAAGGAAGTCGCTGAACGGTCCGGGCGACTTTGACGCAATAAAGAAACACAACGACTGAGGGGCCAATGGGCCCGCGATCTTGGGGAGTAGTCAAGACGCAGGGTCTCGGCAATGTTGTCTTATGAGTAAGGCAGAGAAAATCCGACGTATACACCATGCCCAGCACTGAAGCAAGATGGGGGTAGTAAGGCAATGTTCATCCTAATGCCCGTCCATTCATCGGGGGAAGGTGGGAGATCGCAAGGGTGTACACCTAACGTAACACCTCCTCACACCGTCAAAAATAGCGGGGAATTTAAGTGACGAAAACTTCGGAAGAAAAAACGGAAGATGAGTAAAATATAGAGTCATGTTCATGTGCAGGAGAAAAGGGGATAAGTTCGGCATCCTTCTAGGAGATTATCTAAACATAATGGGGAACTGGGTTGGAAAAGGGACTTTGACGAGGGAGAGCGGAAGATAAAAGATCTTTGATATGGGTTGTCAGACAAAAGCTTCGAGTTCTTATTTTCTGGGGGGTTTAATTTAGGGACTGCAACTCAGGAAGAAAAAAGAGCCAAGGGGAATTGGGTAGTTTGATACATAAAATGGCTGCAGAAATCGAGAGAGGGCTCTAACTTACGCTACGTTCTTTCAAGATCTGTATAGTGGGGGAAACACAACGCCCGCAGAAGTCAAAGGCTCTCAGTTGTTTGGAGTGCGCGTAAACTTGGCCAACTCGGAATAGATTGCCTGTTCTATTCGTGCGACGCAAAGTTTGAAAGAAAATTTAGAGCACGAGAGGAGGGAAAGCGCTCTATATCCTGCAAGGCAAACAACTTTGAAAGTTTAACAAGAATTGTCAAGAGGAGTCGCTAATAGAGGAGCAAAAAGGGATAAAAGTCAGGAATACTTTATGGGCGAAAAGTGAAATAACTCGAGCCGGGGCTTCAAGAGATGTCATGATATGAGGCAGGGCATGTAAGCCATCAGGAATATTGGGAGTGCGGGACGGATGGGGGGGGGAATGACAATGAAGCCCTTGTGGCCCTCGTAAGGGGGAAGGAGGCGGCATCGCGATCAGAGGTGGAACTTTCTTTGGGGCAGGTTTGGGGACTCCAATGAGTCGTCAAAGCAGTGAATCAGATTAAATTTTAGTGGGAGCCAATCGGACCAGAGGCTGGCTCGATACTTCCATGAAGCAATATAGATGGCTCCTTGCTGTTTTATGGGGGAAAATGTGAAAATGACCCTGGATTCTCAAATAAGAAAAAATCCCTCAGCGTAAATGCATAAGGGCGTGAGCCCTCTTCGAGGACTTACGAGATATTGGGCAGATTGGGAGAAAAATGTCCTTGCCTGTGACGTTTTGAGGGAAAAATAAAAGTCTTTTTCATTCGCTGTTAGATCGAAATTGCACAACATAGCAGACCCCCTTACGCAGGTTCGGGTCCGAAACAACTACAACCTTCTCCCCTGTAGCAATAAAGAGACAAAAGTTTTGGCTAGGAAGGAAGGGTAAAGAGGGGTGGTTCGGCCAGGCAGTGGGGTACATGGCCTGGAACAAATTACGTTCACGAATGGGGGCGGGGGGTGCCTTGGCGATACGGTAAGTAGGCCAATAGATGCTGGGGGAAATGTTGGGGGAAGTAGAGCTCTGGTCCTGCAGCTCAAAGAGGAGGTCTTTTGTTGTGTCAGATACTCGCTCCCGTACGAACCTCCTAGCCTCAGGAGGCAGAGATTTCTTAACGGGGTCAAAGGGATCACTACGGCGTGGCTTACGGGATTGATTTGAGGGGGGTGAAAAAAGGAGGGGCTTAGGCTTCATCGGGGATCGCTGCGCCGTTTGAAAAAGTTATGTTGGTAAGGGGGAACGGGAGGAGAAACTTAGGCGCTCGTTTTGGGCGGACTCTGATGGATAAATTAAAATGCTTGAGGGTGTTCTCTTGGATGCAAGAGTAGGAAATCGGTTACAAAGAAGGAGGCCAAAGGCATGTTCCTCTGTTTTTGGGAAATTTGGTTCTTTCCCTAACTGTGCTCTTCACTAGGGGACTACTTCGCGGGATGTCTCGCTTTTCCTTCTCTGAGGATGGGGGGCATTAGAAAAAGTTAGGGGGGACCTCTGACAAGAGAGGTCATGGTTGGATGGAAAACAAGTGAAGCGTTGATCATTGCACTGCGTGAGAATTGGGGTACTTTCAAGATAGGGCGGAAAGGAATGACGCGAAAGTTAGGGACGGTCGCGCTATCTTGCATTGGATCGCGAGGTTTCTCTTTCGGTGGATCGCAGGTTCTGTAGAGTTCTACAATAGTCAGAAGCCACAACGGGGCCTGTATTGAAACGGGAAAATAAAGATACCATCCGGAGACAAAGAGGGGCAGAAAGATTTCCAGTGTGGCAGGAATTTGTGAGGAACGTACAATCTGCCATTGGGGTCACTCCAGAGAGACTGTCGCGTGATTGTGGGTTCTAAAGTGAGAGGTTGTTTCGGCAGGGCGAGAACGGGAGAGAAGTCCTTCAGGGCCAGAAACGGGGCCGAAGGGGAAAGCTACCGAAGTCCCTGGAAGGGGGGGTTAAAAATAAACTATCAGGTGGGTGACTCAGACGGGAGTGGGTGCCTAGGTAGGGGGGGAGGGAGAGAATTCAGATAGGGGAAGGACTGATCGGGGGGTGGAGCAAGGCCAAGGGGCCGATCGGGACAATCATCACCCCTACGTACAGCTCGGGAAATCTCATGGGTCAGGGGGGGCTTCTTTAGGTGCTAAGGAAAAAAACCTTCCTTCAGGTTAACTTGGGATTTAGGGGGGGGCTCTATTGACGAGCATAGTCCAGCCGGTCGTTTTCTACGTCATACAACCTCCGAAGTCTCGAAGCAAACTACAATTAGAATGGGAAGCCGGACCATTCTTGTTCTGTCAGGTTTCGGTTACTGTCTTGGGAGATTCTGAATAAAGGGGGTTCGAGATGCGTGGTCCTGCTTTTAGGTTCGGGAGAAGATGGGCGTTACTTCTTATATTTAGGGAAAGATACTAAAAGAAAGCATAAGGTGAATTCTGAGGGGGATCATACGAGCGCGCTCCAGTGGAAAAGTACAGGAATGTGAAATCATGTGCTTTTCTCGTAGATTACCTCTCTTGAACTAACGTTCTTGTGAGAAAAGGGGTTTAGAGGAGCTTTCAGTTGAAGGAAAAGAAGTAAGAGGCTGAATTCCATCAAAACGGCAGAACTCTCAGTGGGGGGAACATTTTCGTTGAGCCGCCAGACGCGCTGGAAAAATTCGTAGAAAAGGGGTGAGTAGGGGGTGGATCTGGCGTAGAAATCTAAAAGAGGATATCTACGCAAAATTTTTTAAAGTGAGTGGGGGAGGACAACGGCGTCGGAACAGTAAAAGATCGGAGCTTAAACCTAAGGAAGAACAAGTACAGTGCTCCCCATGACGAGTAGGGGGCTCAGAAGTATGGTCCTAGAAATAGTCAACTCTTAAACAGAATTAAGCACGTGGGGTTCGAAGATGGGGCACCTGGTTCTCGGGACAGCGATTCTTCCTTTAATCGTTTCTTAAACACGGAAAAAAGTCGGGGTTCATCCAAAATCGTCTAAAACAAAAGAAACGGCAAATTTGTCTATGACTAAGTCGAGAAAGGCCTTGCAGGAGTTGGAGTAGCGCCGGGGGAGATACAAACTTTAAAGCTGGGAAAAATAACAGCGCCGCACACGAACAAAAAAAAGGGAAGGGGCGACCATTCGGAAAGTTGGAAAGGGGTGGGGTTGGGACCGGGTTAGGGGTTGATGACTTTACCTGGGGCGGGGGTCGCTAGAAAAAAAGGCGAATCTCATGAAAAAACCAAGCTTGCGGGTCGGATTGGAAATACAATCACCGCATTTTTGGTTGGTGTGATGGTCAAATGCCAATCCTACCCCCGGTTCATAAAACACGGACCAGAGGATGTCGCAAATCCGGAGGTCTAGGAAAGGAGGGAATCACCGAGAAAAAAAATCATGGAGATGGAGGACGTATGGTTCCGGGGGTCGTAAGAGACGCCACAACAAAGGGGGCGCGTGGCTTTCAAAAAACTCAGACCCCAAGAGCGGGACCAAGTTCTTTTGTACGAAAGGGGGACGGCGCCTTTCAGTAGAAGCACGTCAAACGAGGCCGAGGAATCAAGGCAAGGGGGGCGGGGAAACGTGGGACGCTCATCTGAGAAAATCAACAACAAACTATAGAGACATAGATAGCTAGGGTATTTTAAAAAACGAGAGATAATCCTAGTTTCCCTGGAGGACGGAGGGTAAAAACGGAAGGACCCAAAGTGCTTACTTATTACAGAAATGTGATTCTTGGGGAAAACTACTCTATTCTTGGGTTCAGGGGCTAATTTCGTCTAATGAACTTCAATTTTCAGACAGGAGAAGTCACTAGGGGGGAGAAAAATTCTTTGCTATCGCGGGGAAAGTGAGATTTTTAGATTTTGGGCTGGATCTAGGGGTGGTGAAAAAAAAAGTGGTAGGTCCGGTTCAGGGTTTTAAAGGCTTCGTGTATGATTCTCGAAACTGTGACAGAAATGAGGTTGGGGGGGGGGGGGAGATATTTAAATGTGCATTGGGGGGGGACGGAGAAGATCGAAAAAGAATTATCGTAAGTAGTTGGCACTTCACTAACTTACATTTTGGGGGGTTTTGGGGGGGGGTGGGGTGTTTTTTGGGGTTCTGGCAAAAAAACTTCAAGGGGGGTTTCAAGGTTTGGTACGATGTGTTGCATACGTGGGTTTTAAAGTTGTTTCTGGGTGTGGAGGTGGGGGCCTGGGGTTTGTTTGATCTGGGCTCCCTGCTGCGCAAAACCTGCCCTCGCACGGCGGGCCACCCAGGGCGGCCTTGAACTAGGGGGAAGGGTGGAGAAAAAAGGATTCGCGAGCCTTTCCCGAAAAAAGGAGAGGTTACCGTTGAAAGGCTGAGAAATTAGGGGGGCGATAAGTCGGGTGGGGCTTCAGAAAGGAAAAGAATGCGAGGGGAGGAAGTCAACCGATGGGGGGTCGGTCGCTGCTGGGGCTCGGATAAGTTGGGAAGGAGTCAAGTCTCGAGAAGTCTGGGGGAAAGACCGGGAAGGGGGTTGAAAAACGAAAGGAAGAAGACGAACGGGGGGGGGAAAAAGTCTGACAGGGGGGGAAGATAATTCTGCTCCAGGGCTTTGTTAAGGATAAGCAAAAGGGGGTCTTCAACAGAGAGATGAAGGGGCTGGATGTCTACTTCGATTGGCACAAGCTAGTGTAGAGAATGGAGGGCCGAAGGGGCAGGACTTTTTTGGTGTTGTCGGAGCGGATTCATCGAGGATTTTCAGTGGGAAAAAAAGAAGGTCTCTGGAACTGGGGGGATCAAAGCTCTGTGAGGCTTGTATTAGGACATGACTCTCTCTAGCGTTAACGCTGTTCTTTGAAGGTTCTTTAAGTCGCTATAGTCTGGCCTAAAAGTCCGACATTCCATCGGGACCCTCTCTGGCACTATAAAAGGGGGTCGGAGGTCCGGGGGGGGGGTGGGCGTCTTTTTCGAACGTCGTGCCAAGGTTATGGATGGAAAGTTGTATCGGATAAGGGAAAAAAAGTCAGATCAACGGAGGGTCCGCTAATATCGTCATCACAAAGAAAAAAAAAAGCATAGGCAGGACGGAGGTATTTATTATATGAGACTCTTGGAAGTGTCAAACGCTGAGGCCGCTTTTCAGGTCGGGGGTGGGTAACTATGTATTTGTGGGGGAGAAGGGCGCAATGGCATTCCTCAAAGGTCTTTACTAAAGCACTGGGGATAGGACGTCGCCTAATTTGGAAAAGAAACCTTTCTAGACTTGCGGGAGGGCGGTAAGAAAGTTTCATTGTGGCGAAAAATAAAAGGGGAGGAGCGTCTAAAGGTTGAGGAGGAATATTTTGATCGGGGGGAATAATACTCTCTTTTTAAAAAGGGGGTGGGGGTAACCAAAAAAAAAACCAAGCGGGTTAAATGGGGGGGAGCATTTCGAAAAAATAGCCTAAATACGGGGGTCAAAAAGGGAAAGACCTAAGAAAAGTAAAGGAACTCTGTCTGGCCGCGAGAGCAGACGGGGCGTCGCATGCGTCGATATGTAAAGGACGACAAGGGGATAGCCAGAAAATTTCAAGATCGACTAATCTCAAGAAGGCGAAGCGGGAAGGAGTCGCATAGAGGATCAGGGGGGTCGAAAAGAAAGAGAATGGAGAAAGGCAAGGCTTTAAATGATTTGGAGGCCAAAGCAAGAGGAGGGATTACAAGAGGCCTGGGCAATAACTAATGGGGGTTTGTCACGAGAAGGACTGAGTGCAGAAGGACTATCGCGGGGGTTGAGGAGTCCTCAGTCTTAGTATTATTGGGGGGGGCTCCTGGACAAGGAAGAGTAAAGATGAGCGAAGCTACTGCAGGAAGGTGCGTTAAAGGTTGAAAGGGAAAGTGAGTTTGAAAATCGCCGCTTTGGAAAAGGAAATTCTAAGTCCGACTGGGCAAGGCGGTACAGGGGAAGTGAGAAAAGACTAAACCTCTTCACGCCTATAGAGAACCAGTCAGAGGTTTTGCGAAAGAGCATAGGCCTAAGGAAAAAAAGAAACAGCGTAGCCGCCTCCGCAGAGAAAGAAAGCGAGAAAAGGGGGGGCCAAACTGAGTATTTAGGAAGGTCGGGCTAAGCAGGGGAAGGGATCATGAGGGGGGCGGGGCTAAAAAAAAAAAAAAAAAGCTCTAAAAAGCCTCGAGAAAAGAGAAGAACGGAGTGCGGAGTAGGGACAGGGTCTTTAATATCTCAAACGAAAAAAAATAGAATGGGATTCACCTCGGTTAGGAAAATAAGACCAGGGAGAACCGAGAGGGCTTTGGAAGAACGGTGAGCTGGAAGATGAGTCCTAATCGGCGTCACTTCTAAACACCAAGACAATTGTGTTCATTGGCAAGAGAGAGGTTGGTGTGGGGTTGAGGGAAGCAGCTAAAGAATTTTGGTAGTGAAGACAGATGATGGCTATTCTACCGGCCTAAATACGCGGACTTGGAAATTTCCGAAAAAAAAGTTTCAGGGGAAAAGGAGGTATTACGGTAGGGGGGGGCGAGGGGGGGAGAGTGGATTTTTAGTCGCTACAGGGAGGGATGTAAGGGGAAAATAGAAATATCCATAAAGGCGCAAAGAGTTTGGTGAATATGCAGAAATACTTCTCGCAGCATAGGTAAGTGGGCTACAAACTACAGGGAGGAAGACTTGGGTGAAGAGGGGGGTACCGAGGGAAGTCCAAATGGAGTAGGGACCCTCAACACGCGGCTCGTCAAAGGAAGCAAATTCCTCCTCTGGGGGGGGGGCGAAAAAGCCCAGAGGGCTGAGTGGAACTTGTTGGGACGATTATATTGGGGCCAGAAGCAGATCGTAATTGAGATCCATAGTGAAAAGAAAAGGAGAAAGTCAGCACTAAATCATTCCATATGAGATAAAAGGGAAGGAAAAGTCCTGGCAAGAAATTCGTTCAGGAGGGAGGAGGTGGAATGCAAGGGGGGAGGTTTCTGCCGATATTGGAATCGATGACCAAGTCGGAGTTTTAAAAAAGAACGGGAGGCGGGCGCACCACTCTGGGGGGCATAAGCGTCGAATAAGGACGAGCCTTGAATAGTCTTTCGCTCAAGGGAGAGTAAAAAAGAATCAATTCAGGGAGCAAGTTAACTGTCCTGGCTCCAACAACGGGGCACCTGAGGGATACGAAAAACGGGAAATCAGGAGATCATCTCCAAGCTGTGAGAAGGGGAAATTGCTTTAGGGAGGAATTTAGGGCCTGCACAGAAAGTAGCGAGGAAAGGGGAGGAGTCAGGAGCATAAACGCGGACAGCCATTCAGGGGGCCGCGCGAGGGGAAGATGATTCATCAAAAGTCACCGTCTTCAGGTCATTACAGGGGAATAAAGGGAGACTACCGAGGCGATCATATCCCCAGGGGTGCTGTTAGAAGGGGACTGTTGTGGGGGAGAGACCAAGAAAAAGATAAACTTGAAAAGAAACGAGTCGACCTGAGATGAAGCAAAGAG
>Ga0179593_1658644_pt1 | contig 16073 bp, 11 predicted proteins | sample CZODoug2_1_08_16_FD_185931 | JGI IMG/M metagenome (GOLD analysis project Ga0179593, IMG submission 185931) | Vadose zone soil fungal communities from Angelo Coast Range Reserve, California, USA - CZODoug2_1_08_16fungal (PacBio error correction) | ecosystem: Environmental > Terrestrial > Soil >...
CAACCTCATTCGGAAGTGCCTTGAGAGGGGGAAAAAAAAGGGGGGTCGCCAGGCTGAGCTATTATTGTTAGAAAAAGGAAAGCGTGAGAAAAAAGGTTGAAATAAAATAGAAAAAGCGTTTACATGGACGAGACTTTACTTCCGACTCATTCAGAGGCGACAGGGGTTCGAGGTCGAGCATATCGCCACGGAATCGAGAGGAGACAAGGGAGCGTTAAAGAATCGTCCAACATAAGAGCGATCAAGAAGTGAGGCTCCTGGTGATGGGTACCGAAAGAGCGCAATGGACGTCGACGGCCGATCTCCGAGGACCATCACAAACGGATAGAACTAATTCAGAGAAACTCGAAAAGGAGGATGTACATGGAGAACCGGATCTTTCGGCATCTGATAAAAGCGCTGAAAGAGTACGATCCGATAGGGACGTAGTCTAAAAAGGGGGGGGAAAATCAAGAAGACGATGCCAAAAGAGAACACTTGTTCGGTGAGGAGGAGAAAAGGAGAACGAAGAGGTGAAAAGTTAAGATACTGAGTCATTATTTCTCGCGCTTACTCACACAAGGGAGGATTAGCAGAAAGTTTCTCAACGCTACCGTGGGGGATCCGCAAGGTGAATCGGCGGAAATCGCGACCAGGTTAGGGAGAAAGTCCAGGAAGGAAGATCGGGGGCGAAGCGTCCATCTCTTCATCGTCAGTGAAAGCACGGCGGAGAAAAAGCTGGAGTGCCGGAGGTCCTGGACCCATCCAAATGGCCGAAACCGTCCGCGATAATACGTAGGAAGGGGAAATCGGGGCTGCGTCGCAAAACGCATGATGCCACCTTTTGACTTGCCTCCGAGCTCAAGCGAAGAAGAAAAAAGCTTGATTACGCAGCGCGAGAGAGGGGGCTCGAGATTCCTTCGTTAAGTGAGGGGGCGCCCGCGCACGGAGTTCTTCTGAGGGAAAGGAGAGATCGGATCAACAGATGGGCGAAAAAACCTGAGTCCGCTAGTCTCATCGAATCGGGACCAAAAGAAAGCCAGAGAACGGGGGGACAAGTTGTCTTGCACGTCGCGGCGGCCTTTCTCCGACTCACGAGGGAAGACCTGCGGGAAAGAAAAGTATCGCCCGCTCCGCAACAAACTTGCAGGATAAAACCTTCGTCAGCACAGTGGAAGGAATCTTGTGGTCTAGGACTGTAAGGGGCCATAGGATGTCACACCTCTGGCTGTCGAACGAGGACAAGAAGAGACGGATACCACATAAAGGGCCACGTCGGAGGATCGGCCGAGGAGAGGGAAGCAGATCGCGAAAGAAAAAGCTCGTAACATTAAAAAAAGCAGTCGTTCACTGCTCCCAAAGGTCTCGAACCAAATACGAGTACGAAACTTATCGACCGACAAGTTTCAGAAGACGTGAAACAAAACCCTCGACGGGTCGCTGCCCCAAACAAAAGAAAAAAAAAACAAAGAAATGATTCGGGAGACGCAAAGCCACTTCCGCGCCCGGAAGGAGCTACCGGGTACTCGCAGTACAAGAGTCGCGGTCTGCTCAAGGGCTTTGGAGCAACTCGATAATATTCAGGACGCCTTCTTCGCAAAGGAAACGGACTTCAATCAGAGGACTTAATCCGCGCTACGACACTAAACGGCAAGAAATTACGTCATCAGGAATCCGAAGGACATGCGATGAGGGTCTCGGCCTCCGATATGAAAGAGGGAAAAAACGCCTGCTAAGGGGGCGTCTAGTCCTGCGGCACTGGGAAGAATCGCCGGAGCTTCAAATCAGGTCAGAAGGGGAAGTCTAAGAAAAAGGTAAAAATAAGGACGCGCTCTGCTGAAGTTTGTTGGCCAAGGAAAATAACCCGGCTAACAGGTAGAAGAACGGACGAAACGAGGTCCAGTCACGGGAAAGATACGCGCGTGACAGACCTGAAGGCAAGAAAGTTCATCCTGGCAAGGAGGAGTTCCGGCGGGGGGGAAGAGATGGGGCGCTAAAAAGAGATACTAAAAGACGGAGGAGAGGAAAAGAAAAAGTGTGAAACCAGGAGAGGAGCGCAAAACGATTACTTGCGAATTAGCTCGAACTGCTCTCGTGGCCCAGGCATCTGGACTCAGAGGTCGACTTCAGAAAAAAAGGACTTAACCGAAAGAGAGAGGGACTTGACTACTGGGGACCTCCCTCTGGCCCATTCGACGCAGAAAAATCGTAGATCACCCATCCGGAGGCGACCCTGCACCGGGCGTATCGGATCTGCTGGGACTGGAAAAAGGAGAGCGTGGAAAGGAGGTGAAAAAAAGTCCCAACTTATCCGTCTTAAGAGATCATATCGGGTCCAAAGCCCCGCCAGGAACACCTCGAGTGGAAAAGACTTAAGAGACTTGAAGGGGAGATAGAATCGGGGGGACTTTCTACTTTTTATGACTCCGCGGGTGTGTTGCAAGATCGTCCTGAAAGAGCAGGGGGTCGCGAGTAATGGAAATCAGATGAGGAAAAAAGTCCAAGGAAGAAAGTTCGATTATCGTTACCGAGGGAAGAAAGGGAGTAGGGGGCGGCGCGAACTCAAAGAGCCGCAGTGGCCGGACTTTGAGGGGGGACTTTTAGAGGAGGTAGTAAAAAGATCTAAGCGAGCAGCTGTAACTTGAACAGGGGGGACACAGCATCGGGAGCCGAAGGAGGGCAGGTACGCTCTCATCGCCTGCAAGAAAGCCACCGAAGGTGGAGGAAAGGTCACTCCTGAAGGAGAGGGTTGAAAAAAAAGCTAGCGCCTTTTTAGAGTCGACGACGGAGGGGGAAGTGCCGCCCGCTGCCCACTAGATACAAACCACGGCCAACGTTGAAAGAAAGGTTTGGGGCGAGAACAGGGTCAGGACGTCAGGAGGGATGCGTCTTAGGAACTGCCGGGAGGAAGGGGGAACGGCGAAAGCACGACTAAGCGACTGAAACCCAAGAAAGAGCGTACAGGAGAGGAGTGCTAGGCTAGCGGACCAGTGGGAGACAAAGAGGATTCGCGTGTGTTGATAGATCGAGGGAGAAAGAAGCGGAAGGGAAGCAGACCGAAATAAGAAAAGAGGATCTGTCGCCTCCCTGTGGATAAGCGCAAGGAGAAAGGACGAGGGAGGCAACGGCAAAGACCCTCGAAAAAAATGTCAGGCGATGTGGCCCAGAAACGTTTACTCGTCTGGGTCCTCACTGGAAATCAAAAGACAGCGAAAATCCTGCCAGCTTCTTCGAACAGGGAATTAAAGGAAAAGGGGAACAATTACCTCTCTGCTGCACTACCCGCGAGTGCGAATCCGCCGTCGGCTCACTCAGGAGACTGCTGGAGAGCCTACATTGCAAACCTTTGGGGAGAATGCTACAGAGGAAAGGAGAGCGTCCGGCTCCCATTGGACAACAAGAAAAGTCACCGGCCATGGCGTCAATCTGAGGAAACTTGGGAAGCAGGGTAGTCAGAAGGAGAGCAAAGTTCACGATCCCTCATGAAGACAGTGGCCGGCAAAACCCCATGGGAAGTCAAAATAAGACAAAAGGGGTTGGCCTCGATCAGAAATCTTCCAGTGAGCTGCGTCGAAGGATGACATTCAGGAACCCGAACAGCAAGAACTAATCTCTACCTATGGGTAGAAGGGGACGAAGCTAATAGGATGATCGGCTCACAGGGAGGTGATAGAAAGATGAGAGCGTTCGTCTCTCAGGGGCCAGGGGAAAAGTGACGCCCTCAGAGATGTGTATGAGAGCTCCCGCAACGGAAAAGCCGAGTGGAGAATGAACACGCTCCTAGGTGACCAAAAAAATAGTATCGTGAGAAAATCTTACTGAGAATAAAGGACTTCACACGGCCTGAAAATCAATTGAGAGCAGAACAGGTAAACTATGACGTCAGAGGAAGCAAGTAGAGGCTCAAAGTGCTTCGAGATCCAGGAAAACACAGGGGGACCACCCTAAAATATCGCAGCGCGACGGGTCGCTGGATGAGTCAGCATCTCTCTCAAAAGGAGAAGTAAGAGATAAGCCTCATCAGAACTCTGAACGCGAATTAAGTGAAAAGGGAGGAGTTGTTCCGAAGGGTGCAGCATTCTTCTCGAAACGCACGGTGGGGCGACGGGGCTACGTGCGGACGATACGTAAAATCGTGGAACGAAGTCTCAGAAATCGGAGGGGGTTCCTGACGGAAGCAGAAATGCCTCAAGAAGGTTGAGGTCACAAAACAGTTGTCAGTCAACGGAAGTCGAGAGAATCGCGGTCGAAATGACGTCGATTGTAATCAAGGTGGGGAAGAAAGATAACACAGAAGCACGAGACCATAACTAAGAAGCAGGCATGAACTGAGGAACCTCGAGGATAGATAGGGGTGGCACTTCTCCTCGCAGGATTAGGTTGGACAAAGGCAAGCGGGAGAGGCGATTCTCGCCAAGCAAGATCGTCCAAATAAAAGTTGGGGGGAAGTTAGTAAGGGACCTGGGGAATAACGGGAAGGGAACTGATTCAGGATTGACGCGCTAGGACTCCCTTGAGTGAGAAAGCAGGGCAAGGGGAACAAGTTCTAGAAGTCTGGTGGGATCCGAAAAACTTTCTGGGAAAGGGAGGGGAGAAGCATCCCGGGTCCATAGGGAGGTAGAATCTAAACGGGGAGGGCCGTAGAAGATCGTCGCAAATCGTCGTGAAGCCCACAGGAGATCCCAAGGGAGTTGAACCGCGAGGTCCCGGGGACTAAACATGGACGAAAATTCTGAGAAAGGGGGAATCGATCTCGTCTTATTATCGAGACCATGTCCGCTTGAATGGCCGAAAATATGCGCCGGAGGAACTTGCGTCGCTCAGGGCGCGTTTTCCAAACCGAGGGGGTAGGGCTCAGGAGGGAAGAAGTAGGGGGGGAAAGGGTTTCTGTTAAAGTTACGTTCAACAGGGGGAAAAACGCAGACCGTCAGTACGACAAACGACTGACGCAGCTGGGATAACAGCACATCTCCTTAGAGCGATCCGTGCAAGCAGAATGGAAGGGACGTTAAAAGGAGCACGGAAAAGAAGAAGGAGAACCGAATGACCGTCTAATTCTCTCCGGAGGCCTCCAAAAGCAATCGCTTCAGGTCAGCGGCAGAGGCTACTCAAAAGGGGGAAGACCGGTCTTAGAGGGGAAATTTAAAAAAGAGGACAAAAGCCCGTCTTAACACCGAAGTCGCAAGGGGCTCAAGATCAGAGCAGTCAAGACCACCATGGCAGGGAAAAGGTGTAGAGGGGGAAAAAAGAGCCGGGAGATTACTCTCTCATGTCCAGGGGGAAAGTCGCGGAGAAAGATGGAACCCTAACCGATGCTGTTGCGTTCACGTTGGAGAGAGAAGCTGCTCGGCTGGGGGAAAGAAAAAAGGAAAGTTTCAATCGAATACGGACAAAGACCCGCACGAGGAAACGGATCAGTCGTTCGAACCGCAAAAACACGGGCAGCGCCGAGCTAGAGAAAAAGGATACGAAACAACAAAAGAGGCTTCTGGAGATTCTACTTCTCGTGACCTACCGAGAAAAAAGAAACTACGAAGATGGTGCAGCAACACAAAAAAACGAGCACGGAGGGGGAAACCACTCCCGGTCATCCGCGGAGCGCGAAGAAACAACGATACTTCATCTTAAATCAACTAGGATAAAGGGCCGAGGATGGACGAAAAAACATCTGATCGGGGTCAACGCGGCATACGTCGGGGTTGTTGAGTAAAGGAGGATCGGGAAAAAGGAGATTGAACTAGTTCATCTCCTATCAGACTTCAGGTCGAAGGAACCGGAGGAATTTAGATGAAGACTCAGGAGTATTTGTGCCAAAAGTTCAAAGACCACACTACACTCAGGGAACCGCCTCACAAAAACTGTCCTAAACAGAACGGACGCGATGAATCTGACGGCAGGAGAAGGGTTAGCGCTCCTGCGCACGTACGGAGGGTGAAAGACGCGTCGAAAGTACAGTCTCAGGGAAAGACTCAAAACCAAAAGGGATCTGAAGTAGATGACTCTCAAGAAAGAAGGTATGAGCGGGAAAAAAAGACAGTCAAAGTGAGAAGGGAGAAAGGAAGTCTCCTTGCCCTTCAAAGGTCGTACGCAAGAGCGTACACGTCGGCGGTGCGTACAACGTCCGCTGAGTAAAACTGATGGTGTAGCCGGGGTTAGGGGCCACTGGGCAAAAAAAGACTATCTCAGGCTCCCAAGGGATTGAAAACGGCGGATCGTGAGCTGCCGGCCAAGCAGAACAGTAGGATCCGAACAAGAACAGGGCCACGTTAAAAGGAGAGAAGTTGAGGGTCGAAAAAAAGAAACCAGAAAAAAGTTAAGCTCGATTAGGCAAGAAAAGAGCCCTCAGACGACAGGTAGGAGAAACTGGAGTAGACGGAGAATACAAGAATGGATGAGGGAAAAGTTGAGGGAAAGTAAGCGAGATTCTGGAAGATCAGGGAGAGTAGGGACTCTTCCCCAAAAGCAATAAAAAAACAGTAGAAACGAAAGGGGCGGTCGGTGACAGGAGAGAAAGATGGAAAGGTGAGGGGTCGTCTACTACTCGTACTGAGCAAAGCCGGTGGAGCGAAGGTCAAGTTCTATTAACTGAAGCGTTGCCTGAAACGGGGGGGTTTCGAAAGAGGGAGGGTCAACTTGAAAAAAAAGGGCGAAAAAGCTTTCGCGTAACTCTCAAGTAAGAGAAACTGAGTGGAAAAGGGCGTTCTCCGAAAGGTAAAAAAGACTGGCCGTCGAAAAATGTTCGTCCCGAGAGGAGAGTGGAGCCCTGAAAGGGACGGATACGCTTATTGCAGCCAGGGGAGCGAAGACGGAAAAGAGACTTACACGACCGGCTTCCAAAAAAGGCGACTCTGGTATCAAAAGTCAGCGGTTAGAGCTCGAAGAGCTGGGAACCGTATCTAAGGAGAAACTGTCGCTGAACGAAGTACAAGAAACCCGCGTAGACACCTTCGAAGGGAAGGAAAATCCATGCTCAGACCTTGTATCTGAATAAAAAGTCAGGCTAAAACCGACTCTCGCGCACTTTGAACGCACAGACCGATCCTCCAAGAAAAGACAGATGGCCCGGTAAGCGCCATCTGACATCGCTCGCGTCCGAGGTCGAAGAAGAAAAGCAGTCTCGCTCAGGAAAATCTTATGCATGCATAAACGGGGGAAAGTGGGAAAAGCCGGACGACGATTCCTCCTCCTGGGCCTATCGGAGGAAGAAATACGTGTTCTGCGATTCGCAGAAGGAACAGCGAAATCCAGAAGGGGGCGAGTTGTTTAAGAAAGTGTTGCTCAGCAAACGAGATCTGGAAATGGAGCAGAGAAGGAAACAGTGAGAGCTTGATCTACCATATCGGAATCTGGATCAAGTAAAAAAAAGCCGCGAATATAACTGAGAAAGGATGATCCACAAGTACTTCGAGAACTTTACGCGAAGTAGTAGGAAGAAGGAAAACAGGGGATTATTCCTATCAAAGAAACCGAGTAGATTATGAGTCCCCACAAAAGTTCAGAGAGGAACCACAACGTAGTTGCAGAGGGAGAGATCTGGTGAGAGATGTGCTCTCGATGCGCTGGAAAAAGTGCCTCAAAGGAAAAAAATTCGGTGAAAGAGCACAAGACGAAGGTACTAGCTATCTAGGCTGCTCTAAACCGTGCTTCCGGTGGAGGTCAGCGCCAAAACCGGATGGCATCAGAAACCACTTTAAGCAAAAAAGGGCCAGGACGCGAAGGCGTCTATTCCTTGAGCGGGGAAGGATAAGGAACCTGCTTTTTTACGCCAGAAAACTCTCATTAATGAAGAATCTACCTCAGGGAAAAGAAAGAAACTCCATGTCAACTATGGACGAGAGGGCATAGACGGGACTGCAAGTAGACTAAGTCCTAACACACCACTCATTTGGGCAAAATACGAAGACCTTACTGAAAAAAGGCCCATGAGGGGTAGGCATATCGCTCCAACAACCATCAAAACACCTTAGGAGGGGGGGGGGGGGGGGAAGGATAAAAGAAGAGACAGATGGGGAAGTTCACAGTTGAGTTAGGGATGGGGTCGAAATGGCTGATAGGGAATTAAAAAGGAGAAAATTAACTGAGGTTGAAATAACAAGGGTCAAAGACATGACGAGCTTCTTCTCTCTCACTCTAAAAAGGAGGGGTAAAACTAAATCGCCCCGAGGTGGAAGGTCAAAGGGCAGGGTCACACACGGTCGGAGTATCAAGGAATAACGTTGGTAGCGCCGGGAGAGAAAGAAAAAATACACGAAAAGGCACAGGCGGTTCCCCGCTTACAGCGCCTACAAGGCATAGAAGAAAAAGGAGAAAAAAACCCCAAAACTAACGAAAAAAGGAGAAGAAGATCTGGGGGCTTTCGTCTGGAAAAGAAAAAAATCTTGAAAATACTCAAAGAGATTATGTCGGTCGGCTGAGCAGCGATCGCAGAAAGTGAGGGCAAACAAAGGTATAGAGAAAAACTGCCTGTTGTGCGATGTGAACAAGTGGTCGGAAAGACGTTGAAAATCTCTCGGACCATCCGGTCGGGTCAAGTTCCGAGGAGAGGAGTGGTTCCCAGCGGACGACTCTGTTTATAATAAAGCGGTGAACGTTACGATCATGCTGAAGGGGAAAACTCGCAGAAGGGTCAAATGGGAGATCTTAGAGAAAAGCCCAAGAGAGAAACAAGCAAGCTCTCATCAGCCAGGGTAGTAAACCACTAAGGGAGAGATCGAGGGAGAGGGACTCATTCGACATTTCCAACAAGTCATCTCTGGGAAAGAGGAAAGAAGTAGAAGAACGAATTTGGAGGAAAAATCCGAGAAAGGGAGAAGAGTAAGTGCGTCCTGCGTGAAACGTGTGCACGGAAGAGATGGAGGAAAGCGATAGCTATAGTTGAATTCGCTTTATGAGGAAGATGAGTCAGCTCACGGGATTATGGAGAAAGGTCTTATTTAAAAGAACGGATCCTTCATAGGACTATAACAAATTGAAGAAGAGGGAAGGCGCTCCCTCAAAGAGAAAGGACGATTCAGGAATCCTCTGAGAGGGGGCTTAAAAAGTGGAAGGTCACTAAAGTAGAGAGAACCTCAGCTCCGCTCCCTTCGGAGAAGACCTACATAGGAACTCGGACCCCAAAAAAAACACAAAACCGGGAAGGGATTTCGCTAAAGAAGGAAGTCAAAAACGGGGATGCAAGGTCGTTCTCGAGGTGCAAAGTCTAGAGGAAGAGGACCGGCTGCCCACTGAGAAAAGTCGTCCGAGTCAAGACAGTGGAAGAAAAAAAAAACTCGAAAAACCCACCAAAACCCACCCAAGCAGACACACCCAAGCGACAAAATATAATTGCATCTTTTAGAGAGTCGGGGAGGCGCGGAGAAATGGGAACTTTCTCTTAGAAGGAGATATTGGCAGACTCCATCTTGACCTGGCTCAAGCTGTGGGACGGCGGCACGGAAGAATGAGACGAATACTATTCTGCGGACCTTACTTAAAACGAAAACAAAAAAAGTAATCACCTACGTGAAAAATCACCCTCACGGGGAGATGAATAAAAGAGGTCGTCCTCCAAGCCACGACACTTCACAGAAGGCACGATGAGATAATAGAACACCGAGAGACAGGTCGTTTCATTTATATGTGAATCAAAAAGCTAAGAACCGAAAGAAAATAAACTTAGAGAGAGAGGAGAAGGCAAATAAATTCTTCGTCCTTAGAAGGGGTCAAAAGGATCTGCCTCTCCACCGAAGCATCAACTATTGGGGAAACGTATGACTAGAACACGCTTAATAAGAAAAGGTGGTTTCTCTCAAGACTAACCGCTTTACCGCGCCTACGGCTGAAGGCGTCACTGCGACGTCAGAGCCTTCTCGTCTCCGGGAATCTCGTAGCCGAGAAGGGGGGTCTCAACGAGAAGAGTCTTTCAAGGACGTAGGGGTGACCACGCGGTCAACTAAACTGCTACACTCATGTCCGCACTCCTAATAAAAAGGAACAGTCGTCCAGAAAAAGAAAAGCTTCGTCCGAAAAGGGAAGAAAAAGCAGAGAAGGGAGAAACGATGTTGCTCCTCGCTCGAGAACTGAGCACTGCGCGACAGAATAAAAAGAGGAGGGGTTACGAGCAGTCTCATCTCGCAGGGACTCACACGACCTTCCGAGGGTGACAAGGCGCAGAAAAAACTTACATGGGAAGGACATCGGAAGAAAGACGAGGTCCGCGCGGCGACTCAAAAAAGGCCTAAATAAGAGGGCCGAGGGGAGGAGTGTACAAGTAGTTTCAGAAGATACCAAACAAACTCAAGAGACGTTACATGAGGCTTCGGCGAAGCTGCCCGAGAGCAAAGAGACGGCGCTTCGTCCGACCTGCCGAAGGAGCAAAAAGAAGAGTGCAGATCGGATGGACGAGAACAAACCACAAAACAATTGGGTGGGAAAGCTGACGTATAAAAACTTTTCGGAGGGAGGCGACGGTAGGCAGAGTTAAGCCGCAGTCTGGTGGGGGAGAAGAAACAGAGAGGGGCCGGGAATATTCTTTAAAAAAAAAAGTTTGAATAGGAAAAATGACGTCCTGTTCTAGAAAAGAATAGATGTGGGACTGGGGGGGGAGGAATCGGTAGCTCCGATCCGCGCGGAAGTGGGGGGGAGGGGGGGCGGCGAAAAAGAAAGGGACAGGAGTGGGCATCTATCAAGTGCGTTTCTTGTGAACACTTATGCTAGAAACTTGAATTCTATCTTGGGTCCTCACGCCTCTGGAGGGGAAGGCTGGGAGGGAACACACATCTGAGCCAGGTCAAGCGGAGGCGTAACGATAAGACTCCTGAGATGAGAAGAGGGAAGGCGACGGAAAACTGCTACACGCTTGAATGAGCCATTGTGAAGAAGGAGGGAACTTAACAGGTGACCTGGAACGTCGGAGAGTAAAAAGGATTGTTGTTGGCATCTTGCCGTAAGATACCAGGAAAAAAAATACACCCGTTCACAAGGAGGCAGACGGCTTTGGAAAAGTCAAGGTGTTCGGTCGGAAATCGGATTAAGGAGGAGCGGGAAAACTCTTATTATAAGAAGCACTCTATTAGGAAACACTTTAGGCAGGGCCGTAGAGGGATATATAAAAGCGAAGCTCTCGTGTATCTCCTGTCTTCTGAAAGCTTTTGTTGACGTCAGGACCGCTCGAGGGAAGTTGAACTCACTACCTACCAACTAAAACGTTACTTCATCCAAGAAGTGATAGAAGGAAAGCCTAACGATCACCTCGCCTAGAGGGAGACTGGAAGGGCGCCGAACTTAGCGGAGTCATATTTCGATTCCATCGACTCAAGTAAAGCCGAGAGATTCAGCGCTCCCCTGCAAGAAGGGGAGAAATAAAGGGCTGCTAAGGGTATTTCAAAGGAAGAGAAGCTAGGGAAAGCTCGAGGTCGATCAAGCCGCCTAATGAAAACGAAAAAAGATATCTCCGGTTCACTAAAGGGGGAACTTACATAATACAAGAACAGTGGGGACCGGAGGAAAGGGAAGGGAAAGGATTGACCCGTCACGCTCAAAAGCTTAGTCCGACAAAACTTAGAGTACTGAAAAGAAAAAACTGGGCTGGCGCATATTCGAAAATTAGTTCCTCGACCGCACGGAGGAAGAAGAGCGAAAAAGAAAATAAGAGTGGAGGAACGTAGTCCCAAAAATTTGGAGAGGCGCACGATAAAGCCTTGGCAAAGGGAGGAGGGTCGACGCGCTCGGTGAGAGGGAAAAAAAAGAATCGGGGTTTTATCATCCAAAAACTACGGGAGGTATCGCATTGACAACCACAAATAAGAGGCTCGGCTCGACTGGAATCGTCTCGAGAGACTCCTTCTTCTGTACGTGGAGCTGAATCGCCTCGGCCGCAGGGCTGCATAGAAAAATGAAAATACCTGATGCCGGAACCCATAGCCCGAATAAAAAGAAGAGAGGAGTCACATTGAGGGAAAAGAGAAGGGCTCCTTACGCTCCGTGGGGAAGCACCGAAAAGGGAGGGAGGAAAGATCCGTACGAAAGGAGGACCCGCCCAGAACCAGAATCGGCTCAGCACGTGACATGTAAAAGATAAGAGGACCGGTAACACCTTTTGGTCTCAAACTATTTCAATGAGGGAACGATCAACGGAAACCCTAAGAGAAAAACCCGAAAGAAAGAACTGACTGGCGCCGCGACAGTCGCGATGGAGGTCCCTTCATCAAAAAAAGGGGAAAGAAAAGATTAGCTGAAAAAAAAAAGACTCATCAGACATGTTATGCTGCAAAAGAAAGGGTATATTGAGGAACATCGGGGGGGGATTAAATGAGCTTGCGACCGATTTGGGGAGAAAAAGACCAAGGGCATATAAGAGCTGATCACTCGGGCGAGGGACAGGGAGTTGTAGAAATCTCCACCTGCGCGAAGATGTGGGGGGGAAAGCAAGATCTTGCAAATCTGGGCTATGACGAAATAAGGGTCAGGGGGGAGGGGCGAAATTTTCCCGTCACTCATAGGGCTTCGGGAAAAGTATCCCCCTCCGACGATCTCTACAAGAAAATACAACCTGGAGATGGAAGAAATTGAACGGGGAAAAAAGACGAGGCTTCTTCTTTCTTCGAGAAGGGTAAGCATGGAGCACCGTCCTCTTATGGTTGAAGTCATCGCGATAGCGCGGCGAAGGCGAGAAGAGATCAGGGGAAAAAAACATACAGGGGGTCTAGGATCGCAAAAGAAGAGAAACGGTGGAAAGAAGGGAAAATGTCAGTATGTCTAATATACTCCCCTTAGTCATGGTACCGGAGCTGCTACATTAGAGAAAGAAATGGATACCGACAGACTGTTACGCTGTGATCTTGACAATGGCTGAAACATAGAAACGAATCCGTAGAACTTAAAAGGGGGACGCACGTACAGCTCCATATAAACTAGGTTTGGAAACGTCGAAACGCCCTCTAGCTGGATTCGCCGCTAAATGTCCGTAGAAGGAGAATGTCTGAAAAACTGATCGATGAGAAATCGATCGTTCGATTCATGAGAATCGTAGCAGGCGGGGAGAGGACCACAACCGAAGAGTCCCCTTCTAAACTGCCTCAAGAACAGAAAGAAACGAGGTCGTGCACCGCAGCGCGAGTGCTAGTGAGATGAAGATCGCAATGAGCCAACGCTGTGATAGGTAGATCAAGGGAAAGAAGAGAAGGCAGGAGAAACAAGGAGGGGATTCTAAAGCCTGACGCGTCTGAAGCCTCTACGGGTAGAGGGGAGCCTGGGGACGGGGTGGAAAAGAAGCGCACCGTTGAAAAAAAAAACAAAGTCTCCCTCCAGAAAAGAGAAAGCATCAAGCCACCCGGAATGAATCTCAAGGGGGAACAGAAGAACCGCGGGCCTCCCGGGAGTGTCTCAGAGGGGCTCCGGAACGCAGGAGGAACCACAGTCAGAATACTTCAAACCAACATAATCGCCGCTCTCCCACAGAAGTTCGAGGAACAGTCGCCGAGAGAGGGGAGAAAAAGAGCGCAGAAAAAGATCAATAGAGCCTCTTGACCTGGCTGACGCAGGCGTGGCTGCGTAAGGGAAGAGGGATCGAGTTCGCTTCGGAAATCAGAATGAAAAACCCTCCTTTCGATCCCCAAGGCCTCTCGGGGGGAAAAATAAGAAACCTCCTCTTCTTCAAAATACCTCTAACTCTAACCCGAACAGGGCGAAGACTTCTCGTCTAAGAGAAGGTCTTGAAAGAACGTCTTCAGGCCTCGTGAGCGAACACAAAGCTCACTGGCTCCTCCGCCTTAAAACCCAAACAGAATCTAAAAAAAAAGTCTAAAAACGTCAAGGGACGAGAAGCACGTGGCCTCGGCTGTTCTCGGACAGCCTCAGATCGAGTGAGGAAGCAGACAGGTTCCGTCTTAGGTAGTTCAAGAGGAAGAATGAGGAAGAAAAGGGCTCGTCAGCAGGGGTAGAAAGATCCAAAACGAAAAAACGGCATGGGGATCTTTCATACACAGAAAATGCGGCGTGTGGACAAAAAAGAACCTTCTAAGTCGCCTCTCTCAAGAAGGGAGAAGGGGGTTCGAAGCGAAAGAAGCGCGATCCAAGGAGTTAAATGCTCAAAGGCGTACGCGCCGGACGCCGCGCTCGGAGGACTGAGCCGCTCTTAAAAAAAGGAAAAAATATATATATTTTAGTCACAGCAAAAAAAAAACAAAACACACGTCCTGCGTAGCGCGCACACTCCTAAAGGAGAGGCGCGGGGATCTTCTGATGCATCTTCTGACTAAAGAGTAAGTTGCGACCAGGGGAAAGAGTCTTAACGTTGACTACCGCTTTTATTTCAATAGTTGCCTCTTTCACCACCAACGCAAAAGGGAACGTCAGTCGGAAGATCCAAGTTAGGGAAGAAGAGATATCCGTCCTGCTCGCCGGCTATGTCCTCAGAAGGGACAGCAAGCAACACGAAGTATAACGCGAAGAAAAATATCAAGATTCGGATGCTTCGAGACCACACGAGATCCCAATGAAAGCTAGGGTCAAGAGGAAAAGAGGACGCAAATGTGGCGCGACGTCGGAGCCGCGGGCGGGGATAGTAAGGCCTGATCGCATTCTTTTGAGCATACAAAGAGAAGGGAAAGTCAGGGTTGCGTAGAAAAAGCCGCTTACGCAAGACGAAAATGTGTGGGGGGGGTAGAGTGCTGTAAAACGATCCGTCTCGTAATTTTATTGGCAGAGGCACAAGAGGAAACGACCGACGGTGGGGAAGCTTTGGTAGGCGATGGAATTCGTCGATCTTGAAGTCCGGCAAACGCGCAGTAGGGGGGAAAGCTCAAAAGACTCCGCCCACCGAATAGACTGATCCAGTTGCCAGAGAAGAGCAATCTGGCCAAAGCCTCCTGAAATATGAGCAAAAAGAAAAAAAAAGAGTACAAGGAGAGGGGAGAAGCGCGGATTCTTGTCGCAAGTTTACGTACTGGGCAAGTAAGAACCTATCCCCTATAAATATGACCCTAAAAGGAGATCAAGTCAGTGTATAAACGGCGGAAAAACCTTTCAATGAGGACTGCAAAGCCGAAAGGCGACGGCTCTTAGGAGAAGCGACGCCAGCAGAGGCAACAAAAAGGGCACGGCCGCAACGGGACGTTTCATTACGAGGGCTTTGCCTCGTAAAAAAAGAGTTGTGTTATGGAATCCGACGTAGAAACTTTTAAAAAGGTCCGAGCTGCGCAACTGGACCGCGCATCGACAAGAGAGGGAGAATGGACAACTCCGTCCATCAAAGGAGCTTCTCGCGGAGAGAATGAACGGCCAGCTCGAAAGAAGAAGGGGGAGCGAAGGGGGACGCCTCCTCGGATCGCTTCAGCGAGACAGGGAGGGAGGAACCTCGCTTTCCGTGAAAAACATCATCAGAGGGGATAATCTCAAGCGATGGATCAAAAGAAAGGCTGCTTGAAAGAAAAGGAACAAAGCCAGGGTGGAAGAGCCATATGGACCAGGGTAAAGAGGAAAAAAGTGGCATATACACTCGGAAAAACACAGGGCCTGATGAAAAAAAAACAGAGTAAGGTACGAGAAGGTAGTCGCACTGGATAGACCGGAGGAGGACAAATACCTAAAACTGAATCAAAGGGGGGGGGGGGGGGAGGATGGAACAAAAAGATCTCTGCAGATTAACGGACGGAGTTGCCACTCGATAATGTGGCAATGTCGCACTATCAAGCCAGCGCAACCACAGCCTAAGAGTAGCAGTAGGCAAAAGAAAACCTGGATCTGCACCTACTCAGCGAATAGGGCTCAGCTCAGCCGTAGAAAAGTCCGTACGTCGTCTAGGTCAGTCTTGACCTGCGATAGTCTCAAAGAAGGCCCGCCAATCCGAGAGGTCCTAAAAATAGTGCGTCCTACAACGGAACTATTCCATTGGATCGACAGAAATAGCTGGGAAGAGGAAGACTGCTCCCTGGAAAGGGGATGAGAGAGCGAAACGACCCCCGCTCCTGAGATGTGAAGAGGACAGGACATCATCCGGAAGAAGATCACCTTGTGTCGAGAAAAAAACTGCCTTAAAAAAAAAGAAAGCCTATAGCACCACGAGAAGGGAGCCAATCCTTGTCAAAGAAATGCGCAAAGGGGAGAGGGGAGTAAAC
>Ga0179593_1292725_pt1 | contig 16072 bp, 14 predicted proteins | sample CZODoug2_1_08_16_FD_185931 | JGI IMG/M metagenome (GOLD analysis project Ga0179593, IMG submission 185931) | Vadose zone soil fungal communities from Angelo Coast Range Reserve, California, USA - CZODoug2_1_08_16fungal (PacBio error correction) | ecosystem: Environmental > Terrestrial > Soil >...
GGGGAGGGAAGGAACCGGTCTTTTGAAAAAAGGGTGGGGGAGGGGGTCTGCGAAATGGAGAAGGAAGAGGGATGTTGTGATGCGGGTGACGAATCTCAAATCGAGGAAAGGGCACCCTTCGGTTTCCGACACAAAACGGAGAAGTGGAAAGGGGGAAAGACGGAGGGGGGGGGGGGTCAGGACCGCTGAGAACACGGGGAGGCAGGACGCTGATCGTTGCTGGGTTGGGAAAGGGGAAAGGGTGTCCGGCTAGTAACATGGGACGGGCGGATGCCTTCGCCAACGCAGTGGAAGCTGGGAATGCGTAACGCAGTATCATAGTAGTAGACTCTTCCCCTTTGAGATTAGGCGACCAGCACCAACATCGTCCACGGAAGGGGAGACTCAAAGGTGTCGCATGAGTGGGTTATTACAAAAGGGCCATCGAGAAAAAAAGGAAGGTCGAAAAAGGCCGAAGAGGTAGGTGGTTTATGATTTGAAGGGGAGAGGAGATTAATGATGATTCGGGGACCGTTATTCAAAAAAACACAGGGGGTCACTTGTGTGGACCCCCGGGGAAGAAGAGCGAATCATTTTGGGGGCAAGCATTTTGGAGGGGTGGAAGAAAAGCCCCTTCGGGGGGAAGGAGGGCTAAACTTAAAACAAAGGAAAGGCCGCGTCAAGGCCTACGGAGAAAGATCACAGCCGGGCACCTTTCTTCAGAAACCATGGAAATTCCCGATGCAGCCGAAACATACAGACGACGGAAAAATAAGCTACCTCTGAGCAGAAAACCAACTCTGCGCCTTCAAGAGACTCCCGGATAAGCCGCTCAAAGGGGACAAAAAAAAAAAAAAAACTCAAACCAATCAGAAAGGGAGGGCTCCAAACGGCTGCTAAGGCGGCAGCCCGGTCGAGGTCCACCCGGTTTAGAACGAAGACGGGGCACAAGGGGCCGATAATCCCGTTCGGAAAGACAAAGCAAAACCGGGGGGACGCCAAGGCTGAGAAAACTGAAAAAAAGCTCCGGCCGCGAAACAGAAAAGCCAGGATCGATCCGATAAGCAACTCAAGCCTACAAGGTGCCTGCCGAGGGCACAAAAGACGAGAGGGGCTTAACCGAATCGTGTAACAGAAACTGCTCCATACCGGGGAAAAGACAAGACGCCGCCGAAACAAGAAAGTTCGGGCGTGTTTGCTGAAACCAACGGAGAAATGGAGGCCCCAGAGTAACTAAAAAGGTAGGGAAACAGTTCCCTAACGGAAAGAAGTCCAAAACAAAAAAAGCGCTGAAAACGCTGGGGAAACGAAGGGGGGAATATTCGGACAAAAGTTGGAGTGGGAAATAGGGGTCATAGCGCTGTGTGTGGACAAGGTTTACAATTGACCGAGAATTAGGGGGAAAAAAGGCACGAGAAAAAAAGAACAGGGTTGTCGACAAGGGGAGGGGGGAAATTGACCAACCGAAAGCCGCAAAACAGACTTCAAAAGTGGTCTAAATCTGGGATGGGCGTAGGGGGCGGAAAATGCTCTGTAGACAGGCGAAAAGGAAAACCCGCAAAAAAAGGAAGAAAAGTCTGGATTTACACGTAAACCGATGATCGGGCGCAAAGGCGCTGGAGAGACATTACAAAGGGGTCTTGGAAACAGGAAAGCGGTCGAGATCGGGAAAGAATTGGAAGCCGTGAACGGAGTCCATGGGGAGGGAAGGCGACTGCGGCCGCTGATTTTCGGATCGAGAGTGGGTATCACATAAAGTGAAATCTACGGGAGAATAGGAAGAGGAAACCGCGGAAGGGCAAACCAAAAACTTGAAAAAAGAGTTTAGGTGAAAGTGGGCCAAGAAGGGGAACCGAACTGCCCCGCGAAAAAACTAAAGTGTAGCCAGCGTCCAAGGGGAGATGAGGGGAAAATTCCGGCCAGTCAGACGAAAGAAGGCAGGCAGTGGCCCGCCCTCAACTGATCTTAAAGGTGAAAGCTGCAGTTCTCCAGTGGGGAAAAAAAATTATAAAATCCGCCGCCCAACGTAGCGCTCAAGAAGGGAACGAAAAGTACCAGGCCTGTTTCAGCAAGAAAACATTCAGGGGAAGGCTGAAATCGCCCCACACATATCCATACAAGCCGCAGGAGGTCCAATATTCTTACCATCATCAGAATAACCTCTTCCAAAAAGCCGCGACAACAAGACCCGGGAGCGGGACGCACCGCAGCCAGATTTCCTCTGGGAAAAGGACTTAAAGACGATTAAAAGGAAAAAAACCAGCAAAGGTAAGACAGGGGCATCAGGGGATCTGCAGAATACGACTAGCCGAGAAGAAGAGCACAGGAAAGAGGCAGCCAGCAAGCAAAAAGAGAGGGGAGATAACGAAAGGGGAAAAAAAAAAAAAGTCAGCGAGGGACCAAAGGATTGGCGGCCGAAGGCAGGTCATCGGAAAGCTCCAATCATGTAGAAATTCGGCACGGTAGACAAAAGAAAAAAACTTCATCTCACTGGAGGGCATGCGACCGCGGAAAAAAAAACGATGAAGGCCGGCATTATCGGATGAATTAGCTGATTTATACTGAAAAAAACATAATACCGAAAAAAAAAAAAAAAAGATTTATACCACAGTACCCGCCATCTCAATCAACAAATTATGAAAGAAAGGATGGGGGAAGGTGGGGGGGTCTTCACATAGGAGGGCAGGAAGGGTTGTCGTAGGATTGAGGCGACTGTTGAAAGGGAACTCACGTCTGCCAGATTGCCTTCCAGCGAAAAATGGTGGGTGCGAGGCGGGCACGGGGGGGAGTCCATTGCGAGAAACAAGGGATGATAACGTGCATGGGCAGGGCTACTGCTTGACTGAGCATGCAAAGAATGAGGGACGGACCGGGCATCTCCTTTCTCGAGAAGAAGGGCGTTTACATGAGGGGGGAGGGGGGGAAGATGGCTGCACTTTGAGCGTGGGGGATGGCTGACTGAATAAAGCCTACTGTCCGGCTTGGGTAGGAGCAGAGACCTGCTCTGCCGACTGGGGGAAAGGAACCCCGGTTGGGGGAATAAGAAGGGACCCTCCGAACGGGCCTGACCTCTTAAATCGGACAAGGGGAAATACACGCCGCAGGGCTGTCGGTTTTTCAGTGGGCGGGCCACAAGGGCTTGCTTCTTATACTGGAAGATTTTTTGCAAAAAAGAAGGAGGGGTGTGATTGGATGGGAGAACGTGAACCATGAGGGGCGGCAAGGGCCAAAGAGGGGGACGTGGGTTCATCAGTGGTGCGGGAGCAGCTCGTGTGGGCGCAATTGAGGCAGAAGGGGAAAGAAAAAGGGGGCAACTGAAAGCGAAGAAGACATTGTTTCGGGCCAACTAATGCCCTTCGGATGGAAAGACTGCCTGGCAGGATCTACAGCATGTGGGGAAAAAAGCACGCTGTGATAGGCCATTTTTCCAATGGGGGTCAGCAGTAGTTGAACCGTCCAGGAAAAAAGGGGGGCGCAACTGAACGCAATTGGTGAAGTGTACCGCGTGGGAAGCGTGACTGTCTCGGAAACGAGAAGGGAGGGGAAACAAAGCAGAAAGACCCTCCGCCGGACAGGGAAAGGGGAAGTTGGCTCGTAACCGGCGCGAAATTCAGCTCGCCCGCTCATCGAAAAAGCACGACGGGCGAGGCATCTCCGTCACAGCGCCGAAACCTCGCGGACATGGCCCCGAAGAGAAAGTCAATGGGTGTCCAGAAATTATGCGACATGTGTTTTCGGGGGAAAAGGGCACCTATTGGGGGAGCGGGAACATGGTCAGAGAAAAATCCAATTGGGACGGCATTCCCCTTAGACGAAGGTGGCATTTGTGTAGAGGTAGGGAACGTCAGAAATGTGGCGCACTGAACTAGGAGAGGTCTACAAACCGGAAGGTCCAGCGTGCATGGGGGAGTACTAAAAGCTGAAAAAAACCGCAATAGGGACAAAAAAAAAGCGCTATGAACCCGATAAAACTAACTGGTGTCCTAACCTAACAAGAGAAAAGGGAAGGGATCGGTGAGTCGGGGGGGTACAGTCTCGTTAGGGAAATGGGTATAGAGCTGATCTGGGAAAACTAAGGGGACTCGTGAGAATGCGCTGGAATCATCAAAAAAGAGATGGATCTCAATTCTTTTGGAGGGAGGGAGGTCGGGCAAAACTCACACGAGGTAAATCCCCCCCTATTGGGGGGGCCAACTCGCAGGATCGGATGTTGGGGACCAAGTAGTTGGGGGGGATCGAACTTAATCCTGGAATAGCAGGCAAACGGGGGACGTTTCAAGAAACCTGGCGGCATCCCGGGATGGGGCTCCGGGACGGAGGAAGCGGCTGAGAAAAGCAGCCGTGCGGGAATCAAAAGGGGGGGGAGGAGGCCGACAGGTCTGCCCGCTGGTAGAAGCAGGGGAAGTACTAAGAAGGGTTGGCGTCAGGTAGAGGTAGTCGAGCCGGCTTATCCGGAAGAAGCAGGGGCGCTGCTCAGAAAGGGTGGCTTATGCGTATAAAAAGAGTCATCGGATGTGGCGGCGGGCTTAGTTGAGGGAGCATCTGTTAATGGACTTTGGGTTGGAGATGGTCAGAAAGCACGCTGGAGGGGGTGGAGGAAAACCGTACGGACTATGAGATGAAAATTGGGGGGCTTTAATTTGAGGGACCAGTCCGGGGTGGTCACAAACGAATGTGCCTATGTTGAGTTCCATAAAAAACTTGCCTAATTGATAATGGGGGGATGGCTCTCTTCCATCCCCTGGGGCCGGCCCATCCCAAAAAGGGCATAATAAAGGTCCCCTCATCAGCAGGCGGATAAGACTCTAAATTCAAAGAACTCCAAAAACACTACTCTTCGCATCGGAGAAGGACCACGGAAAAGAAATTATGCATCAACCAAAGGAAAAAAAAGGGCGGTGAATAGTGAACGTGGACGAGGGGTGGGCTCTGCGCGCTCGGCAAGGGAAGAGAACAAACTTTAGACGGCGCCGAAGACTGCGCGGGAAACGGAGGGACCGTCACGTCGCCAGAAAAGACGTCACACGCCGGGGGAAAAAAAAAAAAGAAACGGCACCTGCAAGGCGGCAGGGAAAACAGTGTTCGCGCCCGTCAAATAAGATCCAACCAGTCTTTTTTAAAAGGGAGGCACTGCCCGCCCGGGGGGCCTGAAAAAAAAAAGGAAAAAAGATCGTTGAGACCTGTGAGCAGTTAAGGGATCACAAAGAAAGCTCCGCTTCCTTATCTCCATTTCAAACCAAAAAAAAGGGGGGGGGAAAAGAAACTTTCAACATACGCTGTTGAACGGCAAGGGGGAAACGAGAGAGCACAACCGGAGGGGGAAAAAAGGAGAATATTGGGCCTTTCAAACGTCTGTTAAATTTTGCGGAAAAGGTCGGCATGGATAAAGGAGCCCGGAAATTGTGAGCAGGGGGGGGGCACGATAAGGGCCGCGGCACCCGGGGTGGGGAAAGGCACTCAAACTGCTGGCAGTGAGGGAAACATTAAAAAAAAGTTGTAATCGTTATTTGCCCCGGGACTAAAAAGAAAATTTCTGGCCGCCTTGGGAGGACTGTTTTGCGGGACCTGTGCGCGTGGGATTTCGGGTCAGAAGGGAAGGGCTCGGCTGCCGGCTCCTCAGGGAACGAGCTTCGTCGCCGTCCGGAAAGGTTTGTATAAAAAATCCCCTGGCGCGAATGCGGGCAGCAGACCACCAGAAACAAAACGTCTCCACAACTCTCATCTCGCAATTGGGGAAGGAAGGAAGGGGTACAATCGGGCCGGGAGAAAGGGGGGAATGTGGAACCGTCTCCGAGGCAGGGAAGAAGGGTGTTTTGGTTGGGGGGGGGCTCGGGCTTATCCGCTTGCTGATGCGGGGACTAGGGTATCCACCTTGGCGCCCAGGGGGAGGGCAGGGGCTTGGGGTCAGCGGAGCGTGGAAAGGAAAAGCGCATAAACCCCTGATCAATTTTTAGAAAGAGGGGAAATGGTAGTGACAGAATCACCCTGAAAAAATGGTCACTTAAATAAGAAAGAGGCCAAGACGCTAGTCGTCAGTGATTACGACAGGCTCGCACACGTCGCTTCAGAAAAGGAACAAATAACAACCAGTCCATGCCCGGCTCCTTCAGCCGGCAAAAGAGAAAGCAACAATCTCTGACCTGGGCTAAATGCCCAGTCAATAGGAGGCCACCGCCCTTCGGATAAGAAGGCGCACAGAGGAAACCGACAACCAGGGGGAAACACGAAAGACGCCAAGCACCCGACCAATAGTTCTCACGGCTAAGGGGGGCGGGGGGAAACTAGGACTCGGCCAAACCGGGGGACCGGGGGGGAGCGGAGGGGGAGAGCAACACCACTCTAAAAAATATAAGATCCATACCGGGATGGCCTAGAACGGCACAAACTGACCCCATCCAGGTAAGAACTGATACTCTCAGGGGAAAGGGAAAAGGGAAAAGAGTTGCCCTACAGGTGGACCTCATTCGCTGCCAAAAAAACTGGGGTAGGGGGGGGGCTTTACGGGACGTGGGGACTACCCGAAAGGGATACATCGCCTACCCCAGAAGTCGAGGATCAGCTGAACCACTCATGAACTCAGAAAAAAGAGTCATACTATCAGCTCTATCTGGACAAGAGGTCGGCACCTAATTCAAAAGAGAAATAAAAGGAAAATCCGGGTAGGGGTAGGGTCAAAATGGTTGCAGATGGGCGGCAGACCTTTGGGGGGGGTCATTAGCTTGTGGGGAAAATCCTCGAGTTAGGATACCCCATGCACGAGCCCTCAAGGGTGGTCGAACAAATAGAGAAGGTCTCAAATCGACGAGACGCTACACCAAACACAAAAAAAGTATAATTGGAATGCAACCAAAGGGGGGGGGGAATCTGGTGTGTGCATCGATGGGCCGGGGGGAGAAGATGCCCTTTCCCGCAACACGAGTCGTAGAGAATTATGAGGGAAAAAGAAAACACGGGTCGGGCATGCAGAAGGGCCTGGAGGAGAACGATAGGACCTAGATTTTCACCATAAAAAAAGGATCCAGAAAGGGGGGTGGTTAAATCAGCCATGGAAAAGAAAGCTCGCCGGCGGGGGGGAGGCCGAGCTGTGTGGGTATCACAAACTCGGGCCTCTACGTTAACAGTGGCGACGATTGTAAAAAGGGGCACCACAATTGACCAATTGCGTTCGTGGGTCAAGGGCCCCGTAAAAACGGGTTCCCAAAAAGGAGAAAGTGGAAAAGTGCATATGAAAAAAAGAGGAGGCCTAAACTGTAAGATCCGGCCAGGGCAAGAAGGGCCACCGGAATTGCCCGCCGGTCTCGGGGACAGTGCGGCTTGCAGCTTCTTTAAGCATGGAGGCGTGAATAGAGAGGGGAACCCACCCCGTCTCTCAAGAACGGCTAGAAAAGAACCTGTTTTTTCCGAAGTCCGAGGAAAAAAAAAACCCATGGCAAGAGCTTCACTGAACCATCCCCCTACAAAGTCGCCGTTCCATCAAAGAGTCTCCAAAGCCTATAAGCAGAAAGAGGAATCACTCGTACAACAAAGACAGAAAGGCCAATACTTTGGGAATTTTTAGCGGGGTACGGATAACACCGTCAGCGGGGGACAAAAATAATCGGAGATGGAATAGGAGGAGACGGAATAGATAAAAAAGTGAAAAGGAGCAAACAATAGCAGAAGGGGTGGAGCAAAAAGAGTCAGGGGACCGGGACGGAGGGTGTAAGGGCGATTCCCGCCAACCCGTTCAATGAAAATTCCAAAGGGTATATTCGTAAGAGAAAGCCAAGCAAGTCAGTATTGAAGCAGAAGAAAGCAAGTGGACATAACCAAGCAACTAAATTGACCAGGGACAACAGATCACGAAAATTTGTAAACAGAAAGAGCCAAAGCGAAGCTCCGGGGGAAAGGAAAGCGGCCGCATTTTAAAGTGAAACCAGACAAGCAAAAGGGATTGGGGGAAAAACAGCTGGCTACCTGGAGCACAGGGGAACTCGGCCACACAACGGAGTAGCAGCTGTGATGAAGGGAAAAGGAAAAAAAATCTCGCATTCATACCGATATAAGAAAAAAAAATCACATCGGTTAAGACCAACAGTAACAGCCAGGCAAAAGGAGGATGAGGAAAGAGGAAGGGTCTTTAGGGGGGGCTTCTGCGCCCTTGTCTTGGTAGGTATTCGGGGATCTGAGGGGTTCAAAGGTCTCAGGACAGCCGCTTGCCCGACGAAGCAGGGGGTTGGCCGGATGCACTTGGGACGCGGGACAGGTAGCAAGAAGGGGGGAGGATTGGCTGGAGCGGAGATGAGTTAACGGGCCTGCAGAAAATGCAGAGGCCGCAGAGAAAGGATCGGTTGCGTTGAAAATTTCCTTTTCGGAGCGTCTTAAATTTTCTCTGTAAAGGGATGGCCCCTGGGCTTGCCGAGGAGGAAGAAAAATCTCGTGGCTTGGAGTTGGGGGTCATAGGAAAGGCTTCCGGACTGTTCACTGCCCTGTTTTTGGGGAGGAATACGAACGTCCCGTCCCCGGCCGGGGGGGAAAGAAAAGGCTTGGACTGGGCTGCGGCCGTAAAGCGGGGTGTTGGAAGCGCTTGAAGCGGTTCTGCTGCTGGGTCTGGATTATTGGCAAAGGAGGACCTGATGGGTAGTGGAGGAGGAAAGGAAATGAGCGGCATGGAGTCAGAGGCATGGGAAAAGGGGACGGGTTCTCGCGGTGAAGGGGGGGGGGGGGGAGGATAGGGGTTGGCGCTATTTTATAAAAGACGGGAAGCCCTGGCAATCACTGCAAGCGAAGAAGAAGTGGGGAAGGGCGCCGTGCCCGGACCATGCGAAACATGGCCGAAGAGATCTGTTGGCCGCGGCAACTGCTGTTAATGCATTCTTGACAGGTCCGTGGTAAAGGGGAACAGGTAGGGGCCACTTGCGCCAGAAATGACAATCCAAGTGGGGGGGGGCCGGAAAGGAGGGGAGGACACTGGTACTACCGCGTAAGGGAGATGAGGGATGGAGGACACACTCTCGAGTTCAGAACTAAACGGAACGAGTGAGAATGGAGGAAAGGGGAAGGAGAGGGGCCCTGCAAAAGATCGGTCAAGCGATCCCGAAAGGAATCTGAAAAGAGACTGGCGGATCGTCTCTCAGAAAAAGGGGCAACGCCTAAAAGCGTCATGGGCCCATCATGCCGTGTCCTTGAAAAGAGGGACTTGGGGGGAGGGGAAAAGGAACTGTTGAGCCGGGTCTCCAAAGAGCCCAGTGGTCACTAAAAAAGAGGGAGCGACCACGCTGCATTCCACTGAAAATAGACCTTTGGGTGCAGGGGGTAGCGTGGTGGTGAAATCGATAAGTGGTTCAAGAACATGTCGAAGGACACTGGGGGGAGGATCTAACTTCGCGGTGGTAAAAACAAGCATAAGTTCGTCTTATCAACAAGAAATCTAAGGGTGTCCTACCAGATCAAACGACCACACGCACTTGAAGGAGTGTTTGTAGTCGGTCCGTTAAAGGGACGGATGTCCGAGCTACGACGCTGCCTCAGAGATCAGAGCTTGGGGTCCAGCAACCGAGGCCAATCGAACATTCTGTTGGGTTCCGGCGAAGCTTGTCGGAGCAAGGGGGGAAAAAGGTAAGCCCGATTTCAGGTAAGCAACCGTCCTGGGGTGGCCATGGGATCGGCCACACGGTCGGCGGATGGGGAGAAAAGGGAAAATTTATCAGTCTTCGCGACGGGCCGGGACGCCTTGAAATTAGGGGGGGGACTGCCGGGAACGTATTATCGGCTTTATGATCAGAAGGAGGAAGGGAAGAGGTGGCCGAGTCCGAAGAACAGTGGATTAAATCGGAGACGGAATCAGTGAAGGGTGCGTGTTGGTGAGTGGCGGTTTAAAAGGGCCTGTTGAGAGGATACCGGCTGAATCCGAAGGCGGCGCAGAAAAGGTGATTATCCGGGGCCGGACCAGAGTCCGGGGATGTTAGGTTAGAAGGAGGAGGAAGGTGCGCGGGAAGATTCGGGATGGACTTGGTATGCAGGTGCGATTGGGGTGGGGCAGAAGCTGCAGTGGAAAGGAGCAGAGGACGGGAGCGAAAGCGAAGAATGTTGGGCATCGTGGCTCTTTCGGTAAAAGAAGTCCAGGTCCAAACTACGTGGGTGAGTAAATACAACAGAAAAAGAGGGCTAAAACTTGGGGTTGAGGCTTAGGATTAGGCCATCCACGCTGACGGGGGCTGCATACCAACTCGAAAGACCACCAAGGGAAATGTGGGGAATAAAGGTCTCATAAAAAGAGGATAGCCGACGAGAATGGACCTAAAAACAACCTAAATCTTTGGGGAAAGATGAGCGGCGGTGGGACGTAGTGGCAGGGAGGGGGGGAAAAAGTTTCAAAAACAACTTCGACCACCGGGCGAGAAACTTGGATGGATGGACTCTTGTGGTCATTCGAAAGAAGGGAGGGGAAGAGCGTAGCTAAAAACTCGTCGACGGGGGGCTGAAGACTGACTTCGCTGCAATGTAACGCACGGAAGCCATACCATGTACGCGCACGCATCACACTCGCAAACCGCAAAAACGAAAAACGGGCAAGGCGGCAGGAAATGTTTTTCCTGTAGCATACCAAGAATTGATCTTTCCTTTCGAACTAAGTTGTCCGGTAAAAACTAAGGGGCCAAGTCAGTCGCTTTGGGAGCACGGGGGGATCCTTGCAAACCTATCCCAAATAAAGAGAAGGTATCTTTCAGCAGACCTGGAAAGAAAAAAAGTTTGTGTCAACAGACCGGTGAAAAGGGGGGACAAAAAAGAACGGAGGAAGTAGAAAAAAGATTTGTGCAGGGGAAGGGAACCGTCTGTTGAAAATGTTGGATGGGGAAGGCGGGAAATGGAGGGAAGGACAGAATCGGGCTTCCAAGGGTGGATGGTTCCAAAAGAAAGGGGGCATTGGTTTTTTACAAAGGCACCAAGGTCGGTCAGTGAGAAGGAAAGAAAGATCAAGGGGGAACCAGCGCTAGAAAACGTTGCCGGCCGCCAGTTACGATGAGGGGGGGACTTTGCGCGTGTGATTTAGAAGCGAGTGGGTGGTCAGTGCCGGAGAGCGATCAGAACTGCGGTCCCGTCGTACGGGTGTGGAGGTACACGTCCCATGGGAATCTGCGGCGCAGAGCCATCAAAAAGACGTCCCCTACATTAATCGAAATGTGGGGGGTCGCAGAGTGTTGAAATGTACATGCACGGTCAGCTATAAAAAACGGGGAACCGGAGAAAGGGGGAAAAAGAGGTTGTTTTAAAGTCGGATGGGGTAGGCGGGTCTCCGCTGGACGGGGGAGCGGTACCGGGGGGGATTAAACCTGGCGCCCGGAATAGGGGGGGGGTAGCAGCCGGCATGGGGGATAGAGAATCAATACCCAGATCAAGTGTTTGGAAAGAGGGTCGGTGTAGTAAAGAAATAGCACCCTTAAGAGGGACCACGAGGGGTGACTGGGGAAACGATGCCCAATTGAGCTCGGGCCAATTCGATGGGCGAGAGAAAGCTATCCGGGGCCCCGCAAAAGTCAACATAAAAAACCGTCCACCGATGCGCCTCAAACAAGCCGACCTGCTAAGAGCTGGACCTGGTGCTCGACCCTTAAAAGAGGAAAACCAAACTCGGATAGCCTCCTTACGGATAAGATAAGATCCGGGAAGAAAAAAACTCCCTCAAAAAAAGACCAATCCTTACCTGAGTAGTCCTAAAGGCTACGGGCGGCAGCCAGGGAACGAAACCCGGCCAACCGTTTGGAGAGCCGAACACTCCCTGAAGGATAATATCCGGAGCCCCAATCCCCGGGATGCCAGAATAGGATGCACGCCGGGAGAAGTCAGACTAATTATCCAAGAGAAGGATTATTCGAGAAATTATACTACTGGCCCGACCAGGTGGCGGAATGCGCTTTCAAAATGACGACGGTTACAAAGAGAGGTTACGAACAGGGGGACCACTCGCCAGGATGCGACAGCCCGCCGCAAAAAATAAGGCCGAGGCATCTGGGGGGGTCTGAGAAAAAAAAAATTCGAAAAGAGGCGTATGAGAGGCTTAACGAACTAGCTTGACAGCTGTACCTCGAATTCCAAACAAGAAACTCAAGGACTGGCTTGATAAGGGGGGGAGTTCGGACAAAAGTGGTATGGGATATGGCGGGTGGGGTCCTAGAGAAGGGGGGGGTGTTTCCAAATTATAAGGGGTGGGGGAAATCAGGCCAGCCTACCACCCACCACAAAAGGTCCTAAAGAAGGGGAGCAAGAAGAGAGTGAAGGAATCGATCAAGAACCCAAATAAGATCCAAAAAAGGAAAAACAAAAGGATAGTCTAAAAGGGAAAGAAATAATGGTCGCGGGTTTATGTTCATAGATCGATGACGCGAGGAAACGGATCAAGAAAGGAAAAAAGGGCACACAGTCGGATATCCAGGACTGATAATCTCGTCAGGGACGGAGATGGAGGAGACGATGCCGAGAGGCTTTAGCCATGAAGGTCGCTCTTACCTATCTTGGGGAAAAATGAGGGAAGAAGAAAGTGAGACATGACTACGCTCCGGCGGAGGGGATGCATAAGGGGGAGCGTGGGGGTAATCAAACCACCTTTCCAATACGGTAGACCAGTGTCGTCTGGAACACTGGGAAAGAACTGGCACCTTGACCGCAATTTGCGTGGTCATTGCTGGGGGAACAGACAAGGTACACTGAAACTTAAGGACCCTACGAAAAACCTTAAAATGTCCAGCGACCGAAGTGAATAATGAAGGAAAGAGCATATGTAACGGGACCGGAGGGTGCCCACCGGAAAAATTCGCTTTCATTTATGCTTGCAGGTGTAAAAGGAGCGTTTAAAATCGAGCCAAACTAAGCGCTCACAAAGAAAAGAACTCGAAAATAAGGTCCCGCAGTCCCGACAGGACGCCAGCATGAAAAAGGGGCTTCACGAAATCACGTGAAAAGAAGGGCAGCCAGCTATAAATAGCATAAACCGAGCAACCACCCCTCTGGACAACAGACAGCAAAACTGGAAAAAGGACTAACATTTAAAGAAGTTAGGAGTGCAAACGGACGTAGGCAGGGAAGACGAGACGCCACCAACAAAATGTAAAAAAAGTACCCGGCGCAACAGGGACAAGGGCATCCATACCCAACAGTATTAAGAAGCAAAAAGAAAGAAATCATCAAAAGGGTGGAGGACAACATATCACTAAGTGTAAACATAGCGTAAGAAAGGAAGCAAGCATTTTTCATATTCAAAGAAAGCTAGCCAGCATTTCCCAGCTTGGAGTACCGGGCGAGCATGTCTGGCAGGGGGACAACGAGTTAACAAACGGAGTAGACCGGCATTCACTATTATGGCAGAAGACCTCTACCCAAAAGCAGAAAATCCGAAAAAAAGAAAGACAAAGGAGCATAATTGGACCACATTACACAAAGAGAAACAAAAGGAAATCAATGGCTGTAATGGTGTCTTCCCGCTGACTTAGTTTGTAGGGATTAGAGGTATTCGGGGGGTAGCTTTCTAAGTCTGGCGACATGCATAAAGGAGAATCCGTGTGGGGAGGTAACGCACGGCAGCAGGGAGCCGGTAGACCCAGATGGGAAGCTTGTGTGCTTAGCTGGCACAGCTTGGAGGAAGCCTTCCAAGGCGGCGCCGCATAGCCTTGCTTACGATGACGAGCTTGCATGGGGGGGGTACATCCTTTTCTTAATCTTCGGCAGTCGCGGGAAAATTAAACGGCTGGTCGCGTTGCTCGGGGTTGCTCAGGGGCGGTGAACAAGGCTGCTGACCGTGACGGGTTAAGGTGCAAGGGGGGGGGGGGGGCAAAAAAAACGTTCTTTAACCGCTGGAAGGAAAGGAAAGGGGCAGCGGCCAGCCCGACGGCCTGTCATTGTTGTCAGCGGCTGTGGCGCGCGTTGGGAGGCTGGAGAGAGATGGCGGGCCGGAAAGTGTTTGATGGATGGCGCGGGGGAAGCTCCTTTCCATGCTGGGAGGGGGAGACGGGAGGCAACGGCTGGTATTGGACCTCAGGTGATCTTTTCAGAAAGGGTGGGCGCGAAAGGGGGTTAAAAAAAGGAACTGGATCACAATCAATACCGCAAAATGGGGCAACGAAGAAAAATATGGGAGGGGAAAACTTAAAGGTGCGAAACCAACGCTGCCTGGGGGAAGGGGACAGAACTTGTGTTAACATAGAATTGTAGAAGAGGCCAAATTTTGACAAAGACTTTTGCGGTCTGGGGGCTTGTAAAAAGGTCAGTCCAAGGGAAGCAAGGGGGAAAAGGAAAGGGGGTCAAGGGTGCACGGTACAGACGGGGAAAGGGGGCCAAGGGGAGTATAGAAAGAGAATGGAGGGATAAAACCCACGCTCGACCGACCCTCCGCCGAAACTCTTCTATAAAATTGCGGAAATTTGGGAACGGAGAAAAAAAGAGAGTGCTATCGCCCGCTCAGAATTAAAAAGGCTTTAAGGAGACTTCCAAAAAAAAAAAAGAGAAGGCAAGAAGCGCAGCAGGACCAAAGCTAGGATCATCAGAGGTCCATTTCATATAGGGGACGGTGTTTGGCGGCTACCCTTATTGAGCCGGGCTTCCAGATCAAGGGGATGCCATAACATAGCTAAAAACTGGGAATTAAAGAAATTAGATACGAGCCTTGTTTTTCAGTTTTTGGATCCGTCTTAGAGGGGGAATAGGGGGCGACGCACCCGTCGAAGAAAACGGCGTGCGGGAGTAATACCTAACTGAAGAAGGGGGGACAAGGGGGAAATAAAAAAAAAAGTCTAGAAATGCAAAAGCCATAGCACACAAGGGTCCGAATCCCCCTTAAAAAAGGCGTTTAATTGGGGGGGGAGTCGTCAACGGTAGGGAATAAATAGAGCGGATAGTTACTCGCTGCAAAAAGGCTTGAGCAGCAAGACTGGTGAGATCCAATCCTCGACAGGAGTGGGGCCGGCGGCTTTCCATAAGGGGTGGAGCAGGGAGTATTCAACACGATTCATTGTAAAAAAAAAAAAACCGAAGGGGGGGACCGCGAAGGAGAGGACAAAATTTAGGGCCGGGGTAGCCTTGGAGAAAGAAAATAGGGATTCAGGAAATTCAGACGTCAGGGAACAGCCGCCTTGACCAAAAGGGGAACTGTGAGGATTGAGGAAGTGTTTCTTAGGCATAAGGCTTGGGGAAAGGGGGACAGAGAAGGAGCCGGATGCAGCCTTTCAGCCTGTTGGCGGACTCAGGGAAGGAAGGAGGGTTCAGGTTTGGAGGAGCCCGGCGTCAGGAGTAAGGAGAAAGGATCCTAGGTTGTCTCCAGGTGGAAGACCAAAAGTCGGGATTGGGCGGCCGTAGGCGAGGAGGAGGAGATCGGAATGGTGGTTTACTTGAGGGGAGGGGAGAATCCCGCTTTTTGGATCTGTAAGAAAAGGAAGAGAGAAAAAGGGGAATGGGGAAGAAGTGGCCCCTTTAAGGGGGAAACCGTGGTCCAAAAAAGAGCAAGGTTCTTTTAAAAAAACAGAATTTGATGATTTATAAAATGGGTGGTGGATGGAAAACAGTGCGGCGTACAAACGCTGCCCTGCTACACCATCCCCCAAGGCGCAAGGGGCGGGCAAGAATAAGCCAAGAGGAGACGAACTCTTCAAAGAACCAAAAACTCTAAACAACAAAATCTTAGGCATCGAGAAGGTTCCATACTGGAGCAGAGGACCACGGCATGGAGGAGGTCATACAACCTTATAAACAGTTCGGGAAAAAAAGGAAAGTACGGGGCGAGTGGGGGGGGCTCTGCGCCGCGAGCCAAACTACAAAATGGAACGAACGCGACGAGGAGATGCTCGCTGCAACTGGGCGGGACCGGGCGTGCCGCCAGACATGAAACTAGTCAAGAACACGAGAAAAAAAAAAGCCGCAAAACGGAAAATCAGAAAGGAGGGGGCCAAATGTGCTCGTCTGTCAAATAAAGATCCCTTTAAAGGGAGCAATCCAGCGTTGGGCGAAACCGAAAAGGTGCCCAGGTAAAAAGCTTTTGAAAACCTATACTGCAAAAAAAAGGCTCCCAAGAACTCCTAGTATCTCTTTAAAAAACTTTTCCGCACAATTGTCAGAAACGGAAAAAAAA
>Ga0179593_1604568_pt1 | contig 16071 bp, 21 predicted proteins | sample CZODoug2_1_08_16_FD_185931 | JGI IMG/M metagenome (GOLD analysis project Ga0179593, IMG submission 185931) | Vadose zone soil fungal communities from Angelo Coast Range Reserve, California, USA - CZODoug2_1_08_16fungal (PacBio error correction) | ecosystem: Environmental > Terrestrial > Soil >...
AAGGCATAGGCTCAGGGGCTGTCATTGTCCTCAAAGGGTGGAATTCGTGGATAAGGCATCCTTAAAGGGGGAGAAAAAACAAAAGAACGATGCCCCACTCTGGCCTGGCACTTTGATGCTCATTATTTATTAAAACAGGAAGGGGAAAGGAAAAGAGGGATTAACATCGTGGGCGTAGCACTTATGATGGAGATATGAGGGGATCGGAAGGGGGGGAAAAAAAGGTTGTGACGACGAACTTCTACTCCCGGGAAGGAGAGAAGGAAAGAAAGGAAATGGAAGACAATCATGCCAAAAAGAATATGCGCAACGCCGCTCTGCCCAGGGAAAGAAAAGAAAAAAAAAAGGAGAAAAGACGGGCCATAAAGGACGCTCTCACATATTCCCAGGTGAGCAAAGGAAAAGGAAGAAGGGATTAGGTAGATTGATGCAGATTGAAAAATAACCGACCTAACTTTCCCTCTAGCTTGAGTGCTCAAAACAGAGAAAAAAAAGGAGGGTATGCCGAGGCTGGGAATGTCAATGCAAGTGAAGGAAAAAGAGGAGGGAAAGGGAAGAAAAAAAGAAGAGGGTGTGAGGACAGGGTTATCCAAAAATGAGCTATAAGCCTCGACGAAGGGGGGGGGGGGGTTTTTTTTTTTTGGGGCGCATAGGGACATTGAGATGCAATAGTGCGTCAAAGTGTCCTTTCTGTCTGATGATATGGGGGAAGGGAGGCGAGAGGGACGCAGTCATTCCCATGCTCTCTGCGATGAGAGAAGGAAAAGGGAGGTCAACCTCCTAAGTATCAAGGGAAAAAAGGGGGAAAACGAACTGCCGGTGAGTTCCAAACCCCGATCAAGAGAGAAGAGGGGGGGAATGAGGGGAAGTTCACTAGCAACTGACAGCTTCGACTCAGAGTTGCATGGTATAGGAGGGTGTGAAAAAAGTACATCGACTTAAAGTTCCAGCAAGCGTCAATAGCTACTCAGAAAAAAAAGGGGAAAACGGGGCAGGCATCCAATTTGGACCAAGATGAGATCTTTTGTCTTTGGGCGCTCAAGAAAGGAACCCAAAATCCTGGATTTTCTTTTCCGATGGGGGGGGGGGGGGAAGGAACAGAGATAACATGTCTGATCCAAGCGCAGGATCTTCTTCGTGCATTGCCTGAGCGGGAGAAGGGGGGGGGGCTGTGCTAGTTCTCGCGTGGGAGGAAAGAGGAAAAGGAAAACCTATCACTGTCATTTTCTGCTTCAACCTGCTCTACACGGAAAAAAGCTTTGCCTCCATATATCTCATTACCATGAGGGAAAAAGGGGGGGGAGAAGATCAGCTTCGTTCGGTGCTATGGGATCTTGTTGTCCTATTCTAACTGTGGCAAAGCTCGGAGTAAAGGTAGAAAAGGGAGGTTCTGCACGATGCAAGACGTCATCGGATAAAAGAAAAGAAGGAGGGAGGGAAAAATGTGCAAGCAACGTTGGGTGAACTTGCTCAATCTCGTCAATGATGCTTGTGGGGGGGAAGGGACCGCGACCAGGCTACCGTCATTGCGTCGATGCTGAGGGAAGAAAAAAAGAACCGGTTTACTCGGATCTTCTCTGTGCTGGGGGAGAAAAAAAGGAAGGGAGGCGGCACGCTATTTGAGGCACCTATCTTCATGCCTTATAAAATGGGGGGGAAAGGGGGGGGAGGGGATAATAAACTCTCTAAGCTGCTGGCTTATAGAAAGACGATTTTCTATGGTTGCGCTCTAGAGTTGAAAAGGGGGAGGAAAGTAAAAGGAGTGGATAAACGATTTTATGAGTGAAAATAATCATGGCTCACGCTTGCAAAATAGCGAGACACAGAAAAGGAGGAAAGGGGGCTGCATCCCGAAAATCCTTTTTGCACAACATCCCGAAAAAGCGGGGTGGCAAACCGCGAAAGTTATTTCTGCAAGAAAAAAGAAAAAGACGGCAATCTTCGGTCTTTGGATACCTTTCAGAAAGGAAAAGAAACAGGGGGTCAATAGCTGCCAACTATTTTTCAGGGAGAAGAAGGAATTACGCTTTAGCGCGCACTGCTATCATGGCGGAGCTAGGCCAAAAAAGAAAAAAAGGAGTGGCAACATGGGTTCCATGGCCTGGGGGAAAAGAGGTAACAGGTTCTTCGACTTGTGTTGCTCAAAAAACGGACCACACAGCGAAAGGTTTGGGAGTTTTGCATCGAAGAAAAGGCGAACGCATAAACGCGGACAATAGCATGTGTTGAAAGGAGGGGGGGGAGTTGCTGCGGTACCTATCGTCTTCTCCTCAGGATGACAGCAGGAAAAAAAAACGGAAAGAAAGCAACAGGCAACAGTCACCAAGGCAAAGGGCTAAAGGGAAGAAAGGGGGTTCTAGGCTGGGGGGAATGCAGTAAAGAATCGTATTTTCTCCGCGCTACTAGCGAATGGGAGAAAGGGGCGCTTTCGGTCGAAATGACTGGTGCCAGAGGAGGGAAAGGGTTGCGGGGGGGGACGATTCGCATTTTGAGGGTGTTTAATGCTCACCTTGGCAACGAGCATAAAGAGAAAATTGTTTAGTGGGCAGTTTTTCAGTTTTGGTTGCCGGGGGGGGGGGGAGGGGAGGGGAAAGACCCTTTTTCGGACGTACTGTCCTTCCCCGCTCGAGGGGGGTGTGTGGAAGATATCTTAGTATGGCTGGAAAGGCAGCGGGAGGTGGGGGGTCGGACGGCTATGCTTTCTTATCTCTGGTGAAGAAGACTAAGGAAAGGCTATGAAGTGCCGCCTTCTGGCTCGTTCGGGAAGGGGGGGGGGGGAGGTGTGGGTCCAGGGGGGGACACGCGAGGCCATTTCATTGAACGGGAGGACCTCTTTCTTCGAAATGCTTGTTAGATACTTTATCATTACTGGCGGGTCAGCGGGGGGTTTTTTCGATCTTTAGACAATGGTGAGAGGGGGGAGGGGGGGGGGAAAGGGGGGGGGGTATTAGAAGGGCGAGGATTTCTTTTCTGTCTGAATGGCGCACAAGAGGGTGGGCGTTTGGGGGAAGGGAGATACTTAAGGGAGAAGTATTGGCTGCGGGCTTTGGGCGGGGCGGAACCGGAGGAAGGAAGTTTTTGGCGTGGGTGCTTCGGCGGGAAAGGGGGACTCGGTTCTGTTCCTTGCCCTGGGGTGGTGGGAAAAAGGACGTAGTGGCTCGTACTTCGCGTGGGCTACGGGGGGGGGGGGGGAGGAGGGGATCAAGCGATCTCATTTTTGATGGAGGGGGGTGGTCGGGCTTTCCTGAGGGCTAAAGAAAAAAGGGAAGCTTCGACGATGGTTTTCGCCTAAATGCTACATGGGGGAGGGGAACCGCGATGCGCTAGGATGAAGATAAGAGTGATGACAGGTAACATTACGGTTCGCTTTAGTAAGAAAATCCTTGCGTATGAAGGGTTGAATTTTCTCTTTTGGCCAAAAAAGCTATTTTTTCTTTCCCAGGGATTAGATGGATTAGAGGTGCTCTTTCTTTTATTGGGAAAATGTCCTCTCCTGAAATATTAGGTTTTTTTCCTTAGAGTATAATTTTTCTTACTAGGAGCGGAGAGAAGGAAGGACCAGGGTCCATTTTTATCTATTCGGAAAAAGGAAGTAATTTGTGGGTCTGGCTCTTTCGAGTGGGGGGAGACGAAAAAAAGAAGCGAGGAATGTGCTGCTTTCTTCAATGCCACTTCCTATTCAGATGAGAGAGGGGAAAAAGAGATTAAGGACTTTATGATGATAATGATGATTCAGTATCGTTCTGTAAGGATGCTGGCTCAAGGCTTGGCTGCTCTCCCTAGTGTGCAAGGAGAGACTGGGGGAATCCTGAGTACACGTGTTCATTCCTGTCCTGGTGCTGGAGGAGCAGGGCGGAAAACGGCTACCATGACGGGCCTTTCTTTGAAGGCGGCGGGAAGAAGGAATGTGGGACAAGTTGTCGACGCGGGGATAGGATCTCCGGTGCTTGGGGGGGGGGTGGGGTGGGGGGGTGAGGCATATTCTTCCTTATAATCGAGGGTAATCGATACTCCTGATCCTTTGAAGATTTGAAGGGAGGGGGGGGGGGGGAGGGAAAGGGATGCGGGTTCGGGGCTGAAGGCTTGAGGCGCGACTGCGTTTTAGACATTCGCCTCCGATCAAAGTGCATTGATTGGGTAGAGGGGGAGGGGGCTTTGTCTACGGTTTCAGCCTGCGGCTGGAAAGGGGATTATTCGCCCTGAATCTAAGAAAGGAGGAGAGATCGAGATTTCGTTCGTACTAAATGAATAGGGCAGGCGCATTCCTTCGAAGGGGAAAAAAAGGGAGGAGAAGATAGACCTATAGGTCAATCCTTGTTGCGTGATCAGAGCGCCTGTGTCTCCGAACTTTCGGATTGCCAGGCTGCAAGCGGCAGAGAGAAGAAGAAATCTGTCAAGCGGATGCAGGGATTTATCGATCAATGAAAAAGGAAAGAAGCAAAGGCGTCGGCATAGCGTAATCGGCCATGCTTTGTTTCCTTCATATTCAGCGCTGCAAAAGAAAAAAAGGGGAGGGAAGGGAAGCAATGTACTCCAGCACCAGTGACCTGGCTTAAAAGGTCGAGGGAAGGAGCAAAAAAACGAGGGGGGAAAAAATCAAGAGGGGGGTACTATGTTCCACACTCCTTTCCGTTGGAGCCTCGGTCAGCAGGAGAGAAAAAGAGAAAGAGTCGCGACTCTTCATCATTCTGCTAGCAGGGGAAGGGGAAAGGGAAGGGCTGAGATATTCTGCAAAACCTCCCATTCTTCGGAACGGAAGGGGCGCAATTCCTCTCCTATAAGATGCTACTCTCCCCCGGCCTCTGCTAAGAAAAGGGGGGAAGGGGAGCGAGACATAGGCAGTCAGCACTCTTCCTCCCTCCTGTCAGAAAGAGACTAGCATCAACGCGCACCGGCGCTGAAAAAGAAGGAAGGAAAAAGAAGGATAAACTAAAAGCTTCAGGAATCCGGCTGGGATTCGCATAACTATCTTCTAATGCGCCGCGCGACGCGATGCCGGGCGCTGCCTTACTAGACAGGGGGGCATATTCGCAAGGCGGAGAGGTCGGCTCAAGGCTCACCATCTCTTTCAGAGGGAGGAGAAAATGTACCGTCGAAGCTTAACGTTCCCTCATGCCGCCTTCAGCAAGGAAAAAACATAACGGTCATGAAAAACTCTTATTCGCTCATGGGAAGGGGTAGAGAAAAAAAAAATCACTGGTTTTTTCGTAAAGCAGACCGAACGGGGCTAAAAAATGGGTGTACTTGAAAAAAAGAAAAGAAAAGATATAATCACCCGCCGCCATGCCTACTCCACCGGCAAAAAGAAGGAAAGGAGGAAGGGAATATAGGTCAGATTCATGCTAGGCAGCACTCATATCTCCCCAAATCACGTCTAGGAATGAGCAGCGGCCTAATTCACTCAACCAAGAGGAGAGAAAAAGAGCCGTTTTCTGGTGAGCATTCATTGACGAAAGAAGGACACGCGCTGCCCACGATGAACAGTCTTCTCTAACGTCGGAAAGAGAGGAAAAAAAAAAAAAAAAAAAATGAAAAGTGGGCCTTAGCGCATCTCTCTATATTACCACTCGGAAGTCAAGGCGGGGGGGGAGCTGCGCCCTGTTTCAAGCCATTGCCTGCGGGGAGGAGAGGACATAAAACACTCGCTACCTATGCGGGCAGGGGAGACGCTGCCGAGCTATTTTTCATCGTCCCGAGGTGTCGATTGCTCTCTCAAAAGATCGCTCGTACGATCCCCCACTGCTCTCGCAGGAAAAGAAAGGAAGCGAGTGGCGAGTCAAAACCCTCCTGTCTTTTGGGAAAGGGGACCTGTAATAAGCCTAACCGGCAGGGGGGGGGTGCAGGGGGGGAAAACCCTCTCGCCGAAAGAAAAAAAACGGTCACCGAAATCTTGGAGATTAGGGGGGTGGCCTCGTTCTCGGAGAAAAAAAAAAAGGGGGAAAGTTATAATTTCACACAAAAAATGGTAATTGCATTCAGCGACAGGTGGGCGTCATTTCGACCGAAGCGGAAAAAGGAGCATCGTGAGGGAGACGCATTTGATTAATATCCTCTTCTCTGCGGGAGGAGAGCATTTGTCGCATTTGCCCTGGAGTGGGGGGGATGGGTGCCTGTTGTCTGTCTCTTTGTTGCTGGTGGAGGGCCTGTCCTCTCCGTTGTGGGGGGTCCTGCTTTCATAAAGGGGAAAGCGAACAAACTCAACGAAACAAAATTACCATATCTTTCAACGCCATGCTCTTGTAAGAGGGGGGGAAAAGGGATGGTAAAAACTGGAAAACCTTCTTTCATTCTTTTGGAAGGTTGAGTGTGCCAGAAAAAGAGAAGAAAAAAAAGGGGGAAAAATCAGTCGAGGTCCCGATATTTTTCCTACGATTGCCGCAGAAAGGGATATATGCCTGATGAGTGCTTTCTAAGTAAGGCAGAGTCGGGAGGAAGGGAAAGAGGGGAAAAGAGTTACCCCTCAGTGTTCTTTTTCCTTGGCGGTGGCAACCAGGGAGGAACGACGCGATGTCTTGTGTCGTCTTGGGTGGGGGAGGAAAGGGGGGGAGGGAAAACCGCTGGGCGTAGCCGCCCATTTGCTTCTGGGATTGTATGGGGGGGTCGGGTGATAAAGCACGGCAAAAGAGGGAGCTATTGACGTGTGCGGGCGGGGAAGGGGGGGGGCGTACGCACTCTTTGTCTCGTGAGCAGCGAGAAGGAGAGAAGGGAGGGGCGTCTGGAAAAGCTGTGCGTATAAAAAGGGGGGGGGGGAGGGACCCCTTCCCCTGTCTTTGAAAAAAGAAAGGGAAGGGGGCTTTCCAAGCGGGGGGGGGATCAATTCTTGTAGTGCATATATTCATGGATAAAAGGAAAGAGAAAAAATTGAATTGGTGTTCATCGTCACAAAAGAGGGGGGGAAAAAGGGGAGTGGGGGCGGTAGGCGGTCTATGTCGAAATCATCCTGGACGCGCGGACAAGTTGTTGTGGCAAGGTGCACATCAAAAAGGGGGTCGGGTTGTCCGTGACGACTTATTGGGAAAGCAGGGTGGGCATTCAATTCTTATCCAAGGAAGGGGGGGGGAAAAATAGGGGTATGGGTTCTCGATATCATTGGGGGGGGAACTCTTATTATATTTATCGGCTCGCCGCTTGAATGAAATGCGATCTTTTTATATTGGTCATACGTGTAATAGGGAAGGGAAAAAAAAAGGAAAAGGGAGGGTGGAATTTCCCTTACACCGCTTCGCTGTCCCCGGGAGGATGACCACGCTAACTCGCCCAGAAAAAAAAAAAAAAAAAGGAGCCTGTCTCGGGGGCAATGTTAGGGGGGGGGGGGGTGGGGGGGGACCCCCCACTGCATTTTTGATGGCATGGAAAAAAAGAAAAAAAGGAAAGGAAAAAAAAACACTGGTCAAGAAATCTCATTAGTTTTTTTTTTCGCTCATCGCCACTCTCAAGACGCAAAGCTCTCCACTTCTTGGCTCAAGTGGAAAAAAAAAAAAGAGGAAGAGGGGGACCTGGCGAGGATTATTTCTCTTTGCTGTTGGTAACTTTACGGGGGGCATATAGTCCCTCACCACCTAAAAAGAGAGAAAAGAATCTTGGCTCGGCGGTGCTGGGTGCTTTCAGTTGCTCGTGATCGAATGTGAAAAAAAGGAGGAGGGTTCGGTTTGCTGGGGCGCTGATGATGGGGGGGGGGCCCAGGCGTTCTTGGTACGTAGAGAGATCTACGGGAATAGGGGGGACCTGTCGCCTTTTTCATCCTATTGAGTCTCATAGGGGAAGGGGGGGGGGATCACAATGCGCTCAGTTTGGGACCCGGAGGCTTTCTGTAACAGATGGCCAGCAGCGAAAAAAAAACATGTGCATCTGCATTGTGTTGGGATTGGCAAAAGAGAAAGAGGAGGCTAAGTCTACGCGGGGCCTGCCCTCTGCTGCTTGTCGTACGATCTTCTAGCTCATTTGGGGGCTAAACGGGAGCTGCTCCGCCTCCTCACGCGACTTGCGAAACATCCGGGGGAAAAGTGAAAGTGGACCAGGAAGAGGCTACCACGTTTCTGAAATATATCCTATTGTTTTTATCTGGTTGGCAGGCACGGAAGAAAGCGATAAGGAGACCTATCCCTTCCTTCCCCGAGAAGGAAGGGGGGGGGGGAAAGGGGGAGGACCGTATTGGGATTGAAGGCTGGTCTCTAGCTCTTACGAGAATGAAGGGTCGGGAGAGCTGGTACTGGCATATTCTTGAAAAAAAAAAAAATCGAGAGAAAAAAACGTTCATGAGTATAAGGCCTTGCTTTTTTGTGCTCACGACCTCAGGGGGGGGGGAGGGGAGGCCTGTTACTTTGCGCGCTCTGGGAGAAGAGGCCTCTAACATCATAAGTAGCTACGAAACGTATGTAAGCGAGAGAGGAGAAGAAAAAGGTTCTATATCGTTTAGGCAGAATAAGGGGAAGGGGAAAGAAAAAGGTGCATGAGGTCGGGATATTTATTCCTAATGTATCGACAGGGAGGGGGGGGGGGAAAGACGCGCATTCCAAACTTTGAGACATGATCAGCCATTGAGAAAAAAAAGGGGAGAACGAAAACTCCCCGAGGAGGAAGTAAAAGAGATATATAAAAAGGGTCATGGCAATGGGCGGTCTTGTCCGTCAAAGTTTGGAAAAAAAGAAAAAAAAAAAAAAGACCCGGGGGACCTGGCCAACCTATAAACACTCATGCGACTTTGATGCTCAATATTCGGTAAAGAAAAGGGGGAGGGAAGAGCAGAGGGTTCTCCTCTCCATCATTAAAGAGGGAAAGAAAAAAGGGGGAAAAAAGAAGAAAGTTCGATGTAATTAACAGTCGCGGGCATTCAATCATTACGAGATTGTTGATCGCGACAGAGGGAGGCAAAAAAGGTATTATACTCTCTGAAGTAGAGCGAGGGAAAAAAGAGGAAAAAAATCTAACAGCTATAGACCAACAGGGGCTAGACTCTTATTAGGTGCGCTAGGAGGGGAAAAAAAAAAAGAAGAGGCCTGCTACAATGCCGTGGCAGGTGAAAGGGGAAAGGGGGAAGGAAAAGAAATCCTTGATCAGAGGGATAAGGTCCGTGAAGCTAACTCCAGTGCTAGCTGAGATGCTCGGTCAAACGAAAGGAAGAAAAAGTGGGTATATTCCGAAGGGAGAGGGGGGGAGGAAAGGTCCCAGAGTGATAGAGGGAAGAGCAGGGAAAATGGGTTTGAGGTAGTCCGGTTCACATGAGGTTCTAGAAGATCGATCGAAAAGAGAAAAAAAAAGAACTTTTGGGCATGATAGAAGAGGGGGGGGGGAAGAAAAAGAGTGATCAAAGGTTCTCTACAAGTCTTTCTTGGGGGGGGGGGGGAGCTGCTTCCTTGCTGTGAAGGCCGAAAGGGAGAGGAAGACATCACAGCTCCGCTATTGAGCTCAATCGAAAGAAAAAAAGAGAAAGGGGAAAAAAAATGATCTATCGAGACGCTCCGAACAAGAACTCTCGTTGAGTCGAAACCCGAATCAGAAGAAAAAAAAATCGAAAATGCGGGTAATGCTGGTGCATAAGTCGAATTCAAAGGAAAAGAAGGGGGAGAGGGTGGTGGTTCAGACATTGACATTCTGCCTGCTACAACTTACCTGTTCCGCAAGAGAATACTGATAAAGGGCTAAAAGGCGGACCTATCTTTCTTAGAAATTGCAAAGGGGGGGGGTAGGAGTTATAGCTTGTGTTTCTTTTCTGTCTCTATGGGGATTAAAAAAAAAAGAAGGGAGGGCTTGAAAATATTGTTTTTCTTCTCGAAGAGAGCTTCGCAACATTACTGATCAAAGATCAGGGGAAGAGGGGGGGAGGGGGCAAGTGTGGCGGCTGGGTCTTTCCTATTCTAGAAAAAAAATGGGAAAGTCACTTTTACTGCGGGGGGGGAAAAAGGACGGGTCATGTGGCTCTGTGGTTCAAACCTTCTCTACCAAAAAAGGTGCTGCTCCTATATATCGCATACTATGCGGAGGGGGGGGGGAAAAGAAAGATTCAAGTGCAATGATCGGGCTGCATGCTAACTGATTGTTTCTAAGCTGCGGATCACGGAGAGGGAGGCTACATTATCAAGTACTTCATCAGTGGGAAAAAAGAGAGGGACCGGAAAACGTTGGGGTTCAATACGTGCGGTTCGAAGCGCTTTCTATTTGCGCTTTTTGGCCATGAGCCGAAGCGAAACGAAAGGAGCTCTTACTGTTGACGATGCTTTCACCAATTCCTACTCTCTCGTTGACGAGGGGGAGGGGCGTAATACACTACCATTGAGCAACGCTTTTAGCACTGCATCGTTCAGCATTAGAAAGGGGGAGGGGGATGTTTCTAATCCCGGCATCTGCTGAGGGAGAGAAAAAGGGAGAGAGAGGGGGCTCTGTAGATTTTGATCCGTATCTTTCACAGACTAATATGGCTATCGGACAAAGAAAAGCACGCACAGCTTTCAAAAATTCTATACCACTGTCTGATGGAAAAGAAAAATCCTTGGGGGACTACAACAATTTCACCTGCCGAAACTGGGAACAGCGGGGTCGTCAAGAACTGGGCGACGGGAAAAGGAGGGGAAATGACAAAAAAAAAAAAAAAACCCATCTTCTTGGATACTTCGTATCTAGAAAATTGATAGGAAAAAAAGAGAGAGTCCCAGTTTCGAACGGCCCTTTTTCTGCAAGCTCAGACTCTGAAGTCGCGAAGCATCAGGCAGCGATTCCCATACTCATGCAGTAGGGGAAAAAGGGGAATGAACCGATTGTCAACCATTTGTTCTCCTTCGAAGGTGCAGTGGATCAAGTGTATCCTGAAAAAAGGGGGGGGGGCAAGGGAAGAAGCGAGAGCGCTAAAACGCTGATCTTAAGACAGGGATGGCTGTTCTTTCGGTTTGTGGAGGGAAAAACCTCCACCCCACCCACCACCAAAAGGCGGGGCATCTCGGCTCCCTCTCGTCTTCCTTGCAAAAGGGAAAGGAAATTGAATTTCCCAGGGCAACAGGGCATACATCATCATTCTACCATTGTTCAAATTCAAATTCAAAGGAAAAAGGCAAAGGAAAGGGGGGGAATGCAGGCAGAGAAGCGTATTTCTCTCTCACTTCGCTGCTGCCACGAAGGAAAGAAAGGGGGAGGTGAAGAGGGGATTTTAATGAGCAATTCTCTTTTTTGCTGTAATAATTAGTAATTCATTTTGGGCGGAAAAAAAGAGAAATCTCCACGATTCGTGCTTACATGTTTATGGCGGGAAAGGGGGGTGGGGGAAAGTGTCCCACGGTTTCTCGCCTTAACTGGGCGAAAAGGTTGACTCGTATTCTTTGCTGCAGGGGGGAAAGAGGCGTTGGTTTGGGTGGTTCTTCTCTATCCTTCTTCAATTCTTAGGGTGGTGCGCGGTCTTTACGTATGAAGGGGGATTGGAACTAGGGCTTCTGCTCGCTTTGGAGGGGGGAGGGCAATTTCCGCATTCTCATGGCTTACCCTGGAAAAGGAGGGAGAAATGGGAAAGTAATCATTTGGCTGCATTTCCCTCATTTTTGTTGCAGGGAGGGGGGGGGGGACCGTGAAGACGTACTTACTCGTTGAGAAGGAGGAAAGGGGGGGAGCTCATTATGATCTTCTATGTTATTCGTTTTTTGGGGGAGAATGCCTGTAATTATATAGTGGATGCCTGTGGAAAAAGGAAGAAGGAAGATTCTCGAAAGGGTTGCTTGGGTCTTCCTTCTCGGTGAGGACTAGGGTTATTACATGAAATGGTTTGCCGAGGGAGTCCGCTATTGCTACGAATGAGAAAAGGGGATGTACGTTTATGGGCGTTCGGCGAGTCGAGGAAAAGGGAGGAGAGGAAAGGGGGGAATTGGTGCGGATTTCTTATGGGGCTGGGTGAAGGTTCTCAGCGACGAGGAAATGTTTTCCTTCAAAGCGCTGGTGAGGTGAAAAAAAGGGGGAAAGAAGGCCTGACTTGCGGAACTTACATTAAGGCGCGTCAGTAAGCGTCTACGAAGGGAACAAAAGGTTGAGAGGCTCTGGCTGTCGGTCCAGTTAGGTTGTAAAGGGAAGTGTGGCATCCTGGATGAGAGGCGGCTGGGTTAGGGGGGGAGGGGGGGGGGGGGAGAATAGTCTGTGGGGGTGAAGGAGAGGAAAATGTGGGCTGACGAAAAAGGGACGCGCAGCTTTAGTCGCGGTCTCCGGAGCTTCAGGAGATGAGGGAGGGGCGCTGTGGAGTTGTTGCCGAAAAAAAGGAAGTTTGAGAGCGGAAAAGGGATGGAACGAGGAGTCTGCTTCCTTTTCAGGCTAATGCTAGCAAGGGGAGGACATGGCTGCTGGTAGCAATGGCGGGAGGGAAGGAGAGCCTAGGAAGGATGGACTGGCTCGTACTCCTGCTTGCATGTGCGAACGAGTGGAAGAACGTTTGAACCTGAGAGGGGGGGAAAAAAAAGGGATACTATGCTTCCACTTTGAAGCCTAGGCGTCAGCGGGAAAGAGCTGAAACTCTGCTTCCTTATTTGGGAGGAAAAGGGGTGTCTGACCCTCTTTATAAGGTGTCTTTTCGAATTTCTTTCTTACTAGAAAAAAAGGGAGTTGAGAGAGTACTCCATGATCGCGTTAAACGTATTGAAGGCCGAGGAGGGGAGGGGCTCTTGCGGTCTTTCTTGCAGGAGGAAGAGGGGACATGAGGACAAAGATCAACTGAAACTACGGATTGGTCATTGATGGCGCGCTTTGTGCGGGGCGGGGAATGGGGGAAGGCGGGACGGTCTTTATCATGTCGTGGCTGTAGTAAAGGAGGGAATCTAACAAAACCACAACTTATTTTATGAGGGGTGCGGTGCTTACTTCAAAAAAAAAGGGGGGGGGGGGGGGGGGGGGTTGGCTCCGCTGAGGAGGAAAAGAGGCTTTGAAATGCTTCATCTCTCTCTCCCCTTGCAACAAAGATATCCCCTATCAATGCAATCCCCAGTGGGGGGAAAAGGGGAAAGGGGGGAAAAAAAAGCAGAACCTTCTCAAGATAAGAGCCTTCTCGGCTACTGAGCAGCCTCGCAAAAACGAAACAGTCCCAAAGATTTCAACTTATAGAGGGGGGCAAATCGGGGCGCTATACAAGAAGAAAAACGCAGCACCCTTTAGAGAGATCCAAAAGCGCGTCGCAACGCCGTGGGGAGACCCGAAATCCGCCGAAAAGGGGAGGGGGGAGGAAAAAAAGACGGGAGTCAGGTGGACGGCCTGTAGGGGGTACTAAAAGGAAAAAAGACCGCGGCACCTCCTCAGGTTCAAAAAAGAGAAAGCAATCGGTCGATGGCAGCAAGCAGGGAAAAAGAAGATCGCAGACCATCTCATCTATGCATCCCTTACGGAGAAAAAGAAGGCCCTGTCAGGGATAAGGGGGGGCCAGTAAGTAATGAATTCCATCCTTCTAGATAGGGAAAGTCTCTTTCTTGGGGGGAAAAAAAGTGAGAAGCTTCGATCTTCTACTATACAGAAAATAATCTCCATAAAGAGGAAAACTAAATGGTTTCCGCTGTTTGCGCGACTAAAAGGGAAAAAGGAGCCATCGTCAGCACCTTTCCTCTCTCTTCAAATAAAAAGAAAAAAAGGGGGGGGGGGGGGGGGGACTAACATCTCCGAGATTCTTCTCTGCGCTGCGGTCAAAGGGACCCGCCCTAAGCTTCTGAGCCTCATGGACGCAACGAGAAAAGAAGCACAGGTCCAGATCCGGGCTGTCTACTGACAGGGACGTAGGAATAAATCGTCATCTGCTATCGCGGTCCAAAGGGAGAAAAAGGAAAAAAAAAAAAGGAAGTCGAGACGAGGAGACGGGCGCTGAACTTCCCTCTAACAGGGCCCGCGCAAAAAGAAACCGCGAAGTACCCTCCTCTATGAAAAAAAAGAAAATCAAACCTTAGCGGCAAGAAAGCATTGCGTAGCTTAATGGGTACTCGCCCCCGCGGAAAAGTCCATGAAAAAAGGGAAAGGACGTCTCGTATCATCACCGAGATGTGGGGGAAAAGAAAAAAAAAAAAAAAAAAAAAAAATACTTTGACGGAGACGCTCGCCGCCAGGTCAGGCGCTCGCGCAAAGGCAGAAAGGGGCATTGACAAAACAGCACCGTCTCATGCAGCGGCGGGCCAAAAAAAAAAAAAGGCAAATGCGAAAGTCAGTTTTACACATCCGCGCAAAACCGGATCAGCTAGAACGGAGGAGGGGAAAGGGGGAGAAAAAGAGAAAGAGGACAAAAAAAAGGGGGAAGTGTCCAGCCATCTGCTCGTAGTACCTAGGCGCCGCGCTCGTAAAGAGGTTGCGCTGCGAATGCCCCTTCTCGGGGGGGCCTTCCCGCCGGAGGGGGGGAAAAGCGGCTAAGAAGGGCCATTCAGGCTTCATTCGTAAGGAAGAGGCTCCACGCCTAATACTTGATTCATACGAGAGGAAAACGGCAGACTAAGCGAAGGCTTAGCATTCCTAAGGGAGGGTGGGACCTGTCCGGCGAAAAAGGAGCCTAAGAGCACCACTAACCGCATACTCACTCCTACGCGCCTAAACAATGTCGCGAGGAGGGACTGTGTTCTCTATTTCTCCTCGGCACAGGAAAAAGGAATTGTCATTCAGCGGAAATATGGAACCGTCATTTCGACCGTAAGCTGGCTCACAGTCTCATCGTGAAGAAAAGAGGGAGGCATTCTCAACGGCCTCATTAAAACTCTCATTTGGGAAGGGGGAAGGGGGGGGGAAGGGCTGTTGAGGTTTGCTGTTTTCTGTTGCTGTGCTGTCCTCCGGATTGGTGGCGACCGAACTTAAGCTGAATTGATCGAAAGAAAAAAAAAAGATACTTGGAAACACCATGCTCTGTCCGTCGGTTTGCCGGGGGAGGGAAAAAAAGCAAAAACTCTTCGTCATGCGGGAAAAAAAGGGATCTCAGTTAAGGGGATAAAAGTCGAACCCTGGGTGAAAATCGGTGAAAGGGGAAAAGAGGCCGCCAAATAACTGCAGACGTTGGGGGGGGGAAGGGGAAGAAAGGATGACTCAAGAGGCAGGAGTCTGAGCTTTTCAGAAGGTCGGTCCTGAAAAAACAGTGTCTTTCTTTGTAAAAAAGAAGGGTCAAATCAGAGATGTGGCCGTCTATGGGTCGCTGCAGGTGGGGGGGGGAGAAAAAACGAGGCTTTTATCCTTGCATTTCGCTTCGGGAGGGGGGAGGAGAAAAAGAGAATAGCATGTGGGGATCATTCTTTTGTTGAGGTGCGTGGCTCAACTGGTGTTATTTTTCTTTCATCTCTGGGAAAGGAAAAAAAAGATCCTCAATGAGAGAGCCACTCTTCTGGGTGGCTGGAAAAAAAAAAAAAAGGGCGGTAGAACAGCCAGGAACTTTTTGCCCCAATTTAAGGGGGGAGAAAGGGGGGATTCAATTGGGGGAGTGGCTAATTCATGGGATCCCTCAGGCATGAGAAAAAAAGAAGGCAAACCAGGGATGCTGTTGGCAATCGTCACGACAGGAAGAGGAGGGGAAGGCGATGGTGCCGTAAAACTTCCTTGACGACGCTTGTCGCATAGTTGAAACATAAGGAAAGAACCTCGTCGATTTCTTTTTCCTTGACGAAAGGAAAGGGGGCAGCATAAAAGGATCCACTTCGTCCGGTCCGTGACTCAGAGCTGGGGGGAATGGCGAAGATCATTGCAGCGGAAGAGGGGAAAGAAAAAAGGGGGGGGGGAAAAAAACAAATCTAGGGGCATGGCGAGGGGGCAAAGGGGAATAGTCCTTTTATATCATTTTTCAGAGAAGGGGGAAAAGGAAAGAGGACCAGTTCCATGTGAGGATGTTCACTTTTATAACTGCGCCATACCGAAAAAGAATCGCTCTTCATTTGAGAGATCCTGAGGAGGAAATTTTTAGAGAGGGAAGGGCTACTCATGATTATTCTCTCACTCGCATCTAGGCAAGAATAAGGGGGGTGAGGCATCAAGCCCACTCTCGTACTAGAGGGAGAAGAAAAAGAAAAAATTTGCTTGCTGTAGGAAGGAGGGGCATTCTGCAGATTTAGGTCTCGCTTTGCGCCTGCGGGGGAGGGGGGAGGAAGCGTTACTTTTCTTTAGCGA
>Ga0179593_1631745_pt1 | contig 16071 bp, 35 predicted proteins | sample CZODoug2_1_08_16_FD_185931 | JGI IMG/M metagenome (GOLD analysis project Ga0179593, IMG submission 185931) | Vadose zone soil fungal communities from Angelo Coast Range Reserve, California, USA - CZODoug2_1_08_16fungal (PacBio error correction) | ecosystem: Environmental > Terrestrial > Soil >...
CGGAAATAAATCCCGGGGACGCACGTTGCGGGGGAAGTGAAAACCTCCAGGGGAAAGAAAAAAGGGAAACGGTGAGGAAACAGGAGAAGTCAACTTCGGGAAAAAAAAATGGATTCTCAAAAAGAAAAAAAAAAAAAAAAAACCCAAAACCCCTGACCTTGGGGGTAAAGAGGAAAAGGGAAGAACCGGGGGACCATGAACCCGAAAAGGGAAGGCGGAAATGATATCGCGGGGAGGCTCCATTCAGGAGACAAGTGCTTTGGGATGCGGAAATGGGAAAGAAAATGGGGAGAATCAGATAACGAAGGGGTTGAAAAAAAAAGAAAAGGTACTAGGAAGTATGACCCAAAAGGAAGCATAAACTCAAAGTACAGGAAGAAAAGGAAAGAAAGGCCACCAACGAGCAGCGAAGAGGGGAAACGGGAGGAAAGTGAGCAAGGAGTGTGATTCAAGAATCTGTTGTCGTATTTGGGCCCGGGAGAGGAAGTTGACCCGGGGGTGCAATTTTGCCGGATGAAAAAAGGGACAGGACCGGAGCTTGTATGTGAGATCCAAACTAAGAACTCTGCTCTGAGACATAAAAGAGGGGGGCATGGCAAACCGAAAAGAGGAGGGGAGCAAACCCCATACGAATGCAAAGAACAGAGAAGCCTTCACCGTGAGGAAAAAAGACAAGGGGCAACGTAGGGGAAAAAAGGGCCGAGAGTCAAGAAGCTGCCCCTCGAAGGGAGGGGGGGGCAAGAAGGTTGATGAAGTGCAAGAAACGGGCACAAGGAGGGGGGGGGGGCCAGAAAAATCTCCATGAAACCACGCCAACACGGCAAAAAGCAAGAAAAAGGTTGGACAAGGCTAGGAGAAAAAGGAGAGTTTGCAAGTCTTGATCAGCAGTGAAAAAATCACGCCGGCAAAAAAAAACGCCAGACAAATCGGCAAAAAGAAGTTCAAAAAAAAAGACAGAAAAAAAAGGAGCAGATGGAAAAAAGCGTAAGAGAAGACTTCCGGCCGAAACAAACGCTACAAGAACCGCTGAATGGATTATTTCATGGGGAGGGGGAATGGCCCCGGTCGCTTCCTGAGAAACGACATTGAGAGACGGGGGGGGGGAAAAGCGCCGCCGACATCCAAAGGAGAGCGAAGACAGCGGATGAAATGATCACCCCCGGGCCCCAGGACGGCAAAAACTTTCCCGGAAAGGAAAAAAGCAGACTCTCCACAAAAGAAAAAGAGAAAAAGGAATTTGAAAGTCATGAAAAAGGGTCGGGGTTCCAGTAAGAACGGCACGGGTTGGTAGGGGTTTTTCATCGCTTTTGGGAAAGTCACACAAAAGGGGAGGAGAAGGCCTATGGGCAGCGAAAAAGGGGAAGACCAGGGGGATGGGCAATGGTATCCTAAAGCGACCAGGAAACGGTGGTTCGCGAAGGGGAACATAAGAAGGGGAAGGGAAAGAGGCGGGAGAGTTTTCAGGAAAATAAAGTGGAAACTTGATCGTACTCCTTTTAGTTGCAAAGAAGGTTTAGGAGTAAAAGGGAAAACCTCAGTGGCCTCCTAAGGGAAAAGGGGAAAGGATTGGGACACGTGAGTGGGATTATCTCCTAGGGAAAAAAAAAAACTCCACCTTCCACCAGAACGAAAAGGAGAGGAAAAGGGAGGAGGACAAACTTGGTCAGAAAAGGCGGGGCCAGGGGGTGGAGAATAAAGAGGGGGGGGCACCCCCTTTTACTGGACACGTCAAACAGAAGGAAAAGGAACAAAGAGGATATTCCTCAAAGAATTTTGGGAATGGGAGACACTCATTGGGCAAAAAAGAAAATTTGGGACGGGGAACGGAAAGGGAAGGGGGAGGGTCATAGCAGCTAACATGGGGGGGGGTACTCTTGTAAGAGGGGGGAGGGTGCAGGCGAGACGGGTTGTTTGCGTTCACGGAACCGAGACTGAAAAAGACACAAGCCAGATTGATAGGAATTTCGGAACCATAAAGAGAGGTAGGGGAAGCTCTCCCAAAAAACAATTGAAGTACTCGAGGGAACCTTGGAAAAAGATCTCTGAAAACAACGCCAAAGGAGGGGGGGGCAGTCTTTTTGTGTTTTGGGGGAACCTATTGGAAGAACGGCCTTTGCGCCCGGGCGAGCAGGAAACTTCCTGGAGGAAAAAGGCCTGGGGTGAGAAAAACCCAGTACTAACCTTAAAAGTCCTTCGTTGTAAGGAGCGAGCCAAAGAAGAGGGGCAGCCTCCAGCCGGGGAAAAAAAAGGAAAAAGGGTAAAAAGCCTAGACGATCACGGAACGGGTCTTCCCCTGAAAAAAAAAAGGAGGGACTGTCGGAAACAGAGGAGGGTCATCGTTAAAAACCAGGGGGAACGGCTATGTGGGATGAAGAAGAGGGGGAGTTGACATTCTCAAAGAGGGACCGTCTGGCATGGGGGGGGGGAGAACGAAAAAAACAGGGAAAGGAGGCAATGGGAGAGAGAAGGAAAGGGGGTGTACTGCAAAAAAACAGAGAGCTGAGAGCCGTCAAATGCTCGGTTTGGGGGGTGAGGCCACGGGAACAAATCAAGGCGACCGAGGGTCACGGGGTTGTTTGCGGATACAAAAGGGGGGTGAGGTCACAAAAAAAAAAAAAACGGTCAAGTGAAGCGGGTGATGCGGGAAAACCTGATGGAATCCCGTAATATGAAAAGAAGAAAGCGGAAAAGGCCTGCGGGCGTTGGAAGAGGGACCCAACGGGGGGAGAAAGGGTTGGGTGGGGGGGGGAGAGCAGAAGAACCAAAAACTGCTACTGTTGAAGATCCCCGGCAAAGAAAAACAGTATCGAGCCCATCCAGGAACAAGTAAAGTTTGGGGGGAAGGATAGTCAAGGGGATCGAGGGTTTGGGACACGTAACAAATCGGAAGAAGAGGAAAAGGGCACTACGAATGTGGAGGGGGAAGGGAAAGGAGGAAAAATACGAGGAGGACCGCCTGTTAAGGAGAAAAGCATTGGGCCTTTTAAGGGTGAACGAGAAGGGGGGTGGGGGGGCGGATGGCAAAGAAAATGAAAACGTCGAGCAGTCGAGCAATGAGTACGCAGGGCTATAAAACAAAAAAATGTCAGGGGAGGGCGGGGAAGGAGAGACAAGTGCGGGGGGCACAAGAAAAGAAAAGGGGGGGCAAAAAAACAGAGTGACTCGAAGGGATTAAAGTGAGGTCGGGACCGGTAAAGGGAGGGAAGGGGAGTGTCCACAAGGGGGGGGGGGCAGTAGACAGTTTCATGCATATGAAGATCGGGCAGCGAAAGAAAGCGAACCCGTGGCGGTAGGGGGAGGGGAAGACGGGTAACGGCTCCCGCTTCGTGCCGTGCCAAAAAAAAAGAAACCAGGGGGGAGGCAAGGTGAACAAGGCCAAGTTGGAACGAAAAAAAGGAGAAAGGGGGGGATGTGCCAAAAAAAGAAATATCCAGGAGAACTGGAGCTGACGGTAGGAAAAACGGAGGAAATCGGGCAAATGACGTCTGCTGTCAAGGGGGGGAGGGGGGGAACCGTCATGATTAACCCGGGGAAATAGTTGTCGAAGGTTGAAGAGGGCGTACGAAAAACCAGCGGCTTTTGGGCCCTCCATCCCGAGGAAAAAGCAGGTGTACCGGAAGGCGATGCTTGGGAAAAAAAAAAAAGGGAGACAAAATGGATGGGGGTTCCGAAACCAATGAGGGCCTCATGGCACTTTTTCTCAAAAAAAAAGGGGGGGGGAGGGGGTGGGTAGGATCGATTTCCGGGGGGGGTGTAAAAAGAGCGGGGGGGAGGGGAAAAGGAGGCAAAAATCCACCTCCGCCCCCTGAAAAGAAGTCGATAAGGCACCATTGACCAAGGGGCGAGATAAATTAAAGAAAGAGGGGGGGTGAATTCAGAAAAACTGCAAGGGTGAAGTGGTTTCCGTGGTGAAAGGGAATTCAAAATCCGGGGTGAATGAAGGGGGGAAAGCTTGAAGAAATCGAGAGAGAAAACAAGCGCAAAGTGACGAAAAGGGTCAAAAGAAGAAGGGGGGGAAAAAGGCTGCAACGTTAAAAACGTGGACCCCACTTACGAGGAAGGCGGAGGTCCGAAGGGAAACAAAAGAAGGGGAAACCACTGAGAGACCCGTCCCCTGGGTCTAACCGGGATTCCCTTGGGGGGGGGAGGGACCGAAAAAAGAACGGGGGTAGCGGGGGGGCAGCAGGAAGGTAAGTGACGTGCCCGGAAAAAGGGAGAGGTCTTCCAAACGAAAATGTCTTAAAAAAAAGGTCGGGGAACAAAAAAACAACAAAAACCCCCCTCTCACAAAAAAAAAAAAAAAGGAAGGAGGAGAAAAGAGAACGGAGGTCCTCTGGGAAAAGGGAAAACATAGGGAGGCCGTCGAGAACTTTATCTGGTGCCGAAGACGGGAGGGGAAAAAAAGAACGTCCTGAACCAGAGGTCGAAGCATCTTCCCCCGGAAGGGCGACGGGCCCCCGGAAGGTGATCACCGGGGACTCACCAGGGAAAAAAAACCCAGGGAGGATTACTTTAAAACTGAAAAGAGAGGGGGTGGTGAGATAGGGACTCTCATCTTTCAAAAAGGAAAAGAGAAAAATCACCACCATAAACGAAAAAATGAAAACCACTCACCGAACAAAAGTAGGGGGGGGGGGGGGGGGGGGAAAATCGTGACAACGTTACACCAAGATTTCCTCTGTAAAAAAAAAAAGGGGAAAAAAAAAACCACCACGGGCAGGGTGTGAAGTGTCCTACTGTGCGGGGCCAAAGGTACCGGCCGGGATCGAAAAAAAAAAAAAAAGCTTCATGTGCACGGAAACGCCCCCAAAAAAATAAGGAAAAAAAAACGAACAAGGGGTTCGAGAAACATAAAAAAGTCCTCGGCAGACGATCAAAAGGAGCCGGCGAAGGAAAAAAAATCAGGACAAAACGCAAAAAACGGACAAGAACGATGGGAGAAGGGGGATTGACGGCCGGGCTAATCAGCGACAAGTTCAAGATAAAAAGTGTCGAAGCAGAGTGAAAAACAATCACGATAACGAACACATCCGCAAAAGAAAAAAAAAAGAAAGGGTGTAGGTAGCGACAGGCTTAAAAGTAAAAGGGGGGTGGCAAAGGGGGACGGAACAGGGGGGAAAGGGGGGAACGGGAGGGAAACCAGCCGCCGCCACGGGAGGAAGAAGGGGGTCACCCGAAGGCATTTCCGGAATGAAAAGACAGAAGGCGGACAAGGGCTCATGGGGGGTGGGGCAAGGGAACCCGAGGGGGACACGCCCGCCAAACGAGGGGGTATCGAGAGGGAAAAAGTAATACCAGAGAGGGAGACAAAACACCACTCTTCAGGAATAATGAGACAGCAGTCCGAAGCTAACACAACCACGAAAACGGGGTTGGTATAGAAAGGGAGAAAGGGGACAATAAACGCTCAGAATCAAAAATAAAAGGGAAGTCCTCCGTCGCACTAAGGCGAAAAAAAAGGGAAAAAGGAAAGAATTGACATCACAAAAAGCGGTCGAAGGGTAGACAGGACAGGAAAAGGGGGGGCCGTGAAAACAACAGGAAAAGTTACAGCTAGCTTTTAGAAGCAGCGGGGACTCGGGGGGACGAGATGTAAAAGGAACGTGAAAAAAGCAATGAAAAGTCAAAATTGGAACGGACTTCAAAGGGGGCAAAAAAATAAAAGACGGGGGAAGGGGGTCTTCAACAAAGAGGTGGGGAAAGGGTTCACGGGGTGGGAGGTGACTTGCGCGAAACAGAAAAAGTGTTCCCGACTAGACACAGGAAGGGGGCAAAAGGAAAAATAGGCCCGTTCCGGTCGCGCCCGAACCCACCGGCGTGAAAGGGGCAACTCACCGAGAACAAAATTCGACTGCAAAAAGGGGGGGGTCGGGGAAAAAAAGGGACAGGCGAAAAAATCAAAAGAAATCAGGGAGAGCAAAGAAGGGGGCGGGAAACGTCGAAAAAAGGGAGACCAATGACCAAAAAGAAAAAGGGGGAAAGAACAACGTTTACGCTTACACATAAGCCAGGTTTTGAAGGGGAAAACGGGAAAAAAGCCCATACCACAAATTTCCACAGAAAAAAGTCAAGACTTCCTGCTCAAAAGTAAGCCAGACACGGGGGGGGTAAAAAGAAAAAAATGCAAGCGGGGGGAAATGAGAAGACGTCCAGTTAAAAAAAGGGGGTGAGATCGTTAAAAAGACCAAAAACTTGCGGAATGAAAAAAAAGACCGGGGACGGAAATCCGTTTTGTTAGTCGGGGGGGGAAGGAAAAAGAAAGGCTCAAGAAAGGCACCCAAGACCTGGGCCTCGATAGTCAAAAAAAAAAAAAAAAGAAAGAAAAAAAAAATCAATTGGTTGCCTCAAGCAAAAAAGAAGGCCAAAACGAAGGTGTCAGAAAGAGGGAAAAGGGAGGAGGGGGGAAAATAAAAGAGGGGGCACGTGGGCAAAAAGAAAAGTACGGGGTCGCCAACAGGAAACGTCCGAGGGGGGGGAATCGGGGTAATGGGGCTTGGAGAGGAAAGAAAAGAACAAGGGGGGGGAGGGGGGGAGGAACGAAAAAAAGCCCAGAAAGAAGAGGGAACTCGGGGCAAAAGAGTTTGGTCAGGACGGGGTTTCCCGGAATCCAACAACAGAACGCACGCCTTACTCGGGCAAAAAAAAAAAGAAAACGATAGCAGGCATAGGATCCCTTCACGTGCAAAGAGGAAAAAAAAGCAAAACCAAACGGATGTTCACGGCGAACCAGGAATCGGCCTCCCTCGAAAAGGGAGCCTTGGACGGGCCGACGACAAAAAAAAAGCATCTAGACCGAAACGCAAAGCCCGGCCTCTGAAGACCAGCGGGAGGTAAAGGAAGTATTACTGCGACCCCAGCGATCATCTTGGGGCACAAAAAAGGGAAAGAAGCGAAGGAGGAGGCACCTGAAACCTAATCGTGCAAAAAGGTAGGGAAAGGCAGAAAAGAGGAGCGTGAAAAGGACCGTCGATCAAGGAAAAAGGGAAAAGCAAGTAACCGGAAAAGGTTACAAAGGATTCAATGAAGGAGGTCCGGTTCAGGACTTCCAAGGATAACGTCAGTCCAGGCGGGGAAAAACATCAGCCGCTTGATCGAAAGGCTAAAGAAAAGCGTACAAAAAATTAAGGGGGGAGGAATCATTAAGCAACACAGTGGGAACTTCAAAAGATGACCCCTAAAGAAAAAGAATCGAACAAACTGAAGGAAGAAAGGGAGAGGTAATTTTCCGGAAGAAGGGCCGGGGTACGACCTTGTGCCGGGAGGCCCGGAAAGGGGGGGGAGCTAGGGGGAGTCGCCGCGGTGGGAAGGAAAAAAAAAAAAAAGGCAAAAAATGAATGGAAGAGCAAAGGCGGAGGGCACTGAAGGGAGAAGAGAAAAAGGACCGGGAAGGAGTTGTCCTCCAAATGGAAATCCTTGGGGTAAAAAAAAAAGGGGGAGAAGGGTTTCGCAAGGAAAAAAGGCTTGGGCTGACTTTTGTCTGAAAAAAAGGAAAAGCCAACCCAACCCACCCCGAACTAAAAAGGTGGGGACCAGCTTCGGGGGTGGGAGGGGCGTGAAGGGAACAAATCAAAAAGGGGAAAAAAAATCAAAGTCCAATAAGCTGCCAAGAGGGAAGAAACCGGCTGGACGGTCGGTGAAAGCGGGTTACAAATGGCAGTAGGGTCACGCACCGTTAGCAAAGGGAGAGTTCCAGTTGGAAGGGGGACTGCACGTCAAAAAAAAGACACAACTGAACAAGAAAGGAGGGGCACAACGGGTTACCCTTTATTCTAGGAAGGCAGGGAGGTGGGGGGGACGGAAAACGTCCGGCAAAAGGGGTCGAGAAAGGATAAACAGGTCTTGAACCCTGGGGCGGGGGGAGGAAAAAACGGTCGCGACATGTTGAAAGTGGTGCCCGGGCCCAACGCCTTGATGAAAAAGAAGAGGGTACATAGTCGGGTCAAAACAGGCAGACCTAAAAGACGCCTGTTAAAAAGTTAAAATCTCCAGCAAAAAAAGGAAAGAAGAGAGTAAGAACAGCAAACAAGGCATTCACAGGGAAAAGGAACAACTCATGGAGGAGGGGGGGGCCAAAAAACTCAAATAAAAATCCTTTTGGGGGGGGGGGGGGGTTTGTGGTTTGGTTTGGGGGGGTGGGGTTGTTTTTGTGGGGGTGGGGTTTGACTTTTGTTTGAAGTCTGACGGAACAAAAAAAAAGTGGGGGCCTTACGACGGAGGGGGGAAAGGGGAACGGAAGCCTTGTAAAAGGTGGCCCTTTGGGGGTGTACGAGGGACAAAAAAGGGGGTGCCCTGGGGGTAAACCTTACCGTTTAAGCGGAAGTGATCGATCAAAAAGGGAAGATGGCCCCAAAGGGCACGAAATTCAGCAAAAAAAAAAAGGCCGAACCATCGAAGATCAGGTGACAACACCATTGCAAAAAATGACGGAGGAGAAACATTACCCGGCCGGGCAGGGGGACAAATGGGGGAAAAAAGAAAAAAGTGAAAAACCCGGGTCGGCAGGGGGGAGAAAATAAAATGAGAGGGTACGCGCTAGGAAGGGGGGGTGAAGGGGCTCACAAGCAAAAGGCAGGTATGCAGTCAGGGTCAAAGGGGTCCCGTCAAGGGGGGGGGGGCAAAACGTTTCAAGAGGAAAATGCAAATTCTAGTTGGGGGACTGAGTTTTGTACCCTCAAAAGAAGCTTGGGGAGGGAGGCTAAATACCTTTGTTGGGGTTCTGGGGAAATCCTCGGGGGGAAAAGAGAGTAAGAAAAAAAATGGAAACAAAGGATTAAGAGGGTCAATGCGGGGAAAAAGTACCCGATTGTCACTTGAAGAAAAGTAAGATGAGCAAAGGACGACGCTCAAAAACACCAAGGGCTGAGGGGGGGGAAAGAGGACCGTTTCACGGTAAGGCTGGCAGCGGGGGGGCGGGTGTCGAGCACAAAAAAAAACGGGAAAACCTTCGGAACGGGAACTTTGGTTTGAAAGAAAGAAAAAAAGTCCAGATGCAAACATCAGGGGGGGAAACGCAAGTCTTTTTGAAGGGGGAGACGGGGCAGGGCCACAGAAGGTCTTGACAAAACACAAAACAGGGAGTCCCGGAGAAGGGAAATTTGCAGGAATAAAGGAGAAAAACCTTGGCGAGAGAAAAATGTACTAAAGGGGAAAAAACCAGAGGTGAGCAACAAGCAGGGACGTATGCAAACTGTCTTGAAAAGGGGTCTCCTTTGGTGAAAAAATGGAACTGAAAAGATAATAGGGGGCAGATCGAAAGAAAGGGGAGAAAGGAATTGACCTATGCCGGGGCCAACACAAAACACGAAACCAAGTGAGGGAAGGGGGGGGGGAGTGGTGGTAAGGAACGAAGGATGCTTGACAAAAGTACGGGAATATTGGGGCCAACCTCGGAGATCGGAATTCGTACCAAAAGGGGAAGGGGGGGGCGTAAATCCAGACGAAACAAAGGGGGGAAAACATGGGTTTTACGGGGCCGTTTGAAGGGGTGAAGGGAAAAGCATCTAGGAAAGGATCGAAAAGGGGGGGGGAGGGGGTCTAAAAGTACGGGGGTCTCCCTCAACCAGGGAAAATGGACCGTAAAGCGAAAACAACTTTAAGATGAACAAATGGGTCGAAAAGAAAAGATCGGCAATTGGTATTTGGGCACGATACTCGGGGAACGCATGTGGGCGGAACGTATCAAACCGGAAAGGAGGGTAGACTGGTCCAGGAGGATAGGAAGTCAATGACCCCCGAGGGGGCCCCTTTCAAACACCGGTAACAAGGAAGGATCGGGGGACCGTGAACGAAAAAAGGATTTTTTGGAAAAATCAACAGACAAAAAGACCAAAACGGGGGAGAGGGGAAAAAGTGGAACCGCCTCTTGGAGAAAAAAAAAAGGAGGGAAAACAATTGTTTTTCGGTGGCGTGAATCCGTGAAACCGAGGTTTTCCGCTTGAGACAGGGGGGAAGGGGCCCGATCGGGCGGCCTTCCGAAGGGGCAAAAGGGAAAAACAAAAAGGGAAAATAGGAAGAAAAGAAAAGACGGGGGAAAAGGGAAGGACAAAAGAAAAACAGCCGGTGAACTGGGGGGGGTGGCAGGTGAGAGAGACATTGGGTAAGGGAATTAATGCGGAAAAGCTGTCGAGCCCCTAGGGAAAAAAAAAACCGCGGCAATTGAATTTGAGACTTGGGGAGGGGGGGGTTCTTCCAAGGTGAGGAGAAAGGGGAAAGGAAAAAAAAACAAATGACGATTCCTTCGAAAAAAAACGAAGGGACTCCCTTTCGACGGTCCGGGTTCAAGGGGAAAAAAGGGGGGGCTGGTTATAAAGGCACAATACAAGAAAAATCGATGTTTGAAAAAAAGCCGCACGAGTCTTCCCAAAAAAAGGGAAGGAAAAAGTGAAAACAAAAAACAACGGAGGGAGAAAAAGGCGAACGGGGTCGGTCAAAGAACTCGACCGGAAGGGGGACCGAAGAACAAAAGAGAAAAGTTCGGCGGAAAAAAAACAAGAACACTTGAAAGATCAGGTCCGAGGGCGGTAGTGCTGGGGAAAAAAGGAAAAACCAGTCAAGGGGGGTATCTCTTCCAGAAAAAATGCAAGTTCGGAGGGAAAAAAGGAAAAACCGGGGGGGGTGCACGAGAAAGAAAATACGGTGTTCCGACCACAAAAAGACCAAATCAAAATCGACGAGAACAAACAAAGAAACCCAGAAAAAACAGGAGTCTTGGGCCTGGCCAGAGGCCTAAAAAAAAATCTTCCCCGAAGGGAAAGGGGGGGGGAACAATTAGCCTCGGGGGGAGAACGCCGAAAAAAAGAAACAGCTCAAAGCAGGAAAGAGGGCAAAAAAATTCCTCAGGGGAGAATGAGCACGAACCATTGGGATAAAGGAAAGATGGGGGTCCTCGGGACAAAGATAGAAGGGACTGCGGTCCAAATCTAAACAGGGGATGGAAAAAGAAAGGCAGGGACACGACAAAAAAAAGAGAACACGGAAGGGCATACGGTTGGTAAAAGGAGGACGTTCGAGAGAAGAACCGACAGAAACGAACGACGGGTCCCGAGGCCAAAAAAAGAAAAAAAGAAAAACCAATAGACATCAAGGGGTTAGGATCACCAAAAAAGGAAAGAAAAAAGAAAACGGTCAAGTTTTCGGCCCAAAAAAAGTGAGGGGGAGAAAAGTTGAACCAAACCAGCGAAAAAAGGAACACGGGGGTAGAGTCCGGTCCGAACAGAAAAATGGACCCTACGGGGGTACTGAGGAAAGGGAACAACGTAAAGTGGGGGGGACTTACAAGGCGGTACATCGCCGCCAAAAAAGCCAGGGAAGAGGGGATCAAGTAATTCCAAGAGAGAAGCAAACCACCGGAGTCAGTGAAAAAACCTAAAAACAGAAAAAAAAGGATCAAATTGAAAGAAAGGAAACAACCGGGGATGGAACAAGGCCGCCGGTACTGCATTGAGGAGGGACCACGACAGAGAAGGAGCCAGTACGCCAAAAGAAGCGATTCAAAAGGCATAAAGTTGCACAGAGGCTCACTAGAAAGCCGGAGGGGCAACTGAGAAAGAAGCAAATGCCTCAATTCAAGAGAACAACTAAAGCTTCGTTAAAGACGGGGACTCGAAATAGCATGCGACAAGAAGCTCTCAAAAGGAAAAAAGAACTTAGGACTTACCAAGGGCGAAAGGGGGACTTTTGAGGGGACTTCAACAGGAAAAATCAGAGGGACACGGGGGAGGGGGGGAAGTTGCTGCGCCAACAAAAGAAAAAGGTTTCCGACCGACTAAAAGTGACAACCTCCAAAAGCAAATGCCGGGGAAAAACAAAACAGTCGGAAAAATAAACGAACGTACCGAAGGTTCCGAAGAGAAGAAAAAAAGTTGGACATGGCGAGCCACCCCTTTGGGAGGTTGGAAAGAAAAGTGAAAAAGGGAAAACCAAAAACCTAAAACTCGGTCAGAAAGAAAAGATGGGGGGGGGGAAAAAAAAGCGTATTCAAAAAAACGAGACCAAAGAAAGCTCTCGCAAAAAACACAGTGACTGAGGCAATTGCGCCTCGGGGGATCTTAATAGGGGGCCAGGACCAAAAGGGAAGGAAAAAGGTAAAAAAAAAAAAAACAAAGGCGAGAAGGGTCAACTGTCAGAGGGCCTTCACAAGAACTCCACAAGGAAAGCCACCGGTTTGGTAAAAGAAAAGGAAAAACCAGGGTGATGACCCAGGCACGGGGGAAGGACGGTACCGTGAAGAGGTCGGAAAAAGACGGGCTGAGTTCGAGAAGTAAATCAATTCAGTTTTGTTTATCCTCATCGGAAAAGGAGGACGGTGACTGGCCACCGGGGGGAAGGGAAAGAGAAAAGTAAGCACCCAAAAAGTACAAAAATAAAAGGGAATGCATTGTGAACAGAAAAACGGGAAAAAAAAAAAAAAAGCCAAAAAAAAAACGAAAGCACAAAACCGGATTTAGGCCAAAGGGCAAACCGGGTGATGAGAAAAGGGTGTGATCGCAAAAAAGGTCCGTCGAGTACGAGTAGAAAAAAAAAGTGGGACGGGAGAGAAAACACCCAGACGATAGGGGAAAAAAGGGGATGACCGAATACAGACAGATTGAGAGGGTCCTGTCATCAAAACAGAGGGCAAAAAACGCAAAAACCTACGAGGCCCAGGCAAAGCGGCCAGAAACGGATAAGGAACCGGCACAAACAGCGGGGGAACGTGGAAGGATCTTAAAACGGGGGAAGGGGGGAGAGAAGAAAGGAAGCGACCCTAATCCGATGGGGGACCAAAAGAGCCATGAGGGGGACAGAACCCGACGAACCGCTGGCAATCTCGGGGAAATAAAAAGACCACACGCAGCAAGCACGTAGAAAAATTGCAGAGAAGTGGAAGAAGGAGGAGTAGGGGGGGCCAACGATCAGCTGGGGACCACTCGACAAAAGCGGCCACACAAGAAAAAAGGGAAAAGTACGGGGAGGATATGCGACAAAGCGGTCGATCAAAACAGCAAAAAACCACTCGACGCGAGGAAAAAAAAGGGAAAAGAGGTAGCAAAAAAAAAAAAACCAACCCAAAAAAAAAAAAGAGCGCAGAGAGCCAATCCAAGTGCAACAATCCCTTGGCTACAAGCCTCCGAATCAAAAAAAAAAAAAGAACGAAGCAGGGAGTTGGAAAGAGAAGGGCGACCAAAGGCCAAAGGGTCGTAAACCCACGAGAAAGAAAAAAAAAGTTAAATGAACGAAACTCCTCAGAAAAAAAAGACGACGATAATTTCGTACAAAGAAAACAAGGGAAGGGTTCAGAAAAGGGGAAAGTTTGGTGATGAATGAAATCACCGCCTAAAGTCGGGCCGCGTGGACGAAAACGCAATGATTTCAGAGGGGGAAAAAAAAAGGCGGAGTGCACAGATTCTCATCACAAAGGAAGAAAATACATGGGGGGGAGGTAAAAACTCGAGTCAGAAACCGGCATTCAGCTGCTGTGAAGAAGGGGGCCGAAAAAAAACATCCTTGATAGAATTGGGGGGTGAGTGACTGCATAAACGCACGAACTTAGTCTTACGGTGAAGGCCGCAAAAGGGAACCGGTTTGACAAAAGCACTTATCTCGAGGGACGAAAGGAAGGGACTCCATAGGCTCAAAAGCGGAAGGGACCCTGCTGGCAGGGGAAAAAAAGAAGCTGGGGCATTCGTCGTCAACCGGAGCACCGTCAGGTCGAAAAAAGAAATCAAGGGAAATTCGCTTGAAAAAGGGGAGACCGCACGTAGTGAAAGGAAAGTTTGGGGGGGACTGTGGAAAGTACAACCAGATAAGTACTAAGCCAAGAAAGAACGGGACGGGTGCTGTGGGCCGGGTTGGAGGGGCAATCTTGGAGGTGGAATTGCCTGGACCCTCCGAGTGGGGGGTGAAGAAAAAAAAGCAGGGGTCGGATAAACCGTGAGTACATCACAAGCAAAAATGTCGGGGGGGGGGAAGGACAAAATCTCACCTGCAAAATAAGAATCGAAACGTACAAAAAAAGAAAAAGGACATTGGGGGGCAAAAACAAGATGGGGGTCACAAGCGTCTATGGACGAAGAAGTGGGGGGTGCAAAGATTGTTCAAAAGGCTGGTTTGTGAGAAAAAAAAAAAGGCATCTAGGAGAACGTGCGATCCACCAGAGAAAGGGATGGGGTTCAATGCTAAAGGGGAGTCTTGGGTGCATAAGGAAAAAAAAGCAGGGTTCAACCCGGGGGGGTACGGGAAGACGGGGGGGTCTATCTGAAATAGGATCACAAAACAAAGAAAGGGTCAAAATCAAAAAAAAAAAGACCTCACAAAGCGGTCTAATTCAAAGGCGGCGCCTGGAGATCAAAGGACCTCCTTCCAAACGAGTCTGTCAGTCCCAAAGGGGGAAGGTCAAAATAAAAACCCCGGGACGCCTTGGGGGGAAGAAGTCCCTGAAATGGAAACCGGCAACACTTTAATAGAGGGCGCTGGGGTAAAAAGGGTGACCGGGGCTGAAAGAAAAACAATGCACCGATCACCAAAGGGGCTAGAAGCACAGGAACCACTGGGGGGGGGGGGAAACATGAAAAAAAATAGAGAGGGGGAACCGTCAAAGGAAAAAAGAATTGGGGACATCGAAATTTGGGGGAAAAAGCCCAAAAAAACATAGTGTGCTCGAACGAGGGAGGGGGGCATGGGTCTCGTTCTAATGTAGGAAAAAGCCAAAAATCGGGGTCATAGCGTTGAACGGAACTCTGGAAAACTAGTAATTATTTAGCGCGGAAAAGAAAGGGGGGAAAAAACGCTTTCATTCGTTGAAGGCACGTTAAGGGGGGTCAAGGGGAGGGGGTGGGCTTTTGTAGACACGAACTCAAAAACGGCAAATCAACCTACGGCCTGGGGGGGGGGGAAGACCCTAAAAACTTCAATTAGAAACAAAAAGTCCAAGGGGGGAAAAGGCAAGCAGTTTTTTTTGAAAATGAAAAAAGGACGAGTGTTGGGGTCGTCAAGACCCAACTTGCCAAAAAGACCAAGCGAGCCACGAAAAAAAAAAAGCCGCTTGCAAAAATAGCTAACTTGACAAAAAAGGGAGCCCATTGCCTGGGAATTAACGAGGAGGGGAGCCATAAGAGTAAGAGGGACAACTGTGGTCTGGGGGCAAAAGGTGAAAAGAGTGGGGTAGGGGAAGGAAAAAAAAGGCTCGAAAAGGGTGGAGCGGGAAATCAAATGCAGTACGAGGGGGACGGGCTAAACCAAAAGGGAAAGAACGGGGTCGTGGGGTAATCAATGAGGGGGGTTGCTGTTAAACTTAAGAGTTGGGGGCACTCACGCGTAAGGGGGGACAGGAATGCCTAAACTATCAAAAAAGGGTGTCTTGTTGGGCGGAATAACAGTGGGGAACACCGGGAAAGGAAAGTGTGGCCCCCATTTTTTTTGGGGGGGGGCACGTGGACATAGTGGAACTCATTTAGAAAAGGGCGTCGCAAAGGTAAGCAAAAAGGGGCTTATCCCTACCTCACTGGTACAAGGGTTCACGAATAACAGGGGAAAAAAGGTAATGAACCCTAAAGAATGGGGGAAAAAAAAAGAAAAAACAGGGTAACCATGCAGGGGTCAAACCCGAAACAGGAGTGGGTGTCCTATCTAGCGGGTATCGCGATGGGGGCAGGGGGGGGGAGGGGAGGACAAAAAAGGAAATCCTTTACTTTAGAATGGAGATGGAGGGCCGTCAAGGACAAAAAGAAAAGAAAGTGCCCCTTACATGACAAAGTCATTGTGGCAAAGGAAAAGGAGGGGGAAAGACAATCCAACTGCCGAGACTCATGTTGGGGAATTCCGGTGAAATAGGCAAAGAATCTTGAGAAAAAAAATGTATTGTTTTACTGACCAAAAAGGGGGAGTTGCGCAATTTCACAAGGGGAGAAAAAAAGGGGGGTTTGTAGAATGGGGAAATTTCCCGCTGGGGAGGGGATTGGGTCCTGCGCACCTCATTAAATTAAAAGGAAAGAAACTTCGAAGGATAATCGGCAAAAAACAAAAGGGGTGCACGACACTGGAAAAAAAAAAAACAGGGGAAAAAGAAGCTTTGAAATGGAAGAAGAGCCCTGG
>Ga0179593_1322157_pt1 | contig 16070 bp, 10 predicted proteins | sample CZODoug2_1_08_16_FD_185931 | JGI IMG/M metagenome (GOLD analysis project Ga0179593, IMG submission 185931) | Vadose zone soil fungal communities from Angelo Coast Range Reserve, California, USA - CZODoug2_1_08_16fungal (PacBio error correction) | ecosystem: Environmental > Terrestrial > Soil >...
CTCTGCACCGGAATGGAGAGGGAGGCAGGCGAGAAAGACCGGAAAGAAAACGGTAATAGGGCATTGAGGAAGAAACTCTAGAATTCCCGGTACGGGAAAAGATTGTCACCTCTCCATCGAGACGATACCGAAAAGAAACCGACGTAACTCGCGACCTGCAGGAAAGACGAGGAGAAAAAGTGGCGGCGGACAAGCGAAGGAAATACACGGGTCCCTAAGGGGAAAAGCAAGAGGGGAAAAACGGGGGGACACCTATGAAGCCCTGTGAAGAAGTCCAAGAGGGGGAAAGAAAAATGCATTAAGAAGGGGAGGGAGTAGTTAAAGTAACAGCTTCACCTATCACTAAAACAAGGAAAAGGTCCCCATGTGTATGCAGCAGGATTCGATGCCGCGCCAGAAACATTACTGGGGGCTCAAAAAACATGCTCGAGGATATAAATCCTAGCAGCGCTGCTGGAAAAAAGATCGGTCTGAACGCCAAGAGCGGGGACCGGTTGCGGTCCGGGAAGACGACGCGCGCCCGGCAGTTCACAGTAAAGCAAACGTTGAGCGCAAATCGCACGAGGACGCGGATTGCCTATCGCAGGAACCACAACGCACTGCGGGTGGCAAAATGACGAAAGAATAACACGTTCGGAGACATCTTTCTAAACGACCCGAGGGAATCGCGGGACCGAATAGAGAGAGGGAGAGACGCCGCAAACGAAGATCTTCTGTGTGGAGGTCCATCAGAAACCGTGCGGGCTCTATCTGCTCCACAAGCCGAAGCGATGCGCGCTCGAGAGAGAGGATCGCCAGGGAGCCTATGGGAAAGCGGTCGGCGGGAAAATGAAAAGGGGAAAAGAAGGCCGTGAGAAAACGGCTTGCAATCCTCAAACTCGACTGGAGGGACTCGCGTAGAATAGACGCTCAACGTGGGTTCGTTCGGGAACGAAAACCTGGTGCGTCGCCATAGCTATTAAAAAAAGAGCGATCGAGCCGAGAGGCTAGAGAGAAAACCTCAGTGAAGGAAAAAAAGGTGCCAAATGGTACTACATAGGAGAACAGCCGAACGGAGCCTTAAAAGGGTCTCGTCGGGCGAATCACGGTGGGATTCGGCCTCAGAGAGACGCAGACTGGGGGGTAGAGAAAACTACTACAAAAACGAGCTAACCAGTTCAACCATAACCCAAGACTTCTCTATCGTTACAGGGGTCGACTCGGAGAAAGCGGAAAGGCTAAAGACTTTTTAGGTTGCTGGGGTGTACGACAACAGTTAATCGCAGAACCAAGTACGGTTCACGGAAAATACAGAGAATCTGCGGGAACCTAAAGGATAGATCCACACCAGTGAAATGAGAGCCCCAACCAGTGTCCAAAGTAGCCTTCGCTGCCGGGGGAAAAAGAGCCTATCCAAAGGAAGGCCCGCCAGTACCTAACGTCAAAACCGAAGATATCTGTCCCTTCAAAGAAAACTTCGAGGAGGGGGAAGCCGCTCGAGAAGAGAAACAAGGGCAGAGAATCGACTTTAAATCCGATTCTGTGAATTCCTCGTGACAAAGTACATCGTATGCAGTCGGACTCAATGGGAAAGATGAAAAACTCTTCAGGGGATGACGTGTTACTTGAGACAAAAGCGACAAACGACCGTGGCTCCAAGGGGGGGACGAAGAAGATTCTCATCATCGAAAGACAATTACACACGAAAAATCGGGCTAATCCCGTGAGGCAAACGCGCACAGTTGAGTGTCGGTGACAGTTGGCACCGTTTCAGGGACCGGGGCGGACAAGCACGATGAGAAGAGAGAATCACCAGATCGGTAAATAAGCAGGACAGGGACAAACGCAAAGAGTGCGGGAGATGTTTCTCGGGAGAGGCGCCAGGCCCGAAAGGAGACTGCTCACGAATCCTCGTCGACAATGCGTAAAAATGGTGATCATGCGACGTGTGGCATCTAGGGGAAGCAAAATTAGAAAGAAAACGGCCCAAAAAAGCTTCTCGTAGCGAAAAAAACGACGAAGACGTCCACGGGCCTCTCGCCGGCAAGGACCGCGACCAAAAGGAGGGAACGTCGCGGAATCGACATCGACGAAACCAAGCAACTCCTCGAATGAAAATCTAAAGATAAGTAGAGAAGGTGGGCGGAGCACCTTACTCGGTGCGCCAGCGACGGATAGAGGAAGGACGCTAGCTTGTGGCTCAGTCTGGGGAAGGATAGTAAAAGGCGGAAGGTTCGGCCCGAACATGTGACTCGAGTCCGAGAACCGCTTGGAAAAAGAAAAGTCACATAATCACACTGGAACGCGAGAAGAGGGGGACTTCAAACTGAGGTCATAACAGGGGAAACAGGAACAAATGACGGAAACCGCATCAGGAAAGTGTTGCTTTTTGACTCATGCGAAAAAAGGTTGAAGAGATAAAGGAGACCAACAAGAAACGGGAACAAAAACCAGAAGACAACCCCCAGCGTTGATAGGAAAAGGGGTATCAGGGGGAATGTTCTTGGTGTACAAAAAGACGGCCCAGAGGCGCCGTGGCAAGAGAGAAGAAAACACCAACGAGGAGAGATAGGAAAGAAAAAAATGTAACGATGGGACTGTTGTAAACAAAACCACGAATGAGTAAAAAGGAATAATACAAACAAAAGAGAGAAGCCGACGGCGAGAAGGGTCAGGGGAGGACAGGTGGAGTCGCCATATGCCAACATAGAATGGCGAACGCCAAGTAAAATACCACGAAAGGAAAAAGCGGGGGTGAACGGAGGGGCATAAAAAGAAGAACGGCAGCGAGAGCGGAGGGAGTTCTAATTGTATGGTGGAGATACGCGTTTCCAAAAAAAAAAAGAAAAAACTACAATTCTTGCCTTCTCCAAAATCGAACAAAAACACCCAACTCCCGGAATCAAGCCGGAAAACAAGAGAGACGGACAGGAAAGAACTGCGCGTCGGACTGAGTTTGCCTCCTTACGAGGAGGACGAGCTCTAGCACAGATCCGGCGACAAACCCGTAAAAGGGGCTCTCGTCGAGGCGAGAAAAAAGCACCGGACGCTTCGGAAGCGAAAAGCACCGGAACGGCAGTCGTGAGAAGACTACGAACATCTGGATTGCGGAAGAAAAGGAAATGCGACACTAGTAAGCGATGCGAACACCGCCAAGGTCAGAACATTTGCACGCAGGTCGACTAGGGGCCGAGAACATAAAAGCGAGGGGGGAAGCCCCAGAACACCACCGGGGAGCATCCTGCGAGCGCACCCAGAAGGAGTATAGCTAAGGCAAGCGCAAAGTGTAAGACTGAGAAATCTTGGCCAGGGAAGCAGGTCACGAACGGGGACCAAAACGAGGTCCAAAAAGGGCCCCTACACTGGGTTGGGCTCGGGACCCTGCGAGCAAAATAGTGCTGTTAGGTCGAATATGAACCTCCCAAAAGGAGGGGCAACGCTCGGACGGGGCGAGAGGAAGGCTGGGAAAGAAAACTAACAAGTTTTCTGTAGTGAAACAATTGGGCCTAACCGGGCTCCTCGAAGATCTCGGAGGCGGAGAGCAGCGCATTGGCTAAGAGAGAGAGGCATCAGGGGGAGAACACGGGATCGAGTAAAGCAAGAGCCTGTTGAGAACTGCAAAAGCGTTCGGAGTTGAAAACGGCGCGATCCGGAGCGCACCTGGAACAGTGGGGAGTCCAAACACGCCGACAGGATCCGAGGGACGGAACGCGATCGCGCAAAATGACAACTAATTGAGACTTTATCTACTGGGAGTCGCCAACCCGTCCACACAGTTAAGGCGGAAGGCGAAATAAACGGTCCAAAACGAGACGCAAGCTGGTCATAGGCCTAGAAATAGGCGCGGCTCGAAACTTCTGAAGGGTGAAAACACCCCCAGGGGGGCGAGCTGAACATCTGAAAAAACAAAAAGACGCGACACACAAATAAGGCCGATAAGGCTTTCAGGATTGATGCGAAATAACAGCGTAAAAGGCGAACTCGGAAACTAGAGCCGCGGTGTCTCGGAAATCGAATCGTCGGGAGACGCCACCTAGGCAACCAGTTTGGCTACAAAAAGTTAGCCGCGATCGAACGAGGAGTGCTGAAAAAGCTTACGAAGCGAGCGCTGAAAAGAATGCCACAATCACGGGTGACAGCGAAAAAATAAACGTGACCCGCCGGCACCTAAGAAAAGCTGAAAGGGCAGAGAGTGGAGGACGGCGCATCGCTCGGCGCGGGAAGATAACCAAGCAAGAGAAAGGGAGGGATAAGTACGAACTTTCTTTCTTCTTGAAAACTAAGACCGGAAATCAGGGTAGAAAAAATCTCAATATACTTAAGGACTCTACCCTCGGGACTCGACACCACGAGCCGTGTGGGGAGAGGATACAAACAGCGGTATGAGTGAGGGACAACCGTCTGTTACACTTGGGCCTTTAAGATCAATCCGACCCTCGCTCAGGGCGTTCCTTTACGGTCAGGACATCAAGAAAAAGAAAAAAACCGCTAAGGAACTTGCAAGGGTTCAAAAGAGTAAATCTTCGGCGGGGAAGGAATCGGAAAACTGCAAAAGCGCTACGAAGGGTCGCTAGGGTCGGGGGAAAGAACCGCTGCCGCCCTGCTATCCAAGGATTAGAAAAGAGATGCCGTTCCATCGTCAACCGATGGAGGAAAGCACGCGTCAACTAGGCTAGGGAGAGAAGAAGAAGAATGGGACCAGACCTCAGAGTGCTTTAACAACGGAACGTCGGTAAGCAAATTAGGGACGAAACTCCTGAGGTCGTGGTACAGAAAAAAAAAAACGATGAAAAAAGTCGCAGGTCTATTACCCACTTGAAGCACGTTACACGACTTCTAGCTAGCCAAACAGAAACCAGTGAGGCCAGGTAGAAGCTAGCAAGACCTTTCCATAGGCAAAGGATCAAGGTCAGCACCGAGACGTGGATCCGCAAGATCTCAAAAGAGTCGTGATGCTCCCAGACAAGACCTCGAACTAGTAAGGGGAGGACTCCGGAGCCATAGGGATAGGTTACTGCTCGTGGGGTGCGAGGCAGAAGGGGCGGAGAGTCTAGCAAAAGACTCTCTAACCGAGCAGAGAAAAAAAACACAGAAACTAAGAACAAAAAGAGAAATCCTCCCCCTTGCAGAATGCAATGCCTTACGCATCGGGGGGGGGGCGTCATCAAGACCGGGGGAACGAGCAAAAAGAGACAACGCCCGCGAAAATAAAGAATGGTGGGGCACTTAAAGCCTGAGCGAGCCGGAGCCAGCGGGGCACTGGAGAGCCGCTGACGCCGAAACCGAATCGAGAGAAAAAAACATTTGGTCTACAATTAGTGTGGGTGTTCAAGGAAGGTCCACTGTCGGGGGCCAATGGGGGACAGTACCTACTGGGCGAAGAAGTTAAATGTTAGCGGGGGAAAAAAAAACCTCCCTTGATGCAGCCCAGTCCTCCCTTCAAAAAGCTAGACTTACGATTCGAGAAAAAGAGACCGGCAAAAAAGATGCGAAATTGGCGAATATTGCACAATGACGCGAAAGGAAGGTCTGTACGGAAAGAAAGATACGCTCGGGAACAGAGCTAACCTCGAAAAAAAAAAGAGAACAAGAAGGATACGTGGGAGAGGGATTAATCGGATTCGCGCCCTCCCCGCGAGTGTGAAATTAGAAAGGAGAAAGAGCACTCCGAAAGAAACTCGAAAATTGCCGACCTCACAAGGCAAGAGGAAAAAGAGTGGGCCCAGAAAAAATCGGCATTCCACCACGCGAAGCGGAAAGGGACGGAAGTCTCGAAAGGAAACGCGCGAAGGGGGACGTCGAACACGTCAGGAGATCTCCAGGAATGGCGCAACCCCTTGGCTACTCCCTGGTTACCTAAAATTAACCGAAAACTGAGCGTGCAGAAAAAGCCACCTCACAATTGATCAAAATCTCCGTCTCTCAAGAAAGCGATCGGCCTGGTTGGCCCCGAAAAGAAGAGCGAGCAAAAATCCGGCGACAAGCGCGGCAACGGGTGGGAGTCGGCTCTCACGATCGCCCCACACAAAGAGAGGAAAATATCTGGCGATCCGAGAAAAACACCGCCGGGCTCCGGGATCGTCTAAAAAAAAGAACCAATTGTCAGCGGACAAACCAGGACTACGAGGAAGGAGCAGGCGGGACTCTCAGCGGGAGGAGTTTTGGACAATTCAGCAGGCCATCGCACGAAGGAGAACGGCCCTCAAGTTCTGCCCCGCTTCTCCTCCGACAACACAGATTCCAATTCGGAGAGACATAGAAGATCAACAATCAAGCGAGGTTCGGAGGGAACAGGGGGGGAAAGTCCTTGAAACCCCGTTCGCGAAGGCAGTTCTCGAAAAGCTCCTCTTGCGCCCAACATTTATGCAGATTGCAGCCCTTGGATGGCACGAGCTCATAGGTGCAAAAAAACGACTTTACTGTCCGCCCGAGCCAGAGAATTAAGTCGATGGAGGAGCCGATAAATCGAGATAACCCTCTCGCGGAGGGGAGATATTAGGAAGCATTCATAAAAAAAGAAATCAATACCTAAACACATCGGGCATTCCTGAAAAACGACAGAGGCGCAATAATGATCTGCAGTAGAAAAGGACGGGAGGCGCAAGGGGACTGTCTTTCGTCTCGATAGACCGCTCGAGGGCCGCCTCAGTCCTTACCTTTGGGAGCGTCACCACGACTTGCTGCTGGGCTCTCGGAGGCAGGTGTAAAGAGGAGAGCCATTATGCAGGGTGGAAAACATTTACAGAAAGGCCGGAAAGGCTCCTGCCGGTCCCAAGTTTTTTTGTTTATCAAGGGGTGGGCGGGACAGAGTACTCCGCTGAACCGCTGCGAGATCAGGAAACGAAATCGGGGCCGAAAAATTAGCGAACCGGGACGGAGGGCCGAGTCGGATATGCCTCTTCTTGAACAGCAGGCATGCAGTCGCACCGGGGGCGAGATCTGGGGACGGCCTTTTTGTGGGCTCGGGAGACGGGAGCGGGAGGCGGCGGAAATAGGTGGAGGATAAAAAGGGGTCCATGGGAAAAAAAACTCACAAAAGATCAGAAGTATAAAGAGCAGGCGTCGTACAGATAAGAAGGAATGCCGGGAAGGTCAAAGCAAAAGGGCGAATACGGACCAAAGCCTAGATGCTCTCTCGTCGGACGCTGCTCAGGGCACGGAACTTATGTAAAGAGGCAAGGAAAGAGTGCGACGAGCCAAAGGAGACGTAATAGACAAGTGCAGACTATAATCGGGCTCGGGGGATTAATAAGGGTAAAATAGAACTCATCCTCTGAGGAGAACGATCCCGGGAACTCACAACGAGCGAAACGCGCTGAAAGAAGGAAGAGCAGGGTAGAGAGAAGTAGGAGCGGGGGGCAATACTTCGAGACCTACACTAAAGAAGAGAAAGGAAAAACTGGGGTGCCCAAGCATTTAACGGCTCTGGGTGCTGGAATCCTTCAATTCGGTCCGGCGCGCATGCAGGTGCTAGAAAAAAAGAAGGAACAGCTGGAGCGACAAGGTTCGGGCGACGGCAGGGAGCAACGCGAGACTTGGGAGAAACCCTTGGCTGACTCGCATAAAGAAACTGAAACCTCTCGGTAAGGTCAGAAAAGGTTGGGAAAGAGAAAGTGAGTCGCCAGAACGGCGCACGGCTTTCAAAAGAAGCACGCCGGGGAGAACAAGCAGCAAAAAATACAAGTGGAAGAAAAGTTCTGCCCCCTCTGGGAAAAAAGAAGTGTCTAGCATACTCTGAAAACAGTATTCAGGATCAAGAAACTATAGTCTTTCTACTCGCAGAAGTCAAAAATCGCAGGAGACGGGAGAAAACGGGGAAGGCGGGCAGAGAGGATCACAGACGACTATGCAGATAAAAAAAGTCGCCCTTAGAGGGTTTCGGAGCCGGCTTAGGGGGAACCGCATACATCTGCGTGAGAAAGGGATAATCAGTGCTCTCAAGCCTCTAAGAGAGAAAGAGGGACGAACGAGCTCGATCTCCGGCTCAACGGTGGGTCTGGAGAACCCTGGGGAAGGAACCGTAAAAAAAACTCAGGCACAAAAAAGATACTCGGCGTACTCATTTACAAAGGGACCGTCCACGCTGGGAACTGGTAAGACCAGCCGGGAACAGGAATTAGGGAGAGAGACAAGCGCTCTCTGGAGGGCCTGCCTGGGAAAGAAGCACCGAAAAAGTGGAGGCCGACCCTAGCCCGAAGATACAAATATTTGAAACAACGAAATACCACGCCTGCGACTGAGAAGAACGTCAGAACGGCGAGACGGCCGCTAATTTTGAGGGGGGGCCCCCAGAAAAAAAGAGAAAAAATCCGAGACGCAGACGAAAAAAAGAGAGAATCAGGACGCACTTCGGAGCCTACACCAAAATGGGTAAAAACAGGTGAGAAATCGTAGAAAACATGCAAGTCCTGGCAGCATCCCGCTGAGCAACGGATGAGAGCAGCAACACATACTCGTGAAAGAAGCGGGGTCGAGAACAGACCAGCGTGCGCTGGACGAAAAAAGAGGAGAGATAAGGCTAGGCGGGGGCAAACCGCACCGTAGCAAAGGAGTCACGGCCTCCCCAATACAAGATTTTGAGCGGGGGGATAGGACGAAGGGGTACTCGGGCCCAAGAGCCGGTAGGACGGGGAAGACAGAGGGCGACGAGAGAAGAAAGGAAAACCAAGGGGCCACTCCAAGATCGATCTGATCCCTTCGATTGAAAGAAGAACCGTTTTTCGTCGGACCTGAGGTTGAAACCGGAGGGAAAGGTGGGAGGTCCATACCAGCAAGAGTTAGAGAAAAAGATATCAAACAACAGAGGATCGCGATAGGTATAGGGGGATCTCCAGGGTCTTGAGCTATCGCGGAAGGAAAACGGGAGAAGAGCGGCAAACTCGAAATAGGCAAATGGGGACGCAGAATGAGAAAGGAGGTACGCAGGAGCAAAAGCAGGAAAATAAGGAAATAAAAATCGATCGTCGTAGGACGCGAACCGTTCCCAGAATACCAGGGAAAGCCGCGAACCAGGGAAAGAGTCCAAAGGGGCAAACGCAAAACGTCGACAACTAACCAAGACAGGAGAAGGCGCTCACTGGAAGATCAGACTATCTCAAAAAAAGGATGCTGAAAAATAAATCGTAGACCGCGTTCTTAAAGCCAGCAACCGCCGAAAGTGCTGCAGGGAGGAGGTGAAAAGGGAGAAGGCAGTCAAGGGGTGTATTCCTTCGAAGGGGGACTAGAACATTACTCTTGTCGAAAGGACTTGGAATCCCAAAAAACTGCGCCGATATATTGGCCTGGGGAGGGGGGTAGGCTAAAAGCCCGGCCACCCAAGAAGAAGAAGAGGAAGGACGGGGGGTTTATTTTGGATATCGAACTCAGAGTAATCTAACCATCCTATGACTGTCTAACCCTGAAGAGAGAAAAGACTAGACGGTCGCTTGTAGAGGTCGGGGGGGTTTTAAGCAAATCAGGGCCCTAGGGAAGTTGGACCTCGAACAGAAAAAAAAGGATGGAATGAGGTGAAAAGAAGGGGAGAGATGCCAGCGCAAAAGGAAATGGTTTGGAACAACAACGAGCGACAACCGAAAAAGCACGAAAAGAAAGGGTCGCGCCGTCAGGGAAAGGGAAAGGTAAGGGCCTGGGTCAGACCTGATGACAGAGTTGCGCTGGGAGGATTGAAAAGAAAACAGCTCGATTAAAGGATTCGGGTTTAGAAGGCAAAGGCCGACAGCATGGGAAGAAAGGGTCTGGCAGGGGGAAAATATTTATTGAAAGGGGGAGGGAGACATAAGAGGTGTAAAACGAACCCTGTAAAACTGGATCGTCGAAGGAGAAAACGGCGCCAAAAATGCTTCGGAAAGTCAAATCCGGGGAAGGCAAAACACCAGCCGAAAGAGAAGAAGCCGCGAAGAGGCGACAGGAGGTTGACGAACTGGGAAAGGGTCGAGCTGCTAATAACTCAGACGCACCGACCTAGAACAGCTTGGGAGACGTCAGGAGACGAGACCGGAAAGGGGGAGGCGGTCGAACGGAGAGGAGGGACTGTACCGTGAGGAGTCGACCACGGGACGGCGCACAAATGGTAAGAGCTAAAAGTTAAGGCGGGCTCTCCTGCAAAACCTCGGAGCAGCCCCGCTACGCCATAAGAAAACAAAATTTAGAGAGATTGCACGAGCAGAAAGAGGACGGGCTGAGGAAGAAGGGGGGCTAAAGCGGGCAGGGAACCCGGCGAGAAATCGATCGAGCTGTCACGAAGTTGCAGAATATTAACTCCTCGCTACGCGGGACACCGAACAGGGGAACTGGAAACGACCACGTTGAGGAGTCCGACGGTAAAACGGGCGCATCGTAGTCGGGTGAATGGGGTCGGCGAAAATGGACGATCAAACCAACCTTGAGGAAAAGATAGAGGACTCGGCGGCGCCTCGGGAATCAACAAGACAAAGGTGTCTTGAGGTGATGCTCCATTGCCTAACATTTTAAGGCTCACGATCTAGAAGTGTGTCGGGGAAAGACATTGAGCGCGCGAAGCTAAGAGAGAAGGAAAAAAGGAGAATTCCAGCCGCTAGGAGGGAGGTCACGAAATAGCAAAGGAGGAGGAAAGGTAAAATCGAGAGCCATCAAACCTTACCTTTGCTGTTGAGCAGCAGCACGGACCGCCAGTAGCGAGTACGCCAATATCCGAAGAAGGGGTGAGAGAGAGGCTCCTGAGTACGCCAGAAAACCGCAAAATAAGCGAAGGATAGAAGAGGTCAGTCAACGCTGAATCCTGTCGAAACTTCTTCCGCCAAAAAATAGAGCGGGCGTGCGAAAAAAGCCTCCAATGAACGTCAAGCAAGAAACACAAAACATCGGAGCTCGACGATAGCACAGAAACGCAAGAGGAATTAAAAAAACCCGTACCCAGGTAGGGGAAAGGAGGACTAAAGAGAATGCGGGGAGGAATCAAAAGCGAGCAGCGTCAGAACAATCGTCCAAGTGCGCAGAAACACGGTTGACCGTCGATAGAAACGAAGGTTAGACCGAGAGCTGATAGAGAGAGAGAAAGAATCATGAGCAGGAAGGCCGGTCCAAACGCCGCCGACACGAAAGAGAGAAGTGCTCTGGTTAGTCGCGCATCGCGAAAATTGAGCAGATAACCACCAGAAGTGAAAATGTGAGCCGACGCCGCGGCAGGGGATATGCGGCGACAAGACTCGATCGTAGGAGAGGACGCGATCGAAACCTGGGGACGTAGAGATCTACGTAAAAAATGGCGACACAACTCGGCCTGTGTGGCTGAGATAAAAGAAAGGCCGATTCTTCAAAAAAAAACTAGGAAGGCACAGAGTTAAAAAAAAAAAGGAAATCGATCTTGGCGGGGAAAGGAAAAGTGGGGGGGCGCGGGAAGAACAGAGCGAGCGTATGCGAAAAAAAAACATCCTCGATGGAAGGGGTTTCGCCACGAGAGTCGCGGCCGAAGGGAAAGACTTTTCGGACTCATCTGGAGCGCGCAGGGGGAGCTAAAAACTCACCCTGCAACCAAAAATCCACCGGAGCTATAAAAAAAGGAAACCACAATTCCAGAAAGGTCAATAGTAAGCCGAAAGTTGCCTCCTCGCCACTTAAGAAGACACAGGAGCCTGCGTCGGTAAGGAGAGGTGCGCGGAAGGTGGGAGTGAGGGATCGTACCAATCATTGACGAAATCCTATCAACCTATTCCCACGAGACCAGACTTGAGTTGATACGACGACGCCGAGTAAGAGCCGGTAGTAAGAGTACCTAAACAATTAGCCGAGCAATTTCATCACATAAAGGCTGACTAAGCGGCTCTGAAATAAGATAGGAGAGTATCGAATGGCAGGTGGAAAGAACCGAATCTCCGAGATAAGATCAGACGAAAATTTTCTTCAGGGCGTTAAAGCGCTGCTCGGTGCTTATAAAGTAGTAGCATAGAGAACGCAGGGTATACGCGCGCCGGAGACAAGAGCAGACATCGATCCCACCAATACTAAGAAAGCATACACAGGTCCCCGTGTGCTCGAGAATTTGAAACAAACTAAAGAGGAAGAAAGAAAAAAGCGGGCAGAATCCGAAACGTACGAAAGCCAGCAAAATTCGGTTCGAAGGGATTCTCTCCTGCTGCAACGACAAAGTTAAAGAGGAACTCATTAAACTCGACCGATAACAAAGAAAAAAGATTTGTGGGAACGCGTGCAGGTTCAAAGAAAGGGCGGCCGGGGGGCTGGGGGAAATTGGGCAGCGCTAAACTGTTCTTCACAAGTATCCACCCGGCGCGGGGCGAGAAAGGAAACCGGATGGAAGGAAAGGCGCGCAAAAGGCGTAAAAGGGACGGTAAACCAAATATCGTTCTAGTTAATAAAAAAAAAAAAGGGAAAAAAAAACGGAAGAATGCGAATGAAACGACGAGCAGCAATGCTGCTCTGCGGACGTATATGGTTTACGGAGTCAGAGAGAGGACGTAAAGGAGGGAAAAGCCGACCTCGGAAGCAAAAACCGCATAGGGCACTCAAGAGCTAGCTAGGTAGTTATATCATTATCTTCGCCATCACGCGCGCGAGGCAATGAGTCAGTGGAGCCTTAAACATCAGCATTCAATGCTGCTGAAGCGAAAAAGATGATTGCAGTCGACCAGAAAGAGCAGAAGGGACGAGGAGGGAGCACCGAAGACGTCGAGTGCGTCTCATCCAACGATTGCGACTCTGACAGAAAAGTGAAGGGACGAAGCAGAACAGTCGGTCAAGGAGTCTCAGTTAGAAGAAAGAAAAAAAAACGCTAGGGCGACAACGGGGAAAAGAGAAAGGAAAGGAGGGCGGCAGTGAGGCGTTGCACAACGCTTTACAAAAAAATCAAAAAGAAAACACTCGGAGCGCAGGTCGACGTCTCGAGTCTTACTGGGTTTTAACTGCAAAAGAGTGTTGGCGCCCGGGAAAGGATAAAAAGCGAAAAAGAATCTAAGAAACGATCCCCGAGAAAAACAATGGGGAAAAAGAGACAGCAATAGAAACAAACGCTTAGCTTAAAGACGCTCAGTTCGCCAAAAATGGCTGCGGTCGAACAGAACTACGCGAGGAAAAAGGCTCATTCTGAGAACTCGTGGGTGGAAAAAAACAACTCGCACACGACCGGCCGCCAAGGCAGGAGAGGTCAAGGAAGCCGGATCACAAAAAACCATAGAAGAGGTCCCATCGTGCGTGACCATAGAGAGTGAAAAAAACGAGTACCTTCAACCGGTTCCGGGGCTCGCGGGAAGGAGACCAAGAAGCGGGCCGTCGCCGCGAGGTGAGAGCGCAATTGGGGCGAAGAAAAGACGCCCAAGATCGACGCTGCGAAGCAAATGAGGCGATGATAAGGCAAAACGGCGAAACTGAAGAAGACGTAATAGAATCCTCGAAACTGGAAGGGAAAGAAGGGGGCCGCGCAGTAGAGTCGTCGCGCCAACTTACTCGGCTCTAGAACCTTCAGTATCCACACAAACAAAATGCAAAATGGCGAAGAAAATTGGGCGAAAGCTTTGAGGTCGGGAGGGAGTAGACTATAACGCTTCTAGAGGGGACACCGCATTGGTAGAAAAAGGGAGGCGGACATAGCAGCGGTTGCTTCTTCTCTCAATACTCTCCAACGGTTTGAACGCTGCAGCCAGGAAAGTAACCCATGGGCCTAAGACGCGGGAGCTTACATGAAAATTGCCAGGCAACGACACAGATGTTTTTGGGGGATGCGACGTTGGCGGATTTAGTCTGCGAATTGTAACCAGGACTTTGCGTCATCAACTGGAGACCTACAATTCTCAAAACGGCGCGGATGAGAGGATGGTAGGAAGCGGGAGGGATGGACAGAGGCAAGGAAGGCCTGGAGACAAAAAGGGGGTGTGGGAAAGGTGAGTACGCTTGTTGATAGGGCTCGCGCGGGACGCTGCGGTGCTGTAATGCTGTTCATGAAGACGTATAGGATGCCTCAGCCCCAACAAGAAAAAGCAAGACAAGACCAATGTGCTTAGAAAGAGAGGTCGTCGGAAATGGCGAGGTCAAGCAAAAGGGATAATAACACATCGACTGGGAGCGCAGGCTGACGCAGGGTCTATGGGGCGACAGCGGCGAACGCTGCAATGGAATTAGGGTCACGGGATGTGAAAGCCGCCAAAAACGCGCGGAACGGTAAGTGGAAAGGAACGCAGGACCGATAGGAAAAAAGTAGTGGGTAACGATAGAACTGCGCCGAATCGGGAAGAAGGAAGACACGCACATAAAAGGGAATTCAGCAAAAAAGAAGACCCTCCGGCTACGTTGTCGTACACAGCTCAACTAAAAAAAGTTTCACTCCGAGACCGAGAACTATGACGCAAAAATAGCAAAAATTGCAATAGGACGGCATCTCGGTGCAAAAGAACATGGAGGAGAAAACCACGACCGGTCACACACAATTCGCGCTCGTACAGCAGGGGTTGGGTGTTGGGTCGGCGAAAAAGGAAGGAACGATGACGCGGGCCGAGAAAGGATGGGAGAACCAGTTTACATCAGTATGAGTGGCGGCGCGCCATACGGCGACCTGGATTTAAACTCTTCCGGGGACAAAGCAGTGAAAGTAGCGAGGAGTCGTTCAAAAGACAAGCATCTTCCGCGGAAAAAAAAATTGAACCGTCTGACGGAAGCAGGAAGCAGAATAAGAAAGGTAACGAAGACAGCTTCTGCGCTATTTCAGGAATCGCACAAAGAGGATCCGAGGGCAACCTAGCGGTCTATAGACATCTCTTACGAAAGAGTAGATGGAAAAAACGACTACCTATCGGAGGTGCTAGGGTCAGAAGCTATACGAAAAGACAGAAGCCATACTTTGTATCAAAAGGGGTATGAGAGGCTCACATAAGTAAAATTCATATCGAAAAGGAACGCTCACGAACTGACTGACGGCTGGGGTAGGCGCGCGGCGACCGGAATCATCAAGGCGATAAGATTGAGCAGACCCTCAGACAGGGAGAGACAAATATGCAAGGGGCAAGACGATAGTGTAATAGAGTCCAAAGTGTGCGCACTCCTGCGGTGGCAAACGTCAGAAAAAGTCGAGGGGGGGTGGTGGGAGCGGGAGAAACGTCATCAGCAAAAAAGACCTCATGTAAGTACCGAAAAAGGGTCCCGGTAATATGGTCATCACACCTTCCTGACACGAGGGGAGAGGGAAGGAGACTCGGCGACGACTGGGGGGGTTGAGGATCTCGCTCGCCATTTGTTTTAATTCTACACTGACGGGACGAAGAAAAACTACAGATGTGTCCGGGAAAGGAAGAGAAACGAGAGCCCTAGCGGACGCGTACAGTAACGAAGGCGAAGAAGCAGAAGAAAGCCATGGCTGTGGCTCTACAGAACAATAGAAAAGAACGAGAAAAAATCGTTGATCGAGCGATCATAGGGTCGGGCAGCCTGGAGCAAAGATGGAACACCCCACCAAAAAGGGCCAGGTGCGGCGTTTAAACAATCTCTAAAAGCATCCCAGAAAGCTGGGAAAGTCCGGCACAGGACCGACGACGGGTCGGGGAACTTCCGCTGAAAGGGGAATATCGAACCGCCTCGATGCGAAAGCGCTGATCGCGCGAAATGCTGGGAGGGGATTCGTCGAAAAAAAAAGTCAGATTCTAAGCCACATGTGCTGCATAGTGCAAAATAAGCAAGAAAATAAAAAACAGTTCGGGGGAACTATGCTTCCCACTCCAAATACTAGGAGGGAAGCTCCAAGGTGGAAAGAATGATAAAAGAGAATCAAATGTGAAAAAACGAGATCGAGAGAGAACCGCATCGCACTAACGCGACAAAAAAAGGAGGTCGGGAAACGAGTGGCCCCTGAGGAACAGTCGAGGACAACCGCACTAGTATAATTCATAAAAAAAAAATGCATCGAATCTATCAAGAGACAAACAAGGTCTTGATCGGCGCGATAAGCAAGAAAAGGGGGAGATGCTCCATAATCAGTAGGGACAATGCAGCTAATGGAAATCGTTACAGTCTATTGTGGACTAATATACAAGAAACAGACCACGATCAAGACCAATCGGGGTCGCGGAGTCGGGGAAGACGAGGACGTCGGGACAATCGCGGCCCGACAGCTACGA
>Ga0179593_1650694_pt1 | contig 16070 bp, 18 predicted proteins | sample CZODoug2_1_08_16_FD_185931 | JGI IMG/M metagenome (GOLD analysis project Ga0179593, IMG submission 185931) | Vadose zone soil fungal communities from Angelo Coast Range Reserve, California, USA - CZODoug2_1_08_16fungal (PacBio error correction) | ecosystem: Environmental > Terrestrial > Soil >...
TTGCCAGGTTGGGGGGAGACGGTTCGAGGTAGAAAAAACCGGGGGGAGATTCCGCAAGAAGAACAATAGGGGTCACGAAGGGGGGGGCGCTCCGGAGAAGGGGGGGGGAAGCGAGGCTGCCAATACGGCGGGACGACAACCGGTAACTTTCAGTCACTCGCCAACACAAAAAAAGGATGATGGGGGGAAAGAGAGGTTATAAGAGAGTCACTTAGTAAGCCCACAGGCATCGTGAGGGGGAACGAATCAGCATGCCTGAAAGCGGAGGCTCCAAGAGCTTGTAGTCGTTGAAGGAAGGGAAAAGGCGGTTGGACGTTCGCTAACTAGCAAACAAATCTCATAAAAGAAAAAAAACCGACTCGGGAGTCGGGTCGAAACAGGCGAATGCGACGTGGGGCGCGTGTCAATGTTTGGAGGATTGACAAGGAATTGCTACCGTAGTGGTCTATCATCCAGGTGGGAAAAGTCGCAGATTGGAAGGTAACTGCCCTAAAGGAAGCAATGGGTCAGGGTCGCAAAGGGGTGGGACGCAGGGGTGTCACATCTACTAAAGGTCGGCAGCCAGACAATTTGTTGGGCATGGGAAAACAGCACACGGAAAAGGTGCCTGGGTAGAAACACCGAAACAGGGGCCAACCCCAAAGTAATCGAGGGAAGAGGGGACTATTAAAAAACAAGAGGCATGGTCCTTGGAAAGGCGTCAACGTGGAAAAAGGTCAAAATCGGAGTTTGAAGACCTGTACACAAGGGATTTTTAGGTCTAGCCCAGTGAACGCGTTCTGAAGGGACGTCCGGACATGCCACTAAACGAGTCCAGCTAAGGGGCGGGAGAAACATTAAGAGGGGGGGAGATAAAAGATTTATAAATCTTCGCCTCGAGTAAAACATCCATGGATGTAAGGAAAAAGGAAAAAGGACGTGTAGAGGAAACTCAGAGAGTAGGGGTGAACACTAATTGAGCGGCCCTTTGGGGGATCACTGGGGGGGGTGTTCCATGATTACGGGGCCTTAAGGGAAGGGAAAGAAAACTAATTTCAAATCGAAGTCCGTTCCTAGTTCTCTCTGAGACGAGACTCCAAAAGACCTTATATTGCATTTTTTAATCCCATCGCACCGCATGCAAGAGTAAAAGGTGCGGAGAAAATTCTTTCCCCAACCCCGAGAGGATCTGGGTCGAAGCCGTGCCCGACCAAACTGAAATAGGGGGCCGCGTAAAGGCTGCACTGCGTGGGGGCGGGATGTGGTCGGGGCCGGGGAAAAAGTACAGGTGTGAAGTCAGAGGGGAGGTAAAACGAGAATCGGGTTAATACCAGGACGCTACGAAATCGGAAAAAAGATGAACTCTCTCAAGAAAGGTGCGGCGGAGAAATTGGGAAAATCGATCGCCACCGGGGAGAAAAGCTGACAATCTGTCGCTCGTCGGGAGGAAAGGCTAGAGAAAACCAAATACTTTAGCGGAACGGGTGTCATTGGGGGGGGGCGGGATTAGGCACGATCCATGGAGTTTTCTGCAGGATAAGCCGCACCTGCGAGGGGGGCAGAGGTTGGGGTAGCTAGAAAAACAACAAGCAACGAGGACAATCTCTACCTTTGCGGCGTTTCTTTAGAAAAAAAGAATGGAACGGAGATCCTACAGCCTCATACGGGTGAGCAGGAGGAAGGCGGTGAGCCTTCCATGGGCTGAACAACGAAAAGATGCCGTAGTAAAAAAATGATCTGCGATAATGGGAACGCAAAAAGGAATTATTGAGGACGACCGGAGGGGGGGGAAAAAAAAGTGGGCAAAAAGTGTTCCCCAGCCGAAAATCAGAAGTAAAAGGGGGAAAGGAGTACAAAGGTCTTTCACAAATCCTGAAATTCAAAACCGATCGGGCAGGTCTGAAGAGGGACCGGGAGGGAACAGGGTCAAAGGAAAAAAGCGGTTAGTTGAACGATTACTTGAAGAAAACATGGCAAAAAATAGCGCCGCGGAGACACCAAAACGGGCCTTGGATAAACCCTGAAACGGAACCAAAAGGCGAACAAGTCTCTGACGGAATCGGGGAAACAAACGATCCCAGGGGGGACGGGAAGGTATCGCGGATCACTTTACAAGAAGGGAGGGAAAAACTTGTAGTTAAAAAAGCCCATCGGTCCTTTTCAAAACTAGCCGCAAGCCATTCAGGAAGCTAGGGGCTACTGAAAAATGGAGTTAGAGTGGGATGGTGGTCCGTCGGGGTGAGTACTCGTTGGAGGTTTGTATATTCAAAAGCAAAGGCGGAGCAGGAAGGAAGATGGGGAGAGACTCAAAAAAAAAGGAGTTACTTGTTGACTGCACGCTGGAGGGTGGGGGGGTGTCTTCTTGTTGTGATGTCGGCAGCCTTGGTGGGGCAGTGGGCGACTTGTGGGGCGGGTTGACGCGTGGGGAAGGGGATTTGATGAGGTGCTGTTAAAAAAAATAAACCTTCTGTAAAAAAACCTTGAACCCCACGAGCCAAAATCAACAACTTGAAAAAATTCCCTTTTACTCAACAAGAAGATTAACTTCTTTTGAGGCATCAACGTACTCGGCATTCATCGAAGTTTGATATTTGAAAGTCTAGGCCAGCCTTTTTGTCAGGCACAAAAATTCGAGGTCTTATAGAAATGTAATCACATAAGAGGGGGCGGCTAATTGTAAGGGTGGGCAACGAAAGCCCCTAAGATTCAGTGGGGCACTCGATCCAGGGGGAGACTCCCTTGGGGAGTAAGTTCCCACAGGATTAGATGGTAAAAGTAGAATGAGTGGGGGATCCAAAGAGATCCCTCACTCTACAAACAAACAAAGAGGGAGTAAAAAAATAGATGTGCTTGCGGCGGAAAACGACGGAACGGAAAAACGGCCCTTGGGGGAACTCCAGAAGGAGAAACCGAAAAAAAAGGAGAGCTGAAGCGTGCGTGCGTTCGGACACCCAAAAGGCCAGCCTGAAAGCGCGGGGATTTAAGGGGAAGAGGTACTCAAAACGATCGGACGAGGCAGGAAATTCTGAATTAAAGGGGGAAACTAACACAAACGACATCTCTGAGTGTCCGTGGGGATCAAAGCTAATCATACCCTGATTGTGGGGAAGCCTTAGTGGGGGGATGATGAAAACCTTTGGGGGGTCAGGGGAGGAAAGTGCGCCCCGGGGGCAAGCCAAAGAAGCAGAGAGCTTGCAAGAAAAAGGGGGTGGGGCGAACGATTCACCCCACCCCAAACGTGGCTGTCCCTCGCAAAAGACGCGAGATGCCAGCTGAAGTGGCGGCGATGCCGACGGGCTCTGAAGACCGAACGGGATGATTCACGAGGGAAAAGGAAAAACGCAACAGGGTAGCAGCCTCAGGGAATTATCACAACTCGTCTTCGCTGATGGGCCTTTTCATCGAGATTAAGTAAGGGAAGGTAGTCAAAGGCATTAGGTGAAAAATTTGGTCGCTGGGGAGAGTAGCACCGGGGGGAAGGGAACGGTATCGCGGAAGAGGGTCAAGAAACGTATCTTTGTGGTTCTCCGCCTCGTAAACGGTCCTGGAGGAAACACGAGTTTTGTTCTCCAGGCCGTGAAAAGTTTTGTGTGTATACCACAAGTTGTGGAGACTTTCTTGTGAAGAGTGAGCTGGGGGAATTGCTGGGGGGAGGGGGAGGTCCCCTGCCCCTTGGCCGTCTCTCCGGTCGTGAACGAAAGTTTTTTCTGAGGTCCCGTTCCCGGAGTCAGGTCCCGGAAGAAACCGCCTCAATTGTGAGGACTTCTAGGGCCCAGGCGAGCGGGGGGCTTCTTCTCGGGAGGAAATCCCGTGTCCTGCCTCTTCTTGGCCTTGACTGCAGTTGGGAGTCAGACGAGGGAGGAGGCGGGTCCTGGGGCACCAAAAGGGGCCCGGGGGGGTAGGGTGATACCGGAGGTTGGGGAGTGCATATACGTCACCGCGATGATGCTGATGGTGGGGCTTGGGTGAGTTCAAGACCCCAATAAACCTCACCCCGGACAAGGCAGTGGAGATGTCCCATGGACGATAATATGGTGGATACTGGCGATGAGGGGTGAGACAGCGCGGGTAGGATCGAAATCGAGAGGCTCTAGGACGACGACGCTGTACAAGGGGCTTTGGGTGTGAAAGGGTTCTCTTAAAGGAAACATGGCGTCCCTGGTCAGGAGGGGGAGGGTGGGGGTGTTAATGGTGCCAAAGCTGACACTCTTCTTACGTGACATCCGCCCTGGGGATGTTTCACGGGGGGAAAAGGACGGAAGAGACAGGAAGAGTGGCCCATGGAGGAAGGGGTGGAGGTGTGAGTATGGACTTGCCTCGGGGCGCAGGCTCGCATTGAAGGGTTTTCGGGGAGGAAATTTCTACAGGGGAACGGGGGGGACATTCCGCCACGGCGGGAGCGAAAAAAGATCAATTGTTGTAGCGTTGGGGAGGGGGCCACTATCATAAAAAGTGACCCTCGAAGGTCCCTCGCTGGCTGCTCGAGGGAAAAAGAAATGTATGACCTATACAAAAAGGACCCTTTTGAAGAAAGAGTTGTTGTCAAAAGAGAGAGGAGGAAGCAAGAAGACGTTCTACAGAGAGGCAGCCGGGGCGATCTCTGTCGGGGAAAAGTCGGAGGCGGAGGGATCTATCTAGAGATTGATGGCTATAAAAACCGTGAAGAGAACAGGAAAAGTCAACAGCGATTAATCTAGGGGAAAAGGCAAAGGCCAGGCCACGAAAAACTAGCAAAAAGTTCAGCGGTAGCCCCGGTTGGGAAGAGTTCGGCTTGAAAAGCGGTGAGTGAATCGGAATCAGAGGTTTTCCTGGCGGGGTGGCGAGATGAACAACCGGAGAGCAGTCTCTAAGTGGAATCCCAGGACTTAATGCACTTCTCTGGTTGGATCTGCAACTTATCTCGAAGAGAGCCTCTTCCGGCGGTCAACCTTGGGGCAAGCGTGAATGACTCATCAAGGACCAAGAATGCAACAATTGTCCTCCAGCTGGTAACAATATCTCGGAGAGGGGGTCGTACGAATACTAGGCTATCCTTCACAAACAATTTCGGATGTGAGGGGGTTTGGCCCTAGAGGGGCGTATTTACCGATTTCAAACCCGGGGATTGGGGGGGAAAGGCAAAGGAGTGACCTGCCCTAAGGTCGAGAAAGTATAGGAGTAATAATAAAAAGTAGCCGGGAAAAAAGAAAGCCTGCACGGGATAAGTGGGAATGTTCAAATACAGATGGTAGGAACAGGGCAGAAGTTTGACCGCCACAATCCGGGACTGGTGGTGCTAGACTATATAAGAGCATCGGCCTTCGTGTCCGGTGATAGGGCCACGGTGGGGGTGTGTGGGGCCGTTCATCGGCCTTGGAACCGAGACCGCTGAGGACTCGGAGGGGGAAGTGATTGGCTCTAGAGTTGGTGGGTTTTCGAGTCAAGGGCTCGCCGTAGAGTGCATGGAACGGCCTGACTTCGCCGGTTGGTAAGTCGCGGGATTGCGTGGGCGGTGGGAGGGGTCGGTTTGTGGGGCAGAACGAAAGGGAGCCCTGCCGGGATCCTACCAGGCCCCATCAAGGTTTATTAGGGGGTTTGGGAAGTACTTACCATGGGGCCGGTGACTGTTAAAGATGTTGTGCAGAGAGAAATGGTTTGTGGGTGTTCTGGGAGGGGGGCACGGCGTGTGATGGCCGAGGGGTATTGCAAGGAAAATGGTCAATGAAGGTCCCGCCCGTTTCTGTACGGGGTGAGGGAGGAGACGTTGTGAGAGCGCCTAGGGATGGATGTGAAAAAGGTGTTACGAGGAAGAGTGGAATGTCGGAGTCAGGGGGAGGCTGGGGGGTGCACGGGTCTCAGAGACGACTAGCAGCGCTTAATTACCGGGCGCGGCGGCTGGAGGAAGTCGTTTCCCGTAGTTGTAGGTCTGTAGCGGCAGATCGCTGCTAATCGTGGTGGACAGTCCGTTTCTCGGCGGTTAGTTTCCATGGGTATTTGGTCAGGTGTTCTCATAGGCTGTCTGGGGTCTCCAGAGGACCTGCTGGTCCGGGGATCCGGCCAGCGCGCTGTTGGATTGTCCACGCGAGTTGTATTGAAGCCGCTCAGTTGCTCAGACGGGGCTTAAAAGCGGAAAGTATTCCCATAAAAGTTCGGGGTAGCCGTGCGGTAAAATCCTAAAAGCTAAGAACCACCCAAAGGAGGAAATTACCATCTCGCGATGGGTATTCCCTGGGCTCCTCCCCTGATTTTTCAGATCGAAACAATCGAGAAAAAGAGCATGTCCCTCCCTTAGTGGGAATAACAGAGAGTCGTTGGGGGAGCGGGCTCCTACGCGCGAAATGCTAAAGATGTCTAACGTAACATCGATGACTCCGCCGACGAATCTCCGGATTCGAGGGAGGGGGGTCGCAATTGACATAGGGGAGGCTTCAAGGGGGGGGAGGGTGTCGGACGGGGGACATCAGAAGGTTGGCCAGGACGAAGTGGGCCATTGAAAGGGCTAAATGCACAAGTGGGGGGAACCTCCACACCTTATGGGTGGAGGATCGCACTTCTGCCAAGCGACTACGGAACTATGGGGGACAAGCCAGTACAATAGGTAATGCCAGATGCACGGGCCGTTTACTGGAGGGGGGGCGGGGGTCCCCTGACAAACAACGGGTCACCGCAAAGTCAGCGAGGTCGGGGAAGTTGGAAGACAAAGGGGGCGTTTTCAAGAAGAAAACTGGGGGGCTGACGCACCAATGGGGGGAAATGGGGAAACGATTGAAAAGGGGAGGGAGGTTTAGTGAGGGAGCAGCTTCTGATTAAGGCCAACATCCGACCGGGGGGGAGAATTCGAGTGACAAGGCAACGACGATCAAAAAAAGAAACGGGCAAGATGGAAGATACGTGAGAGATTCAAAAAAGAAACCCACTTGTGAGTACGGAAAGAATTTTACGTAACGAGATGGGGAAAAAGCTGGGGGGAAACCCGCGGGGTGGGGGGGTTGGTGAAAGGAAAAAAGAAGGGGCCACCACGAAGAAAAGTGGGGGGAACGAGGGTCCGGTGATACGAAATCGGAAAGGTAATGGTGAGGGGTCAGAGAAGCTCAGGCAGACTCCGTTGGGACTTCAAAGTCCGAAAAAAGAAGACGCAGGAAAATGAAAGGCTTCGGGCGAGGAAGCATGCACTCCCCAGGAGGGCTTTAAATATACCATTGGCCGCCACGGCGGGCAAGGAAAGTGGGGAAGGTTGATGGGCCTTGGTCGGGGACGTGGTCGAAAAAAGGAGACAATCGAGAAGGATTCATCTTCTCAACGATAGCTAGAAAGAAAGTCCCAGAAGAGCTACGGGGGGATCGGGAATCCTTTCAGAAAAAAACGGAAGTCGTTCGACCAGGGGAAGCGGGGGGGGGGGGGGGAGGAAAACAGACCTCAAAGGTTCATCTGAAACGACAAGCAAAAGTAATATCGTGCACCCACGAGGGACTCTTCCAGCATGGGTGGGGAATTGGGGGTATGCACTATAGGTGGGAAAAGAGGAAAGCCCAGCTGTTAACGTAAGGGCGCCAAAATTGGGGCTTCTGGAAAAAAGAGAGCAACTCGACGGTCTCCAAATTTGGGGGGGGCTTGGCGGGTCTCTGAGAACGCGGTGAGAGGGGAAGGGAAATTCCAGCAGAGGAATCTGTACAGGTGAGGTACCCCGTCAAAGGTGCTTAATGTCCCGATGGCCGAAGTTTCACTGAAGGGGGAGGCCTTCCGGTGAACTCAAAAGAGGGCGCATTTGAAAAGGGGGTCTACGGCGGACAGGGGGGGGAGGGAGAGGTTTTGAACACACGCCTCCTACAAAGCAGACTAACTTTCCCCTAGGGGGGAGAACGTTTGCGCCCCACGAATGATCGGCAAAGGTGAATCAAGGGGGGAGGGGGGAGGGTGGGAAGCATGCTCCATTTTGAGAATTAAGAGGTAAAACAATTTTCCGGGTGCGATACAGCCGAAACGAAACGTCTACGCTTCAAACGGGGAAACTGAACTCCAAAAGGGTGGGGAAATGAGGTCGAGGGGGAAAAGGGAGGTTGGCCGACAATCAAAATCGTTGCGTGGGGTTACGATACTTCGGGGGGTGGCGGGACGTACCCCCATGGGAACGGACGTGTGATCAAAAGAAGGGTTCCACGGCCGGGCACATAGCCGTAAATGCCCGCCGAAGAAGGGGGAGCTGATACTTTCCAGGGGGGCCAGGGGTTGAGAGTGGCCGCAGTTTTCGTTTTACTGACCTCCGGACAAAATTCGTGAGTCCAACTAGCCGCGGCCAGAGAAGTAAAACTGCGTCGGCAAAGCACGAAGGGGGTTGACGGGGGATCAAGCTTGGGGGTTGTTTTACGGAAGTCAATGTTTGGAGACTCATCAATCTTTCGATTCAAAGTGTCTTCCTCTCAAACCTTAGCTCAACGGCTCGCCAGCACTTTAACCAGAGCAGGCATGTAACCCTAAAGTGGCCACCTGAAGGGGTGTCCCAAAGACCTTTTATTCCTCTCGTGATGGTTCGGTCCTCCCCTACAGGACCCCTCGGGCCAGGATGCTTTGTGGGGTTTCGAAGTGGAAGACGGGGGGGTAAAAAAGGACACGCCGTAAGCTGGGAGATATAACGAAAGACCGATGAACGTCATGCAAGCAGGGAGAAAGGGTTCTGGGAAATCGGAACAAGCCGCAGGAGACTCGTACTGCTCAGGTATGGGGGAACACAAAGGCAAGGGAAAGCGGGGGTCAAATGAAAGGAGCAGGAAGAAAAATCTCATCACAACGAAAGCGGTTAGTATGGAAAAGGTCTTTTGGGGGCAGGAGACCAAAATTGTGCGAAAGAATCCAGAGTGGAATAGGGGGGAAGAAGAAACGGTCGCGCTGAATCGATCGTTCGTGGAATCGCCTGAAAAGCAAGAGGGGGGGACGGTAGAAATTCGAATTTATAGAAGAGCTTACTGCGAATGCATAAGAGAAAGGGACATTACAAAAAACTGCTCAGGGTCGGTGGGCATTCAAAGAAGAAATAAGGGTGTTGATTCCTAGGCAAGGGGAAGGATGGAACGTGGGGGGGCCGAGCGTTTAGAAACTACGGTGTCATCGTCCGAAGCCTATAATCTGTAAGGAAGGGGATGGAAGCGGCCCCAAAGACACCAGTGTGGCGAGGGGTCCTCTCAACAAGAGAAAAATGCCTACTAAAAAGTGACGAGGATGCCGGAGGAAGAGTGAGTAAAACGAGTTATTAATAGGATGAGTCACAATTCAAAATAGGAAAGTGCCTCCAATAATTCTCGGAGGGAAGTTGGGCCGGGAGGACGTAGCGCCGGCCGGGGAAGGCAAAGTAGTCAAGGCTGGTACACGGGGGGGAAAAAAAAACCGGCCGAAGTAATACGGGGACAAGAGATGAGGAGCAAAAAGCGTAACGTCCGACGGCAAACTGTTATCTCAACCAGGGGTTAATAGGGGGGAGTGAGACAGGTAAGAAAGGGGAGCTGACACGCCGGATCGAATAAGAATGGGCCTAAAGTAATCGGGCTAAAAACAAATTGACTGCTCTACAGCAAGGATCAAGAGGGAATCGAGGGTGGCACGTTAAAAGCTATCAGACGGGAAAGGTTAATTCGGCTCGAGGCGGGGTCCAAAAACAGCCGCGAACGAGGTAAGGAGGTGCAATGAAAAGCACTCCCTCTGTTGGGAACCGGAAAGAGCATGGAAGACTCAGGGCATGGGGGGGGAGTGCCTGTTCAAGAACCCGCACTCAAGGAAGATACGGAGAGAAAACGGTTTTGAGGGGGGAGGGTTCCTCCGGACCGTTTCCACAGTCAAAAGAGACCGCAAAAGAAAGGGGGAAGTAGAGGACTGGGTGTTGGAAGGGAGAAGAAGAGAGAAAAAAGTTTAGCGCGTTGCTCCGCGCAAAAGCCATGATAGTGCCTAGACACAAAGGGTTACCACAATGGGGAATAGGAGCGTGGTACGAAGGGGTATTCAGGCGAACGACTTCGAACACATGTGAAGGCGAGGCCGCTAAAGCTTTAGGGGGGAGGGTACGGCGAGGCGAAGATGAGATCGGGAGAGCAGGAATGGCGGGGACCGGGAATGATCTTGTTAAAACGAAAACTGAACCATGGAAGGATCTTTATACCCCTGCAAGACAAAAACGAAAACAAAAGGCCAGTGGGCCACTGGGGATTAGATTGGCAGGGTGACATTCATCCCCGAAGCGAGAAGCGGAGGGGGGCACGATGAAAGCAACCGACGGTTGAAAAAGGGTCGCGGGCGGAATGGGACACAAGCCCATGTAAAATGGCGATGGTAGGGAAAGATCAATCGCACCATCGGAAGCAGCGGGGAAGTGCACGTTTTAAAGACGTGGCAGGACGTAAGTTTCAAAAACGAAAACGAAGGGGACTCACGCTGGGACATGGCTCTAGTGGCAGGCGAAAGATTCTGAAGAAATAACAAGGTGACGGGGGGTGGTGAATAAGAGGGGCCGTATCTTCCAGCGTGAGTCCCAGGGTTTCCCTGGGGAAAACGTGAACCTGAACAAGAGAAGGGAGAAAAATGGCAGTGGCACGAAAAAGGCGTTCGCCAAGAAAAAAAGAAAACGAATACTGGTGGGAAAAAAGGTCAGGCAAAAATTAAAAAAGATTGGCTCAGGGCATCCAAGGCAAAAAACTGAAAATGGGTGTATGAAAGAAAAGAGAACAAGCCCTGGACTACGCTTTCTGACTTTATGTCATAACTAGGGGGACGTCCAGACAAAATTGCCACGGTCGATGTGTGGTCGGTCAAAACGTTCCTCTTCCCCTTAGCATAGTAAAAGAGGTCTCACCTCTACACAGAGCCCTGTTGTAGGAACAAACGTAGTGAAGGGAGAGGACATTGGGGTCACAACCGCGTGGTAAAACAAGTTAGGAGAGAAAATGACCGTCGAACAGCACCCACTTTCCGCGCCAAACTCCAATGAGAAGCCAAACTCTACCAAAGGGGGAGGGACAAACTTTGCGCGTCGGCAGCGAATGGAAGTTGAATGCGCCTTGTGGCGAGTCGAGCTCGTATCTCCGAGCTTCCGACGAAGAAGTGAATGTCCACAGGAAGGGAGGGACCAGCGCCGTTCTCTAGGGGGCGTGGTCGCCATCGCAGCGCAAATCCTGGGGGACGTATCCTGGGAAGATCTCGAAACAACACAGAGGAGAAATAGATAGAATGGAGAAAAGGGTGCAATAGGCGGCTACGCAATAAAATGGCACGATGAGGCTGGCCCTGAGTCGAGGGCGCCGGGCCCACCCGGCAGGTGGAAATGCAAAGGTGTCACGGGGAGCCGGATTCGGCAAAGGACCGAGAACAATGCGAGAAAATGGCAACGAAAAATCGGCGACGCGACGGCCGGATGCTCACAAAGGCGATGGGAGACGATTTTCAGATGGCAGGGAGGGTGTGTGGACGTTCAGACGGAGAAATGGATATCATAACGTTTGGACTCATACGCGAGGGGGGCAAATTTAAAAGCTACGGCAACGGGTGGAACAAACATGCTGCGGGTGTGCGGAAGGGAGGCTGTGGGCCAGCTATACGTGAAAGGGAATGGGATGACAGTTTGGGGCCCTAAACAAAGCGCACGGGACATGGTCGAAGTTCTGGAAAAGGAAAACAACCCGAAGGTTAAAAAGAGACGACGGAAAAAAAACCAAAAACACGGTCGTACTCGCAGACAATGGATGGGCATGGTCCATGAAAAGTTGGCTGAATAAGAAGAATGGGGACAATGAAATGTACACAGGCACCTGTTATTTGGTCGCTAGTATTAAGTGAATGGTAATGGGCAAAAAAATAGATGGCCAGTGGAGGAGCGTCAACAAGGAACCGGGGTAAAATGTATGCGTCAAAAGTCACAGCCGAATTTTGGAGTACAGGAAGACGATTTGTAAAGGGAAGGCCACAGCAGAAAGTGGGACAACCCAGGGACCTTCGGGGGTTCGTTTGGGAATGGATGAAATGAAGGAAGCACGGAAGGGTGGGAAAAAGCGCTTACTTCCGAGGGGGTATCTTAACGAGAGGTCGAAAAGTGAATGGCAATGGGAAGATTAGCAAAACGGAGGGCTAGAAGGTCTCGTGGGAAGGCATCTTGGAAGACACCAAAACGACGCAGGGAGGTCGAAGGGGGGGGGGGGGGGTGCTTCGGGTAGGCGGTCACGTTAAAAAGAAGCACATCAAATTTTGTCGGGGCCAAAGGAACTGGCGGCACTTGCGTTTATAGTTTTCTGTGCTGAATTTTTCCTGTGGGGGGACCGGGGTAAGGGCTAGAGTGAAGGGACAGCGTTCATTGTGGTTCCCAGGAAAAGTTTAAATAGACAGACGCTACGGGATCAGAGAAATAGGGGGCACCGCCAACCGCAGTAGAGGGGGGGGGGGGGGGGGGAAGTTGACAAGAGAGCCCCCCCGCCCGCGAAGTAATACGGAGGGGCAGTCAGATCTACTGGGCATCCTAATTGGCTTCCAAACGGTAGGGGGGTGGTGCATGTGATAGGCGATCCATGAAGTGGTCGCAGAAAAAACTCAGAGGGACCGCTGAAAGGTTAACTGTGTTTCTAGGGCGAGGATAGAAGTCGACAGCAAACGGGGGCATCAATCTCCAAAAAAGTTGGCGGCCGAAAAGCGGAATTCCGTCGGGTAAAGGGAGACAGAAGACGGCCAGGGGGTTGTGACATAGTCGATCTTAACGGTGAGGTACCCCTGCAGGGCTAACTGACAAAGCAGACAGAGTTCTGGGATGAGGTCTGCTCGGTCCCGCAAGAGAAGATTAAATGAAAAGGGGAGAGGACCGGGCGTGTCGGGCGGATGGGGAAACCGCACGACCGAAACCAATTTGGCAACGACACGATGATGAAAGGGGAAAAAGATGAAACACACGGCAACGTCATCGAGCCGGGGGTCGAGCCTAAGCACAAAAAAAGGTTTGAGACTATTAATGGGTCCGAAACCAAAAACCATGGGGGAGAAAAGATCCGGCCGTCTCCACTCCAGACCACGCTACTGAAAGGAACCAAAAACTGGGTGGATCACGACATTTCGGGTGCTAAAAAATCACGAAAAAGGTACGGGGAAAACGTATGAGGCGGGAGGTGGGTAACGTGAAAAACCCAGCGAGGCAAGGTGAATGACTTTGGGATATAGTTTCCAAAACCCAGAACCGAATGTAAAGGAAGTCAGCAAAAAAGGATGATCTTTTCGTCTAAGAGTTTTAGAAGGTGGGATTTGGACTCTCGGTGTGAGGGATCCCGTTCGGGGGTTTTTCTAGGAAGGCGGAATCCACAATGCAAGGGAATCGTCGCGCTCGGAAGCGGGGGGTACAGGCACGCATTGCTGTTGGGGGTTCAAGCCAGGCAAGACTCCGCAGATTGCGAGGAAACTTCTGAGAAAGGGAGTGCGCAAAAAGGAGCGGGGAAACACGCAATCGGAAAACGCTCCGGAACAATCACGGCTGAAGGCGGTGGGGGAGGAGGGAACGACAAGCAAGGAGTTCCGGGTGGGTGCAATTTCCGTATGTTTCCGTGTTTCAGGGGAAAAGTATAGGGCTTACAGGGGGGAGAGAGAAACGGGGGCGAGGGCGGCAACACTTTCTGTTGGTGGGGTGAAGAGGCAAGCACGATTCAAGCCAACAGCTCGCGGGAACGGCTTCCTTGGGGGGGGGAACACAGGCTGCCGAAGCGGTCGCCCATTTGTGGGCGAAGCAAATAGAAATAAGGAAAAAAAAAAGATGAGGGGAAGGGGGAAAGGGAGATGTCTCTTTGGGAGGCGGCAGTGGCAAAGCCCTTGCGTGGGGGGCCACGCAATAGCGCAATAAAGGGATCGCGGAGACAGGAGGGAGGTGAATACCCAAAGGGACGCGCATCGCGGGCAGATGTACGAAGTTATTCAAAAAGCGGTACAGGGAGGGAATGAAAAAAATGAGAAAGGAAAAATGGCGAAACATTACCAAACGCTGCATGGGTCGTTTAGAATCAAAGCTGTCAAAGCACCCGTAGGGGGGAAGGAACTGAGGTTTCTAAATTGGGCCTTGGGCCCGGTAGCCGTTGCGCAATCGAGGCGTCCGAAGCTCGAAATCTTGCTTGCGAAACCGGGGGCACCACCGCCCCAATCAGGGAATCAAAGAAGAAATCTACGAGACTGGAAGGGGGAAGAAACTTCTACCGACTTTAGGATGGAATAGAAAACAGAACGGGATTCACCCGAGGAGGAAAAATGCTAAAACTCGGAACGAGCACGAGAAATCAAATCCTTAGAGGGGGGCACTTTAGGCCATATACGGGGGCCGGAAGAAAAGGTCCTTCGACCTGGGTGGGGTAATCTTAGACACGCCGGGAGTAAGTGGAGACGAGGAGAGGTCGGAGAAGCTCGTAACCGGCTCGACACGTCAGGTGAGAAAAAAATTGGGGCATGGTCAAACCGGGGCGAAAGCCAGATCGCAATCCGCGAAGTTTGGCGTCACTTAATCGGAGAAGATGGGATCCTTCTACCACAGCGATCAGAACAATTCCTATGAGGGGGGGTGGAAGGCGGTAACGCAGGGGCACTAGGCTTGTCGGCGGTAACATCCGCCTCGACACCAACGCCTGGAGGCTGCCCCTTCAAACTGAAGCTCCCGGTGTGGGGGTCGGAGAAGGAAAAAAGAAAAAAAAAGACCTGGGGGGGGAATAACGAAAGGAGGATCGGCCGTTTAAAAGGAAAGGGGACCTACAAAAAATGGGGAGAACACGACGTTGGGTGCTGAAGGGCCGCCGGACCGTACGACCTAATAGGAACCGCAAAGAAGTGGAGATTGTCGCGGTGTGGCAGAAAAAGTGAAACGGCAGGTGGAAAGAGTGCAGCTCTGCTAAGGAAGTAGGGGATAAATAACGGCACGAACAGGTGGAATAGAACGTAGGCCGCGTCTGACGCAAGAGGAAACGTTCAAATCGGTTCGGACCGGGGGAGCGCAAGGAACTCGGAGCTATTAGAAAGTTAAATCTAAAGGAGAGGAATCTTAAAATTGACGGGAAGGAGAACTGACTTCACTAAAGTTTAACGTTAAACTCCAGGGAAAAGACTATACGCAGTGCGGATTAAGAGGGGACACGGATCTGAAGGGGGGGAAGGGCGTGCTCGGATAAAGAAACCTAAGTGGTCCCTGAATCGGGGTGTCCATGAAGGCAACTCAGGACGTCTGGCTTGATTGTTTCAATGGGACCGGCAACTGAGGGCGGGAAAACGCAAACATCGGAGTCAGCGTTTCACAGTTGTAAGGAAGGCCGTCATCAGGGAAAAACGAAAACAAAATCTCAAAGCTTGGGGCCCAAGAGTCAAGTGGGCTACGAAAAAGCGGATGGTCCACAGGGAGGATGGTGATGTGGGGTCAAGCCACGTATCTAACAAGGTCCCGGTTTGATTGGTAAGGGGGGATAAGGGGACCTCGGCACAGGCGCAAGGTACGGTGTCCTTAATAAGAAGCGGCGGAAGGGGGCTACCTCGGAAGCGGAAAAAGAAGATTTGTCTTTGCCTCACCAAGGACTCTTACTGCAGGCAAGGGGGGAGAAAAATAACATAACGTCAAAGGGGACGGCCGTTTCCGTTGCGTTGGGACTTCCCAAGAAACTGGCCACTGGGGTTAGGCAATCAACATTTGTTAACTTAGTCCCAGGGACACGTAGGGCGCTGGAAGCGAGCCTGCCCACAAAAACCACTGTGGTATGACCAAAGGCCTGCGCTGACCAATGGACAACTCAAAAAACTGGTCAAAACAAGTGTGAGAGAACAGTCAGGAAGGGGAAGGCAGACGCCACAAACACTACAAAATCTTGCCAATCGCGAAAAAGCTGAACTGGAAAAGCCGGGAGCATCCGACGCGATCTTAGCTATTTGATGGGTGGAAAAAGTTTATTGCCGAGGAAGGGGAGCGCGTAGACGAATCCACTGACCGCAAAAGACGGGCCATTGATCCCAACGGAAAGGAAGGGGGAGCGTGGGAGTGGCGCCATCAACCACCCCTACACCCCCCCCCAACAAACCCCCCCAACCCGCCCCCCACCCCACCGCGAAAATCCAGGGCTGGCGGCGAAGTGATGCCTCTGAAT
>Ga0179593_1373985_pt1 | contig 16069 bp, 14 predicted proteins | sample CZODoug2_1_08_16_FD_185931 | JGI IMG/M metagenome (GOLD analysis project Ga0179593, IMG submission 185931) | Vadose zone soil fungal communities from Angelo Coast Range Reserve, California, USA - CZODoug2_1_08_16fungal (PacBio error correction) | ecosystem: Environmental > Terrestrial > Soil >...
GAGACGTAAAAGAGGGTCAGCATGGCCAATACTCGTGAAGGGGCAAGGGAGTGTCATCATCCAAAAAGCGCGATCCGCATTCAGCGTAAACGAGTGCGCAAAACAGCGCGAAGAATGGCGAGAGACTGGAAGAGGAGCTAATTCAGAAACAACACATGGGCGCGCACGAGGCAACAAATCGCTAGACAACAAGGCGGTAGGAGGATCTCCTGAGTTGCTGGAGAACCTCTGCGTAATCCTCCGGGCCAAGAAAGAGCAAAGACGGGAGGGAGAGGGGGGAAGGGAGTTTCCAAGTGCCCTCAGGGGCAGACGTCAGGAGAAAGTCGAAGCGGAGAGGCGCCCATTCATCTGACCGCCGCGTTTTCGGGTCCCAAACCAATAAAACGGGTCAGGGGGGGGTTGGGGAAGAATCATACGGTAAACAATTGTCGCCAAAAGCAGATAGAGAAGAAGGCAGAGATCATTTACCTTACGACCGAATGAGCAGGTATGGGAGCGGGAGGGGAACAAACGAAGAACTAACCGAAAACGAACGGAGCTGAAGAGTAGACGGTCCTTCCGAGTGACGTGGTACTCGTGGAGGGTGTCACGGTATCCACAGGAAGAAATGGAAAAAAAAGTGTCATAACAAAAAGTTTCCAGAGCGGCAGGAAAATCACTGGGAATTGCCGGGTAACGGTCGGCAAAATGCAGTAGGCCAAAGGGTGCAGCTGCGAGATTCGGAACAGTCTTAAATCCGGCGCCTCAAGCCGCGAAGGGCCTGCGGGGGGCGGAGAAACATCCCCTCGATTTACTTCAAGTATCGAAAAAGGCAGGCAAGGGGGGGGGTCGTTGACCCTTATTCCATAAAACCAAAACTCGGACTCAAAACACTGATATATCTGTTAGACTAAGAAGAACCTGAAAGTTCAAGAGAAAAACGAATAGTTTAGGGGCGGGGGAACCCCAAAGATCAAGAAAACACGGCGGTTCTCCGCACTCGTTGAGCACGAACGATCGGGCCAGAGGAAAAAAGAGGGTCGTCGGTGGCAACAAGGTAAAGGTTCCGAACAAGTATCAGGGAATGTGGGGGTCCTGCGCAAGCCATCCACCCAGTCTAACGGCTTTCGTAAAGACGGAGGTGAACGGATATCCTGCCGAAATCTCCAAGTCGGGACACACAGTTAACACAGGACAGGAAGCTCTGGGAATAGGGGAAGGAATAAATGCAAAAAGACAAAACAGCTTGACGCGGAGCAAGGGGAAAAGGGAGTCAGTTCGACTCAAAACCGCGCGGGTGAGCAGCACAGTAACGTTCGAGCCAGGCCAAGAGAGAGTGGGAGATTGCCAGATACGAAAGTGGGGGGTCAGTGGGGGAGACAAAACAGAGAAACCTGTAGATAAGGGGAGGGGCGGACAAAAAAGGAACGATCTTCCACTATCTCCTTCTGGGACACGGGCAAGAGTTGAAACAAGAAAGGGGCAGAAACCAGAGAGTTAGGTTGGGAGAGACCAGCACTAAAGCCGGGGCTCAAAAAATAGGACTAACTGAGAGGGTAGCAAACGAGAGACGACAAAAGAGGAAAAAGAGAGGACATGCACCGTCTGGTGAAGTTGGTGAAAAAGTAAGAAAAAGGTAGCGCAGGATGGCAGTGAAGGAAGGAACACCCAGAACGAGCGAGGGGAAACTATCCGAGTAAGAAAACCGTAATCGTGAAACCGACGAACGGGGGGTGGACGGGACGAAAATGACGGGAGCGGGCAGACTGTCTAACCAAATGATGGGGATGCTTATAAGCACATGAAGAAACAAATCATTCCAACGTAAAACAAGACAAAACGGTCTAATTTTTGAGTAAAGAGCACTCTCTGGATGAGCGAGCCGGTGAAAGACAGACACCAACGGGGCACGGAACATGGGGAGAAGAAACCACAACAATTTCTGTAGTAACGGTTCCGAAGCTATCTACGTAATACAGCTCTCGTCCCTCGGGACGTGAGATTTGCGGAGAATGCCAGAGCGGACGGTAATAGCGAAGTTATATTCAAAATTGCGTGTCATTAAATATACCAATTAAAAATCGGCGAAAATAGGGTGATTTACGGGACCACGAAGCGACAAAAATAAGAAAATAAGGGGGATGACACTGAACTTAACGAGGGTGCTTGCCGCAAACCGCAAGCAATAGAACAGCGTAAAACATCTGCTCGAAAGGAGAAAGGAGGGAAAAAGAGGAGAACTGGTGGGAAGGCTGCGCTCGAGCTCATAAAAAAAACATCAGAGGTGGCGCGGCCACTGTCATGTGAGGGGTCGGAAACCACTTAAGACGATCCTCCTCTCGGGCGCCAGGAATGCTCTCTCCGGCCTAGACACAACGGGCAAAATAAGATCTAAAACACAAAACTGAGGGGAAAAGAAAGAAGAATGAGAGAACGCGGGGGTGGGTCGATCAAAAAGAGGCGAAGGGTATCTTCAATCCCGACTCAAGGTAGTGCGATGAGTTCTGGTACACAAAACCAATCAAAAGTGACGGAGAACGGTCAAATCGGAAGAGGGGGGCTGAACGCGTCATCCAAGAAGAAGGGACATATGATACAGATGAGAACAAAACACGGAACTCGATAAATGGGGGAAAAAGAAAGTATGGGGAGCGATAAGGGGGAGAGAAGCGTCAGCACTAGCGCGATCACTTCGCAGGGGTTGACTGGTCCTGTCGACAGTTGGGGACACACAGTTGTCGAACGAAAAAGACCGTGCTACTAAAAAAACGGGACGATCGGGGGATGGTGTCACCGGGGGGGGTCCAGTCCAGAGAATCCAAGCGAAACGAGGGAAAAGGGAGATGTACAAAACCTGCACGGGAATAGCTAAAAACCAGGGTAGGGTTAGAGGAGCCGTCCAAAGGTCCGTACCGATGGCCACTGACAGGGGGGGGGAAAGATGTGCGAGGGAAGCTGGACAGTGCGGGAAATACGGACTCTGCCTGAGGAGACTTGGGCGAAACGGAAGCATGGGTAGAAGTCTCAAAGGTGACAGGGCTGTGTAATTGAGGGGTCATCCTCGAACCGGCGGTTAAATGGACAGGGGAAATTCCGCTTGATGAGAGGGGGGGACTCCCGTATGGCCCAAATCGAAGATGATAAAAAGCTACTACGCGCTTCAATAGGAAAGACAAGGGAGCGGAGAAAAAGCACGAGAGGGTTTTTCAATAAACTGGAATCGAGTTCCCAGAAAGCAATGGGCATCAATCAGTTAAAGCCAGAAGCGGGTGGAAGTGTAATGGACATGCGCGTGTGGAACCTGCATGACAACATCGGAGAAATCCGTATGGTATGAATGCAGTAGTATCGCAAAGTCCGGGATGGTCCCAATCCCGATTCACCAAACACCCAAAAAAGAAAAAAGTCAGGAGGGACAATAGCACGTGCGGGTGGAAAAAAAAAGCATAAATAATAGCCACAGATGAATGCCGAGCCATACAAGAAACGCAGGGTGGGTCAGGTGGGGGCGCACAAGGGGTGTGAAAGAAAAAAAAAATGAGGACACAGCAGTGAAGCCTACGGAGGGCTCTGCGTACTACGCGCGGGGGGGAGACCCGGCACGAAAGTTCTAAACGCGAGGACCATCTCACAAAAAATAGTGACGTAAGACGGGGAACGGGGAGGTGACGGAAAGCGATGGCGGGGGGGGAACGGGCAAGCGTGAAAACCAGTACTTCAGCACCGCCTAAAAAAACGATAGCCAACAAGACTCCTAGAATCAGAGTACGGCGAACATGGCGAAAAAACGGGAGTCGGGATAAGGAGGAACTGAGAAAAGGAGATAACAGGGGGACGAACGAGGACGACGGGACAGTAACTCGAAAAATGGGCGGAGCAGGTCGGCAGCACTACGTCATAAATTAAATCGCCTAAAAAAGTGGTGGAAGAGATGGAGGGAAAAAAAACTCAAGGGGCCAGAAGCACGGGCCGGCGCGAAGCCGACGAGGGGTCGGTCAAGAAGCCGGCGAGTGACTGGGCCCGAGGACGCCGCGCGGTAACGGGGATCTGGAAAAGGAAGACGAGGAAGGAAAGGGAAACCGACGGGGAACTAGCTTAGCGGAAACGGGGCGGAGGGGCAGGACGGAACGTCGGGGTCTACCAGATGTCCAGATAAGGGGCGGGAAAAAAGGGGAGGAGAAAAAGGGCCGACGGAAGATGACGTAAAGGACAATGCATAGTGGAAAAAGGGACGCAGAAGAAAAGAACGTGCCCAAAGGGGGTCAAACCGTCACAAGCAAAGAAGGTGTAAAACAATCTGAGTGGCGCAAGTTTCCGGAAATGGAAGGAACCTGTGAGGGGGCGGGTGAACGAAAAAAGCAGGGACAGAGGAAAAAAAAGAAGTAGGGGAAGGAGGAGTCTGACGCACCTCGCAGAGGAATTAAGGCCGGGGGCCAACTTTCGCGCGGAAAAGGGAAAACACAAGAGCGCAAAAGAAGGGAAACACAAACAGGGGGGGGCTAAGAACGGCGATCCTGCGAAGAAAACATCTCGGGAAGCACAGGGGAAAAGGAGGGAAAAAGAAGCAAAAGACTCCAGCGCGAAGTGAGCGAAACAATGAAGAACGGGGGCCCACTAATGGAAGGGTCGACGACAATGCCTGGCGGAACGGGCGAAGGGAGGGAGAAAAACTACAGGACATGCCAGAGAAGGAATGTGACAAAATAAAAGATGGACGCCCATAGGGTTTACAGCTCTGGGGAGTGTGTAGGAAGTGGGGTCGAAGAAAGACCCAGAGACTGGTATCATCAGGCCAACAAAATCGGGGGGTGGAGAGCTGAAGTAAGGACTAGACAAATGAAGGAACCTGGCCGTGCGTGTGGCGGGGGCCGGAACCAAAGAGCGGTTGAGATACAAATGAGAAGACAGGTCCACCAGTTGACCGGTGCGTGCAAGGAGCATGGCAGAGAAGCAACTTGACAAAAAAATGGCGCAAATAACTCCTATCAAAATCCAAGGATGGACTGCACTACTAAAATCATTAGAGGTGGGGAAGGTGGCGAAAAGTTGCATGCCACTGGAGAGTAGCAACGGAGAAAAAAAGCCGAGAGAAGCGAAGGAAGATACCAGGGGTGACATCCTACCGGAACGGGTAGCAGGTATGAATAAATCCTTCATCGCTCGCTGCCGGTCAAGCCGACGAGAAACGGGATACGTGCCCAAAATGTTGGCAACCTGCTGAAGTGAGCGAATAAAGGGCACACTGCTGGACACGGACTAGGGAAGGACAGCTGGGTGAGGAAAAAAAACGATCCAGACTTAAAAGGGACCCAAACGGATCAGGGACGAGAGAGGAACGGGGATGTATGGGTTCGACGCTCGACAAAAAAAAACAAAAAACGAAAAACACAACAAGAAATAAACCCTAATAAAAAAATAAAAGAAAACTAAACGGTCAGACCAAAACAACGGTTCTAGGGGGTCCACTCTGCTTACTGGGGCAGAAGACCGATCAACTTCATCCTTCCGGGGACGAGCTGCAGGCGACTCGGCGGTCTGAGAACGTCGTCACCGCGGGGGAAGAAGAACTCACAAGCTGGGAGCGGGAAAGTCAGGTCTCGACTCAAAACTCGGTAAAATGTCGGCCTCTTCATCAAATGTCAAGGGACCATCGAAGAACCCGGGGGGGTACCGGCGACAGGTCCTCCCCCGGGTTGAGGAAAACCAAAACGAAACGGTTCAACTCCGTACTAACGAAACAAACTTCGACTATAGCCAGCTGCCAAAACCTGGACGAAAAAGAGGCCAAACTGGTCTGGGTCGCACCCAAATGGAGGAAGAATCGCGGGAAGGGACGGGGAAAAACGAAAAGTAGTGTTCGAGCATGCCTAGGAAAACGAACGATTTCGCAAAATAAAATCACTCCTTTCTGGGGGGCGGGGGGGGGGAGGGGGACATAAGGACCATGGGGGGACGAAAAGTGGAAGGTAACGAAGCAACTTGGAGATATGCGAGGGCGCAATACGGCGTCAGCAACACCCCACCAACGGACCCAAATCCCGCCTCTTAACTAAGGGAGGGGTGAAATACTGGATCTAAAACCAGTGGTCCAGTCTCGCTGAAAGAAAACTTGACAAACTCAAAGCCAGACGGAATTGCTGGTAATAGATGCGATGTCTACGGAACTGGGGAAAGTAGGGGAAAACGCGCGCTATAGAAGGGGGGGGAAGAGCTATTGAAATACGTCACCAGGTGAAACATACTTGCGAAGAAAAAAGGAGCGGGACTGAAAGAGGGGCGACCCTCCGGCATGCGGTCCCTCACCCTTCAAGTACGGGGGGCATAAAGTGATGCTCGGGACGACAGGGTCGTAGACAGTAGGCGCGGACAGGCCTTCAGGGGTCGAAAGATGGACAAAGGGGTGAAACAAGGGCGAGAGGGTCAGGGTCCTCTGTAGCAGGAAAAGGAGCTAGTAGAATCAGAGAGACAGGGTGAGCGAAACACGGTAGTAACAGTGGAGCGATATCACGAATAGAGACTCGTAACGGCTGCAAAGACATGACGGACTATGGAAGGGATAAATGGATTAGCACTACATGGGTACGAGAGAGGGGAATCCCGCTGTGCGTCGAAACAGGGGGAGAGAGGAGGGTTGAGCGGTAGGTGACCACGATAAAAACCGAGGTTTAAGACCGTCTAGGCCAGGAAAAAGGGCTCCTAACATTCAAAACTTCAAAGGGGAGCCACAGATCGGCTATGGGAAAATGGCCTCGAGAACACCGAAGTCGGGGTGAAGGGACGACGGAGGAGAAAAAAAAAAACCAAGGCCAGACATCCCCGCACACACCGTTGGTCATGGACTAGATCGATGCCCAGCACCCCATAAAGGGTCAGATGGGAAGTGTATATATGCGCGCAGCCTGCTCAGAAAGGGGCTCGGAAAAAGAAGAGACGGGGAGGCTTCGGAGAGGTCGAGGCGAGAGGTGTTGTAAACGGGAGCACAGGTCAAAAGTGCCGGTAATTGACACTACGGCATTGGCGAAGGGGATCGGAGAAAACTGGTCGGAGGACTCGAGATGCAAAAGGTGATGCAACCTCCGCAAATAGAAATTAGTGAAACTAGGTCGGGGCAGATCGGAGAAAAAAAGGTAAGGGGGAAGAGTAGGGGGGGGGAGAATAATGGGGCAAGACTCCGTGAAACGGTGGTAGAATTCCAGACGGCCGTTGGACAAAAAGAAGGGGGGGGGAAGGAAAACCCGGCAACACTTTTGCAAAAATGCACAAGGGGGGAAAAAAAAAACTGCTACGTCGCAAAAAAGGGATCAGGGTGTTGCAGATGCCGCCACTCAAGCAGGGGGGTTCCAGCCAGATGTTCTTAAACGACACACTTTGTCGCTCAATTCACAGACAACATCGGAAAACCATGGGTAGATATACCATCTTCATCGGGGGAAACAAAGCGAGTAGAATCCTAACGTTAGAAAAATCGATGGCGAACAGGACCAATGGCGGGAACTCTAGACAACAGGACAAGGCGGGCGTGAAAACTCGGAGTCCGGGGCGGTCACCATCGCCTGCTCATAACCGGCAGGAGCTGGAGAGCTTCGCCCCCCGGGGGCGAAAACGCGAGTAAAAGAAGCATAAAATCTCCTGACCACAAAACTGAAAGTCCCCTCGGGGGCCGAGCGAAGAAGGGCCGGAAAGGGTGCCAGGAACTCACATCCGAAGAGACAGAGTGCGAAGGGGTCGAGGAGCAAACCAAAGACCGCCGAGGGAGGTCAACCAAAAAGGTAAGCCTCGACGAAGAAACTGTAAAAAAGACGAACATTGAGGAAGATGGGAAAACCTAAGGGCTCAGCGCTCAAAGCAATCAAGACATCGGGCCAAAAGAGCAGGCGGGACCTGCCGCGAGGGGATTTTTACCGGGAGGGGCCGAGAAAAGAAGGTGAGACGAGGGAAAAATTCATACCTCCTTTGGGGGGAAATCAAGAATAAAGTCTCTCAGGGTTTAGGCGCCGGGATCGTCATAAGTGAAAAACCCGCACAGGAGAAGAGAACGAACGGTGTCTGCCGGTCGGGAAGCCGGCAGTTACAAAGACCGGCGCTAGGCACGTCTACGACCCAAGAGGAAAGGACCGGGAACTAGGGTACCAAAAACTATTCACAATCGTAGGAGAAAGTTAACGCAGAAGAAGGGGAAAGGACGAAGAGAACAGCGGACTCGCTTAACTGCGTCCTCGAAGTTCGAAGAAACGGGTTGAGAACCGACGAAGGAGGGTAGCAAAAAAACGAGGCTATCTTACTAAGTCAGTTCAGTGTGACGAGTGACGTAAAGAAAAATGGAACGGCTTCGCTCAGCACGAACAATCTGGGGAAGGGCGGGACAAGGGGGACTAAAAAATCGCCCAGCAAAAAAACGGGGGCCTTCTTCGCGGGGTCACCGGCTTAAAATGAGGCGACCCACACAGCTTGCTCGAGGAGCTTGCTTCGGGGGGCGAACGCGGCCTGAGGGATGAAAAGTAAGAAAATTCATGTCGGCGCAGGACCGCAGGAGAACGGAGGCTGATCGATGGGTCAGGTTTTTTGATCGGAGCCAAAACCGAACCGAGGGAACTGGGGTGGTCGTCCTCGGGTGTGAGAAATCTATTTTGAACCCTGCCATGAAGGCGGAGGGAATGGGTGAAGACGTGCGAGCTTCAACGAGAGCAATGACAGACATCGAGAACGAGGGCCCGCACCCGCCAAAACCTCGAAAAGAAGGCCTGGGCCCTGGGTGAATAGGGTTACACTAAAAGAATCGGAATCTAGGTGCACCGGGGTTATATGGAAGCCACCACGCAGGGCAGAATGGTACAAACGATCCTGGCGGGATGCAGGGTGACCGAGCGAAAGTGGTCGTTGCAAAAAAAACCGAATACTCTGAGGGGGGCAGCAGAAAACCAGGAAGTAGTTCTAGCGGCACACACTCACAATCCGAAGCTGAGTCCTAAACCCCGTCTGTTGTTCATCGCGTCGAGGCGGAAGCCGAGAAGTCTTTCCACAAACACGCAACAGGCGTTTCATGGGGAAAAGTGGCTAATGAGAGGATCACCCTACCAACAGAAGAGATAAGCAGAGTTCTACAAAACTCCCATAAGGGGTAGGCCCTAGGGTGAGTGGGGATAGTGTAGGGAATGCACAACGCGCACAAAAAGTAAAGATAACCCCTTCGTCTAGGAAGACACTCTTTGCGTTGGGTCGAAATATCAGGGGGGATGAAGAAGGGAGTGGAATATACGCCGGGCGAGAGTAAGTCGGGAGCGCGTTGCGGCGGAGGCCGCATAAAACTCGAGGTATTCGCCATGCTCTATCTACGTCAGGTGCGACAGAAGGTCCTAGCACGTTCCGCGCACAAAAAAGAATTTGGGTCACCTTACAATGCAAAAACTTTTAGGAGCACGCTATCAAAATCCCTCCGGGGGGCGAAAGACTTCGAAAAGGAAACCTCAAACAACACATGGGGGGAGAATAGGATCCTAAACAACAAAAGGGGGGGAGTAGTTGAAGTATATATGTTCTTCGACAATGTGTTGGCAGAGGCGTCGAGGGCGTGGGGTATTTTTATAATAAAGGTGGGCTGTCTAAAGATAGGGGTATCATGAGCGGGGTCCCTGACCTCACGGTGGGATAGGAGGGGGCAGGGCTGGCACAAGACGGAATTGGTTGGGAACTGGAGCGTCACCGGGCTAGACGGTGCGCCACGATAGCGCAGGGGGGACCGCTGGGAAAGGAAAAAGGGCGCGGCCTTCAAAGATAGAGATCACATACAGGGAATTGCGGTTAAAGGAAAACATTGGGCGCCGGGGAAGACCCGGGTATCAACAAGAAAAGGGTATAGAGGTATTCGTGTTGCGGTAGTGGGCTGTCCAAAAAGTCGCTCAAACTGGGCGGAGGCGGGTGCGTGGGCGGGGAAACGGCCCCAATGGGGGGTCAGTCGGAAATTACGTTGGCCGCGCGCAGAGTTGGTGGTGGAAAGCGGCTCGATCGCCGACTCAGTCACCCTGAAGGGTGCATAACTCTGTAAAGCGGGATGGGAGTCAAAGAAGCAAATCTCTTTTTTCGCCGCTTTCGCTACAGCGGCGCTTTTGGCAAGAAAAAACGTAGCGGGGGCACACTCAGGGGGAAGAAGTAAAAAACCGGCAGCTTGGTGGACCATCATTTGCGGTAGAAAAGGAAAGAAAGCTCGACATTGTGAAAACAAATCTTCATTCACGACACCGGGATAGTCAGAGCGGGTGCTGTGGTCCGGCTGACCGATTTATCGAAGGGTCGCGCGGAGGACAACTACGATCATTCTCACAAACAGCTAAGCGCGGGCGGTGTGTAACAACAGCAGATCTACGCCCAGATATCCCTACGCAAAGCCGTTCGGGGGAAGAGCAACCCAGACAACAAAGAATTCTAAGCCCAAAACCAACACCACAACCGCCGTTGGGGCCTTCCTAAGGACGCGCGTTGCTCACTCGTGGGAAAAAGAGGTACAAGCAAACCAGCATCCTCTGACAGCTTTTAGGCTGGACAAAGGGTAATCGTACTTAGAGAAAGCTTAAGAGGGCGAGTGGAGGGCCCGGTAAGAAGGAAAACAACAGGAGAGGAGCAAAGGGCCGCTGGCGGTGGGACGGCCAGCAAAAGGGGACCCGACGGAGAGCTAAAAAACAGGGGCGCAATCAAAAGTGTCACTCAACAGGAGGAAAAAGGCTACATTATTACTCGGGCCCGCAATACCCTACGAGAGTTCACCTAGCTGTGGAACGTAGGACACGAAAACCTCAGGAGATCGACGTTGGAAGAGCGTATTCTACTCTACCGCCGAGGCATGAGTAGGAAGGAAAGACCGTTCTGGTCGCAGCCAAGGCCGGGGTTAGCAGGCGGGGTGCAATTTCCTTATCAATGTCTAAGGGGGCCTCAACTGTGGGCTATAGCTCCCTGAACCTCCCGGGGCGCCTGGCACCTGATAAACTTGTACGCCGGCGAGGGAGAGTGACACAGCCCGGGCAAGGGCAATCCCTTCTTATAACCACAATCGAATGAGAAGCGAAGTGCTTGCTCTAATGGATTAACGGGCTGGGCGAAGGGGAAGCAAGCCTCCTTCGGTCCCTCACGAGGCAAGAAGGGGGAGTCGTGCGACATTTTCCTAGTCTAATGCATAAGTCTTTTCAGGGGGGGGAACCAGTCAAGCGTTCCCTCTGGGGGAGCAACTCAGTCGGAGTCAAAAAGCCTGAGACTCTACTGAAGCTGGGGCACCTGAAGGGGGCCGCAAGGCTTAGGCACGACGCCCGTTTACCGTGGGGTAATTTGTGATCAGAAGGTAGTAAAAGACTAATCTACTACAGCTGGTGGACGCCAGGGGGCAGAGGATCGAAGTCAGAACGCATCGACAGGAGTGCCTGAGGGGGGAAGAAAAACGAGTTAAGGACAGTAGACGCATATGGAAACGAGGTTCACAAAATGGAGGTGCATCGACGGCGAACGAATTAGTAAAGAGTCTGTCCGGCGTGGTCGAGAAAATTATGATCCCATACCTTAGGTGTGGTGTAGAGATTGGGAAGGGAGGGGGGGGCAGCCATCAAAAGACCGGCGAGAACCGCTGTCGGCAATCACAAAATAAGGTGGTCGCGACAGGAGTCCTTCGATCTCTGCTAAAGGGATCAAAAAGGTGGATTTGAGGGGTCAGGAACCACCAGAGCGGTGTTGGGGAATTCGGACCGAATTAAACCGAGGTTCCAGGGAAATGCTGGGGAGACGAAAACACGCAAGTCCGGGGTCAGGCGTCAGGGGAAAAACGCACGAGTGCAAACCCAAAGTTGCCGAGTGGGTGGGGAGGTGTGGCCGAAAAAACGGGGATTTCGGTCGAAAGTAAAAATCGGACTCCGACAGCTCGATCGCTGAGCAAAGACGGGAGGGAGAAACCTAAGGCAACGAGCAGTTCGAAATACCTCTCGCTCGAAACGACGAACTTCGAGGAACAGCGGGTGGCAGGAACGCTCAGGGAAAAATCGGCTGCGAGGTCACGGACGGGGCGAACAGGGTCAGGCAGCGGAAAAGACTGACCTCACCCGGGCACAAAAAAAGCGAGTGGAGGTCTGCGGGTGGTGGGGCTAACCGAAAGGGTGGACCCAAGATTTCGGTGACAGCAGCTGGCGCACGACGCCGAAGGGGAGGAAGGTGTCAGCCGTACGCGAAGGCGTGGCAGCGAACAGGGGAGCGGGAGCGGAGACAGCCGCAGAGGAGGGACCTACATAAAAGCGGAGAACAGAAAGGGCGACACTCCTCGGGTACCAAGTAGACAAGGGACAATCAAGGGTCCAGCCACTTCCCGGGAGGCTGTACGAAAGGTCGAAAAGCGGGAGAAAAGAAGAACAACCTCCCTCTTTACACAAAGAAAAGCGGGAGGAGTCTTTCGTCGAGGAAACTCTTAAAACGAACCGACGACCGGTAACGACTCTGGACTGGTCCTAACCCTCACGGAGCATGGGGGGGCTGTATGAGGGGTGGGGGGGGGGGGTTCTGCCGGGAGGCGGAAAGTCGTTCGAGTCAGCACATGTAAAAACGAGGGGAGACTCATCCCAGTTCGGACATGAAGGAAGGGGAAGAACTGTCCCTAAGGAGAACCGAAATAAAAAAACAACGCCTAGCGGGGTCCCAAAAATCAGGATCTCCAAAATCTACGATCGACGAGAACCAAACAAGTGAGGAGGTTATCAATAATAGATCAGGCGAAAAGGGAAAGGAGGTGCCCACCAAAAATAAGGTGAGGAAGGATTGCGACCTGTAAAAAAGATGCGTCGGACCTTCAATGGGCGATCGCTCGGCTGGCTTGGGAAATCAAAAGCCGTTCTTAAGGGAATTCGAACGACGGTTTCGCCAGAAAGACGAGGCCCAAAGACGTCGCGGACACGTTTGAGGACCAGACAATAGGGAAGTTCAGCAGGGAGCACAAGGTGGAAGACTAGGGGAGACCACGAGAAGCCATGTTCGTCAAAATCGGAGGGGAGAGGGAGAACAGGGGAGGGTCTACCTCTTCGCCGGGCGGGTGACAAAAAACCGGGACAGAGATGGGCTGGGGGAGTGGAACTCTGGGAAACTTGGACCGGGAACTAAAAAAAAAGCGAAAGGATGGAGCTAAAAAAGGGCTAGGAGGGGAAAAACACCGAAAGCTACCGTCGAAAAATCAAAAAAGCCCGGTTCGCACTCAAGAGAAGGACAGGGGGGGACAGGGCAACAGATAGATCGGCAACGCTCGCGAGGTCCACCGGAAACTCTGGTGGTAAAGTCAACAAGTTGTCGAAAAAAAAAAACACAACCTCAAAGAAAAACCAACGTGATAGGATCCCGGGTGCAGCTGGTGGAATTAATCGACGCGGGCATCAACTTGGAAAGTTTAGACGAAGGACGTGAAGTGGGGGCGCTCAGAGCCGGTAGAGTGAACCGTGATCGCCGAACTAGGGCTGGTGAGCGCGGAAACGGCGGCGATGGTACGAAAACATATATGTAGTAACTGTTCGAAGAGGGGAAGGTCACCTGCCTGCAAGGCGTGAAGAATGATGGGGATATCGTGCCTGGTCGAGGGACTCATAGAAAAAAAGGCGGTGGACGGACGCACAGACCGGAAACTAGAGACAAGTAGGGGCTTCGGAAAGCGGGGCGGGGGGATAAGGGAGCAGGGCTGCTACTCAAGCTCGGTCTGCGGTCGAAAAACAAAAGGACGACTTCCATAAGCCGAACTGTGCATCCATGGCTGCGCGGTGAAAAAGCAAAGCGTTGGGTGTTCATTTAAGACTAAAACAAAACTAACGGGGGGGTCACATCAAAGTGTAGGGCAGGATACTTTCTAGCGGAAAAAAAGCGTGGGGGAGATCGCGAAAAGGGCCGGGGGAGTCTGGGGAGACCCTGCGGTCAACTCCACGCATAGCGGAGGCAAAAAAAACAATGGGTAAGGGATCAATACATCTTCAATTCTACAGAAGGAATCAGAAAGGGTCGGCCGGAGTGGCCAACGCCATCTGTAGGAACCTCGAAAAACAAAACCAGGTCGGCTCATACTCATGCGGGGGGGGGGGACGAAGAACTTCAATTGAAAGAAGAAAACATGGTCAGCGCGGAGGGGTACGCCCCCTGTGGGATGAAAAAAAAAAAAGGAGACGATCGGAGAGGAGTCGCGCTAGGGGAGATCCAACACAGGCGGTGTGGTACAACAGAGGAGCGCGCGAAAAAATACGGACCGGGGGCGGTTGCCTAGACTCCTAAAGCGCTAACTACATTCAGAAGCTGCGGGCAGCTATGCGCCCCAACTCGCAGACAGCGGGGGGTGCTGAAACCACCAAAAAGTCCATTGCAGGGTCGAAAGAGAAAAAGGGGTCTCATGCCCCCAGCATAGCCTCGTTTAGGAAAAAAGGGGGTTATGGTGCTCGGGCAAAAAGCACGACGTTCCGGGCCGCAGAAAGAGGGGCGGCCTCAGATAATGGCTATCTGTAGCGGCCCGGCCCCGGTGAGACGAAGGGAGGCGGATCACGGGAGGTGACGCAAAATGTAAAGCCAGAAGGATCGTGGGGAACGACGATCGTCAATGCACAGGCGTCGCCAATCGGACAAGAAGAAAACGATTAAAAACCTTGTTTCGTCATCGGTGGCTCTTTAGGCGGGCTACACTAAACCTGCTCGTTGACTAAAAAGGCTTTCGACCTCCTGGGCCTTATGCGGGGCAATAGGCGTTAGACTCCCTCAGCCAAGAACTTTCTGTCTATTCTGGGGGTTACAGACGACGAAAAGTAGAAAGTACAGTTGTCTTCTAAAAGCACCGCGGCCGGACCTCGACTTTCTGACGTCCTCGTGAAACAGCCGGGGGCAGCGAAACGTCGGGGCTTCACCAAGGGGACGGCAAAGGAGACTTCTGGGGGGGTCAGGTGTGGAAGAAGCAACAGGCCAGCAGTCCGGCTGCTCCGCAGAAGCGGGGGGAGGCGAACGGCTACAAACCTCTCCATCTACTCTGCATTAGGGATAGGACAGGGGACAGAAAAGTCTTACGAACCTCACATACTTGGGACGAGAAGGCTTGGAAACTTAGTGCGGCAGGAAACTAGTCCTTCTTGAGCACGCAAGGTACGTCAGCGAATGCAAATAGATGAGTGAGAAGTTCTCTAGGGGGTCTGTGTGCATTTCATCGAGACCACCGAAAACAGGAGGGCTGGTCTGGCACCCGCATCGGGGGACTATAAGCCTTTGGTGTGCAACCAGCCCGACTGCGAAAGGGATGGGGGGAAGGGGGGGGGCCTAGTCGATGGTTCAGAGACGTCCCCACTAGAAATATTCCGAAGGAACACATACAAGCGATCGACGAGGAACCGTAAGTCATTGGTGGAAGATGGGGGGTAAAACAAGTAGGAGCGTGATCTCAGTCCGTGCGGGGCTTCACCACCACGGTCACGAGGTTAAGAATATCCGGGACGTTCTTACCGGAAAAAACGGGGAGTTGGGGGGTGGGCCTACACAAGATCTTAATTCCGGGGGCTAACCATAGAGGGCGAGGAAAAAACGAACAAAGCGCGGCAGCGAGACAACCGCTAGTCGGTGGAAGGAAAATGCTGAGTGTCGAGCTGGGGTGTAGCCCAAAGGCAACAAAAGAAAACCACACAAGTTCTATTCCGTTTAACGCAGTCGGAATAACAAAAGTTTTTCTTAGTTCGACCACGACAATCCCAAGAAAGCCTCTCGGGTGGAGCACGGTTTAAATGGTGCCCGCGTAAAAAGAATATCCGGAAAAAAAAAAAAAAAAAAAAATAGCAACTCGCTGAAGACCTATGTCTTCGGGGGAGAATACCAGGTCAGGGAAACCTTCTATTGTGATAAATAACTCTTGGAGGTGGTTCTGCGAAAACCTAAAACTCGACTCTTCCAGAAGAGGGGGGGACTCGTCGTTTAGCACCTGTCAAAGGTGACCAGATTAAGAACAACCGTTTTCGAGTGGACAGGACACGGAACCGTGAGTACCGGGCATTTAAAAAGGGATCCGATCGACGGTCACTATTCGACGCCGGGCGCCTAGTCTCTAAACCAACACTCTGTGTGCAAAAAG
>Ga0179593_1551769_pt1 | contig 16069 bp, 17 predicted proteins | sample CZODoug2_1_08_16_FD_185931 | JGI IMG/M metagenome (GOLD analysis project Ga0179593, IMG submission 185931) | Vadose zone soil fungal communities from Angelo Coast Range Reserve, California, USA - CZODoug2_1_08_16fungal (PacBio error correction) | ecosystem: Environmental > Terrestrial > Soil >...
AAACCAGGGGAAAGCCGGATCATAGGTCCGCGGAGGAGCAAAAAAGACAGCAGATCCTGGGGGGGCAGAAATCAAAAATGCAACACTTACTTCGAGAAAGCAGGATTCGTCCGGGGAAAAAGGGCCTGATGGGAGCATGAAGAGTCCCCGACGTCGCAAGGGTAGATCTTTCTCATCTCCCAGGATGTGTCGAGGCGATGAGGGGAAAGACCAGGTCGGCGAGACGATCATCTGAGTCGCGCAAGACTAGGCCTGCAGAGAAGTGACTAGAGCGGAGTCGCGGCGAGAAAAAAGACGGGAGAGTCAAGAAGGTTGTCAATCGGAGAAACACCTCGGTCGCTTAAGCGCTTTAAAACCCCAACAATGCGCGGTCAAGCTGGTACATAAAAAGAAAAAGTCTTGCTTGCGGTAAAAGATGAAGGGAAAAAAGACCTGAGGGGGGGAGGAAAAAAAAAAGGGCGAACTTAGAGCGTCGGGGACACAGACCGTCCGCGCGTCACAGGGGGCTGGACGGCACGTAAAGAGCGGCTGCGGAAAAAAAAAGGATGGCGAACTTTTCATCAAGGGAAAAAGGCCGAAGACGCGAGCTGGTTGTAAAAAGAGCACGCGGGAAGTCACGGCTATGGGACGCACCCAATAACGGGACACCGGAGAAAAAAAACGGCACTAGGAAAGACGTCAAGGACAGATCGTGCGCGAGTTTAAAAAAAAAGCATGGGTTTAGAAAAGCGAAGGAATCAAGATACAGGCACTCCTGAAACTAAGCCTGGGTCGCGATCAGAGCCGCGGAAGGAAAGCTATGTGGAAAAGGGAATTACTGTGGAAGCTGAGGTTCCAACAGGCTGAGAAGAGGAAAGGGTGAATGCGAACCGACCATTCGGCGGTAAAAAAGTCAGGGAAGCATCGAGATCGATTAAAGCGTGAGACGGACGCTTTGGAAAAAAGAAACAATAAGCTAGAAAATAAAAGACAGTGTCTAGTTGCGTAACAACGACCAGCTCATGGGGAGGAAAAGATTTCACAAATTACCGGGGGTTTATGACCAGATCTAATTGAGGCCGTTAAAGGAAAAAAAGATACAAGGAGACGACTTAGACCTCGGTAAGGGGAACAACCGAGCAATCAAGGATCTAGAGAATATGAAGGGGAAATGTGAGAAAAGTCATCTATGCCTCAGGATCTGTCATCGTGATCAGTCACCATCCGCAGTCGCCTAATTCCAACAAAAGTCATCCATATGAGGACGGGAGCTTAAGAGGAAAAAAGAAACCTAAAGACCGAGGCCAGAAGAACTAGATAAAAAATATACGATAACGGGAGAGACTAACTAGGCAGGTGCGATCGGACAAAATTTCGGGGGAGAAGAGAAAAGGGACGGGGAGCCCTATAAGTCAACATACCTATGGGCTGGGGCGGTTGCGTCTCTGCGAAAAGGGGACTTATGCCCTAAGAAGAAGGGTAACCAAAAAGGTATCCGCCACGGGTCCTGCAGCAGAGCTCAAGGAAAGAAGCCTATTGGTCTGAGAAGCTGAAAGTCGAGCTCAAGATCGGTCTTTCGCGACGGGAAAAAGTACCCAAGGGTTCGAAAGGAAATCCGACCTTACTTATGGTGGGATAGGGGGTTAAACCTCGATTCTTTGAAAGTTTGCGGAGGGTCATAGAAACGGGTAAGGGAAGTATGGAGGGGCACTCCTTTAGGCGTGAAAGACCTACTACACTTCGGTCCGTTCATGCAAAGGGTGAAGACACATCAAAAGGTCATGAGGATATCAAAGTACGAAGACAAACAAAACAATGATAAGAACAGCGACGAACACAGGATGTCAAAAGAATTTCTCCATACTCTTGGGCTTTTCAAAAATAAAATAAGAGAGACGCGGCTCTTCGCGGGAGCAACTTAAGGAGGGAAAGAGTACCACGAAAAAAACTTTCCGAGTGGGAAAAGATAAGGGTGATAAATGCTCATCCGTGGAAACCGCTCCGGCAGAGATAGAACCGCCACTTCATCAGAAAGGTCGTATCGGGAAATTGGAGCCAAGTGCATCCGCAGCACCGCGAATTAGACGCGGGGGGCGAAGCTAAATCGGGGATTACCTTAGGGAAGAAGATCCATAGGGGGAATCGCGGAAGGCCGGGAAGATGTAAGCGGACTTTCAAGAGAAGCTATCAGGATTCAGAACCATTTCCAGGCTCGGCGGCAGATCAAAAAGAAAATACTCGCGCTGGCAAGAGGACTAATGAAAGGCTCGAAAAGTTTGGAAAACCAGACGGAATGACGCTGGAGTACGGTAATCTGCTCGGCATCGCCGAAGGGGTACGAGAATGTATCGCGCTCGATTTCAATTACGCCAGATCGGCGAAACCGCCGAGAACCTCGGAGTGAAAAATCATCCGAGTGCGGGCGGATCCCCATCACAGCTCCTGTCCCAGGGCAACTGGGGGGAGAAAGGCGGACAAACGGGAGAATCGCCTATCCGAAAATGGAGAGAGGGGGTTTGAAGAAAAAGGGGACATGAAAAGAGAGAAGGTGGGAAACGCTTACTCGCGGCTACGGCCGATCGGGGAAAGGAGGTTGACTAGGAAAAGAAAAAGTCCGGGGACGATCTCCAGGAAAATCCGAACCAAAAAACGAGAGAAGAGGAAGAGGAGCCGGACTGAGGTTGCCACTCGTAATCGGACGCGCCCAGAAAGAAAAAAAGTGTAAAAGGGAAGATATCCGACTCTAGGGGTGAGGGGGATAAAAAAGTGGATTGAGGGGTCTTGCTCGCGGCATGGCCGGGGAGAGCAAGCAAGGTCGCATGACGAAAAAACTCTTCCGTCTAAAACCAACGAAGTAGAAGCAATAGCCAAGGGTAACCTTAAGGGCATCGAGCAACCTGAAACCCCAATCGAGGAGTCTCCATCGGATAATCCACCACACAAAAGAACTACAGGCAAGAATGAGAAGTCTCGAAAGAAGAAATGCAAGAAGCACAATGTAAAAATCCTACTGTAAGAATAAAGGAGGGAAGGGGCCTGAGAGATACGAAGACTAGGCATAGCTCTGGGGGAAAAGACAGAGGGGCGAAGAGGCACGGGAGTAGTTAAAGGAGAGCTTACCTCCAAAGCTCAAAACAGCCATGAGGTTGTGAAAGGAAAAAACTGCGCTCAGCAAAGGAGGAATCCCAGCTGAAGTTCATTAGGGGCGCGACTCAAAGGTAAAAAAGAGACTTTATCGAGGTCTTAAGGAAGCCGCGCGTCCTTCTTGAGGAAATAGGAAGAGGGCGAGGGCAAAAAAAAGGCATCATATTTGAGATGGAAAAAATCAATCGGCGAAAGTTGAAAGGAGGGGAGAGCATCGAGGTCGGAGCTCTCTTTCTGTCGAACATGGCGACCGGGATATAGGGGATAAGGAGAGAAAGGAACTAGCGGAGTTCGCTGTTAAGAACATAGGGAAAAAATTCTACGAGAATTGAGAGGACCCTTCGCAAGTCCTTCGATTGGTCATCAAAAGGAAAAAAAAAAAAGAGTCCAAGAACACGGGCCGTGGCAGTAGTTGACACCCTCTCTGTGAGGATGCCCGCGGAAGGGGGGAAACAGCTGAAAAAAACTTGGATCTAGCGGAGATATCTTCCGGATGTATAACACGAGCACTGAAAAGGGCAAAAAATGTGTTAAGAGGCAAGGCCTCCGGTCAACAGCGGAAAACCCTGGGAACCTGTCCCAATCAAAAAGGTAAAAAAGAAGAAGCGGCATTCGACGCTACCAGTGAGCTTCGGTGCCATTTCATAAACGAGTGGAAGAGCTGCGGAAAATTAAAAAGGAAAAAGGAAAAAAAACTGAGCGTAAACCTCTGGGGGGAGGGAAAGATCTGGTACTTTACTTACAGAATGGACGGAATAAAAGGGCTCGGAAGGAAAGTCCAATATATCCGTTCGCGGTCCGACGGGAGAAAGGAACCTTGGAAAACAAGCTCGGAGAACACCTGTGCTAATGGCTATGGCGAAGACGAGGAGATGTGCCACTTGAACGTCGCCTGACGACCGGAGTACGACGCGAGGGTGTCTGTTTGTAAAGCTCCATACGGACCCGAGGTCACCCACGGGAGATGCGAGAGTTCGGAATCTGTGCAGCAGGCAACTAAGAACTCATCCGTCGCGGCGATGGATTCAGCGGTGACTAAAATTGTTTTAAAGCTCCTCCGCTACACCGCGGGGGGGGAGGAAGGGGGGGAAATGAAAACGATGAAGAAGAAGAACCGGAAGCAGAAAGACCGCTATATTCCTTAAGCGGCTCGTAAAAGGCCGGCGGGGCCTGAACGCTCCAGGAAGAAAGAGCATCTCCTACATAGGTCGCTCCGATCGGAACACAGAGCGGAGGACAAATACGACGGACGGCTGACCACCTTTTAATGCTCGGCCTGTTTGGAATCGTTCTATGAACAAACGGGAATCGGCGACCGGGATCGTGGCTCGACGTCAGGGAAAAGGGGGGTGATCCTCGAAAAAAGGGGTGAAGAAAAGAAGTTAGATTGGTCGCGCGCGCATAGAAGCGCGGCAGGTGTCCGTTCACGGCCCAAAGGCCCGCTGAGGATGTGATGGAATGCTGCATTCTAAAAAAGATCCCTGTTCGAGACGAAATGGAGGAAAAAAGAGGGGGTGTTGAGGTACGAACAGCACCTTCAAAAGCCGCATATGGGGTCGAGTGACGTTCGGTTCCCTAAGCCTACGAAGAAGCAGAGGGAAGAGACCATGTAGCCTACCTAGCAGGTAGGTCAGGGAATTAGAATTAAGGACTACCCGGCCTCTTCCCGCACGGCCAGGAGGGACTGTGAGGGACAAAAAGGAAAGGAACGGCAGCCGGCGCCGTCGAGGGGGAGACCAGCTGGGGTCGTGAAGGATGGGGTCGCTTTGTACCGTGCAAAGTTGCCAGAAAAAAAAAGTAGCGCGAAAATCTTAAAAAACACCAAAAGTGATTATTATGAATAAGATGTCGAATGCTGTAAAATCGGAGAACCCGGTCACCTAAGAGGACAGGGAAATTAAAATCACTACCGAACCACATCCTTAAGAAGGCTGGGCGAAAAAAGCATGACAAAGAGAGCGCGATACGGCGGCTATCACTCGAGGGTTTCGACGGGCGGAGCAAAAAAAGGACGGGAGCACTTTTAGATCGCGACAAATATCAAGAATTAGGACGCGGGTGCTCGCTAAGAAGTACTTCTGGAACTTAGGAGGTAAAAAAAAAAAGGGTCCTGATTCATAAGAGAACATAGTCTGGGAAACGTTGCTAGGTCCCAGGATTTGGAAGGTAAATAAAAAAAAGCTTTCTAATTTCAGAGAAAGGGACGAGAGGCATCAAACGGCATCAAGCAAGGGTGTCAAGAAAGACGCGGCACGGACTTAGAACCACGGGAACCAAGCAAAGCCTCCGACGAATATGGTTCAGGGGGTGGACAGCCCAAGAAAAGACGAAGGCAAGCGGAAAAAGGATATACAGGACGGAGGATGTGGGCCAAGGGGGATGAGGGAAAACAAAATAGGCCAAGGCAAAACAAGACTTCATCGATCGGAAGAGGGAGAAGGGCCACCTTCTTGGTGTCGAAATCGTAGAGCGACCTATGTCTGAAACATAGGGGGGGGAACGACCGAACTCTAGAGAAGGGGATAGGTCTGTCTGCGTCTCTGCCGAACCCTTGCACGGGGATTCTTACGCGAAAAAAAGCAGTTGGAGTCGGACAACACCTTCGGTCAGGTTCTAGGGGGGGGGGGGCCTGACCGTTGCTACTACGTCAAACGCTGAAAGAAAGGAGCCGCGACCAGAGTGCGGAGGAGAAAAAGACCGGCTTTTTAACCCAAAGAGTGGGCGGAAGAGCGGGGAGATCGTAGGAGAAACAAACAACGCAGCGCGGTAAAGCGGTCATCAGGGCAAGAGGAGGAAAAAGACAAAATCGAAGCGAGGGGGAAGGGGGAAAACATCCATCACATACTCCGGGGAACGAGACTTGGAAGAAAACTCAAAAAAGCGCATATTTGACAGGAGCCCCTGCGAACCACACCCCGATAAGTCGAAATGAGAGAAAAGAGATTTAGATGCTTTTCCCGCCGTGCCGAGGTCTGCATGGCGGCTCGAAGTCGAGAAGTTTCAAAAGGATAAACAAACTGCAAACGCCCTGTCGAAAACGAAGCAGGGACGATGAAGGGGATCAGCGGGGGCTAGCTGACGAGGGGGAAAGGTGGTAAGCTGATTGGGTTTCCAAAGCGGGGTCCGGGGAAAGGGAAGCTTACCCCGGTGAATGCTAGGGGAACAGAAAACAGAATAAAACAAGAGAGGAGAGGGAATCTTTCCTCGGGGGGCAAATCGCCATGCACACGGGCTCATCGGATGACAGGGGAAATTGCCACGGCGAGCGAGTTTTCGAAAAGACCGGGGAGAACCAAAAAAGTCCGAACCGCTCAAGTTACGCGATAAAGAGGTTCGATCAATAGGAGGGGCAAAGACAATTCTCTAAGAAGCTATCCCGATATCCAGGTGACATGGGGGGGGGTCAAAAACGCTCGATCTCGAAGGCGATCGAAAGGAGGGAGCGAGGTCAGCAAGACTGGTGGGCAAAGATTAGGGAACGGCGTCCATCTAGAAATAAAACTGGACGGGCGGCGGCGGGAAGACCTAATAAGCATCCCAAGACGGGTCTACGAAGACGAGGAAATCGAAAGCAGAGGAAAAGAAGTATCAAAGACGGGCCATGAGCGCAGGCCTCCGCAAAGGTCTACCTATGGTTGGGCGCGAGGGACAGACGGGCTCGTCTCACCGCGCGGCACCGGGACTTCCGCCGGGAGTGTAAAAGATAGGCCAGGAGGGACTGCCTATCGCCAATGTACAGGGGGATAGGGAAGCCAGAGTCTGAGCACGTCAAAAGGATCAGAGTTAGGGACGCGCTTGGCTGAAGAAAGAAGTCCCCGATGCTCCTCGCCGAGACTTGGAAGAACCGTGGGGTACGGAAGAGCGGGGGTAAGGTTTCTAAAGTCGCGTCGAATGAAGACTGGGACGTGATGAAAGGGAAGGGCACCACTCGGATCGGAGGGAAAGAGCGACTACCCGTAGGGAAGGGTGGAGACCCGGGGGAAGAAAATTCAAAAAAAAGAGAAAAGAGAAAAGTCTATCTCCATCATCTCCAACGTCGAGGGGAGATCATCGGAAATAGGAACCGGTACGCTCGACGCGTGAGAAGTCACCATCTGAAAAGTAGAAGAGTCTCGCGGAAAAGTCAACAAGAGGACATGCAAAGATTAGTGCCCGACCCAGCCCGACAATTCTGAGCGCCGCTAACAGAAGAAGTTGGGCCACAAGTCAAAATCTGCCTGCGACAAGCCTTATCAAAAAATCGGATCGGGCCTAAAAGAAAGAGGAAGAAATTTGGAAAAATAGGAGCCCGTCCTCGGATGTATGATAGGATCATAGCAATTCCTCTGTGAAAACGGGCTGTAGACTTGTCGCTCAGCAGCGATAGCGAGATCAGGAAAGGGGAAAAATCGGCGATAGAACCTTAAGAAAGAGAGGCGATCAAGAACAACACAACTAATTGAGAGGAAAAGAGAGAGAAATGAGAGAAGTAATTGCATCGAATGAGGGGGGGAAGGGAGGGGAGTGCTCTTCAGAATCCGAGCAGCGATGCTCGTCTATCGCGGAAGGACAATCTCGGGGAGAAGGGAAAGAGAAAGCTACCAGATTGGAAGAAGCCCATGAAGGATCTCGAGAACATCGCGCTCCTTTCCGCGCTTGGTCGGCGGCACCGGGGGAAGAAAGACATCTGACAACGAATGGGATTGGTTGCTGACAGAGGATTGTCAGAGAAGCGAGGGAAGGAGCGGAAAGGGCAGAAGGGACTTACTTTTCCCTATTAAGATTCGGGGGGGAAGGAACTAGCGCCAGAGCGCCCCGCGCCGCCGCGCGAAAAAGATGAGCGAGGGGCAAAAACTCGGACGCTTCGGCCAACGAGAGCCCTTGGAGGGGGGGGAGCGTACCATCACATTTTTTTGACGGGATGAAAAGCTGAAAGGGGGGTCGGGAAGAGAAAAGAGTGGAATGCCAAGGGTTCTAAATGGGTCAAACTGGTCAGACGTGAACGACGCCGAAGGGTCATTCTGGCTTTCCCCCGATACAGGGAGGGGGAAAGGAAAACCACAGAAAAGAAAGAATCGAAAAAAAGACGCCAAAAACCCTCCTATGCGTCGATCGTAGAATAAACGGCGACGACCCAAGTTTCAGCGCCTCGGAGACATGACTGGGGGAGCTGAAAAGAGAGAAATGGAGCAAACCTCTGGTAAAATAGTCATGAGGAAGCTGTCCGGGAGATCAATTTAAGTGAAGGTCAGAAAGGAAACGGAGTAAATGGTCTTTCATCGGAGTTCAGAGACCTCTAAAAAAACCCGGCGCACCATATTATTGTTTAAACTGGAGATAGGAAAAAAGAGAAGGACCAGCCAAGTACCCTTTGAGGGGGCTGATCGGCGCTCTCGACTCGTCGCAAAAACGAGATGCAGTCGAGGGGAGCAAAACGCCACGGGAAAACCACCGGAAAAGGGGGATTGAGAGATAGTCGGAGAAGCAGAAAAGGGCTCCTCTGTCTAGGGCACCGATCGGCGAAAGGCTGCAAAGGAGAGGGGCGAATCAGGAGGCACTCGACATAGAGAGCTTGTCAGAAAAAAAGGAGGGGATGGGCACGATAACGCGAGGGAATGCGATGTCATCCAGATGGACGAATCGAAGCAAAAAAAACGTCAAGGAGAGTAAAAGAGCCGGTCTATTTCGAGGGAGGGGGAGCAACCTTCAGGCCTCGGACAAGAGGCGAACACCGGTAGCCGGGCAAAAGGGGAGGATGAGCCGTCTTTTCATCGATGTAAAACGGCAAGAAAAGCTTGACCTCTACTCAGGAAGCCGGCTTGACCATGCTAAAACCATGGTTGAATCTAAAAAGGCCCCGGCAACAACCTCGTTACAACATCAGAATTAGGAAAAGGACATCCCCCGGAAAAAAGAAGAAAGATCTCGGGAAAAAGCCCCCCCTTCTTCTTGACCGAAAGATGTACTAGGACTTCCGAGAGGGAAAAAACTTCAAAAAGAGCCGAAGAAAAAAGCTCACGCTTGTTGCGAAGATAGGTCTTTACGTCGCGAGGACATAGAAGAAAAACGGTATTCAGTTGAAAATCTGTGCGCGGGGGGAAATATAGAAAGGGCGGTTGAGGTAAGAAGCTCTTGAAAGTTTGACTATGACAAGTCCAGAGCAAAGTGGAGTCATACATGACGTCTCTTATTAAACCGCGGTGACGAGAGGGGGCGTTCGGGGGGAAAGGGAAAAGATCGCCTCGAACTGTCCAGACTACCGAGATGGGGGGGGGTCCGGGAGGAAGAAAAATCACAAAAAAAAAAGGGCAAAGGGGGGGATGTATCGCCGGGGAGCGTACGTCCGACATGGTTGGGAAGGGCTACCTCCTGAAGCTGTTGCCGCCGGGAACGAGGAAACGACTAAGAACGGAAAGCGCAAGGCGAGGGCTCCTTGAAAAAACAGGCCTAGCCAGGGGCTGCTCGGCGGGGACGAAAGATGAAATCGCGCGAAATAGTGAAAAAAGCCGGGACCAACTAATGTCGGCATGGGGAAAGATCGAAAGAGAGGACACCTAAGTGAAAGAAAAATATAAAACTGGTGGTCCATCTTCTCAACCACGGCCCGAAAATCTGGCTAGCCGTGAGTTTCTCGAGTCCGAGGCATCTGTCCGCCTTAGCAGCACAAAAATGAACACAAGGCGGGCGAAGATGAGGGTTTTATAATCGGAAGCCGATTATGGAAACCGGGGAGATCTCATGACAGTCTGGGTAGGGGATCAGGAAGGGACCGGTGGGGACGAGCAACACTCCATGGGGCGGAAACGAACCTTCAAAATCCGGAAAGATTGTCTATGCCTGAATTCTCCCATAGGAAAACGATAATCCAGAAGGGTCAAAACGTTTGAGGCTGGAAAAGGAGAAGAAAACCAATGAGAGGTGTAAAGAGAGGAAGTTCCGGGCCTAATGCCCCGAAAAAAGGGGGCCAATCCCGAAACTTCTCATCTCGTGGTCAGAACATCTATATGAGAAGGATATTGGAGCTAAAGAGGCCGCGACCGGAAGAAATAGGCTGGGAATGGCTTCCCCGTGGATTTTACCTTGCCATGGCGTTAGATTAAGGGGGGAGTTGAATAGGGCTACAGAGCATCAAAAAAAAAAAAAGGTATTAGGAAAAAACAGGTAATAGAGGCGACAAGAATCTTCACATTGCACCTTAAAAAAACCGTACCTATCTTCACGAAAAGGAGGTCGCTAGACTTAAAAGCACTTCTCCATCGTGCAAGGAGACTGTCGCTATCCCGAGAATGGACGACGTGCGGGGAGAAAGGAGGAATCTTCGGACATGGAAATAACCCTGCCTTCTTTCTTGCCATGGGTTGCGCCAGGGACTCGAGCATTCGACGGCTAACTAAAAGTGCAGAGGAGAAGCAAACTAAGGGGGATGGTAGGGGCCAGGTGAGTATTCAGAGAAAACCAATCCTTTCATAATTGAAACAGGCCATCAGAAACGTAAGCCGAGAAATGGGAACATGAGCGGATCTCATTTCTGAGGGCGCCTGCAGGAGCTTACACAGGGGAAAGGAGAGGGAGCGAGGAAGGGGCAAGGGGAGGGGCTGACAATGCTGACATCTGAAGGAACGTACGGACTGAGGAGAAACCGCTGAAACGGGGAAGGGAAGATGGAGAGAAAATGCCAAAAACGGACGAGAAGGACGCAAGGAGGAAAATCATCGGGGAGGGAAGCCCCAGAGAAGCGGGAGCTACTATTTCGGAAATCATCGTACTCGGAAGGCGAGAAAAAGGAGGGTACCCTTCACGGTAAGATGCAGGGAGGGACGGCTTCTCGGCCTGAGCAAATGAGGCGGGGAGAAAAAAAGTTAAAAGGATCGGCCGGCACAGCTGTAGGGAGGCGGGTAAAACACCATGCGACAATACGCCCCAAAGAATTAAAGAAAGAGGTTTCCTTGGCGGAAGATCAGAAAAAGGGAGGAACCCAAGGTCGTCTGGGAAAGAGGGGTACCTTCGAGGATAAATCTGCAAAAAAAGAAACAAACGCCGCTAAGGGCACCTCAAGTCACTAATCGACAGAGAGAGCATGCTCCGCAACAATCAGCATGCAGGCCTTTTAATCAAAAAGTCCTAGAGGAATTGGAAAAAAGGGAGAAGAATGCGTACGGCTAGAGTGGTGGAAGGCCCCGATCGACTAACGAGATCAAAAGGAGAACGCCCGACCTGGGGGTCCGGGGCCGGGTCTTTCTGCATGGACGTCTCGAAGTCGGTCGAGAAGGCTCAGGAAGCAAAAAAGGACAACAACCGAACGAAGAGCGCATATAAGAAAGTCGAAAGGAAGGGGCCTGGATAAGCTGGGTTGGTCCACTCTGGGAAAGAGGCCGGATCTTAAACATTACGGGGGGAATAACCAAACCAAAAAGTAGCCGGAAAACAGCGCTAGGGGGGAGGGGAACTTGGACAGAGAGCGGGCCAAGCCCGAGACAGGCGAGTGCTTGAAAGCCACAGGCTCGCCGATGTTGGACCAATTGATGACTAATTTTGCAAGGAAAAAGAAAAAAGGCAGTTCAGTCCCTCCGTGCGGCTTCAGAAGGGGACTGGGACCCCAATTATTGAAAGGCGCTCTATCCCTGAGATCAGTCTAAAGAACGACGAGGAGGGAAGATGTACCAGGCCGAAGAACCTCTTCAGCCATATGGTTCATCGCCATTGATGACGGGGGCTCTAAAAAGGATGCCTGACGCAGAGAAGAAAATAGATCAAGAACCACGTGAACGACTCGCAGGGGCAGAACTCTATCATCGAGAAAAAGAAAAAGTCTACGGGGGAGGAGAGACATCAAGAGGGAGTAAGATGCAATCCTTTCCTATATCTCATTAATTCCTCAATGTCAAAGAAAGGCTTAGGAGAGGTGCTATCGTTGGACATAGAATACGAGCGATGGAAGGGAACGCCGAGAAGACAGGATGCCTACTCTCACCGTACGCCGGGAGGGAAAAAAGGGGTCTCTAAATATCAAAGGGAAAAGTCGTAATCTCAAAAAGTGAAGTAGGGGGACAAGCCCGAGGAGCGCGCGCCTTGAAGGATGTTTTGAGGGACGGTTGGATGTATCAATTCACGAAAGCACTACGGATGGGTCGGAAGCAGGGCAGAGGCAAGATGGCTGGAGGGAACCGCCTGGATCGGCGGGAGACGGACAACAAACCAGGGAGGAATTCGACCCTTTGCAAAGGAGAAACCGGCCATGAGGAAGGGAAGAAGAGAAAGAACAAAACCGTCCACGAGGATCTGATCTCAGAGAAAGACAACAAAACCGGTGCGCTGAGGCTCTAAGCGGACGCTTTTCCCAACTAAAGTCTCCTCGGAAAGCGTGAGAGGCTGCGTCTCTCGGGTCGGAGGAGGGGGAAAAAAACTCATATTAAAAAAAGAAAAAAAGTTCGGAAAAGGACCGCTCGGCACGTGAAAAAACGCGGCGACCAGAGCTCTGCTCAAGCCGCGAAAATCGAGCCAGTTATGGTCATCTCCTAGGGAGAAAGGGATAAGCAAGAAAAGCGTGACAGGAGCGCGATGGGATTCGTATGGGGGAAGAGGGTGCCTACGAAAAGAAAAGGAGGGAGTGATCTCCTCTACTTTTCACATTGCAGCGATCGAGGGGAATCAACTTAGACTCGTTCCGCGAAGTCGGCTACAAAAAGGAGAGGGTTCAATATTACGAGGCGAGTACTAACAAACAAAAAGGGGGGAAATAGAGAAGTCCAAGGAAGGGAAAAGTTGGTCGGACACCGCCTATCCTGGGGAGGTGGAGAAGGTCCTGATCTCCGCGATGCCTTTCAATACTGCAAGCCTGATAAAAAGAAACTCTCCTCGAGGAAAGCGCCGATAGGGAGGGATTGCACCAACGAAAAATCCGACTTTCTTCATCAGATCCCAAGCGCTCCTGAAAGTCCGGGGGATCTTCACCTTACTCCTCCATTAAGAAAAAGTTGCATGAAGAGATTGTGGAAGATTGCTCTCCGGTTGAAAAGTATTATGATTCGGGAAAAGCTGAAAGTGATAATAGGGGTCCAGATTCACAATAAGAGCTTGGTAAAAAATCCAAAAAGAGCAAACGCTCTCGAAATAGCCGTAGCGATGTTTACGCTTCAGCTCGCAACCCGAAGAGGCCCGGGAATGCAGAAGGGGGGGAGGGGATGGTCTCTACAGAACTTGGTCGTGGTCGTGTCGGGCTAGTCTTCAAAAGCTGTCTCATGACACGAGGAGCAAGAAACGACCACCGGGGAGGAAGTGAAAACGCCAGACAAAGGCTTTTTCCATCGAATCGTACGATTGCAGGGAAGGAAAAAACCTTAAACCGCCCAGACCCAAAATCAGAGCATCGACATCGTAAAAGTCCACCGGCGAAGGAAACACCAAATAATGGGGGCTCCTCAGAAAACCTTTGACGTATAAGGGGGATCAGGGGAGCTAGGAGTGCGCAGCCACTAGGAACAGAAAATAGGTTCTAAAAAGGGGGAGTCCTGTGAGCCTATGGATAAAGGTCCCAGACGGGCGACCTTAGTCGGCAGCGCGGCTAGGGCCAGCGCTAAAAAACGGCGCAAAACAAGCCCCTAGGGGGGGTTACAATGAGGATACTTCTCCTTCATGGGAGCTTGATCCAAATCGAGGCAGGGGGGAAGGGGAAGGAATACTATCTCGCCTCGTCGCCGTAGGGAAAGGCAGGGCGTGCTTGGAAAGCCGCCGAACTCCCGTGGGGGAATCGGCGGGAGAAAGAAACAGCGCACGAAAAATAAAAGCTTTCTGCTCACAACCATAGCGGGCATGAAACGGAGGGACGGGATGCGGCTGAAAAAGAATATGCGTCTCTATCTTTTCGTCGGACACCAAAAGGGGCGAAAAGCGAGGCTGCGGAATCCAAGAACGGGGTAAAAAGTGGGAAGACGCGCTGCGGTCACCCACCCGGGAAGCAATAAGTCCTTCGTCGGTCAGCAACTCGGATCGAAAAAAGGGGCGAACAACAGAAGGGGCAGGTACAAATCGGGAGAGGAACTCTGCATGGCGATGGAATAAAGGGGCACGAGCAATTTCCATCGACTGAAAATTGAGATGAAGATTACCGCCGAGGGGTCAGCGCTACATGTGAAACCCACATGGGGAGCTGGCCGGACTCTGGGAACGCTTGAAAACTCAAAACGTATAAGCCATCAAGGGTACCAAAGAAAGAGTGTCCGCGCGGATTCGATCGCTCCAACAGGGCGCTTTACGTTCCAAGGAGGGCAGGCCTTGATGAGCGCCGAGAAAAAAGAGACTTCTTCTGAAAACGCCAGCCCCATATTGAAACTGCAGAAGGGGGTAAAGGTGGAAGTTGAATGAAGCGTCTCCGCGGCAAGAGACTCAGGGATCCGTTGCCGGAGAATCGGGGCGAGGAATAGGAGGGAAGGGAGCGGCTGAAACTCGGTCCACCGTTCGGGGGGCCTAATGGAGATGAAAAGTGCCTCAGGTGCGGGGGACGGAGCATGACGCTCGTACTGGGGGGCTGAGGAAGAGGGACGAGGAGTTTCTTGGGTCTCCTGCGATCACTCGAAGAAGAGGTCCAATAAGAGAGAATAGGGGGTGGGAGAAAAGCCTCTTAGTTGAAGTGGAATATCTATCCACGCAAGGGGACTGCAATAAACACTTAAAGAAGCTCATTGGGTAATGGAATCTCCTCCCTACCGCGGTCACTCTCCGAATTACGACGACCCGTAAGGAACTGAAGAGAAATAAAGTGAATGAAGAGACGGAACGATCAGAAAGATCAAAAGAGGCATTCCCTAAGAAACTGGTAAAGAGAAGGGGGAGTACTCAGGCGCCTACATATTTAAACGCCCCATCGTCCAGAAAAAAATAAGGGCGACATTGAAGATCTGAACGGAACATAAAGGGGGAAAACTGATGCAAAAAAGTGGGGAAAGCTGAAGAAATCCACTTTCCCGGGGGTCACATCGGCTAAAGCAGGAGTGCTACGAAAGGAAAAGAGGGATCGGGACAAGGTCTGACCTGAACGGAGGAGGGGGGTATTGTGGCTATGAAAAAGGGATCCTTCCGGCCGGCTCCGGGGGAAAATAAACTTTTTGGGACGCTCAGCATTCTCGGATTATCCGTTGGAGGGAGTCGAAAGGGAATTCGACCACTCCGGGGACGCTCAAAGGTCAAAAGCCAAATAGGGGAGAAGGGGGGCCAGAGTCCTATCAGAAGTGAGTAGACGAGATCAAACATGGTATCCTGAAACTCAGGTGTCGAGGGAAAAAATGATGACATAGGCCCCTACGCCGGATAGCCCAACGAACATCGATATATTAAAAATCGGAGGAAAGGAGAGAATTGGAGGAGTCAGAAGGGGGAAAAAAGCTTGAGTTCGTTTGTAAGGGGGGATTTCGGGGGACGTGATTTTAAAAGCCAGGTCGAAAAAGAGATATGCAAGGGGACTTAGTCGGGAGGAAAGGAAAAAACAAAGGAAAAAGAGAAAATAACTCTTGCCTATAAAACGTAAAAAAGCGCAGAAATGGAAAGGGAAGCACTAACACGAAAGAATCAAGGACGAACGGGAGAGGAGAGAACATAGAGGCATATCTCTTTGGCTCAATTTCACGAGATGGTCGAAGGGGAGGGAGGGGGTCGGAAATAAGGGGGGGGCCGGCGAACGCCAGGGGACACTAATTAGTAGGGACACTACCAGAGATTTCAGGAGGGGGGGAGCTCGAGGAAGAGTCCGGGAAGAGGAGCAAACCCGAAGAAAATGTTCGCTGTTGACCGGGTGCAGGAAAAATGATGCGTATCTTCCGAATAACAAACCACGTCATAGTGACGAGGGAGCATGGAGGTTCAGGGGAATAATCGTCGAAGGGCCTGAATATAACCGGATATGAAAAAACCGCAATCTCCAGCAGAGAGGGTTCATTGGGGAGGAGAAAGGCAAACGACCGTGTACGGTAATATC
>Ga0179593_1351117_pt1 | contig 16068 bp, 18 predicted proteins | sample CZODoug2_1_08_16_FD_185931 | JGI IMG/M metagenome (GOLD analysis project Ga0179593, IMG submission 185931) | Vadose zone soil fungal communities from Angelo Coast Range Reserve, California, USA - CZODoug2_1_08_16fungal (PacBio error correction) | ecosystem: Environmental > Terrestrial > Soil >...
AAGAAGCTCGTGGGCCAATCCGAGACCAGACATGGCATTTTAAAAAGAGTTAGCGAACAAGGGAGACGGAAGACCGAAATAGAGCAGGAAGGCGTTAGCCGCGGCATGGGGAAGAACAGCACTCGTACAAGTGCGGAAAAGTAAGAGGGGAAGGGGGAGTCGGGTAGTGTTTGCGAAAGGAAACTTGTGGGGCGGCATGGGAAACTAATCGTGGGGGTCATCGGGGGAGGAAACAGCGGCCCTCTTGTACGTAAAAGGATGTAGAGGGGAAAAAATTCCGACGAACGGTTCGGGGGGACGGCGCTGATGCACAAAAAAGACATAAACGGGGAGAACGGAACAAGGGCAGGTCAGAGATGTCCGACAATAGTACAGGGAGGGATTATCACAGAGGGGGAGGTCAGGACCGGGCATTGGGGTGGGGGAAAAACAAAAAACTTGTCCGTAGACACCACCGTACAACAATATAGTGGGATTAAAGATCTCCCTGTGGGGGCGGAAAGGGGAGATATTGCGGCACACATATTGAAAAATGAAGGAGGAATGAGGAGCCAAGTCAGGGGCGTGGCTTGAACGAGACTGACATGGCGCTCGTCAAACATTCCCTCACACCCCAAGAAAGACGACAAAGGAGGGGATACAAGGCGGGGGATGTTTGGTTGTTATCAGATTCTGGGGGACGAGGGAACATGTCAAATTGCGTAGCGGGGAAAAAAGAACAGGCGGCTCAGAGCAAAAGGTGAAACTAAATCATTAAGAAAACACAGGAAAGACGGTTAGAAGGATACGGTTTGTGGTACGGGGTGCAAAACCGGAAAAAAAACCGTGGCGTAATTAAAAAAATTATGTGATGCGATGGGAACGGCAAACGAAATAAAACACGTACCCGAGAGTTTGCTGGTGGGAGGAGGAGACAACAATAAGCGCGCTCAAAGAATCTAAAAAAGAAAAAGTAAGGGGCGGGATGGAAGATCAGTAATTGGTACGAAAGCGCGCCAACCAGAAAACAGATGAGGGTACGATCCAGGAATTATTTTTTTTGTAAGAAAGAAAAATCACGGATAGTGAGAGCCAAGCCAGAGTGGTGCAGCTGTACCGCTCAAAAAAAACGTGGAGAATCACAAAGACTTGAAGCTAGCAAGCATTTCAGGGTCAACGAAAACTCCAGCAGAAAGGGAACGACTGCGGGGCATGAAAAACTCAGGCAAGGGGGAGGATACGAAACCTAGGATGCTAGATGGCGCAGTGAGTCGATGAAAATCTAAGGTGACGGGGTCAAAATCGTGCCCTTCAAAAGAAGGGAGGTAAGAACTTTGAAACGTAACAGCGAGAAAGTTCCACAACGCAAAAGGTCATCACAGTAGCGAGGTGAATGGGGGAGTGGTCGGAAACCGAGGCCGAGTCTCCGGAGATGGAACCGGTCAAGGGATAGGATGACGTCTCCGCGATCTCCATAGTGGAACGGGGCTGTGGTGATGAAAGCGTAGGTTTTGGTCAAGCAGGGGGGGCAAGCACGAAAAAAACACCGCCTCATATCCCAAGATAAAATTTAAAAGAGTGCAGTCCGGGGAACGGAAATGGCCAAGATGCTCAATCACGAACAACGGTACACGAAGGGAAAACTCCGAACATGAACCGTATCAGAGAAGGGGGGGTGACCGAAGATTAATAGTAGCGCCCGCAAAGAGGGACAGCGCTCACTGATGCCAACTAGAAAGACGTCCTATGAAATCAACGAAGATCTAGAAAAGCATTAGGGGCTGTGGTATGGCCGCTGGATTTAACAGGTAAGACGAAAGCAGCAAAAAAAAAAACTCCCACACACGCTGGGCGTCATACTGTTCGGGACCAGAAAAATAGTACTGGGTCAATCAGAGACCAGGGTAAAAAAAGGAGGAAAAATGAAGAAAAAACTCTAGGATACGCTTCGCAAGGGGAGATCGGGGTTGATCCAAGGGCAGGGGTAAATACTGGAAGGAGATACTGGTGACGGGAGGGTAGTCTGAAGAAAAAGGGGGGGGGAGAGAGCCAACACGATCTGTGAGAAGTCGTAAAGAGTGGTTTTAGGTACTTGTAACGGCGTTGCGACCGGTGAAGCTAGGAGTGAGGGGAGGGTGAACAAACTTACACCCAGACGAACAAGGAATCAGGAAAAACTGGTAACGTGGGGAGCAAAAAGGTAACAAATCCACCCTGATAGAGAAGGGCGCAGACCAACCGCAAGGAGGAACAGTCCACAGAGTTAGATAGCGCACACGAGGACAGGGCTAGCTCAACACTGTTGGGGAAGGAATACACCCGAGGACACCGTACTGAAACGAGGGAACCAACTACGAGCTGGAAGGGAAAGCAAGGGCTCAGGGCGGGGGGAGACACGAGGTAAGTCAGGGGCGAATCAACAAACGACCGGTGCAGAAATGGAAAGGTGAGTACACGGGAGCATTCTCAAGTAAAAATAAGGGAGGTGGTGTGGGAAAGAACGGGGGTGGATCTAGCGCAAAGGATACGGGAAGAAGGGTGTGCCTAAATCAACTGGTACCCGTGAACGCTAGCCAGCCAAAGGAAAAAAACCTGAAAGCACGACATATACGAGGAAAGATCGAAACAGGACGGGATGCGAAGTCCATTTGCGGACAAGACTTTCAATGGGACGGGAAGGGTGCCAAGGGGATTTGGTCGGGAATGGTGTGGACCCGGGAAATTGACTAGGGTGCGTAGCTACGGAAAAGGGTATAAATAAAAAAAAAAAAAACAGGGGAAACAGAAAAAGGAGAAGGCGAACCTGTTATGTGCAGGCAAGTCAGGTCCGCAAAAAATTGATATAAGGCTTTCCCAAAAAAAATGGAGCGCCGCCCTTGGAGAGGTTCGGAGGGGTTAATGGTGGAATCGACGGCTTGTGAAAAAAAGAAGCTCGAACCTGAAGGGCAAGGAGTCAACATGCTGGGGCACCACAAGCAGGGTGGAAAATGCCCGAGGAAATACTGGGAACTCACGGGTAAGTCAAAGTGACATAAAATCATCACACGGGGAGAAAAAATAAAAGAGGGAAGAGGCTCGCAAGCACATCGGAGAAGTATTGGTAGTCGCAGGCTCATATCCGTGTATGCTAAACCCTCAATCTGTGGGTATCTTTACGGGAGCCGGAGGGGGGGATTAACTTGACGAATAGGTTGCGGTTGAGTGGGGGTGCTTTAAAGCCTATAAGTGAAGATAAGGCTTCGGAGAGAACCAGCAAGCGACAAACTTAAAGGCAATCTGTTCGGGGAACTCGTCCAAGAAGCGGAAATGACCGGCCACCGCAACGAGAATGGTGGGGAAAGGGGAAGGCCCATGAAAAGATTATAGGGACGCAATATAGCCCCAGACCAGAAATAGAGCCAAGCAAAACTTCCCTATTCAGGGGTACCTTATGGATCTCAACTGGGGGCGACTACCTCCTTCCTGACGGGGGGAACGGGAATAAGAAGAGACGGAACTGAGGGGGAAATTCTTACTGCCTGCGCAGGATTCAAGGGGAAACACAGCAGAGAAGTAAATCTTGTCCGAAAAAACCGATTCGCACAGAAGGGGACAACTGTGTTTCGAGAAGGAAATCGTATCTGACGAAGTTCAGACGAAACACCTGGGAGAATGGTGGCGGTGTGAGGAGCGATACCCTGGCTAAGTAAACTAGAGCGGCAAAGGACTATGTCACTTGAGAGGGTTTGAAGACTGATCCAAATGGTGGCGGAGGAAGAACATTTTGGAAATGGTTCACTTTACCGTAAAGGAAAATCGGGGGAAACTTAAAGCGGGCAGAGGGACTGGAAGATGATTCAACGCACACCCAAGGACACAATTGCTTCCCTGGAAAAAAATATACAAACAGCGGGCCATCGATCGTTGCCGAAATCCCTTGGTGTCTCGTCGCAAGCGCGGGGATCAAAAAACGGCCACTCAAAGCGGGTGGCCAACATCCATCGGGGTGGGCACAAAAAATCCGACAAAACAATAGTCTGGGCTGTGAGCGGAAGCCATAACACAAAAGACGGAGCCAGTTCTGAGGTGCGTAGGGGGGAAATTTCACAACGGGGTATTCCGGCAGGCTAAGGAACCGCGCTGGGGAAGACAGTATAGTTGGCAGTTGTAAAAGAAGATCAGCGTGCCTCACGACATAACGGGGCGTGCTTTTAAGTATCCTCAAGGGGGAGAAAGGAAAGAAGGGGTGAGTCACTGGCGCAGGAGACGAGGGGGGTGCGGGAAATGTCATTGAACGTTGCTTCAAGGCTGCACGGATAAGTGTAAGTGGTACCCCAGTATCCTTCACACGAATGATCAACAAAAGCTGGATGCACCGAAGGGGTTGTGTCAGGGAGATGGCACGAAAAGCAGCCCGGGGTAAAAGAAAGACAGCTTGGGAGAGTTGGTCTGCGCAAAGCGTGGCAAGCAAACCACCGGGGATGAGACACCGACAGTCAAAAAAAAACCAAGGAGGAGGGAAGAAAGAGAGAGGGGGCTACAAGAGGGGGAGTGGCAATAAAAGTGGTGTGACCGGAAGGGACCTCACATCGCTGGGCAACAGGATGGCTGGTGAAGAAAGGAGAGAGGGGTCTAATACATAGGACAAGTTTTTCGGGTCAAAAGGCAGAGTGAAACAGCACAGCTGCCAGGGTAGTGGGCCTATAAGGATACCAAGACTTATTTCGAAAAACGATTCTGGAAAAAGTTACCGGCACAATTCTGAGTAATGAATAATACAAGTCAGCAACAGGAGAACCCCGTTGAGGGGACAACAATGGAAGTTCTAAACACCCGAAGGGACACTGAGTACAAGAATTCTGCAGAGGATGGTGTGAGACTCGGAAAAAGTTCAAGAATGAGTATCGTGACCGAAAAGGGAACCGGACACGCCGCTTCCAGCCATATGGATAAAACGGGGTATAAAAGGGTCGGGAACTGGGGGAGGAAAAAACGGGCAGTCAAAGCCGGAGTCCAGGGACGTTCATCGGGTTTTTCATTCCCGGGTGAGGAACTCGAGTCTTTACCGAGTCAGTCTCATGGCAGAACTCTACCACAAGCTTTTCTGTGCTTCAACTATTCATGGGGGGAATCCCTCTTCCGCCGCTCTCCTCTCCAGTGCGAGGCAAAATCCTCTCCCAACCGAATTCGAATTTCACCATTTTCTCATTGGGCGTTACAATAAAGACCACAGGATTTTACACTCTCTTGCTCTTGTCCTCACCTGTCGACTTCGCTCCCCCTGCCCCCTCCGTTGCATGGGGGTAGTTCTTGAGAAGAACTACTCAGGTTCGCCGGGGTGCTAAGCATCGACCACCGGGAGGTAACAACTGCAGACGCTGGTTACCTCCCATCAGTGAAGTCAAAGTTTTATACGTTCAGGAAAAGAGGCAAAAACAGTAGTATGGGGGCAGGTCTAAGAGGGGGGTGGAGGAATGAAGGGGAAGCGTCGCGCAAACGCGAATGGGGTTTCTCGTACCATCGGAGCTACGTCCAAGGGAAAAGCTGAAGCACTGCAGAATTCCGAGGTTGCCTACTGGTCTCATAACAGCTGTGCAAGATGGTACACCCCCATTAAACAAAAACATTATAAGGGACCATACAGGAAGACAACTTCAACCTCCCGAACTCAGGTGAGATAGGAAGGGTGACCTGGGGCTCCTTTTCCTGGCCTTGCCAAGCGCGCAATCAGTATCGGGTGACAAAACTCAAATCGCTTGGTGACTCAGGTATCAAAGAGGGAAAAGAAAGAGAAGGGAGTACGCCGGGGGGTAGAGCGGCTTTCTCAGGCTTCCTTGCAAGGGACGAGGGGGAGGTAAGTACGTTGAAAATTTCCTGACCAGGGATGCAGGGAAAGGACACTTAACAACCGAAGAGACAAAGGGGCTAACGGAAGGCGGTACGTGAGGGGGCGGAAGGAGCAGAAGAGAGAATGGGGTGATAAAATCGAGGACGCAAGACTCTATTACTAAGGGGGGGGGGTAATGCGGGGCCAAGAAGGGCTGTGAAGGCCTAGCTCAGGGGAAGGAGAAGGCAAAATAAGGTGTATATCCCGCGTCTAAATTCTTGCATCACAGTCGGGGGAATTCGCGTAGAGCGGCAAAAAAGCAATGTTTGGGGCGGAGGGGGGGGGCCGGGGAACAGAGGGGACGCAATATGTTAGACTGTGAACAGGAAAAGGCAACCCAAAAAGAAGTATGAAAGCACAAAAGAGAGGATAACACGTTGGTCCGGGTGGGGAGCAAGTTCAGGCCTAAAGACAGAAGTCGTCGATCGAAACGAGCGTCATGAACGGGTGCAGGAGTGACTCGGAAGCGAATGCGGAGGTGCAAAGAATAATCAAAAAGGGGGGGGGGATGGAAAGGGAGGACCCGATCACTTGGAAAGGCACGCTTCAGGAAATAAACTCAAAAAAGAGAGGTATACATTGAAGCACATCGGGACTACGAGTGAAAAACGTAAAAACGTTTCTGGGAAAAAGCGGGGGGTGGAACAACCTACTGAAGGGGCCTGCTTGGCCCCGGTCGGTTTTCCCCATTCGGTGTGTGTGACCAGAAAGTAAAAATGGGGGAGCGGAACGAAATGGCGCCAGTTGAAACATATGTTGCGGAAAAAACCGACTGCGCCAAAACAAACAGAAAGACCCGACAAACACACTAAGAAACAACACCAACGAGGAAGAAAGGGATGGGGGAGACAGGTGCTTGGTTGAGGTACGGAAGGGGGCACGAAAAAAGGGGCAGGCGGAGTCGGAAGGTATTATTCAAAAAAAACTAACCAAGGTTGTGAGAATACAGTCCTCGACCCCTGTCACCCCACAATATCAACCCAAGGATGGCATTGACTATAACACAGCCAAGGGCGATGCATTTTTAGGCGGGAATCAAGCACGCAAAGGACAGTGTAGGTGGTGGTAAAACGGCTTTCCCTAAAAAAAAAGGGCGCAGACGCCCTATCTCCATAAGAGGGTGTGCTGTGCGTTTTCTGAAGAGGATGTTTTCGAGCGGGAGGGGCGGTGAAAGATTGGGAAGAGGGCAAAAATGATATGGGGCGAGGTAGAATCCGAGAGACCACACAAGTGGACGGGTCACAAAGAGGGATAAGAAGGGCTTGTCTGTCACAAAACGAAGTCGTGGGGCACCACAGACAAATAAATGGAGGAATAACAGGGGGGCAGAGTACATGCTGGGGGATGACGCGGAGGGTAGTTCCGTTGAAAGGACTAACATATTGGGCGGGACGACAAGGGGAAAACATGGACAGAGGGGAGAGCTTAGGACCGGTGAAAATGCGCACTGAAGTGAGAGTGTAATGGAAGGGGGGAGGGAGGTGGGGCTTCGAAGCGGTAGGCGGCGGACAAAAAGTAATCTCAAGACAGTGAGGATTAATCCAAAGTGGAATATGGTAGGGGGGTGACAGGGAATGGACCACGGAAAGGGGAACCATAGGCAAACAGGTCAGCAAGAAACCCATAGCAAGAGTTTTGCGGTGGATCATATCCGATCAAAGATTAAGGTCGATCTATGGGGCAATCCCGCGGGTAACGCCCAATACACATAAAAAGGATATTAATGCGGCCATTGGCCCCAGCAGGACTTACCTTAGCGCCATCCCTTCCCCAATGGAGAGAACACAAACCGGCCCCCTGACCAAACGCGTGGGGACCACGTATCGACGGCGGCACGGGGGTGACCCTCATGGCTGATCGGAGTCCGAAGAGACCTTACAGCCTTGGCATAAGGTCAAGGGCAACTAAAGAGGAGATCCTGAAAACACAAGGGAGAGCCTAATGATGCTTGGGGGGGAGGGAGCCGACAAGTGCCGAGGCAAATTATCTACGACTGTGGTGAAAGCGTCAGGGCACACGTACACGTCTGTAGCGGGTAGTCATCAGTCTGTCTACTTGCTCGGGAAAGAGGGGGAGTAGAAGAAATCTCGCCGTAAGGGTGGCGTTGCACCTCATATAAACGCACGAGATCATTTATGGGGGAGGGAAGGGTCACGTCAGGGGGTAATCCGCCCGGATGTCGTGTAAAATGAAACTGTGAAACACAGTATAAACTCGTGGGCAATCAGGGGTCAACGTGGTCGAGATGTGTTTCTTCATAACAACGCAAAGACAGTAACATAAGGCTGGGGACGGGACGAAAGGACACATAGAGGGCGCGGGTTCCGGACCCGAAACACTGTGCAAATCTATTACTGAAAAAGCCGAAAAACGAGGAGAAAACCCTCGGCCTCCTTGCCGAAATAAAGATTGAAGATAAAAAAATATAGGAGGGGGGTAACGTCATCTCCTTAACGATCTATTGTTGTGCGTTGACGGGTTTGTGGAGGAAAATCAGTACGTATGAGTTTCAGCACGAGGGAAAATTTCAAAAAACAAATCACAGAATAAGGAGAAAGGGGAATTGGGTGTTTAAATGAGACAATCAATGGTCGTGATGGGGGGCAACTACGGGAAGGTCAAGCTCTCGGCAAGGGAAGACAGGTGCATGCCGACGATCGTTCCTGACTTTTTTTGAAGTAAAGAGGGGGGGACATCAAGGAAGGAATTCAGATGGGGGGCAGGCAAACATATCGGCTCTGTACCTCGTTGGCTGTTGCAAAGTCTTTCTCAAAATTGACATACGCCTCTAAAAGCCTTGCCGACGAAACAAACAACAGAGGATGCAGGGAAAGGGGGGGAGACAGAGGCAAGTGGTTGCGCACGCCGAAACCAAAACATCAAAGAGAAAAAGACGCAACAGGCCTGCTGAACGTGATTTGGTTGAGGGCCGAGGAAACTAGCAGGGCATTAAGGAGGGACAGCTACAAACTACAGGAAACTTGGAATCTCGGCATTACCGTTTAAGACCGCGAATCTGCAGATATTACCTCACGTGACAGTGGGCAGCCAGGATTTAAATGCATAAATCTTACAGGGCAACCAAAAGGATAGGGGGGTGTTGGAAAACGCTGGGCGTAGCTAGTCACGGGCGCCAGACAATTAGCAAGTCCGGGGAAGAACAGGGGAAAAAAAAACGACAACGAGGATTCCAGGGGCGCAAGGGGTCATCACAGAGTCGTAGATATCGGTCATTGCACCTCGGGGTTCAAGGCGCCCACTATTGCAGCGAGGGCGCTGGGCGGAAGGAGGGGGGGGCATGATCACGTTAATCGCAAGGGATTAATTCAAGGCGAGATTAAAAATTGGGCGAATGCTTACTTTCAAAACTGGCAGAGTGGTGTGCCATAGTCTCGAACTAGGCAGCCGCTGAAAACCGAGCTTATCAGCTAGGATTCCAAAAAGGGGCATTACCATACGGAAAATTGGTAACGCTCACTCCCACGGGAATACGGGGGGAAGACAAAACTGCCTACAGGAGGAGATGGGGCTGCCAGACTACTTAAAACCTGCAGTCGCAATTCTTACGTCTGTACGCGGGGAACTGAAGATCCTCAGGTAGGCAAGGAGAAGAAATGTGGAAAATAACACAGAGTACTCCTGGAGGCGGGGGGTGAAAAAGGGGGGGAGGAAAGAACGCAAGCTCTAGTGATCTGTGTGACGTGAAAGGTGGAGTCCCATATATGATGGTGGAAGAGAAAGGCTTCTGAACCTGCGAAGTAGGAGAAGAATTCAAGTTCACGGACGGATCGGTCGGTCAATAGCCGACGGGCGGATTATTGGGACAAGAAAAAGATACAAAGGGGAATGGGGGTATGCTCGCCAAGGATGAGTGATGATACTGTGGGCGCGGTAAAATTAGTCTAGAGAGCCACAAGCCTATACCCGCTTTGAATGGGCAGGGGAAACAGGAAAAGGGGATGGAGAGTTACACTGCGTTGCCTTGTACTGTAATACGATTATAAGACGAAATGAATCAAATGACGGGAAAACAGAAAGAAGAAAAAGGGCGCAACGATGTCAGACTGTGCTGCAACCGAAAAAACAGTTTAAAACTAATACAAAACAACGCAAAGGAGAGGATGCAGATAGTTAAAATAACGGCATAAGTCAAAAACTGCTGAAAGGGGGGGGCCTACAAAGCGATACTACGACCAAAAGTACAGGGTCTTGACATAAACTCCTCGATTTTGTAACAGGCGAAACGGGAAATTAGGCGACAAAACGTAGTGGAAGTTGCGTCGGGGTGCGGCAAAGGGAAAAGGGGGGGGCAAAGAAGCGTAGAACATGGTGCAGACTATTCTCTGGAGAAAGGCCGTACGACGTTAGGCGGGGGTGGAAAGAAACAATGCTTTTGATGAATAAATCATCGAGGAGCCACCTTAGAATAAGCCGCAAGGCGGGCCCCAAAGCCACTCCGGGACTAGACACCGAAGAACAGGAAAAACAAGCACGCGATTGAAGTGTTTAAATCCTTGTTCCATTATGGCACGACAATTCTAGGGTTGGGGGGTTCCGCGTCAAGCTAGTAACCGGAAAGGCGTCATTCAGGAAGCCTCGAGACAAGAACACAAAACAGGAGGAAGGGGGATAGAGAAAAAAAGGGGGGAGGGTCAGGAGACAAAATAAGCAGCTTGCAAGCCCTGAGGAGCAGCCGCCAGTTGCAGAGTTGGTCTACGTATTTAGCAAAAAGAGGAGCTTGTGACGGGGGGGGGAGGGAGAAAGGGATTCAACATGGTCTGAAGCTCCAAAAAACCTAACGGTGGCAACTCGTTTAAACGACACCAATGGATCATCGTTATCCCCATCGGTCTGTGTGTCACCCAAAAGACCTGACCCGAAATTTCTCCGACACGGACGCGAGGAATGGCTTCCATAAGCATGAGGCGTTTAGCTCTAGACGGGCGAATGGCTGCAAGGCAGAGTATTAACCAGAAGAGCACAGTGTAGATTAACGGCGTGAAGAAGGCATAGAGAAGATGGAGCTTGAAGACTTGTGAGGGTTTGACGGGTTGTGGGAATGCAGCCAACATCTGCCCAGGTCAACGAATGGTCCTGAACAAAAGAAAAGTCAGACACGAGCTACAGGAGTCGGTGGAAATTGGGGCATCGACAAGAAAGAGGACTCGAAAACACGGCCCACGACCCGCGGGGACGGGGTATACGGAGAGTCACACTTACTGACGAACGCTATGACGTGAGCGTGGGGAGCTCGAAATCGGAAAAGCATCCAAGAAGCACAATGCAAAACTTAAAAACCTAGGACGGGAAGGGGGCCGGCACTGGAGTTATCAACACTTGTAGACCAGGTCGGCACAGTAGACGATCAACACGAAAACAGGGTGAAGCTGCCCGATGGCCGGCCCGCGGCTGTTCGCAATGGAAAGGGGCCCCTTCTAGAGGCGCTGTACGAATTCGGGAAGGGAACAAATATAGACTAAGTCGCCCTTACCGATCAAGGGGGCAAAAGCAAAAAGGGGCGAGCTTAAATAACAAGTGCGAAGGCCGCAGTGGAGCCGGTTCAGAAACAGGAGAAGTCGGGGCGCGTCGTTGCTCGAAGGAGAAAAGAAAGAGGGCCTCTTCATGGCGGGGGAAGGCGTATCTCGGGAGGGGGTCTCCAAGGGAAAAAGGGGGAAAGGGGGCATCTGGGTACGGAAAGAAAGAAGGGAAGGGCAGGGGGGGGAAAAAGGAAAAGAGCGTCTCAAGGGGCAATTCAAAGTGGTCGAGCGAAACAAATAAGATTGAAGACAGCAAAAAACAGGCCCATATCTGGAGTTTGCACGATGCGAGAAGGGAACGCCAGTGCATACCGAAATGGCCGATGGGGGAGGAACTATCGTTTCCTAAATAAACGACGACTAAAAGGCCCTCCGAGAGATGTGTATTACGACAAGAGAAAAAAACGTGAACGTTCTCGGGCGTTGGACTGTTCAAACAGGGTGAAAAGCTACGGGGCGTCAAGACAGAGGGAAAAATTAAAGCGAGGGGACCAGTACACGACATCACGATCGGAAAAAAAGGAAGGTGGGACATATCAAATTCGGGAGGTTGGTCCGCTCACTTGTAATCAGAATCGGCTTTGGGGATGTCAATGACCGGGGGAGAAAAGCGACGCAGGGGAGAAAGGGGGTTTTTGACTGGCGGTAGGATCGGCATACACCTGACTTACCGAATGTGAGATCGAAAAAAAAAATGAAGAGCGAAGGGTGAAAATACTCTGGGATGGGGGAAAAGGGCGCACAAGCGACGCAGTCACGAAACAAAAAAACTTCTGCAGACATCACACAAAACCAAGGGATGAAGGGTGTGAATAGGGACTGGGAGGGAAGCTCCTAGACAAACCCAGAACGAATACTGATACGGGGCGCAACTTCAAAGGAGGGGGGGCGGGTTTGGCTAAGAACACCATAAAAGGAAGGATCATTTCACGGATATAACGGCTAAAAAAATAAAATGGCTGTGAGAACCGTGGATAAGAGCAAAATTACATGGCCGTGCAAGTGACTCATTCAGGCGGTGAACAAGGTCCACACGCGGCTGAAATAAAAGAAAGTATGTGGGAACATTTGAGTCGGTACAAGGAGTGCCTACAAAATGTTAATTTCAAGGGGGAAATCGCCATCGACTCCATACGAGCAGAGAAAGGGTCTTCTAGGAGGGGGGAAGACACGGGGGTGTGAATACAAACAGAGAATGATAATGAATATCCGGGGAAACGGGATGGCATCGCAAGAAGTACCGATCTCTTTGGACGGAATAGGGGGAACAAGAGGGAATTGAGGCGAGAACAATAAGGAAGAATGCTCATGAATACAGAAAAAGGGGCAGCGTTCTGCTAGCCATCCATGGATAGGGGGGAAAACATCCACCAGGGTGGGCCTGCAAGTTGGATCAGCTGAGTGGGAAGTGTCAGCCGCGTCCCCCGGCCGCTAGTCAAATGCAATTTTCGGAGTACTGAGGAGGGAAGGACTAAGGTTACAGCAAATGATCATGCAAAGGAAATCGACAAAAGGGACCAGCCAATTACAAAAACCCCAAAGTGATAGCGCGATGCTTAAACGCAACCAAGCCGAGACGACACACGGTTTCCTTCATGCTCCGGCGCTGATGATCGTGATGGTGATACAGGTCCGTAGGAAAGAGAAACACAGGGATACGCTTAATGAAAAAGCCGTGAAAAAGACTCTCAAACGGGAGTACGTTTGAGAAATTAAGAACGATCGTAAAGGTGGAAGGAAAACTAAGCGGGAAGGAAAAGGACGAGGCATCGGCCGGCGTCGTAGCACTTCTTTAGGAGAGTCGGGTTCCTGGAGAGAGTCGAAAAGATTCAGTGATAGGAATGAGGAAGACCGGAAAAGGGAAGTGATGCAAAAATGGGGCACAATCCACTCAATTAAGCGGTGAAGCACTCTGGGGTAAGAACTTATTTTTGCGGAGGTCTAGGGGGAAGACTGAGGTACGGGTATTGCCAGGCACCAAAAGTGAAGGAGGAGATACTAATGGAACGTCAGGTAGAGGACGAGATAAAAAAACTTTGGCCCCACCGAAAAATAACGAGGCTGATAGCAGAATGCGATGCTAAACCAGGATTCTAAAAAAGGGGGGGGGGATTGACGGACCGAAGGGGGTAAGAATCTACACGAAAAACCCACTAAGAGATGTCATGGAAACTTATAAAGAGGTCCACAAGTTCGGGGCATGGGCCATGGGAAAAACGGGGTACCGTTTGCGAAGTGGGGGACTGAAAAAAACTCCAGGGGGGAAAATTGTGAAAAATGCTTGGGGGACAGCATTTTTACCGGTGCCTTCCATGTTCGAACCGGCGCCCCTCAAGATAAAACGGCCTCAAAGAAGAACACAGGTCGGACAGGGGGAGGAGGGGAGAAAACATTTTTTGAGGGAACGGGGGGCAAAAAGAAGGGAAAAGAGATCTTTGTGAGATGTTGATTCCGGAGCGACCAGGTGAGATTCACCGTCCAAGGCGGGGAAATCGCTACTAGCGAAGAACTCGATAATAGGGTTAGAGGGAGAGCGAGAAAAAGGTCAGAAAACGTGTGTGAATCGTGAGGTCGAAAGCAAGAGCCGGTTGAGTCCTGGGGAGGGGGATTGGTCAACAAAAAAAAAGGGAGACAGGCAACAAGGTTAGGGCGAGGGGGTCAACGGTTGTGGGTAGTGTTCGGGGCCGCGGGCATCGCACGAGCTAACTCAACTCATGAAAGGGCGGGAATACAAATCCTACGTTCCAAACGAAATTGAAAAAAAAAGCAGCCAATGGGGCAAAGGACGAGGTGATGAGGAAATAAGGTAGGGAGTGTTTCACACCGAAGACGTCGTACCTGAAAAAGCGCGTGGAGGTGAAAAATGCATAACAGCAGGGGCATGGTTGGGGCGCAAGGGAAAAAAGGGGAATGAGGCAGGTAAAACGCAAGCTGGATGGGAAGGCAGGCAAGGATATAGAGATTCACGATGGCTTTAGGGGGAGGGTTGGTCTTAATCCAGTTTCGTGTAGGAGACAACAGTCATGAGACAAGAGCAGTAGAGTTACTTAAAGCGTGTATGTGGAAATGTGACCTCAATCGAGGAAAGGAATCCGCTCAGGCACAGCCCAACCCCTCAAAAAAAAGAAAGGTGCAGGGTAGAATAAGGAGGGCAGCTCGAAAATACGCGAAAAAGAGGCCTGGGCGCATTCCCCGTAGGTCCACACTTGCAGAGGAGGGCGGGGCAGCAAGACGAGGCAGACTCCTGGCCTCCTTACGTGATAATACATAGGATACACGACTTCGAATTCGGCAAAGGCCGAGCACAGGGCAGAAAGAATAGACTGTCCGCGGGTAAGTCCTGTGGGATAACGCACAAGGGGGTAAAAAAATGGTCCCCGCTCGGAGGGAGTAACCCACAGTGGAGGGAACGGGAAGTGAAAGATCTTGGGCTGAAAAAAGACAGGGTGAGCAGTCATGAGAAAGAGGAATGAGTATACGAGTAGCGTAAAGAGCTCGGATAGCAGTCTAGAATAAATCCAGAGGGGGCATGGTAGAGGGGGGAGTCGGCAGGGGCGCTGTCGATGCAGGGTTGTCTTGTAAAGACTAATCCCCTTCCTCATACATAAAGGAGGGCAAGTAGAACAAACCGAAGTAGAGACAGACGGATGACACACTATAAAAAAAAGACGCCCTTGTAAAACACCTTCAAAAAAGCTCAACATTCTAAGAGGGTACCGAATAGAACTGAAATCGACGATCATCGTTATGAAAATAGGACGGGAGCCACCCTACCAAAGCAACACCGGGCCGGCGGAAAAAAAAACGAAAAGTCTATGGTGTGGGACCCAATCGGCCAACGGGGGCTTTCGTGGCGGTCTTTTCGCTGAGGAAATATAAACATAACAGATGGGGAGACGGGGCGCTGAAAGGAAGATCGGGGGGTCCAAGAAAGAACTGGGGGGGGAAACCGCAGTAGTGGGTTCGATCCCTGCGTTATCCAGGACACCGAGGTTGAACGACGCAGGAGAACTAGGGAGATGCCGCTTGAAGAAAGGTGGCACTACAGGGGAGCATCAAAGGGCGGGATCTCTAATGATAAGTTCTGGGGGTGCCATAATGCAGGGGAGATAAGGGAAGGGGGCAATTAAGTGTCGGAAAAGTCGCGAGCACACAAAAATGGAAAGAAAAGGGGCCTAGTACCTTGGGGGGACGGGTATGGTAACAGCTCTGTGGACCAGAGGTTGAAGGAGGAATAGAGCAATCTTAAATCAAGCAAGAATAAAAATAAGCGGGAGCGGATAGAAAATACGAGTGTGTGGGAGCACTGCGTAAGGATTGGGGTGAGTCAAGAGAAATGGCAAAGCAAACATACTCACTAAGGACGATAATTATTTTCTCGAGGGGGGGGGGGGGCAGGGATGAACAGCCGAGCGCATATGCAGCGTAAAAGAATACAAAGTACAAGGCGAGAGGGAAGATGGGACAAAGACGCGCGTCCTTTAGATCAATGCCTGCCGGCAACGAGGCCGGACGTCAGGAGGGCGATTATCAAAGCCATTGAATGATAGAAACTTAAAAACTGACGCAGCCTGATGTGAGGGCGTGGGTCAATTCGGGATGTGGCAGATGGCAACGAACAGCAGGCAACAGCGGGGAAGGAAAAAAAAAAGATATGGCTTACTAAGAAATCGATCAGTTAAAAAT
>Ga0179593_1487874_pt1 | contig 16068 bp, 11 predicted proteins | sample CZODoug2_1_08_16_FD_185931 | JGI IMG/M metagenome (GOLD analysis project Ga0179593, IMG submission 185931) | Vadose zone soil fungal communities from Angelo Coast Range Reserve, California, USA - CZODoug2_1_08_16fungal (PacBio error correction) | ecosystem: Environmental > Terrestrial > Soil >...
CTAAACCATCTTTAAGCCTAGGCAGTCACGTTGGCCTCAAAGAGAGACGAGATCCGAAAGAAAGAAAAGGGGGAAAGGGACCTTGCCCTAACAGTCTAAAAAGTTATAAAAAAGGGGGGGGTGCAGAGGGGGCAATCAAAATTCCTAAAATCACTGGGGAATTGTTTGTTTTTTGTCAAAGATGATGAAAAATCGGCCACTGCACGACCCCAACAGACACAAGGGGGGGGTCGGGGTAGCAAGGAAACTAAAAAGAAAAGGGAGAAAGACGGGGGCACGATATCAAAGTTGTCTTCTTCTAAAAGGAGGGTAACTCCGCTGGAAGAAGGGGAAGTCTCTGCTGCGGAGTTGATAGGACGAGACATAAAGGCAAAGAAAAAACGAGCATGATCGAAAAAACCATGTAGTCGATCCACTTATTCAGAGTCGACCCAAATCCCGGCCCAAAAAAAGGGGGAAGTGTCCTAAGCCGCTTCGGCCAAGAAAAGGACAGGGGCCCACAAGAGGGGGTTTGCGCATGGCGGCGAGATGCATGGGATACATTATCTTGATTAGGGACCATTTTTAGAAATAGCGGGGAAGACGGGGAAGGACGATTTGTAAATCCTCCAAAAAACGAGGAATATGGCAAAAAAGAAAAAAAAGGGGCGAGATGAATGATAAGCAATCTGGTCTCACATCAGAGGTTATGAGTTCTACGGAGAAAGGAGGAAAACCACAAAACTATGTCTCCACAAAAGGCGAAAAAAAGAAAAATAAGCAAGCATAAGCGAACGGAGGTCCAGCACGCTCCCATACCCTCCCCATCTTGGGGAAAAAAAAAAAGCAATGAAGGCTAAGCTTTAATAAAAAGAGGGGAAGAGGGGAGGGGGATGGCGCTCGGCCATGTTGCTCCGACCCGGACTCCGCGATGCGACAAGAAAGTGGCCCAGAAAATCAGGGAGAGCCACCGTGATGTGAAAATGATAGAGGTGGAGACCAGAGGGGGGGGGAGGGGGGGAAAAGGAGATGGGTCTTCGAAAGAAACTCAAAATCCACAAAGAACGTCGCGGCGCCGAGACAATGCAAGAACGAACGGTCTCTACGGGGGGGAAGAAGAGGGGGGGGAGAAGGGGGACAGGGAAGGAGAACCGGATTTCGGGCAATTTTGAGGTCAGGTGCCGGAATGTAAAAGCATGGCGTACGAGCCCATCAGTCATGGCGTGTCGAAGGAGAAGGGAGGACTCAAGGCAACTTCCAGAGGACATGGGGACCAACGCAAAGAATGAAAGAAACGGCGTTTCCTGGGGTTAGAACAGGGAAAACGATTGTCTTTCTGACCTAAACCCGAAGATCAGAACAGGGACGGGAAGTCGTCAAGAAAAGCAAACAGCTCCAGGCTAGAAAGAAAAAGGGGATGGGGGCGAAAGGAAGAAGTAGTCGATTTTAAAATGTAGGTGAGGTCCCCAGCCTGTTCGCCCAGAGACAGGTTTATCATCATTGCATCTGTGGAATCACAAAAGGGGGAAACTGGTGGTACCAGAAAAAGTCAGGGAGCCATTACTTCAGACCTAACGCTATCGTTAAAGGCGGTAAGATTAGGTGGAACTAGTGAATAGTCGCCAAGAAGGCGAGCTCATTCTTAGAAGAGAAAACCACGGAGGCCGACCGCAACACATCTCCACTACGGAACCAAGACGGCACCAGGGGTTAAGGAATCACAAAGATCACACTGGGCGAAGAATCCTCAAAACGGGGGGAGAAAGATCTAACATCCTCGATCAAACTCGATACTAGTAGATCCCATGCGACAAACGACTAGAAGGGGAGCTAGGATCTTGAAAAGATGATGACGATTAGGTAGGAAAAAAGACGGGAGCCTTTTCTCTAGGGTCTTACTGAAAGGAGAGCAAAGATCGGGAGGGCGTCAAGGGCTTGGAAGCGCAGCATCCGGGAAGAAGAGGCGGCGTTGGGCAGGCGAAGATATTCCGGCCAGCAAACAAACAACCAGAAAAAAAGATGGTCAAGGGGGCAGGTGCGGCCAATCAACAACACAACGAAGGAAGGAAAGAGAGAGGTGGCCGGCTCAGGCCGAAGCAAAGAAAATTGGTGTGAGGCATTTTTGTTGAAAACAGGGGAACAAGTCAAAAAGAGAAGCTTACCAACTAAGATGTGAGTCCTTCAGGGAGAAGGAATTGACCGGACCTGCACCTCGGGCTCCTCGACGAGACACTGAACCCGTCGCGTTGAAATGTCTCTCACTTCCAGGAGTAGAGAGTTGGCATAAGTAAAAGGGGGGTAAGAGAGGGCTAAAAAGCAGGTCGCGGGGAAAGGGATCTCGGGATTAGGATATCTTCCCTTCGTGAAACGCGAGGGGGAGGCTGGGGTCAGTAGGAGGAGGGCGGCCCGGCTGCTTGGGAGGGTTTATCGGGGAACCGGGGACGGTTCGCCAATGGTCCAGGATGTCTTGGCGGGAGACCATCCTTTTAAGGGTTAGGAATTCGGTCAAAAAAAGCAAAAAACTCCCGGGAGGGAGGAGAGAGACAAAAAGGACGGAGACCCTCAAAGCCGACGAAATTTTCACTCTAAGGGGAGCATCACGTTCTTAAGGGGGCGATCGAAAAGAGGGACCAAAGTCGGGAAGGTTGGGGGAGACGAAAAAAAAGGGGTCTAAATCACTGAGCAGACGTGCGACCGCGAGTGTGTAAAACCAAACAAAATTTCGGGTTACTCAAAACTAAAAAGGGAAGAACCTGATCAAAAAGTGGAGATGCGACCGGGAGGCGGAAGGCTGGGGGTCGGTCAAGTAGGGACTTCCGTCTTGGGGATTATTTGGGGAAGCGGAAACAAAAAACATAGGTTTTAAAAGGGTGTGAGACGGGGAAGCGGAGGGGAGGGATGGCCAGATGAGCCTGGAGCACCTTACTGAGGAGTGCGAAGAAAGGAAAAAAAGAACTGGTCTGCAGAAAAGAAGAAAGGCTGGTTGACGACGGCTCGAGCACATTAAAGAATCCCTGAAACCAGGGGAAGAAAAAAAATGGCCCTTCGAAACCAATCTCAAGGGAGGGCGAACATGGAAGGAGGACCAAAGGAACAGCACAAGCGGGTGGCAAGTGTGCGTTGGAATAGCAAACGATCGCCAAAGCAGAAAAGACCAAAGGAAAGAGAAGTGAAAGCCCTCAGCTGGTTGCTCTCAGGGTAGTGACTGATAGAAAAAGGAAAGCTCTCTAACTAGGCGGTCAAAAGGGGGAAACTACGGAGAAGGGGAAAAAAAACCTCGGCCCAAATAGGGGGGGAAATTCAATCGAACGGTTCCTTGGGAAAGGGGGATCGGGTGGGGAAAGAAAAATGGGGGGTTGATGTGGAAAGGGGGATTCAGGAGGGAAAAAAATAAGAGTGCAGTCTCTTGGGATGATCTCGGGGTGAGACGAGGCTGGTCGCCCATCGAGGAAGGAAAAAAAAGCCTAGAATCAAACAGCCGAAAGGCTGGGGTCGGGGTGGGGAATCGAGCTAAGTTAAGGTAGACTGGTGGAACAAGCGAAGAAAAAACAAACAAACTCGTGGGGGACTTTCTGCGCGCATACTGAGGAGGGAGGACACCGAGGATCAAAATGGGGATGAGACTAGCCACGCTCACTTTTTGAAAAAACCTGAAAAAGAAAAGGGCGACATCGAAACGAGTCCTAAGGATGGGGGGAAGGAAACCTGACAAGGGGAGGAGGTGCCTACGATTCAAAATTGGAAAAAAACAATTTTGAGCATCCGATTCAACGTATCAAACCACTTATTGTGGAAAGGGAAGTCCTTCTTGGAGAGCAGCGGAAAAAGAGAAAGAGCATAGACCGTGACAAAGTCTAAGAATTCCCAAACATTTCTGCGAAGAGAGGGAATAGCTTGATCTTAGGGGGGACCTAGTTGGAATCATCTACTACCTCCACGGGGGTGTGTGGGGGGGGGAGGGAAGGGGGACAAAAGAGGAAGAGAGAAAAAACCCCCCCCAACAATCATTGTTTATTATGGAGAAGTGCTGTAACTGGCTAATTTACTGAGAGGGAAGAAATACACTGAGGAAAAAAGCCTGTCTTTAGAGTCTGAAAAAGAAAAAAGGACTGCATCTTGAGAAAATCAAGGAGAGCCTGAGGGATCTTTATCACTGTCTTTTAAAGGAAATGGCGGCGCATGGGTCGTGATCAAAAGGCGCAGCGCCGGCTACCCAACCTCCACTGGGGAGAGGACAACCGGAAAAGGAAAAAAAAGGGAAAGAAGTATCAAGGGCTCAACCGTCAAGCCTTCCGATCAAAAAACCGGGGCACGGTCTGGTAAAAGGGCCCGTGTGCTGCCTTGACGAATCACCTGCAGGAAAGAGCATCTCGTTGGGAAAAAAAAGAAAAAACTAAAAAGGGCGCATAAAAAAAAAAGGTCTCGCTCATCCGCATCGGGGAAAAAAAAGGCAGAAGAATCTATGGGGCGTCTACGGGGAAAAAGCTCCGCAATGAAAAGAGAGACCTCCCCTCATCATCCTTGGAGCGGGAGGAAACGAGGCGAAAAGGTATAAGTGCAGGAAGGAAATTCAAAGGCTGGAGAAGGAGGGGGAGGACGACTCAACTCGAAGGAGTTGGCGAGCGCAATGAGGCGTCACCAACTCACCACAACACTTTTAAGGGAAAAGGGAGGGGAAACCAGGGGAGGTCCTGGGGGAGGAGCAAAAAGAACGCGGCGAAGTTCGCAGCAGAACCGAAAAAGGCAGGTTTGTTAATTTTATCCGAGAAAAAAAATAGAGGGGGGTCAGGGGTGTAAAAACTAACCCGCAGAAAAAAAAAAAAAAAATTATTATCACCTCTCATCCTTCGGCGCCCGACAACCTGCGGATCCTCTGCATCACGTTGCAACTCCTAAGCGGCACCATGACAACCGAACGAGAGAAGAAAGATAAAGGGAAGCAAGCTTGAAAAAAAGCAAGACACCGGGAGGGTGGGGGAGCGAGATGCGGCCTCGTGCCAAAAGACCCAAAATTTGACGAATGACGAAAATAAAATCACCAAAGTCGAGGGCACTCAACTCTCCAAAATGGAAAGTGGGATTTCACTAGCGGATCTCCGGAAAGAGGATGCGCGGGATTCGAGCACGATGATCATAAAGTCCACTATCATTAAGGCCAAAAGTCATCCACGATGAGTCGGAACAAAATACATAATGTTAGAAGAAAAAGCGAACAGCATCCTTAAACAGGGTGCGCCCCCCTAAACCTGAAATCATGATGAAGAGTGCCAGCGGCGATATGCTGGGAGCGTTACCAAAGGGGGGGCAGCAGCAAGAGAGGGGTACGATTCGATCCGCCGACACTAACCGGAAAATGTCACAGACGTTTTCACCAGAGGAAGAAAGATGATACGCAGGCGACGTACAATGCTACTAGCCGCGGAAAAAAAACGGTCATCGTTTCAACAACAAAGAGAAAAACCTAAGTACCGAGAATAGACCACTCTAGGTAAGGGGGGGGAAATCCATAACAATAGGCAACCACCTCGGGAGAAAAAAAAGTAACGCAGAAAATGGTAAACTAGGGAGACGAAGGGTCCTGGCGGGGAGGGCGATACTGACATCATACCATCGGATCCTGGGAGATGCGAAAGATCCCCATGCCAGCATGGAGAAAAAGGTAGGAAGGGGGACATGGATGAGGGTGTTCTAGATGGTATTCAAAAAGATTTCCAAAACGGGGGAGACGGCAAACGCAAAAGCCCACGTGTCTTGGGCCTCCTATCCATGGGCATGTTCTCCGTACACAGGGGCAAGAGAAAAAACAGGGTTGGGGGTGGAGAGGAGTCCATTGGAGGAATGATTGAAGGCTATATTATTGAGGGCTAAAAAAAAGGGTGGGATGTAACATCATTCTTAAGAAGCAAGTGACCATGGTTATTAAAGGGAAGGAGGCGGCCGCGAAGGGGAGCAGATAGGCGCCACCATACAAGCACATAAAATGAGGGAAAAAACTTCTGTCTCGCAAACGGCCCAGATGGGGGGGGGGGGTTTTAGAAGAAACCACCCGAAGATCAGCAGGACGGTCCCATACCAGACCAATCCTTGAAAACGGGCTGCGGCAAGCAGGAAAATTAGTTCAGGGAATGCCGATGACAGGTCAGGGCCAACGTCCGACATCCCGTTTTTAGTAATTTCTAAACCTCGGCTCCATTGATATTCCAGAGAAGCGGGGTTTAAGGGAAAAGTTGTCCGCTGCCAATGGGTCAGAAGGGGAAAACCTTAGCTAGGAGATTGGAAAAAGTGGCTGGGAGAGTTATTAGAGGGAACGTCCTCGGGTACCCTCGTCAGAGGATCTCCAGCGCGAAAAACACAGCCGCTACCACAGAAAAAGCGACCAAGCGGGACCCCGGGAAATTGAAAAAAATACAGCAGCCGATCATTCGCCGCCCGTAGAAGCGAGAAGGGACATTGTACAAGGAGTATGATCATGAGGACCGCAGACGCTGTGAACGAATCAGGAACCAGGGCGGCTTGCACGAACCGCCTTAGGGAAGGTTGCTAGGAAAGAAGACGGAAATGGATTCAGTGGGCAGGATGCTCGGGCGAGTAAAAGGAGCGTTGGGGCAAGGTATTCAGGGGGATCGACATACGCTGCGATGGAAGAGAAGTATGGCAACTAGATCCGCACAGGCAAACCCAGGTGTGCGTGGCCTGCCATGGGACGACAACTCGACACAGAAAAGGAGGAGAGATGTCCATTTCGCTACGCAAGGAGAGATTGGGTCGCCTGGCTCATCGCACTTCAAGAAGAAGAGGTCGGCCGGAGCGGCTGAAGTGTTCTATGGAATCTTCTCAGTCCGAACGCGACGAGAAGACCAAGGGGACGACTACAGCGCCCAGACGCCCGGGCTGGCTTCATGGGAGAGAATCGCCGGAGGGAGGGAAAGCCATCCCATGGAAAACAGGAGTTGCGCCTGGGGTCCGAAGCGCGGAAATTTAGTGAGCGATGGTCAAGGTGAGGGGGGCGGGTCGGGGCGTCGAAGTGATCTGGGGGGAGTTGGGAGAGGTGCCGGGGGAGCCTGGTTCTCGCGTTTGGCGGGGGCAGGGAACGGCCCATAATGGGATCGGTCCAATGGAGGGGGCGGGAACAATTACGCTACTCCGAGCGAGATCAAGGACCAATCGACATCCTGACCGCAAGGGGGACCAGCGACTCACTGGAGAAGAAAGAGGGGGCCCTTGGCTGGAAACCCAAAGGGTTGAACCTGCGGAAAAGGAGACCGCGGGAATCGGTTGGCCCCTTCCTGGGGGGGGCGGGTACGCCGGACCGAGGTTAAAAGAGGACCGAAGTCAATAAACGTTGCCCGCGGCGAGTGCGGTCGGGTCTACTCTTGTCTTGCTTAGTGGGGGAGTGGGGAATAGACGACGCACCTAGGTGTAAAGAGTTTGGGGACAGTCTCTGCGGGCGGAAAGATGAAAAAGCGTGGACGGAACCTGCGCAGGACGATGAGGGGAAGGTTCCTTCTGCTCGGGGAAAATGGGTGACATGAACGGCTCGAAGCAAACATTGCGATGCCATGAAATCCGGGAGAAGGAATGGCCCTGCTCGATCGCGCAAAACTACGTGACGGCACGCCTGTCCTGAAAGCGGAGCCGAGACAGTTGGTGCGTTAAGAGAAACCTATTTCGCGCCGCGAATCGCCAGGGCGACAGAATCCTTGTCATCTTTCTGGGGGAAAGAAAATTTAATGGTCATGGATGATAGCACGAGGGCGCTCAAAGCACGCGGCGTCCAAGAAAGTGGTGGCCGAAGGCCGACGCAAAAAAAACCACCCGGACAAGCGACTGACTGGCCGGAGATTTGGGCCGACCGAGGGTGGGGGACTGGGGGGGAGGGGGAGAGAAAAAGCCGAGCTGAAAAGCAAGGATATGTATCTCGGGGTATCTCGTGTGGCACACCAGCGATGATCTCGGTCCCCAACGCGAAGGGGGTACATCAAGAAAGGAGAGAGTCTCAGAAAAAATTAGAGGGAATGTGGCACACTCATAAAAGGAGGAGGGTGGTTCGGGGTCGGCAGCTGAAAGAGAAGTCGGCGCCCAACATGGCAGAGAAAAACCGCGAATGGGAGAAAACGGATCTAAAAAAAGTACCGAAAAGGGGGAGTCGTTTAAAAAGCTCATTCTCGACTCGTTCGACAACAAGGGGGGGAGGGGCAGGGGTTTGGGTCCATGCAGGAAGGCAGCCTGGGAAATTTTGACGACGCATGAAAAAAGGGCTCGAATCTTCAGCAACAACGCAGCCTCGCCAGCAAGAGGCCCGCGGCGTGAAAAAGTAGGGAAAGGCCCACGACCATTTCGGACTAGACGGCCCAGAAAAGAGTGAGAGGTTGGGGAGAGAATCAAAAGACAAAGCCCCCCTTGTGGGGGGGGGGGGTTGTACAGTGCGGGGAGAAAGGTGGGGCATCTCGCACCCCCACCCCCACCCCTCCCCGGTGAGGAGGAGAAGAGGAACGCTTGAGGGTCATTCATTTGGAGCGAAGTAAGTAGCGAGGGAGGGCACACAAAGATCCCAGGAAAGGAGTTGTGCGGGGAAAGGAGGCTCGAGTCAAAAAGGGAAGACGGTAGGATCCCTCATTTCGGAGAAGAAGGGAAATCGGGAGCATCCCGCTGGTCTGAAAGGAATGGAGGACTCAAAACAGGCGACCCCTCGAGGACCTCCTCTTTGAGGAGACCCTTCACCGGCCCCAAACTGCCTCCGGTAGAAGGATGGGAAAGAGACGGAACGCCGTTAACACCTGAAGCGAAAAGGAAAGGGCATGAGGAAAGAAAAAAAAAACTCTTTTGGGCGACGAAGAAAAAAAATCAAAAGTAAGATGCTCGCCCCTGACAAGAAGGAGAGTGGGTATCAATAACAAGGTGGCCGACAACAAAGGAGAAAATCGGCCGCTATGGGTGGGGGGGGGGGGAGAAAAAACCTACGGCCAAGAAAACTCGCTCCCGCGATAAAGGGGAAGGATCCGGGTTCCATCGACGAGTCAAACACAACGGAGGAGGAAAATTATGCACAGTAGACGCCCCCCAAGAAGGGTCGAGGCCGTTCTCGTCGGCCCGCTTTAGAAAATGGTCGCCGTAGCTTCCTAAGAAAATTTTTGCTGACGGGAGTAGCCTACAACAAGCGAAAAGAAAGGGGTACTGGGGGCAGCAAGCAGTAGTCATCAGCGGTCAAAGTCCTCACCACATGACACCGTTGAGACCGATGCCAGAGGCGGCCGTGTCGACACTAAAGTCGGTGGCAAGACCCCTGAGTCACAACGTGGAGGCAGGGGGGGGAAGGCCGGGGGTGGAACGCGGGAAATCTCTATTTTTCGGCCGCTGAAGCAGGATAACTAACAGAGCACGCCAGGAAAATAAAAAATACCACGGGATGAAAATATAGCGAAAAAAACCTAGGCTTTACATAGGCACTCTCCGGAAAAAAAAACCGCAGGGAAAGCACCAATGCTTATATAGGTGGCCCGCTTAGCTCAGTCGGCAGAAAGGGGCCGCGAATTCTCCCCTCCCCCGGGCGGGATGGTTGGGGTCTCGAGAGAAAATCGGTTGGAAAAAAGAAAGAAAAACCCCACCAAAAAGAAAAAAACAACCACACTGTGCGTGGCTTCGCCACGGAAACAAAACAGTAACCCATAAGATCAACTCTGGAACGATCATCAGAAAGATGGGCCGTAAAAACTGGCTGAACGCCTAGAGCGATGCTGCGGGGGGGGAGGGAAGGGATATTCAAACTAAAGAAGATAAATGCCGGCAGGATCGCCATCAACGAGGAAAAGTCGGCATGCGGACCCAACTTCCAACAGTTGTTATGTTAGTCCAGGTTCTCACCAAGAAAGACCTGATTAGCTCTTTGAAATGGCGTAGAATGCAAGTAGAACAGGAGCGTGAAAGGGCGACGCCATGGTGAACGGCTTCCAAAAAGCCGGAAAAGAAAGACAAATAAAAGGATTCCGGAGGGAGAGTGGGGGTCAAACCAAGGAGAGTTAGGCTTAAGAAAGTCGCAACCGACCAGGGTGAGGGGAATGGCGACGGCGCGAAGAAGCACCACCGAAGAAGTCTAACAAAGTGCGATCAAACCGAGAAACCTCACTAGCAGCACCAGGCTACCTCTATAAACAATTAGGCCCCCAGAGGTGCAAACAACTGCGTAAGGAGAACACAAAAGGAAGTCTCCTAAGGGGCAGGTTCCTGAGAGCTCTGCAAAGGCGCCATGACCACGTGCCGAGCAGGGAGATGACTTCCCAGGCCCATCAGATAGCCAGCGGGGATTATGAATGATATTGCGTGCGAACAGCTGGGGGTAGTCCGGGCTGCGAATCTAGCTACAAGCCAAAAAAGACAAGTCATAGTTCAAGAGGGGGACGTAAATCGCGACGGGGGGGGGGGAGATAGATCTCAATTGACGACGAACCTAAAAGGATGGCTACGCAATGTGCTTTCGATGCGGCATGTAAAAGGATAAACAATCAAGCCATGAAGTATACCGCCTAAAGGAGGACTCGAATTTTCCTTCACTGATGATGGCCGCCCGACAGATGACTGAACGCGTTCCTAATCAGCCCGGGCCAAAAGAAGTGCAGTTGAAAGAAAGGTAAAACAACCAAAACTGGTCAAGAGTTGAAAGAAAAGGAACGCCACCACTCCGCGGCGGCGCCAACCGGTGGGCGTAGCCGAAGGGGAATGGGGTAGTCAAAGAAAGACCATTAAAAGGGGGAGACCCCTCGTCAATGTCCCGCGGCTCCGGTTGATGCAGCATTCAGGGGAAATGTAGAAAACCAGCGATTAAGCCAGGAGGGAGAGGGACTTGGTACTTCCAGGGAAAGGAAAGGGATCAAAGGTTCCAGGCGTCAATCTTATTTAGGATGCCGTCTCAAGTGATCGAAATCGAAAGAAGATTCGAGCAACAAAAAAAAGATTTAAAGGGAAGTGAAACGCCAAAACAACCCATGGACCGATTGTGACCACGATGAAGAATCAAGCCTCCCGCGAAAAAAAGACAGCTATAAAAAAAAAGAAAGAAGACCGAGGGGATCCTCTAAAATAAGAACTCAACTCCTTCTCTATTTGGGGGCCCGATCGACCAGGGGGCGATGGCCCGATGATAAGGCATCGTGGCGAGGTTACTTACAAATTTTCGGAAAGGGGTCGAGGGGGGGGGTCGGGTACGTCAAAAAGATCGTGACGCTTGACTCAAACTGGAACCTGACGCATCTTGGCCAAAGGATTGAATTCGGGAGAGGAGACTAGTCCCGCTCCAGGGCGGCGTGCGTCGCCATGAGCCCGCGCATAAAAGGCAAGAAAACAACAAGAAAATATATAAAGCGACGACCAGAAGGAACGAAATCTTTGTTAGGCATTTTCTCAGAACTGCCTATCTGTCGGGCCGTCCAGCGGCTACCGTATTAACAGCGGAGTAAATGTGAAAAAAAAGGGTAATGGCGAAACGAAAGGGGACACAGGGAATGGGAACCAGGCCGCCCTGGCGGGCTTCATGTCAAATATCAAAAAAACCGAAGTGGCGGGCGCATGTCCTATAAAGAAAAGCAAGGGGGACGGGTCTTCTCGTCTCTTCGAGATCGCCCTTTCTAGGCTCGCGTGCAGGGGAGGCGGCGGCGCCTGATCCGTCGTTCTTTAAAAATTTGAGTGGTCACCGTGCGTGAAAAGGTGGGAGGAGAGGGGGAAGGGGGGGGACGCTTTGACTTTCAGAAAGCCTGATATGGGGGGAGAGGCTACCTCCTGACGCTCGACCGCCTGCTGATAAGAACACAAAGGATCCCTCTAAAGAACTCTCCCTTTTCACCTAGGGAAAGGGTCGAAGGAGGAGGGAAGAGAACCCTTGTCTGAAAAAGCAACACTTGGGGGGGGCACGCTGCTCGTACTGCTGCTCAAAGGGGGCCGCGGTAGGCAGTTTAAAAAAAACACAAGAAAACTGAGAGTCAGCCACTTTCAGGCTTCCTTCCCGCCGACATACGGTGGCATGGCGAAGAGGAGGCCTGCTGTTGGCTGTCAAGATGCGTCACGGGTCACTTAACTGGAAATAAAAGGGAACCTCAACATGGGGGGGGAAGGGGGAGAAGTCCGCTTAGATTCTGTGCGGGAGGACCTCATGAAGCATGCGAAATGAAGGGGGGGAGCTTCGATCAACAGCCAGCTGATGGGGTCGGCTCGTACGCCATTGGTGGACATGGCCGGAATAGAAAAAACGCAAGAAAAAAATCAAAGAAATGGCAAGGAGAAGACGAAAACAAGAGGGAAGGAGGGGAACAGGCAAGTCCTCCCTGAATGCTGCTCCGAGAAGTGGTGGCTGGGTTGCGGTGTAGGAAAGAGCACGGGGGGCCGAAGACCGCTCCAACGTAAGAGTTTGAATAAGGTAAAGGACGATTGGGAGAGAAAGAGTACTTTTTTAAGGACACGCTCACGTCATGTCTGGCGCCAAATTTGGGAAGAAGGAGCCGAAAAGAACAGGGGGAGTAAACCGCCGCGTTCATTGCCAGGGGAAAAGGGCGAGGGTTTTAAAATTGGGCCACCTATTGGGGGTAGGGATGCCGCAGGGATGAACCTCAGAGATTTGAATTGTCTCGTTGGGTCTGCGAAAGGGGGGAAAAAGATTAGAAAAGGGACGAACCGTCGGCTCCTCACGCTGGTCGGTGCGTCTAGTAGATTCCACTCAAGAAAGAGGAAATCGTAAAGAAAGAAGGACGAGGGGGGGGACGGGTGCTTCTCTCTCCAGAGATCTCGCACAAACATGGGGTCGATCTCCGTAACAAAATTGGGAAAAGGAACCTTAGAAGAGGGGGAAAAAAAAATCACGATATCATGCCGGATGGCCTGCCAAGGATCCGGAGGAAAAAAGACAATGGGTGCTGGGCTGGAGGGGGGACGCCCGACTGGGGAGAAGAGAGAAGAGGGGGTTGGCAGGAGAAGAAGGGGGGAAGTCATGGATCTTCGGACTCCCTAGCGGCTGCAGACTGCCGACTCAGGCCCGGCGTGAAACGCCGGTGAGGAACGGCCCTCCAAAGGAGTGCGAGCGTTATCGGTACCGAGAAATCCCCTCAAGAACAGAAAAAAAAAAAAGGTGGGGGAGGTGGGGGGACTTCATGGGGGGGAAAAAAGAACATCTCGTGCTAACACACCAAAAACCCTCCCCGCAGGGGAGGGGGGGAAGGAGCGGAAACTCTGCGGTCTGAACTTGGGGGGACAAGGGATAAGTTCGGAAAAAGAATCAGATGGTGGAGGGAAAAGGAGTGCGAGTGGGGAAAAGGGGGGAATGTAGGACTTTTATACCTAGGGGGGCTCGAACGTGCGCATCCCAGGCGGGTTCCGGGGCGCAGGAATGCGTGATCGGCTCAAGGACAAGAAGACATCGTCAACCGAAGGAGGGGGGGGGAGTCCCGCAACCTTCCGTCGCCGGCTGGGGCGCGACAAAAGGGTACCAAGGACGAGAACACCCTAAGGAAGTCCGTTCCCGGGGGTATGAAAGAACTATTCTCCTCTGAAACTCAAGGAAAAATAACAGCAGTCTCGGGGAGAAGGAAACTGAACCTTCCTAAACGAAGTCGATTAATCATACTGCGACCTTACTCCGCACGGGGGAAGACGAGAAAGTCCGCGCGCGGATCGGGTGGCGTCGTGTCTCTCTCAAAAAAAGGAGGGAACAAAAAAAACGAGAGTCTGGCTCTTCCGAAATCTTCCCGGGCCAAGAGAGGCCGAGAATCGCAGGAGGGGTAGGACTTTTCCTTGTAGGGAGTAGACCGGCGAATGCTCTGTCAGAAAGATGGGGGAAGTCACTCCTCTTAAGTTCAGGAAGAAACAAGACCAAAGGGTGGGGGGAAGGGGAAAGTGAAATTGAATTCTTCCGTGTGCCCCTGTACCGTCAAGCAACAGCAAAGTCGAAAGGGAGAAGGGGTTGTGTGGACGTGGGGGCGGATCGCGGAGGAAGACTAGGACAAGCGAAGGAAGGGGGAAGAAAGAAAAGAAAGAAAAGAAAGAAGAAAAATCTTGATTAAATCAAAAAGGCGCTGCCAGGCGTATCCTCAGCCAGAAGGGGACTCTCCTACCGACAGACGAATAGTGGCAGCTCCTATAAGGACCAGAGATCCAAGTTTCAGAAGAGAGGGGGGGGACTAAGAAATACCCTCAACCCTTTCGTTTGGGGTCGAGAAGATTGAAAAGACCCGGGGGTCACCACGGCACTACCCCAACAAACCCCCCCAAAGGGGGAGAGTAGTATTGAACTACTTAACCCATAATCAGCAGAAAAGCTCAGAGCCTAAATGTTCTTTTTTCCTGCGTCGGAACCAGAGCGGCGAGGCTGAAAAGGCGGGAGGAATTAGTCTATCACGAGAACACCGATCCGACATATGAGAGGGGAGGGAAGCGGGAAAAAAGAAAGGGCACCACCATTTTTCGGTGGAAACAAAAGGAAAGCACTGACATCATGAGCAGTGTGCGGAAAAAGACGCGCTGATCGGGTGGGCTAAGAGGGGGGAGGAAAACAGAGGGGAAAGGCTCAAGCCATGTGAAAGCGTCTTCAGAGGAGGGTCTGCCTCAAGACAGAAAAAAGTGCCGTTCATCTTGGGGAACCAACCCCTGTAAGGGAGGAGGGCAAGGAGGAGACGAAAAAGAAAGCAGTTCTTATTGGATCGGAGAATCGGGTCTCTAACCAGGATCAAAGGGTGCTCAAAAACAGACGCGATAACAAAATGGGGGAAGGAAGAAAAAAAGAGGGGTGAATCCTCCGAAGCAAAAGTGACCCCAATCGGAGGGCCAACATATCCCAGATAATTAAAATCTTTCAGGGGGAGGGGGGGGGGAGCGGGAGGGGGGGGGGGAATTGGAGGCTGAAGTAAACAATGGTTTTCGCAAAGAAACAGCTTTAATCTACGATATCTCCTAGGAAAGTCCAAATTTAGAGCCAAGGGGGAAAGGGGAGTACATAAAAGAGGAAAGGGGCTCAGGATGGTATCGTCTTCTCTAAAGGGATTTCTGATCAGAGTCCTAAAGAAATACTCTCGGGGAGGCCAATGGGGGGGAAAAAGGCCTGCACTCAGGAAATGTTCAGCTAAAGGGCTACGTAGAGAGTCTCTCCATGGGAAATTTAGGGACGAACTTATGGAAAGGGAGAGCGATTTCTGTTCAGAGTCAAAAATGTCACAAATGAGGTGGGAGAGACAAGTAACAACACCAAATCATCCATGGATTGGTTGCGAGGGAACTAAGGGGAAGGAAACTAAAGGCATAAATGATAAAAACCTCATACTAGGTTGCTTGGGGGGGGAGTACCAAAACTAATAGAAAAACTGTCACTGGTATCTATAAAGGAAAAACAAAGAAAGAAGCAAAAAAACTTACTGTTACAGGACCTCGCACAAGAGGACGAATCGTCTGAGCCAACCGGGAGTGCTTAAAGAATATAATATTAATTCAGGGGAAAATACAATACCGGAAAGGGGGGAGGGAAAAAACAAGAAAGGTCCTCGATAGAAATGTTTTAAATCCGGAAAGTGGGGGGAGATAAACAAGGTCGTCCAAGAAGACGAATGGGTAACGGGGGGAGAAGGTTGAGCGCGATGACACTTTCGTAAAAGGAATTCTATTTATAAGTTAAAAGGAAGTGGATAAAAAAAAAGAAAAGCAGGAGAGCTTCATTAGTCTCGGGACAAAAGCAAGCACCAGAGAACAGGGGCCGGGGAAAAAACGAAAGAAAAGAAGGGAACCATTTCAAACGTTGACCATATCAAAAAAGAAAACAAAAGGAAGGTCGAAGGAATCCGACCCGCGACACTGAACATTCCTCTAGCTCGAGCTCGAACGAAAGGGAAAAATCCGGAGGGATTGTAGAAACAAAACCCAGTCTTCGGGGAAATGAATCCCTCCCTAGAGGTTAGAGTCCATTAACCAGGAAAGGGCTGCTCGGAAGGGACGCGGTCCTCGGCGAGGCAGAGTGGAAAAGGGGAGTATCCTTTGAAATAGATTAAACCATCTTTCCTTAAAAATAGGAAACGTCAAAGGTATCGACACCAGAAGGAAAAGGATGGGAAGGGAGGATTTATTCAG
>Ga0179593_1524835_pt1 | contig 16068 bp, 21 predicted proteins | sample CZODoug2_1_08_16_FD_185931 | JGI IMG/M metagenome (GOLD analysis project Ga0179593, IMG submission 185931) | Vadose zone soil fungal communities from Angelo Coast Range Reserve, California, USA - CZODoug2_1_08_16fungal (PacBio error correction) | ecosystem: Environmental > Terrestrial > Soil >...
TTACTTTCCTCTCCTTCGTCAGGGAGGAGAAGAAGAGGAGAAAAAACTAGAACGTGGGCGCCATGCCTTCTCACCGGGATCGTCAAAACACGTAAAGAAAGAAAAGGGAGGAAAAAGAAGAGGTACACACGGGTGACTGGCCACGATATCTCTACCTATTCTTCATAGATAGAGGGGGTAAGAAAGGGAAAGAGAGAGAACAACAAAACGGAGGATATGAAAGGATAAGGGGGAAAGAATAAAGAGGGAGGAGTTTCTCTTTCACCCTTCTAAGAAAAAAGAGAGAGAAGAAAGAAAAAGGGAAAAAGGGGGGTACCCGAGTGGGTCGAATTCGACACAAGGGGAAAAGGGAGAGGGGAAGCCCATGTCTAGTTCGCGCGGTAACAAAGGGACGAAAGGAGAGGGAAAGGCCAGCTTGCCGCTATGCTGACGGGCCGGAAAAAAGGGGGAAGGCCGCCCCGGGGCCAGGAGAGAGAGAAAGGGGGGGAGGAAAAAGGGAAAGGACCGATTTCCGGAAGCAGCCCGGCCATCGGTACCCGGCGACTAAGAAAGAGGGGAGGAAAGCTTCGTGGCCTCGGAGAAGAAAGAAAGGGGAAAGGAAGGGGAGCTCACAACTTTGCTGTGATGCTCGAGGAGGGAAAAAAAAGGGAGGAATCCCCCATTAGTTTCCCATCTAGGTAGGACACGAAGGAAAAGGGAGAAAAGAAAAGAGGGGCGCGGGAAATCTTTTATTCTCTCCTCCGTCGGACGGCAGAAAAAAGGCCCTACCGTGCTGCACGAAGGGGAAAGGAGAAAAAGAAAAAGAGGGAAGAGGGTGTTTCCCCGTAAAAATGGAAAGCTCGGCTCTTCCCAAATTCTGGCCGAGGAAGAAGAGGGAAAAAAAAGGGGGGAAGGGAAGGTCGGCTGCACGTCCTTGTCCCGATCGCGGGGAAAGAAGAAAACCTGGCTGCCGGATCTCGTGAAGCTGACGGGGGAAAACGAACGTGGCCATAAAAAAAGAAAAGCGGTACGATGTGTTTCTTCCCCTGGACGGAAAGAGAAAAAACTCATCGAGAAAAAAAGAGAAAAAAAAAGGACACCACCGGGGAGGACTGTTTCTTCTGGTGGGACCAAAATCCGCACTCCTTTTATCACTCCTATATAACTTAGAGAAAGGGGGAAAAAAAAAAGAAGGAAAAAGGGACCTTGCCTTGTCGGGAGAGAAACCAGAAGCCGGGGCCATCTCCTTTCCATCGAAAGGAAAGCCGTCTCCATGTTTGGAAATGTCCAGCAGAAAAGGGGAGAAAGAAGCCGTCATGAGATTCTATCCTCCTTTTTGCAGGCAAGGGGGGAGGGGGGGAAAAAAAGAAGCTGCAGTCCCGCGAAACGCACGGCCGATCATGAGGAGGGAAAAGGAAAAAAAAAAAGACGCCAACTGGCTTTCCCATCCGGTAGGAGGGGAAAAAGAATGGGCCGTCAACCTGAGTCGTCCGGTCTTCCTGAAAAAAAAAACTACCTTAATCTCAGAGGGAAAGGGGGAGGGCGCGGGGTGTTCTCAACAGGAAGGTTTCGTTGCCATCTCTTCATCGGCAAAGAGGGCATAAAAAGGGAACAACAAATGGGCCGTCTCTCCCCTTTCATCCTGGTCAAAAAAAGGGAAAAAAAGGAACCGAGCGGCGGCATGGAAATTTCTCTTCGTGGAGAGTCATAAAGGGACGACGCCGCTATATTTTTTTTCCGGAAAGGAGGGAGAGAAAGGCATGCCTCAGCGCCGACGGTGTCCTGTGCACTGATACAGGGGGACAGAAGGGGGGGGTGGGTGCGAAAGGAGCTTCCATGTCTGAGGAAAGGAAACGCTGTGGTCTTTCCGTCTTCTCGCAGGGAGGGAAGGGAAGAAGAGAAACGTTGCCTGAAAAGCGAGCTCTTCTTTCTCCCAGGTATAATAGAAAGGGAGGAAAAAAAGAGAGAGATATCCCTTTGCGCCAGAACGTCGCGCGAGCACTTCCATGCGTCAAGGGAAACGGCCCCCCTCTTTCGAAAGGGAAGGAAATAAAAGCATACCTTCTCCTTTAGAAAAAATAAGAGACCGATCTTCCACAAGGGGAAAGGGGGAAAAAAGTAGGAGATGCTTTCCTTGATGTAGAGACGCGTAGGGGAGAAAAACCATCTCTTCTTCTTCGGAAGGAGGAGAAGGGGAAAGAGAAGTGCTGAATTACTCCTCTTCGGTAAATGTAGGGGGGGGGGGGAAAGGGATTGACCCTTATGCCCATGTTCTCTCACGAGTAAGGAGAAGAAGAAGGAAATTGAAAGTTAAGGGGGGCCACCTCCCCTAGCGAGGAAAAAAAAAAAAGGAAAGAAAAGAAAAGTTACCTCTTATCTTCAGTATGGGAAGAGAAAGAAGACGGACAGTTTTTTCGCAGGGGGGAAGGGAAACGACTCTATCCCTTTGAAATCCGAAGGAAAAGAAAGTTGGGCTTCTTTGTTGAAAAGAACGTAGAAGGAGGTCAAAGAGTTACTTCATCTCTGCCGGCTCGCAAAGGGGGGGAAAGGAAGGAAAAAAGAGGGAGAGGTATAAGTGGACTTCTTTCGTCGCAGGCGTCCGCCCCTGGAGGAGGGGGGGAAGGGGAGAAAAGGAACCTTTCTATTTCCAGGCCCGGGCCAAAAGGGGAAGAGGAGACCGCTTTCATGTCTAACGACTCCGGTGCCAGAGGAGGGAAGGGAAAAGGAGAACAGGATTTCTTCTTCCATTTGGTCCAAGCAGCCAAGGAGAGGGGAAAAGAGGGAAGAGGCTGAGAGGATTTTTTCTTCTGTAGCCGGCCGGGACGAGGAAGACCTTTCATCACCACAAGGGGACACGTCTAATACCGCGTTCGGGATGGATAGAAGGAAGAGAAACGAGATTCCTTCCCGAGTTGAGAAGGAAAGAAAAAGATCTGTTACATTCCGTGACCGGACAAAGAGGGGGGACGATCTCCTCTGCTATCTTCAGAAAGGAGGAAGTGGGTAACCTTCCACCGGTCCGCGCAAGAAAAAAAGAAGGGATGCTTTCTCCCTGCCGTCGGCGAGAAGGGGGGGAAGCAAAGGTCTCGAGTCCTCTCTGGCTCCCAAAGGAGTGAGAAGCATCCCCATTCAGAGAGGAAGGGGGGGAACTAAACTCCTCTCTTTCACTCCTGGGGGGGGAAAAAGGAGGAAACATACCTCTATTATCCACCGGAGGGGGGGGGGAAAGCTGAAAGCGGCCTCTCTTTTCCAAAGAAAGGGGGGAAGTAGATTTTCTTATGAATACTATATCTTGCCTAGTAGCAAGGGAAGGGGGAGGGTTAAGCCTGTACTTTCCCGTGGAGGGGAGAGGCACTCTCCTCGGCGAGGCCGAAGGGGGACCGGGTTACATCTTCAAATTTCAGAAAAAGAAAAAAAAGGAGGAAAGACTGACGGTCCTCCTCCGCGTCAGGCTGAAAAAAGGGGGCAGAAAAACCTCGACCGTGGGCGTCCAGGCCGTCTCACGGGAAAAAAAAAGGGGGGGAGGGGGAAAGAGACCCCCTCGGGTACACCCGGGTGCCGTGGCCACTAATCTCTAAAGGAAGAGCGACTCCGCCGAGTTGATCCGCGAAATCTCTCTCAAAAAGGGGGGGGGGAGCGATCACTCGGCGTTAGTTGGCCGCGAGGCACCTTTCTACAGGGAGAGGACAGTAGCGATCTCGTGGTCCACGCAAAAAAGGGAGAGGAAACGATCCCGTTGAGACGGCCTGGACGCCCACGGTCGAGGTCGCGGAGAAAAAAACGCGCGTTATCAGTCGCCTGACGAAAAAAAGGAAAAGGGCCCGCGATGCTTTCCTGGCCGCGGACATGGAAAAAAAAAGGAAGGGACCCGTGCTGCCTCGCTCGCGAAAGGAAAAAGAACCCGCCCTTACCGGATTCCGGAAGCAGAAAAGAGAAGGGGGTTCAAAAAAACACGCTACTTGGCTCGGTCCCGAGGGAAAAAGAAAGAAAAGAAAACGCGATGGCCGCGTCTCGGGAGGAAGGGGGATAAGGCTCTTCTTAAGCCGGCGACGACCGTCGCAGAAAAAAAAGAGGGCGTGGTTCTGCGCCCACACGGATGGAAATTAACTTGCCTATGCGGCGGCGGAAGAGGAGAGGCGACGGCTGGTGCGGGGCGCCCAGAGGGAAGAAAAACGTGCTGCACTCGGTCGCGGAAAAAAAAAAAGGCAGGGCGCCAGCCAGAACGCGCGGGGGGAAAGGGCTTTGGCCGGTAACGCACTGCGAAAAAAAATCGCCGAGAGAAATCGGAACCGGCCGTCAAAAAAAAAAAAGGAGGGAAAAAAAAGAACGATCGGCGGTGGCCGGACGTCCGACGCCAGGAAAAGAAAAAAAGGAAGAGTGATCGTCGGCGTGTCCACGAACGTGGCCATCAAAAAAAGAAAAATCGGGAGAGGGTGCTGCCAAAAAAAGAAGTCCCGTGCCGGCTACGCCGACAAAAAAAGGAAGAACACTCGCCCTCGTGGCCACGATCAAAAAAAAAGGGAAACCACCTGGCCGCCGCACTCCGGTGATCAGCCGAAAGGAAAAAAAAGGCGGGTCGACCTGACCTGGCTGGTCGCCATCGTCACAGGGAAAAGAAAAAAGGGCCAGGGCTTCGCCCGGTTCCGTCGCCAGGGTGGTAGGGGAAAAAAAAAAAAAAAAAACACCGCCTTCAGGAGATCGAGACCATAGGGGCAGGCCCTGGCGTTGCCGGCCAAAAAAAAAAAATGAGTCCCTCGTGGACCGCACGGCCGATCATTGAAAAAGGGGCAAACAACGAAACAACTTTTCTGTCCCAGCGGAGGAAAAAAAGGGGGACACGTCCCTGGCACGGGGGGGAAAAAAGGAATCCTGTCTTCCTTACCAGGAAAAAAAAGAGCGCAGCGGTCACGGGTCTTTGATCAACGTGCTGACCCAGGGGGGGGAAGGGGGAATGTGCATCTACGTCATCGGCAAGTCCGTGCGAAGGGAAGAAAAAAAAGGAGAGCCCCTGGGAGGAAAACAAAGGGACCGGGGAACCGACATGACAAAAAAATTCGCGCGATGGCGAAGTCCCTCGGAGAAAAAAGAAGGTGGGGCCGCCCGCTGAGAGAAGAAAAAAAATCACCGGCCAGTGCTCAAGCGGAAAAAAGGAAAAGGGTCGACGATAGGGAGAGGGGAAACCGGGCCATGCCTGAGGCCGTCATCGGAAAAAAAGAGTAAGGGGAAGAGGGACGTGCCGCTGCCGATCCTCGCCAAAGGGAGAAAAGGCGCACCTGTGCTCTCGAGGAGAAAAAAGAGAGGGGGGATCTCCCCTTGCGCCCGAAGAAGAGGAAACACCGTCCGGCGAGCTCGGCAGAAAAAAAAAAGCAGCGTAACCGGCCCACCGCGGTAGGAAAGAGAAAGAAGGCATGGCCGGCTCCGGGAAAAAAAAACCCTCGCCCCTCCGAGGGGAAAAAGACCCCGTCTGCTCTTAGTCACTGGAAGGGGGGGGGGGAGGGGAAAGAGCCGTCCCCACCATCTCTTGTCAGGAGAAAGGGGGAGAAGTAGCATCGACTCTAATTTCGTCAGGGAAAAAGTTAAGGTCCCGGGGTCCATGTCGTTGACAAGGGAAAGGGGAAAGCGTCGGCCGCCGCGCGTTTGTAGGGGGGAGAGAAAAAAAAAGAAAAGGTGCAAGACCCCGATCTTAGGAACCAAAAAGAGGGGGAAAAAGACCGTGACCTCTGAGCTTAGAGGAAACCGGGGAACGCTAATTTTGACTTCCAGGGAAGGAAAAAAGTGACTCGCGACCGTCTTTAGGGGGGGCTTTTGTTGAGCCATCACGTAGGGAAGAAGGGGACACGAGGGCTGCAGCGCTTCTCTCTCCCATGGGGGGAAAGGGAACATTTCTGCCCACCTGCGGGAGAGGAGAGAAAGGGCAGCAGTCGTCCCGCCTTTCTTTCTTTCCAAAAGAAAACGTTCTAATCCCCGAGGAAGGGAAGCTGCCCGCCGTGACGAGGCGACAAAAAAAAAGAGGCTAAGACCATGTCGCTCCGTTTTCTTCGGCTGCTCACGGATGCCGGAGGAAAAAGGGGAAGGGGGGGGATCGTGGCCCTATTATATTCTGTTTCGCGGAAGGAGGGGGGGGGAGGGAAAGCCTGCGATGCCGTCCCCCGGGCAGAAAAAGAAGGGAACGCGTCGAAGACCGCGTTCGGGATGGCCACGAGGGGGGAAAAAAAAAAATGTTGCGCAGGCCGTTCTTCACGTCCGGAAAAAAAACCGGACCGCGACTCAGTTCGTACGTCCTAGGGGGGGAAAGGGAAATAGCGGCGGTCTAGCCCTATCAGGGAGGGGGAGAGGGGTCCTATCCTCTTAACACCCGCGAGGAGGGGAGGGACCCTTCTCTCCTTTCCTCTAAAGAGGAAGAAAAGTCGATCTTTCTCCAAGAAGGTCGTATCATCCCTATTCATCATCTTCAATTTCCTTCATGGAAAGGGGGGGGGAATGAAGGGGAGGGAACAAATTGGTTTATTACTACTTTCTTCTCCGGCTTCAAAGAAAGAAGAAAAGAGAAAGGAGCCTCCCGGCGCCGCGGCCATCGCGTTGTCACGCTACCGATCCCAAGAAAAAGGAAAAGTGATATTCGCCAGGGTACAGCTTGCCTTGCTGCTTCCTTAATGCAAGGGAAAAAAGGGGGGGAGGGAGCGCCGCGAGCTATTCCTCCCTTGGCAAGGGAAAAGACAGGTTCCGGCATGTCCTCTCCCGGGCCAGAAGAGAGAAGAAGCATCCGGCTTTCAGTCTTATCACTCTTTAAGCGGAGAAAAAGTACCGTGTTCGTCCATGCCGTCTCACGTGACGTCAGAAAGAAAACCCTCGGGTACACCGGGTGCCGGGGGGGGAAAAAGAAAGGGAAGAGTGGGAGGGTGCCTCGCGCAACTCCTCCGAGGGTAAGAAAAAAGAGAGACATCACAACAACAAACCTTAGTAGTATTAAAAGAGGAGAGGAAAAGGGGGGAGAGAAAAAAATTACCTTTCTACCAACTCGCTCCGATACATCCTCGGGAGGAGAAAAGAGAGGGGGGGGCCGCGGTTTACCCTCTTGGTTCTAATTCCCGAAAAGAAGAAAGAAGTGAAACGGCACTGGACGCCCACTGTTCGAAAGGAGAAGGGGAAAACCAAAGCGTGATCAGCCTGACTCCGTTAGGAAAGGGAAGGAGGGAAAAACGGGCAGCGGGACATGCCGGGCACAAGAAGGGGAGAATCCGGTCGCGGCGCGCTCCTAGGTAACGAAAAGAAGGAAAAAAGAGTACCCGGCGACTAGCAAATTATATTTAGGAAGAAAAAAAAAGAAAAAGTAAGGATGCGTGGCTCGGTCGCGTTGACACGCGAGGGAAGGGGGAGAAGACGACACTGCCGGTGGATCTCTTGCTCTGCGGAAGGGGAAAAAAAAAAGGAGTGCCAGCGCGGCGTGTCGGCGCCAAAAGGGAAAAATGCGGCGGCGGAATCGTGTATGCTCTCCGAAAGGGGGTAAGAGAACTCGCGGTCCGGAGAAAAAAAAAAGCGGTCCGCGGCCCGGTCTCTCCGAAAAAACAAGGGTTTTCCTCTCGGCGGACCGGTTTCCTTTAAACAACGGGGAGAGGGAGAGAAGAGGAACCGGAAAGGGAAGAAAGGGGGTGCACGGCCTGTCTCCCTATCGCGGAAAACCTTGCTTCCAAAAAAAAAAAGTTCTTCGTGATCGTCGGCGTTTCCCCGAAAGGGGAAAGAAAAAAAAAGGAAACCTCCGTGTACGAGGTGGTGTCTTGCTGAAAAAAGAACGCCGGCTACGCCTACACCATAAGAGGAAAAGCGTGGACACGCTCACCCCCACACCGAAAATAGGGGGGGAAGAACCTTTCCTCCTAAATAAGGGGAAAGAACTGGGCGAGCATCTTTCAAAGGAAAGACGACCTGACCTGCTGGTCGCCATCCTTCCGAGGAAGAGAAAAGGGCCAAGCCATTTTCTTCTCCCTTTGCTGAGAAGGGGGGGGGGGGGGAACTCAGCTTACGCTGCGACGCCTGCCTTCAATGATATAGAGAAAGAAGGGGGGGGAGGGTGCCGTTTCCCCAAAGGAAGGGAATACATTCCCTCTTTTACTCTCACTTCCGAGAATGGAGAAAAAAATCCTCCAACTGATGGAAGAAAACATCCTTTCGTCAGTTCAGCTCTATTCTTGGAAAAGACGGGAAGAAAAGGGATTCCTGACCCATTCTCTCTGCCCTACCTGAAAAGATAAGAAAAGGGGGAAGGAGCAGGTGTTCCTCAGCTCGGGTCGTTGTCCATCTACGCAGCAGGAAGAAGAACCTCTCTTCTGGGAAGGGGGAAGGGGCAATCCGGGTTCAACTCCTTTCCAAGTGGACAACGCGACCTGACAAGGAAAAGAAGCACTTCGCGTCGATGGCGAAGGAAGAAAGGGAGCTGGCCGAAGTGGGCGGCCCTGCTTCTCTGCCTCAAAAGGCCAGTGCCGAAGAAGAAGGGGGGCCAGGGGGGTGGTTGGGGGGGGGGGGGGGGGGGGGGGTGTTTGGGGGGGGGGGGGGGGGGGGGGGGGGGGGTGCGTGCATCTGCTACCTGGTGTCCTCTAGGGCAAAGGGAGGGGGGGGGCCGGGAAAAAAGGCGTGAGGCCGGGAGCGGAGGGAGAGGAAATGCGGTGTGGCCGGGAAGGAGGAAGGCGGGAACGTGCGCCTGCCAGCAAAAAAAGCGCGAGCTCGTCCGGTGCGCAAAGGGGGGAGAGGAAAAGGAGGAAAAGAAGAGATATATCCCTTTTCTCCAGAAGAGAAGGAAAAGTCGAAAGATCTCGGCCGCTTCACTTTTCCCTCATCGCGAAGAGTAAAGGAAAAGAGGGGGTACGTAACGGCTCTCATATTACGCCTCAAGAAAAGGGGAAAGGGAAATGACCTCCTCTCACTATCCGTAAAAACAGAAAAAAGTCGGCGCTGTTCAAGAGTTCTTAGGCGAAGCACATTTCCTCCCACAATAGAGAAGACATGGTCGATTACTTAGGAAATAAGCTAATTGCTATTTGGAAGAAGGGAGGTAAACGGTCTCAGGGGGGAAAGGGGGGGAGGGTAGGAACTCTTTCTCTCCTCTCGGGGTGGAGGTGCAGAAATGACTTATATTTCCTACCGTGAAAAAGAGAGGGAATGTGGGGGGGGGGGGGGTGGTTGTGTTTTTGGGGGGGGGGGGGGCGGGTTTGGGGGTTTTTTTTTGTGGGGGGGGGGGGTGGTTTGGGGGTTTGGGGGGGGTTTTTTTGTGGGGGGGGGGGGGGGGGGGTTTTTTTTTTGGGGGGGGGGGGGGGGGGGGATGGTGTTTTTGTTTGTTTCTTTGTGGGGGGAGCAATGGGGTTTTGTTGGGGGGGGGGCAGGGGGGGAGAGATGGGGGTTTTTTTTTTTTTCTTGTGGGGGGGGGGGGGGGGGGGGGGGGTCCTTCCCTTTTCTCCCGACCGTGAAAAGAGGCTCGTGTACTGGTGTCCTACTCCCTTCCCTCTTCAGTTGTGGACGGCAAAAACACGCCTCGTCTTTAACTCGGCCGAACGAATGGGGAGTGGGCTGCGTTGTTGACCAGCCCCCAAGGAAGGTGAGGTCCAACGAGGGACTGCAATCTCTGCCGGCTCGGAGAAGGGGGGGGGGAAATCCGAACACCTTCGGTCTCATCTCCTTTAACGGCGGAGGGGGGGGGCAAATCCACCCTGGAGGAAGGACACTGGCGATGTCCATTCCTAGCCCAGCTCCTCCTGGGAGGAGGGGTGTGAGTCGAACAGAATCAAGAGAGAGACCAGGTGCGCTCCCTTTCTGAGGAGGGAGAAGTAAGGTCCAGGTGGGACCATTCAATCCCGGATAGAAATAGGGAGGTGGAAAAGATTTATCATTCTTTTTCGAGAATGAAGGGGGGGGGGGGGGGGGAAGGAGAGGGGGAGCAAAAAATACGTAACTCTATTTTTTACCTCGTAGAAGAAAAATTGACACTTTCGTGGAAACCCTACTATCACTAGATTCAGGAAGAGGGGAGGAAGTACTCCTCTATCGGGGAAAGGAGAGGGAAATGACCAGGTCGGACGGCTTCGGTTCCTCTCTCCCTCTTCGAGCTAGAAGGAGGGAGAGAAAAAAAAAGTAAGAGCCTCTTAACACCCTCGAGGGGGGGGAAGGGAACCACAGTCCCCAGGCTCGCTTTCCTCGAACCGAGTGGAAAAAAAGGGAAAAGGGGGAAAAAGAAAAGCCCTTCCTACTTCTTCGAGAAATAAGCCTCAAGGAAGGCAAGTTTCACGTCATTTCACTTTTTTCTCCTACCACACGCAGAGATTGGAAAGGGGGGAAAGAAAGGTAGTTCGCCTGCTCAGCATATCCTAGAGAAGAAAAAGGAGTCCCGGCGCCAGCGGCCATCGCTTTGTTCACTCTACCGAGCCAAACAACGTGAAGGGGGAATGTGCGATTCTCCTGTTATCAGCTGGCCGGGAGGGAGGAAGGAAAAGAAAGGGGCAGCGCGCCTCTATCGAGTCCTCCCGGGGCGGCAGGTACGGGGGGGTGAAAGGCCGGTACTCGTCCCTTTCCAGAAGAGAGGGAAAAGAGAAAAGGGCTCAGGCTGTCAACTCGGTATTCTTCTCCCGGTGTACCCAGATAGAAAAAAGGGGGGGGAGACAGGCCGTCTCACCTGGATAGTAAAAGAAAAAAGGGCGTGACTTCGGACCCCCTCTGTTACCACGGGTGCACCGTGAAAAAAGGAGGAGGGTCTCGCTCCTCGTTTTATAAGGTTTGCCTAGGAGAAAGGAAAAAAGCGAAGAGAAACAACCCAACGGATTAGTAGTAAAAGATATGAGAGGGAGAGGGAAAAGGAAAGCAAAGGTCTACCACCGCGAGCGGACAGCCTCGGTAGCGATCAAAAGGAAAACGGGTGTAACCCGAGTTTTTCTCATTCAAGAAGAGAGGAGGGGGGGAAGGGAAGGGACCTTTAAACCACGTCGAGGTCGCGCTTTACACTTTCATCGCTAACGCGTGGAGAAAAGAGGAAGGATGGACGCGAGCTGTCCGCTTTCCGCGGAAAGTGACGGGGGGGGAGAGTGAACCGAACCGGCAGCCCCCTTCTTCCTTCGCTAGCGGAGAGAAGACCGCCCTGAGTGCGTTTCTTAAGTTTATGAGTGTAGCTTTCCCTGATTCCGGAAGAAGAAGCAAGTATCTATTTTCATAGACACGCTACTTGGCTCGTCCACGCTGCGGTGCGCGGGCGCAAAGAGGAGAAGGAGGAGCCTCACACGGGAAGGGTGGAGAGGGCCGGCGAGACCGTCGTCCTCACCAGGGAGGGACAGAGGGAGAACAAAGTGAAAGCCGTAACTTGGCACAGAGGGGAAAGATGCAAAGCTCCTCCGTCGGACGTCTTTTTCTGGGCGAAAGGGAAACGTTCTTCACTCGGTCGCGGAAGAAATGGCGACAGCCTAACTCTCTTGTTGGGGGGGGGGGGGGGGTTTAAAAAAGGTGAAGGTAAAGAAACTTCTCTGCTCAGGCAAGAAGGAGAGAGAGTCCGAGGAGATTTTTTCGGAAAAAAGGGTATAGGGCCTTCTGCACTCCTTTAAAAAGTGGTCGACGCCCTGCTGCGCAACAATAGAGTGAATAGGCGTCGTTTTCCACGAAATGGGGGGGGAAAAGAAGCGAGCTTCAACCTCGGTACTAGGTGGTGCTGAAAAGAGGGGGGGGGGCCGGCAGTCCCCTGCCGTCCGAAGAAGGTGAAAAAAGAAGGAACAGCCTCTCCCTCGTTGCCACACTCACCACCCCGATGAGATAAGAAGGAAAGGCACTTCCGGTTAGCATCCGAAGGAAAAGGGAAGAAAAACAACCGGCATTCGTTCGGGAACCTGACCCGGCTGGTCGCCATCGTCACCGGGGAAAAGAATGGCAAAGCGCCAGGGGCTCGCCAAGGCGCCAGGGTGGGTCGGCCATCCTCAGGCGGACGCCTGCAGGAAAGAAGAGGGAAAGAAGGGGGAATGCCCTTGCGTTTCAGGAAAAAAGGGGGAGAGAAACGTACGCACGGCACGATCATTTTTCTGCAGCGAGTGGCTGGTAAGAAGGGCTGGCCATCCTGTCTTCTATTTCACGAGAGAGGAAGGGGGGGAAAAAGCCTTCAACCGTGCGCGGCCTTTCTTCCTTACCACGAAAAATAATGAAATCTCGCTTTCAAGGGGAGGGGAAGAAAAGGGGAGAAACTCAAACGCTCGGTCGGTGGCCATCCTACGTCATCTTCAATTCCTGGCTGCGAAGGGAAAAGAGTTCGCTCCCCTTTGCATAAGGGGGGGAAAAAACCGTGTACACCGACGGGAAAAGGGAAAAGAAATTCGCTTCTATTTCTAATTCCCTAGACAAGGAAAGATGAATTTTTTTAATGCCCTTCTCTACGTAAGAAGAAAGAAAAAGGTCCAGTGCCTCATCTCCTACTTTTTCCTTGCCGTGAACTGATAAAGGGGAGAAAGGAAAGGGTCATTTTTTTTTCTAAAGGAGACAAGGAAGCCTGTCATCTGAGAGCCGGTACGGACCGCGTTGTTCCGTACGGGCGGCGCGCTGGCTTTACTTTGCCGGAAGGAAGGGCCGCGACGTTTCTGCGAGGGGAGAACCGGGATACTCTCTCAAAAAAAAAAGACTAGAGAATAGCCCTGTTCGCCCTACTAGCTCTCGCAGAAAAGAGAGGAGGCGGCACTTCCCTCAGCGAAAGGAGCCGGAACTTCTCGCAGATTAAAAGGCCTCACTCATTGGCAGGGTAGGGAAAAGAATCGCCCTATCTTCCACCCGGTAGAATGGAAGGGAAAGAAGGGAAAGTATGCACTGGCACAGGTGATGTAGCTTCCCGCGTCGGAGAAAAAAAATCTCTTCTTCTTCTGCCATGCGGAGAGGGGGGGAACAGATTGCTCAGGGGCCTCCGCTGCTTGTCCAGTAGGGGGAAAAAAAAGGAGTGGAAAAGCCGTATTCCCAGGAGCTGGTTTCGGCGAGCGCACCGACTTGCCTATACTTAGATGGCCCAAGAAGGAGGGGAAGGGGAAACACCCCTCTTTCATCAACGGTGGAGACAGTCATAGGGCACGGCGTAATGGGTCCAGTAATACCTCCCGGAAAGGGGGGGGAAAAAGAAGAGGAGAGGTGAAACTCTACCTACCTTCCTTTTCAAGAGTTGGGAGGCGGGGGAGTAGCCGCCGAAATGCTCGGGACGTGCGGTCCACTGATTTACTTCAGCGCGAGGGAAAGAAAGAGGAAACGGCTTTCCCCTCGATCTCGGGGAAGAAAGCATTTCGGCTGGGCCACTACCACCATGGCGAAAAGGAAGGGGGAGGAAGGGAAAGCCTATTCCCCGGCCTGAAGAAAGAAGGAATTTCTAATCCGGTTGCCCAGATGCTCGCCCATTTTCTCTCCTTCTTCGGCTGCGAGGAAAGAAGAGAAAAGGATCTCATCGTTGTTTTGATCTTTTCCAGAGGGAAAGAGGGGTCTTCGTAGCCGTCCTTTGACGACCGGGAGGGGGGCAGCACCACCTCTTAACCGAGGGTGACAGGGAGGTGGTGGATGGCCACGTCTTTTACACGCCGACGAGAAAGGGGGGGAGCATCATTTCTTCTCACGGCGTAAAGTAACCGCCGTGCTCCGTACCTCGACAGGTAGGGAGAGGTTAAGAATCTCCCTTCTATCTCGAAGAGGGAGGGACTAACTTCCACCGGTCCGCGCCTCTTAACCCCCTCGCGTTATGGAGGGGAGGGGAAGTCTCCTTTCCCTCACAGAGGGAAAAAAAAGGGGGGGTCTTCGCACCGCACCAGCCTTCCTACTTCTTCTAAGCAGCCAAAGAAGAGGGAAATTCCTTCATTTCCCTTTGGGAGAAGAAAAAAAGAGGGACGCTACGGTCAAGTCGCCTTCTTCCTCATATCCCTCCGGATCAAACGGAGGGAAAAGGGGCGGAAATAGAGGTGTCACTCGACCCTATCCACGCGCGTGAAAAGGGGAGAAAAGGAGGGAGTGAGTCTCCGGGTAAAGCTGCCTTTCTTCTTCCTTAATCCTTTCTGGAGGGTCGTGGAGGAGAGAGAAGGACCGAAAGGGGAGGAATCCCTCATGTTCCGCGGCCCGTTCCATCATCTCTTCATCTTACTGGCCTCCTCCGGAGTAAGGGGAAGGAGCCCTGTGTACATCTCTACAGAGAAGGGGGGGGGGGGACAAAAAAGGATCTTCCGGCACGTAACTGCGCTGTCTTTACTTCTACCCCCTCGTTAAAAAGAGAGAAAAGGAGGTCTCGCTCTGCTTTGTATAAAGGTGAATAGACAAAAAAGAAAGAAGGACAAAAAAAACGGGGAGGAGGGTAAAATATAGATATTTCTCTATCACTCGGGCGGAGTTTGCGCGAAGGGAAGAAGCGGAGGAAAGCCTCTTATCTATCTCGTGGAAAAGGAAAAAAAGGTCGTCCAGACAGCGCAGAACGTTTGCCGGACGATCACGGGAGACGGGAAAAAAAGGGAGGATGTCGCGCTGGTACCCCTTGAGCAGGAGAAGCCGGAGGAGACCGTTCAGCTTGCCTCGTTGCTGGCAAAGAAGGGGGAAATGCCGGCACATCCTTAACCGACCGGCCGGACCCGGGAGACTCGCTCGCTGCTCTTAACGAACCCCCCCTTACCGGATTCCGGAAGCAGAAGAAGAGAAAAGGAGAGAATATTCCTAATAACTGATTCGTGGCTAGGTCGCTTTACCACTCTATGGCCGAGGCCGCCAGGGAAAAGGGGGGAGAGATCTTCTAATCCTTCTACTACCCGTCCCGGAAAGAAAAGGGCGTGGTCGGCGCCCAACATTCCCTTCCTTAACTTGCCGATGCGAAAAAAAGGGGAGGGAAAGAGGGGGGGCTTTTCTTCCCTCTCGAAGAGAGAAGAATCTTTGTCAAAAAGGCGGCCCGCTCCTCCGACTTCAATTTCTCCAGCCATAAAGGAGAAGAGGGGAAGGAAAGAAAATGCTTTCTCTCTCCCTCCTTCGATAATAAGGGGAAGGGAAAGGCAGACCTGTTCTCTTTCCTTCTGCACGGCCTGTCCCCGGAAAAGAGGAGGAAAAAATCTTCTTCCTTACTCCCTCGTGAAAGAGGAGGACGGTGTCCATCCCGACGCTTCTTCTACTCGTTAACCTCGTTACTAGGAGGGGGGGGGGGGGGTGTTTGGGGGGGGGGGGGGGGGGGGGGGGTTGTGCTGGCCCCGGGACGGCATCGGAAAAGGAGGAAAAAGAAATAATCTCTAACATCTCTCCCTAGTGGAAACCCACTATTAGAATCCTGGGAGGGGGAAAGAAAAACTTGAAGGATGAGCGAATAACGGATCGCACATGGGCTAGGCAGCGGGGGGAGGAGGGAGAAATTACCTTTCTTTTCGACTCGTAAAAAAAAGGAGAGCCGGGCCTGGCCATCAGAAGGGGCCCTTTTTTTTTTCTCCCGGGCCAAGGGGGGGGGAGTGGCCATCCTCAATTTCTGAAGAATGGAGAAGCAGTCTATCGAGACCGGAGGGGAAAGAACACTTTTCTATCCTTCCTCTCTGAAAGTAAATAGTGAAATTCGGCTGACCGTGCTGGTCAACACGCCCGCCACTGGCTGGAGAGGGAGGAGGCTTTTTACATTCCCTTTCCTTCAAAAGAGGATGCCCCAGTACGAGATGCCCTACCTTAATCTCATCTTTCACGGGTCGGTGATAAGGGGAAAAACGCTCTGGGTCTTTTCCATCTACGTATCGGGAGACACCCGCTCTTGCGGCCACGCGTTCGGAAAAACGTTTCAACTACAGGGAACCGTGACCGTGACACCTACATTACCCCGCAGCGGGAGAAAAGGAGGAGGAGGGGGGGAGAAAGTCCCTCTCCCATGAGAAGAAATGTAGATGGTGGGGCCTTCCCTTGCTGCTTCGCCGGAAGAGAGAAACGGCCAGTGCCTCAGCTCAGAGGGTGAAGGGAAGGGACTATAGGGCGGGAAGGGTCATTGTGGGTGCGAAGGGAGGGGGGAAGTAGCTGCGAGCCTTTAACTTACCGCGGTGGGGAAGGTAAAAGGTGAGCCGTGAAGAGCCTCGTTCCCGCGACGGTGAGAAAGAGAAGAAAGGGAGG
>Ga0179593_1615594_pt1 | contig 16068 bp, 19 predicted proteins | sample CZODoug2_1_08_16_FD_185931 | JGI IMG/M metagenome (GOLD analysis project Ga0179593, IMG submission 185931) | Vadose zone soil fungal communities from Angelo Coast Range Reserve, California, USA - CZODoug2_1_08_16fungal (PacBio error correction) | ecosystem: Environmental > Terrestrial > Soil >...
GCGCAAGGGGGGAGCTTGACGCCTTGAAAAAAGGGGACTTGTCTCTCTCGCCAGGCGTGAGCGAATCTCTCTGATGCATGTCGAAGTGTTCGAAGAACCGGCATTTCCGCAAGGGAAGGCGGCTACATCTACAATAAAAAAACCCTTGTGGGGAAAACAAAACAAGGGGTCTGTCGTCGGAGCAGACGGCGCCTATCTAGCCACGGGGAGAAAATCCTTTGAAAAGATCTCTACCAGGGGGGGTGTCTTTCATGCCAAGAGGGCACGAACCTTTCACTGAGCGAGACCCTTGGAAGGAAGGATTCTATGTAAGGGTTCTCCTCTCATGAAAGGGGAAGAAATTCAGTGAAAAATGACTCGACCGGGGTCTCCTTGCTGGGCCCGCGCGAACCTTCCTTCTCGGAGTGGAAAAGCAGAAGGCCAGGGAGGAGAGAAAGGGGGGATCTTTCGTCGAGGCTTGGCTCGAAAGGACTGGACGGACGAGGCGGCAGATGGGGTATTCGCACTGGAGAGAAAAATCTGGAAGAAGCCCCAGTCAAAAGTGCTTTCCAAGCGGAAGGCGTCATGTCCCGCCTTGTCCCACGAGGGGGAAGGTAAGAAAAGGGGATGAAACGCCTGCGCTGGGGGACGGGAGGAATCCTTCTGGAGACGGTCGCTGTGAAGGAATCACGAATTCACAGGGCACATGCTATGAAGGGGCAAACCCGCCCAGTGAGAGGTTTACCAGTTAGTCCCAAAAAAAAAGGCGAAGCCCTGCAAAAAAAGGGAAATGGATGGGATAGAAAAAAAAGGTAAGAAGGGGTGGGACGTCTAGCAGGGAGGTTGTCTCCAGAGGGAAACTAGCTGGAGTGGACGTTCGCCCGGCTTAGATCCCAATAGAGATACTTGGACGACCTGAAGAAGAACGTGAGTAGGGGGTAGCCTCACCTTCGGGCGAGAGGCATAGTAGCGCTGGAGAACTATCGCCATCATAGAAAAAAGAAAGAGAGTGCGGAAGAGAAGGTCTCCTTGGAAGTCGCTAGGGAGCGCCATTATGCCCTTAGGGGGAAAAAGAGGGTCTCGACAAAGCCTGGTGCGCGGAAAAGCCTGGGAGGGCCCTCCGGAGAATCGTGTGCTTCTAGACACGCCGGAAGAGCGCGATGGGAGAAGCGTGAGGAATGCCTGGCGAGGGGAAAAAACTCGTTCCACGGCCGCATGATGGGGCCGCCTTGGGGATAGAGGAGGGTGAGCTGTAAAAGGGGAGAAATCCTCCGTTTTGGGGGTACAAGAGGAAACTGAGTGCCTTCTCTAAAAGCTCGTGGGAAGAAAAGGCCATCTAACAGAGAATCTTGCTCATAGATCCTCCGCCTCACCGCCTCTCAGCAACCGAAGAACTTCGCCTAACAAAAAAGCACTACGCGACGAGACCCGCCCTTTTTGCGTCTCTCGGGAAGAGACTCGCGATTGGAAAATTACGGTCCAATCTTGGCAAGGGAAAGTCCGGGACATGAAAAAGAGGGGGGGGAAACCGCGCCGCAGAGCCGATCTGAGAACTCTTCTCCTGCCCACACCACCAAAAAAAGAAGTACGAAAAAGTTTCTACCAAGAAAAACTTCATCCGGGACACCACGACAGTTGCACTCCTACAAACGTTACTCCTCTCACCGGAAGTCCACAGGGAAAAAGTCCATGACCAACAACACGCAAGAGAATTCCTTCTCCTCGACCACCTTGGGGGGGGAAAAGGAAGACTAAGAGCGAATTATCCTTTTAAAGTCTTAATTTGTAGTGTGGTAGGAATTACTCTGCTGAAAAGAAGGTGGTGCGTTGATCTTCTTTAGGCGAAAGCCCTTTCTAGGGGGAATCATGGGGGGGCCAGCAAACATCGGAGACTAAAAGGGTAGTTGAAAGGTCGAGTCGCCCGGATGGAAGGGTACTTTCAGATGTGCCCGGACTAAGGCATTTCCAGGTCATGGCAACCACGCCACGGCAATGAACCAAACCACGGGAATCCACCTCCGGTGGGGGAGTTTTCGATGAAAAGCGAGGTCTTTTCCACTGGGCCCATAGGGGGGCTTGGGTCACGTAAAAAAGGGAGAGGTCTCTTGTCCGAGATAGTGTCTCTTACGGGGGGCTTTGTCTTTAGAGGATCTTTGCCGGGGAAGGGGTTAGGGATCCTTTGCTGTTTGACGACTAGGGACGGGCGACGTGGCCAAGGAAACTACTACGGCACCAAGATTGGTCCGTCGAGTTTTGGAGGAAAGTTTCATAACTGGCCCCAAAAAGCTGACAAAACGTCTTTTAGGCAAGGGGCTGGGAGCGGCATCGGGGGAGGGGGGGGGGGGGGAACAGAGAGCTCTACTAGGGTGGATATTTGCCGTGCCAGAGGACTGCACCAAGCAATCTTCTTATCCTCTTCTAGCTCAAGAGCTTCTCATCGCCTTCAGTTCTTTGAGTCCGTTTCTTTGGGATCCCTTCTTCGTTGAGGAAACATCCATTGAATCTCAGAGAGGGGGGGAATAATTACGGGCCGTAACGCACTGTGGGTCAAAGTCCAGAAGACAAGGCTCCCCCGGGCAAGCAGATTCTTTTTCCCGTGAAGAAATCAATTCTGTCAAAGGGAGGGAGGGGGGCGTACCAAAAAAAGTGCATCAGAAGGAATGACAACGGGGACCTCATCAAAAAAGATCGTATGGTCCAAGAAATAGCACGGGCGAGGGAAAACACTGGGAAGGATGAGGTTATCCCGATGATCGAGTCTCACACAACACGAAATGGGGGAGGATCATCTTGCTCATCAAATCGGCACAACGTCAAAACAGGGGGCAACTACTGATCAGACGAGAACTGTCATGCTGGAATAATGGGAAAAAGGGGCATTGGCTCCTTCTTTCAGGAAAGGGGGTGCTTGGGGAAGTGGACTCCGCGTGCCTGCTGGCATTGTGGTAACGAAAAACAACTGGAGAAGGGACCGTGGGAAGAAAAAAGGCTGATCTCCCCAAATCCTCGGACAAGACGAAGGGAACCAAAATTGGTGCGCGGGGAGAGGAAGCCCTCTTCGACGGCATGCTGGGGGGCTCGCCAGGCCGGCGAGGTTAAACCAATTCTCGAAGAGGAGCTCTCCAAATTACTGGCCCGTATCTGAGATAAGCAATTCTGTCGAACCAAAATGATGGCGACTCCAAAGGAAGGGGCGTCGAGGCAAACCGCTGGCAGAAAAAAAAACTAAAGACGCTGTTCAAAAGGTTGCCAGGGGACGTGGGGCAGCTTGAATTCTCGGGTGGCCTTTCCTGGGAGGGAGGATCTCGAGGGACCATAATCTGGGGCGATTACAAAAAAAGCTTAACGTGCCACGGGGGCCAGCGGAGAAAAAGGCCGGGGAAGGAAGAACCTGGCAAGGAGCAGGACAACGACCCAGACAGGGGAAAAACCTATTATCGAGAAACATAAGAAGGCAGGGTGGAGACTACGAAGCCACGTCCTTGGCAGGCCCAGCCCGTTAAGAAAGACCTACTACCGGCCGCCCTTCCGGCCTTTCGTTTCGGGGGGGGAAGGAAAATTTTCGGGGAATTTCAAGCAACCTGGAAGGGAATACGGGGCAGCTAGTATTCAACCCGGAAAAAACATCGACCTGAACATTAACGTGCCAATTTCGGAAAAATGGGGGCGTCTGGAAGATGAAAATCGCCAGGGCTACCGGACACCGCAAAAGCAGGACATAGCCTTCAAAACGAAACAAGAAAAAGAAATGGCCTCGGAGAAGACGGCGCCGTCGTCCTGAGGGCGCGGGGCCAGGCTTCTGATGAAGTAAAAATGCGGTGGTCCTGTACTGGCGAGCAGGGAAGGGGGAGGTGGGGGGAGTCTGCGTCGGCTGCCGGTCATGTGTCGTGCCCGTTGGGGAAAACACGGGGTAAAAAGTTTTTGAAAGGGCTGCTAATGAGGCGTCTCGGGCCCCGCGGCGGACCCACGTGATGTTAACAGGGAAAAGTCATCGCTAGGAAGGACCGCGCCGCAGAAAAAAAAGGTCCGCGTCACGTATGACGCGTCTCCGGTGTCTTTTGGGGGCGGTGGCTGGAGGGAAGGAGCAATCTTATAGGGGGGGTGGCTTCACTGGGCGCTGGGGGTATTGCGGCCGCAAGCGAATCCGCAGACATAAGTTGATGGTACCTATGGAGGTAGATACGAGGGGGGGGACTCCAACACACGTGATAGACCGCCTTGTCTCAAAGCCAAGAAGATGAAGGGAAAGTCTTCTATTCTGCCCGATGACGAGCTCTGAGGCTTGTGGACGAGGATCCATACCTTGAACCGACGCTCGGAAAGACATTCAACCACCGGGTAACGCACACCGAGAGAGGCAAGGGAAAGGCTTCGACGAAAAGACACACATTAAATATATCGCGCCTTATCTCGAAACGAGAAGTGTATTTCATACTATGGAGTCGGCCCGAGAAAAAAAGAGAGGCCTCAACGGGAAAGGGGTGTTTCGACCCATAGAAAGTCTACTTCTTAGCCTGGTGAAAGTATTGGGGGGCGTCGTGGAACGGGCGAAAGGAAAGCCGAGAGGGTAGCACAAAAAAGAAAAAAATTACGCGAAAATTTTCTTCCAGAATCCGTCCGCTCCTGGCTGGCGAAAGGGTAAACGGCCTCATGCTGCGTCGAAAAAGAATGTTGTAACTGTGGCGAGAAAAGAAGGTCAGCTCAGAAAAGGATACGAGGAGAAAGTGTCCCGACACATCTAGGAGGAGGAGGAGAGAAACGTATGAAAAGAAAAAGTCTTTGGACAAGGATGACCCGTAGAGAGCCTTGGAAAGGCTTCATGGAGCTTCAAGCAAGGCCAACGAACCTTCATAAAGGGGACAGCCTTCGTAAGACATGACTTCAGAACCAGAGAAAAAGAACTATCATCAGGCAAGCTCCTCCTCCAAAAATGGACCTGCCGCTACTTTCCAAAAGGCGAGCAGGAAGTCGCGCGGACACACGGCTCCATAGGAAGATTCAGAAAAGATCTTGAGGCCCGCCGAAAGTCGTCCATCGCCTGCAAAGCAAGAGCCCGGGGAAAAACGAAAATGGTGGGGGGGGGAGTCCTAAAAGAGACGCTCAAGGCTCCTAAAGCTTCTACGATGGTGTCGGAGAGGAGAGCGCCCGCAGCGGAAGCAAAGTCCGAGGAGGGCCTTGTAGAGGAGAAGGAGCCGCCGCGGAAAGACTCGAACAAGGAAAAAAAGCATCTGAAGTCGCGCGAAAAATTTGGGCGAGCGCTCCCACCCGATAGAGTCATGAACCCTGACCAGACGAGATACTATCAACACCAACAACTTATGAAGAAAGAATTAAAAAGCCGCTTGCGCATACGACGAGGGGGGTTTCTAGGGGAGAGGACGGCAGAGGATACAGTCGCTATTGGAGGGGGCGAGGCGGCCTAAACCGGGGAAGCGCGGCTAGAAAAACAATCGAAGAAAAAAGAACTTTTGCTGGGTATTCTTCGGCGCGCGAACGGAGACCGATCTGTTAAACCCCATCGTGGACTGACGCATGAGGCAGGGAAAAGGCATCCGAGGGGAGGTCTCTGATCGAGACCGTTCTTCTTCTTTTTCGAGAGGTTTCTATTCCTCAAGACTCCTGGGACAGAAAGACGAAAAGGGTTCTTTGCCAGGGCTACCTTAAAGGAGAAGAGAAGATTTTCCAGCATAATTCCCTTTTGTTATTGAGCGCGTATGGGAAAAAGTCGATTCTCTTTTCCAAAGAAAAGTATGTCCGGACGATGAAAGAGTCGCAAAAGAGGGGGGGCGGTTGCAGGGGGGAAAAAGTCGAAATTAAGCCCATTAGAGTGGCCAAATCCGGCAGCGTCCCAGGTCCTCCTTGGGAAAAGAAAATGGTAGGGGAAGTGAAAAGAAGTCCGAGGGAAGGGAAAGGGAAGATATCAAGGGGCAAAAAGAAGAGCCATGGTTTTTCTTACAGCAGAAACGACCAAGTTCTCTGCACGTTAAAAGAAGATGACGGTCGAACCCCCGGAGGGAAGGGGGGAAAAACAGGGGCGCAAAAAAAAAAAGAGGGAGACCCTTGGCTTAAAAAGAGCACCTTAATATCCGTACTGCTAAGACGGTCGGGCGCCTAGTGAAACGGGTGCCGGTTCTCCAGGAAATCAAAAAGAAGGCCCAAGAAAAAGGGAGAGCAGCAGCGGGGTAATCCCCACCTTCATGTTATCTAGTGCGGAGGAGCTTTGGATAGGGGGGCCAGAGAAAGTGGAACGACTTCAAGCTTGTGACGGCAGGAAAGCATTAAAAAAGGAAAAAGGACTCACGTCAAGAAGACGTTCCTTTCTTGAGGAGAAGAGGACACGGGAAAATAGATTGTCCGGGAAAGAAAGGCGCCTGTCCTTTCGGAGAGGGGGAGCATCTTCAAAAAGGATCGCGAGGAGGACCACGCATCTTCACCGAGCAATGGGAGGAGAAAAATCTCCAGGAAACCGGATGTCGTTCATCAAAGAACTTGTCTTCGGGATCTTAAGGAAGGCCTCCCTCCGGGGGGGGATCAACTTAGTTCCTTCGAAGCCGAGGCGTGGCCGAAAGACGCACATTAAAGCCGAAAAAGGATTATCAGAGGGGAAGAAAATTCGCCAGGAAGAAAAAAAAACACCGTCCTCTCTCTCAAAGAAAGCCGAGGTACCCTCTCCTCCTCCGGAGAGAGACAGCGCCCGGGTGCGGGCGCTCGAGGGGGCCTCGCGATTTACCGAGAAAGAGGTGTCATCACGCAAGTAAAGAAATCCTCCGAATGAGACTCTCCTGCTTGCCTATAAAAAGGACTCCTCCCACACCAAAAACCATGGCAGAAATCTCACGAAAGCCAAGCCAACCGTTACTGCTGCACCACGAACTCGAAAACGAGGCTACTGAAAGGGAGAGATCCTCCAAGAAAAAAGCAATTACCACCTACAAATCCTTTACTTCCTTAGCGAAGGAACGACTACTCAAGGGAGAGAACATTTGGACAAAAGGAAGAAGCGATTGGCTAAAAGAAAAAAGGAGTCTCTTCCCTAATTGTGGAGAGTTTGAGGGAAGGAGGGGAGACTCCCTTTCTATTGAAGACGATGAAAGCCTCCGAAGGGTTGCGGTCGATGTGGGGGCCCTTTTTCCAAAAAAGGTAAAAAGCCCAGAAGACCCAGGTCAGTTTGGGAAAATGAAAAAAACCACGCCCCACGCAATCTCATGGCGCATGGTTGGGGGGTCGGCGATGAGGGCTGGGCAAATAAGATCGTATGGTCGAATAAACTACCTTCTTGATCGTGCTTAGGCCGATATAAAAAGGACTGTTTCGGGCATGTCGTAGAAGGGATTCATTGTTAAAAAAAAAGGGGCCTTGTCTCGGCCGTGGGGAGGGGTACTTTTCCAAAGACCTGCTTAAAAATGCGGAAGCTTCTGGGTCGCATGTCAAGTTCTTGGAGAAGAAAAACGGAAAAACGAAAGCGAACGGAAAAAGGAACCTCCCGTCTTTGGAGCAACAGGCGTCAGAAATCGGTGGAGTTTTGGTTACGAGACCTTGTAAACAACTCTCGTGGGGAGGCGCACATTGCTGAACAGGAAAAATCATCGCATTCTTCGTAGGGGGAGGGGTCAGGACACAGCATCTGAATCGAGCTCAAAGAAAAGGCGGGGGAGACAGCAAAGCCTTCTCTGAAAAAGTTTCTAAAGGGGGACACCTTCAAAGGACAAAAAAGTTTTAGTCAGGGCCCTATTAAGGGGTTGAAACAAATCGATGGAAAAGTTGGCAGTCAATCCCATGAGGGAGTTATTTAACCGGCGGATTAAAAAAAAAGAAAGACCAATCCAACGAATTGCATAAGGAACCTACCGAATCATCAATCAAAAATTCACTCCCCTAATGATCAAGCACGAAGTACCATCATCTGGGCACTTGGGACATTAGCACTATGGGATCGACAACAACAACAGGGGGGGAAGTATTAAAGGATATTTCTCATCTTCAGTCTTGCCCACGATATGTACGTTCTTCAGTGATTATCAGGCGGAAAGGCCTGTGGGGGACCGTGGAGGGAGTTGTCTTCCTTCAAGTAGTGGTGTTGGTCAAATGTCATTCCCAAGTCCTCGAAGGTACCTACACTGTGTTCATAATTATTATTACCATAATAAGGGAGAAGGGGACTAAAATTACTATTAACCGGATATTTACGAAAAAATTTGGAAGGATAGACTTGGGATTAGTTCCTATGTCTTGTATCTGCCTTCCAGGTCTCTTGAAAACCAATTTCGCAGAGAGCGATCAGATGAGCCGGCGAAAGGGCGACGGGGGGCCGTCGAGGTGATTTCCGCGGTCAACTCTAGAAGGAGGCGGCACTGGAAAACCCCAAAAGAGGGCGATGCCGGAAAAGACAAGCAACGGGGAGGTCATCGGGAAGGAAGGGTGTTCTTTAAAACGGGCCTTAAGAGCTCCATCGAAGAGAGAGGACCCACATCTGTTTGGGAGAAAGTGGAAAAAGAGGGACGAGCAATTCGGGAGAAAGGGACTTCTTCTCCAGGGGGGGGACCTCTGTCCTAACCCTGACCGGAGGCGACTCAAGGAAACCAAAAGACTACCACTATTATCGCAGGAAAAGCCGACGCGCTTGGAAGGGGGGACCTCCTATCCGACAAAGAATATGTCCATAAGACCGATCATAATCCAAACGAAACTACAAGGGGATGAAGAGAAGGGAGGGAGTGGTCATTGCCGTGAGGGGTTCCATGTTTCATCAATGGCTACTGCGGAGCGCAGACTTGGCCAGCCTTTCTAAAGCGGGAAGGGAACAGAGGCTCCATTGAGGAAAAACTCGTCACGCAATTGGGCGGCGCCTACCCTATCCAAAGCTCCAACATCGTCAGAGAAGGAAAAAGAAAAAAGGAGAAAAAAATCAGAAAAATGGAGAAGAGCTACATGCTGGAGGAAAGTCCTTTTTTCAGGGTCGGCGCCGTCAATCCGCGTCGGGGGTGTGGGGTTCCTTTTTAAAGAGGAAGGGGGGTCCTTCGAAGGGGAACTAGAAGGGAAGGAGTTCAGAAGTAAAGGGTTTTCTTCGTTCAAGGGAGGGGAGTTTTGTTGGTGAGGTGGACGTCTGCTTTGCCTGGGGAGGGGGAGAATGTGAATCTGAAGAAGCTCTTGGAGGACCGCGGAAAGCCTTCCCAACGACTGTCAAGTGGGAAGAGGCCAGCATTTCATCTGGGAACCTAGGAAAGAAAAAGCGCCCATCTCAATTTCGGGAGAGGAGGGGGATTTCTGGGCCTTCTCCTTTGGGGCGGGGGGAGATTGGTGGGAATTAATTCTATTATCGATACCGGATGTCTTTGTCGGCAATGTTCTTCTTATTGTCGGGCGGACGCGCTTGCGAAAAAAAAAAAAAAAATTTGCGGGAGGGGGGGGTCTTCTTTCTGAGAGCTGAAGGAATCTATCCGTCATCAAAAGAGGAGGAAAACCAAAAAATTCTGAGGTGGGAGGAAGGCGGCGATCTTTACAAGAAAACGAAATAAGCTCTACGGGAAGAAAAGAGACACACGAGAGAAAGGAGACCATTCTCTGTTCGGAGCCGGAAACGCTTTGTCTCTGAGACCAAGAGGTCAAGCAAGAAGTTATTCAAAGAAAAAAAGAGAAGTCCTCAATTATAAAGGGAAGGAGCGAATGAGGTCCTCAAGGGACTAAGGAGGGGGGGAACCTCTCTACTATGGGCCGCCGAAAAATAATTTGGTGTACCCGAAGGTCTACAGGTCAACAACGGGGGATCTAATTTTGATATCGGGAAAAAGGAAAAGGGGGCCAGAGAACCGCGGGCTAAAAGGGAGGAAACTATCAGTAGGGAAGTTAGGGAGATCTCTTTCTTCTGCTCTAAAGGTCAAGGAGAAAGAGAAGGGATAATTCAGACTAAAAGGGGCCTCAGCTGTTTCTTTTTCTCGGAGAGGAGGGTGAACTGGGTCTAGAATCATCGAAAATGAAGGAGTCGTCGAAAGAAACATCTCATCGTCTTGAAAAAGTCTTATCCCTCAATGCGGGGGAAGGATGAAGCCGTAGCCCGAGGGGGGCAAAAGCACTTTGCTCCTCACACTCGGGGGGACCACGAACCTGGTGAGAATAAACAGCATTTCCGGAAGGAACAGCTACTCTGCTGGAAAGGCGAACGCTCCTCCCTGAGGAAGAAGAAAAAAGCTTTCCGAACCATCTCAGAGAGAGGGGAAAAATCCGCTCGTCTCGGAAAAAGACCCCCCCCCCTCTTCTAGGGGGGCCTGCAGAGTAGGAGAGAAAGCCAGTCCACCTCTTCCATGCCGAAGAAGAACCAGGAAAGCCAGGTTCGGGAAGAGGAAAGAAGCCCCCAAGTCAGCCTCTCAATCTCCTTTGAGGGGGGGGCGACGGATGTCCAGAAAAAGGGAGAGACGCCGCCGACATCAAAACGCGCCAAAGGGGGTGCGGAAGGGGAAACACGCCGCTTCCCTGGGAAAGGCGTTCCGCCTCTGCAAAAGGAGGGAAACTGCATCAGATTGAATTTCTATCTCTCCCACTACAATAAGGACGACCAAAGCCGCAGCACTCTGAGGGAGAACAACAACAACGGGGGGGGAGGGAAGATTCACCCGCGCGTTCGCGGAGAAGAGTCTGTACTCTTCTCTGGGGGGCGGGAGCTCTCCAATCTCCGCGGACAAGAGAAGGAAGGGGGACGAAGTTGTTGCGGGAGGGGAAGGTGAGCCCGAAAGGTCTGCAAAAGAGGGAACTTCCCTTGAGGACGGCTCGCTCTCCTATAGGCCACCTATCCAGGGAAAGTATCTCTCCTTTGGGGAGGAAAAAAGGGGAGTTGCCGGTAAAGGGGAGGATCTTAGGATAAAACCCTGGTGGTGCTCTGAAGACTAAATTTGCGTGTGGGGGAAAGATCTATCGTACGAGAGAAACAGGGGGGCGACCTGAAGAGATGAGCGAGGATTCCTTCTCAGCGAAAATTTCAATCAGAATGGGGCTGGTGTGATGGCGACTGCGAGAGGAGTATTCGCTGGGGAAGGAGCTGTGAGACTGGGGGAAAAAAAAAGAGGGATCGTGTCTTGACTGATTCGCAATTAAGAAGGGGGGGGCATGCAAGCGGTGACAAAAAAAAGGTCTTCAGGTCCCTCCGAAGGGTACGGGATTGGGAAGACGTGGGGAGAGGACTCGATGTGGGAAAAAAAAAAAAAAAAAAAGATATCCTTAGAGGGAGGGCTGTGTGGGGGGATAAAAGTCATCACCCGTGTTCCTCAAAAGTGGAAAAATGCCAGGAGAGAAAAAAAAAATAAAGAGCCTTTACAAGGGGGAAGAGCTCCGCCCTTCTCGTCCTTACCAGAGAGAGAACGGAAAAGGAGGGGGGGGACAAATCCCGATTAGGTACCGCAGGATGGAGAATTGTCTACCCAGAAGCCGTGGGAGGACTCTCAAAAGTCTCCCAATTAATACTGGAAACAGGGGGGGGGAGAAAACTGGACTTGAGAAGGCCGCCGTTCTTAGATGGGAACTCACCTGCATGTAGGGGGAAATTTCCATCGAAGAAAAAGAGAAAGAGGGCCTTCCACTACTGCAAGCTCTGGGTGGCGGCGTCAGCACTCTGAGAGGGAGGGTTCCTCTACTGGAAGCTCCATGAAAGGGGAGAAAGATCGGAAGAAAAGGGGTTGGGCCGGAGGGCACATCTCCTTTTCCGTCCTCAGGGGCTTTCTCGGGCACAACTTGAAGGCGGATTTCGTCATCGAAGAGAAGCCGGTCGAGGACCAAAAAAGCCCAGGAATTGACGGGAAAAAGGGGACTTTTCTCGGGGGGAGGGAGGAGGGGGATTCGGTGATCTGGAGACGGAATCCTGGGGGAAAGCCGAGGGAAAAAGAAGTGCGTCTGAGATCTTCCTCCACAAGGAAAGAACCATCGTGAAGGAATTAAAAGGACGCCTTCCGAAACCTCCTACAGAAGAGATCTCCACCTGTCCAGCTTAATCCTCGTCCTCCTCCTCCATCATAGGACGCAAGGAGTTGAGGGTCCTCTGAGGAAAGAGGTTGTTAACTTCTTTTCCTCTGAACTTAAGGCGCGTTTGGGGTTGAGGACGCATCTTGAGCCTCCGAAATTCTCTACACCTTCTCCGAAAAAAAGGGAACCCAGAATCTCAACCAGGGGAATCCAACTTCCCTCTCCTGAAGAAAGGTACGGAAAAGGGAAATCCTCCCGACCACCGATGAAACAAAAATTTCAAACGCAAGGCAAGACCCCTGAACCAAGGTAGCTTCCTTAGCATCAAAACCTGGAAGAAGGACATTAGGAAAACCTTAAGGGGAATGCTTAATTGGAGGTCTCTTTAACCGCTTGAAGCTCGGGTTGTGCTCTTGGAGAGGGAGGGGTAGTAGAAAAAGGGCTCAAGTGAAGAAAAACATTCTTGCACAAAGAAAGAGATGATACATTTGTGGAAAAGAAAAGGGGGGAGGGGGTCGGGGTCGGATGTTTTTTCGAAAGGAGGAAGGGAGTCAAAAAAGGGAAACTATCCGCAGAAAAAAGGGAAAGTTTTCTGAAACGGGGGAAAAACCAAAACTGCAATGCCCACTCCCAAGAAGGAAACTCAGCCGGGTCTTAGGGGGTATGCTCGTGCAAAGGACAATGGCCATGTGGGTTCGAGGTGGAAAGAAACTCCAGAGGGACTTTCTTAGGGAGCGGATGAGTGAAACGGCCACTTTAGGGGAAAGGGGTCCTTAGGAAGGGTTCCGTCCGAGGACGGACGGCGAGCATAAGCACGGGGAAAACGGCCTCCTTCTTACGACATAGCTTAACCAGACTTTTTCCAGAGGGGTCGGACTCTTTCAAACGGAGAAAGTGCCCACCAGGGCAAAGCTGACAGCACAACTTGGGAAAAGGGGGCTTTTTGACAATCGGGGGGAGTTGTTGGGTTGAAACTACCATCTTTCCCAAAAGCGAAGAGTGTGGGCGCTGCCATAAAAAGGGCTGCGACAGGAAAAGGGGGGAGCGCAGAGAGGAAAAAAGAATCTGAAATCTATCGAAGAAGGGAGTAGAACTGATTTGTGATTTGCCAGCCCAACTTAAGGAAGGCCACAGGGGGCAGTGAATAAAAAGAAAAAACACTTGAGAAAAGGCCTAACCATCGGGTTTAGGAGGTCCATTTTCCTCTTATAAGGGGGGTATTCAAAAGGTCAGGGAAAGAAAGGCAATCCAATCGTCATAAAGTTTAGGTAAAGAGGGAGATGCTGGAAAACTGGGAAACAATCACGGGGAGCAGGCGCGAGAACATATCCTATGGGGGAAAAGAACAAGAGAAAATCAAGCAAGAAGTTGTCCAAGAAAAGGGGTTGTGCAACGAGAAAAGAAGGCGCGGGTCGAAAAAACAACGCTTATTATTAAAAGGGAGAAAGTGTCGAAGGCACCCTTGATGGGGGGGAAATTCGGGCGGAATTCTTACGTGGCAAGTAGTGCTGTTCTGAAAAGGGGAGTGAGGTGCGGAAGAAGGGGCCTTAGGGGGGGCTTTGTCTTAGGGGGACCTCCATCCCTCGGTAACGGTGCTTCAGAGGGGGGGGGGGGGGGAAGCTAAAAGGGTTGGGGGGGACAAGGGGCTAAGGGGACTGATATCGATGACCGGGACTGCCAAAAGGGGAAATTCAGAAAGTGGAAAGAATCAGTATGAAAGGCTTTCTTTTTTAGAAGTGGAAAGAAGAGTAGACTTGGGATGGTTGGGTGGTTTAAGTTTTTTTGGAAAACTCACAGGAGAAAGGGAATTAGGATCTGGCATATCTGGCGCCAAGGGGGAGCTCTAGAGTATGGATTTTGGAACTAGCCAACATATAGCTTCTATTGCTTAAAATGGGGAAAGGGGCCACCGAAATGTCATTAAAGGAAACAGAAGGGACAATAAAGGGAATGGTAGAAGTGGAAAGGCTTGTTTCCTTTCCTTAGGTAGGGACGATCCAACGGGAAATGGGACCCATAATCCGAGAAGGGAATTCATCGTATGGAGAAATTCTATCAAGAGAGGCTCTCCAATTCCGGGGGCGGCCGTAAAAAAGGAAAGGGTACCGTCATTGAGAGCAGATAAAGAGAAAACTGGAAAAGAGGAAGAATTATATCTATCCCCCTCTACAGGGAGAAGGGGAGGGACTGGAAATCGAAAAAACTATGGCCAGGGGGGACGCAAAAGAGAAAGCCTAACCTACTACAAACCTCTTCTAAGGTAGCTTCATGGGATTTTTTCTTTGGGAGGGGGGAAGCGTGTCTTGGAATGGAAAGAGGCCTTCTTAGCTGAATACTTTACAGAGCCAGAATTAGACAAGGGTGGGACCGCACCTCCATCGAAATTTCGGGGAAGAATTTTCGCTTTAGAAGGAGCTGGTCCATCTCAAGAAGAACCTCGAGAACGTCGAAAGGGGCAGAAAATCTTCACAAAGACAAACCAGAAAAGACTCTTGAAAGGGGGAAAAAATTGCGGTCAGAGGGAAGGGCTTCTTTAGGGAGGGGGAAAAAGGAGCGGCCCTGCTTTTTCTTTTTGAGGGGGAAAAAGGGCGGAGAGGGGAGCTTCTAAAAGGGGAGGGGGAACTTCTGCTTCGGGGCCGGCCGTCCCTTTTTTTTCGGGGAACCAGTGGGAGCGGCTCCCGGTGAGGCGTTGCCTTTGGGGGGGAGGAAAGGGGGGAGGCTAAAGCCCTGCTTGAGGGACACTTGCGGCGCCCCAACTTCTGTAAAAGGGGGGAACCGCGGCCATCAGGCAACGGAAACCTCGGAGGGAACAAGGCGGGCGCGTCGTCGTAGTGCTGAAAACGATGGCCGAGCCGGTGGGAGAGTGCGAGTAAAGGGAAAAAATCCGTATGGTCTGGAAGGGGGAGGGGGACTGTGCGTGCGTATGGGGGAGGAAGAGCTGGCTCTAACCTCATTGGGGGAGAGGGTCAAACACCGTATGCTGCGAAAAAGGAAGAAGAGAAAAAGACGACAGGAGGGGAAAAATGGGACTCGAGGGGCCACGAGTTGAAAGGGAGGCGATAGGGAATAGGGGCGACTTCCGAAAGGTCCGAGAATACCGGATTGAAGGGAAAAGGGTTTCGTCGCATCAAAAAAAAAGGGTCGCGCCGATCCAGGAAAAAGACAAGCAATTAATTGGAATCGGGGGGAAGACCGTCTCAATAGAGACGAGGACATATCGTCAGAAAAAAGCAGAGGAGGGGACCATCTCTACTAGGGAAGAAACTATCGCATAAGGTGGGCTAAAAGAAGAAAGGAAGCTGCTGATCAAGTCCTTCAAAAGGAGGAAGGAAGGAAGCCGGTCGACACCGTGAAAGCCAAGGAACGAGGGGAAGAAGGCAGGGAAAAGTTCCTGCTAAGGGAGGGGGGGAGGCGGAAGGAAGGGTCCTGACGCGGCCTGGGAAGGAACTACGACTACCTTTCAACAAGGAGGGGGGAGGTTCGCCGTCATCGCCGGGCAGTAAACGAAAAAGGGGAAGTTCATCCTTATCAAGACGAAGGATAAGGAAAGGGCGGTCGAAGAAAAGTCCGACCAGGGAGAAAAAAGGGGAGGTCCCATTCCTCAACGAGGGGGGGGGAAGCGGGGGGGGAGAAGGGGAGCATCAGCTCGGACCGTATGAAAAAAGCCCCATCGTGCGAAGAGGGCAAAATATTCCTTCTCTATCGGGACTAACGAACCGACTCGCCAGGTCGCAAAGGAGGGAAGCCTTCTCTTTCCCATAGGGGAGGAGGAAGGGGTCGCTCGGAAAAAACGACCCTCTGCGGAGGAAAAAAAAGGGGGGGGCCTTCAGGTCAAGGGGAGAAAGAGTGAGGCCCTCCGCACCTCGTCAGGGGGGAAAGGGAAACGTCTAAGATCAAAAAGGTCGTCACTAAGGGAAAAAAACAATGAGAGACCTTCGGGAAGGGAGTCTACCTAGGGGGGGGAGGAAATCGTTCGCTCTCGCCCTCCGAGAAAAGGGCCTCGCCCACGATTGCTGCGTGGAGGATAGGAGCCTCCTCTTCCCTTTCCTAAGAAGAAGAGGAAAAAAATAAAAGGGAGCTCGAGAAGGGAGGGAGAAAACCAGCTCGCTTCCTGCCGAATCTCCGCCAAGAGGATCTGTTTTA
>Ga0179593_1312200_pt1 | contig 16067 bp, 18 predicted proteins | sample CZODoug2_1_08_16_FD_185931 | JGI IMG/M metagenome (GOLD analysis project Ga0179593, IMG submission 185931) | Vadose zone soil fungal communities from Angelo Coast Range Reserve, California, USA - CZODoug2_1_08_16fungal (PacBio error correction) | ecosystem: Environmental > Terrestrial > Soil >...
TCTGTCAGCGGGGTAGAGCAACTATGGCGTGATGCATTCTGAAACATAAGGAGATGTCAACTCTGGTGAACAAACGATAAAGGGTACGACAGAAGCCGCAACACCCTGTCATAGCGTAGGGCGAACGGGCACACAGGCTAAAACCTGGCAATGATTTGAAAAAGAGGGGCTCGGCAATAGGGGGGATCGGAAAAATTCACTCAAAAAAAAACACACTACGCGGCGCGAGAGGCAGCGGAGGCAAGTTGATGAGGGGGGGGGAAGAGTCAAATAATGGAGATGAAAGAAAACGAGACGAGAGAGGGAATCTGACGCTCGGACAGATCAAGAGTTACGGGGGGGTCCAAGCCAGTCGCGCACTTGTTGTCAACGCAAATACGCCTCCGCAGAAGCAACAGAGGGAGATAAAGGAGAGTCGCAATCATAACTGAAACTAAGGCAACCCTCGGAACGCGTTCGGGTAACCCGCTAAAAAGGACTGCAAAGGTGAAGTGATATAGGGCGGAGGCATGCGGCTAGCGTGGTGGAAGAATGTGGAAGGAGGAAAATATGGCGGTTGGATTAAAAGGGGGCGACAAACCTTACCTACGGTGTCCAAATTATCGACGCAATCCACGGTACCGGGATCCTACCGATCGGGGGAAAACAGATAATGAGACTGAACCCGATCGCAGCCGGGATCTTCCAGCTTCAATTGAAAGTTCAGGGGTCGGCGGAGGAGGGCAGAGCAAGTCGAATTCAAGGCGCTGTCAGAACTGACCCATAATTGGTAGCGTAAAGTGGTGGTGAATAGCCTCCGTCAGCAGGGATACGTCTAACGTGGGGATGACGCAGGGGGGGGATACCGATCAAGCAATACCCAATGCGGACAGAATGGTAAAGAAATGTATGAAGGAGCCGAAGGTAGTAAGGGGATCGAGAGGGGGCAATCCGCCGGGTACCCTAAAAAAAGCGAAGAGCGTGGACGAAGCATATTGGGGGTGATGAATATATCTTGGGTTGGGTGGTGGTTACTGGGTGAAAGAATTGTTAAAGGTGGGGGGTGTTGGTTGGCAAGTGGGAAGTTTTGTCCGTGTATCTTTCTCTTTCAAGTAGGATCACCATGTCGCAGTCTCGGATGGGAGGAGTAGGAGTCAACTCAAACACACAAAATGCTGGGGAAAACGGGAGAAAAAGGTACGGGGGAGCGGCTGGTGTGGGCGCCTTTTCAAACTGGATCACGGCTGTCTGACGAGGGGGGTGGGGTACGAAAAGTAGAGAAGGGAGGTCCGGTCGGCAGAAAGGGGGGAATTGGAGGACCCCCACCGACTGGCAAGGGGGACAACCAATGGATACAGACCAACACGACTAAGCTGAAAAACTATGGTAGCTTGTTACAGGGGTAAGGCAACAGATCTAGGCAGCAAGCACGCGAAGGGGGAGGGGGGGAAGTAGGGGCGCCGATGAATGGAAAACTGAGGCGAAAAACCTTGTCAAATCGACGGGGCCCGATGTAGGGAGTCGATGAAAACGGTACGAGAATTGGTAAAAACGAGAAGAATGAGTGAAGAGAGAAACACGAAAAGCCCTAAGGACGGACAGGACTTGGCGTGGCACGTCTGAAAGAGGCATGTGATGCAGAAGAAAAGGAAATCGATAGGCTCAATCGAACACGATAAGCAGAACACCATTCCGGGGGGGATGTGAACATTAAGACTTGAGAAAAGTCCGGGGGGGTTCCAGGATGGAGAAGGAAGGAATACGGCATGGGGGGGTGAAGGACAATCAGCTCAACCAGAGAAACTGCTAACCATACTCCAAAAGCCCAGGGGGGAAAGGGCCGGAAAAAACCAGGCTCGCCAGCAATATAAGTTAAGCAATAAGGCCAGCGAGGAAAGAAAAAATAGATCCTAGATACGGACCCAGCGGGGTCGACAGAGGAAAATAAGAAATTATTAAGAGTGTACCCCGGTGGGAAAAAATGGAAGCGCTTGGGTGGCTGACTATTAGGCCAGAAAAAACCTTTGTAACAACGAAACAGTCAAACTGGGGTGTTGTCTCGATGGCACAGGAAGGAAGCGGGTTGGTCGTCCGTCAAAGGTGAAAAAAAGAAGATTAAGATGCCGTAAGGGGATCATAAAAGCTGCCTACGGAAATCCATGGATACCTACTGCTTCGTAATACAAACCAAACGAACTTAACGCCTAGCAAGTCAAGAAGAGAGCAACGAAACCATCCATATAGCTTTGAAGAGGGGTTAAAGTTCTCTCGACCAACCAGTAGAAAGGGGGAGGGAAGCTGGCAGGAAAAGTACTATGAACAGCCAATGAGTAAAAGGTACGACGTCTGTCCCCTCTCAGTGGGTACGCAACGACAAAAAAGTAGACGGGGTTCTCAAACGCAAAAGGGGAAATTAAAGATAACAGACAGAAAACAAAAAAAAAAAAAAGACAAAACCCCCCCAAAACAAAACCCCCCAAAAACCCCACCCCCCCACCAGAGCTCTGCGTATGAGAAGAATCTGTTGGGACAGAATGAAGATAGATGGAATGAGGAATAACCTGTAACTAACACTATCACCAGCCAGAGGACCTTCAAAAATTACATGTGAAAGAGCGCTTCTGAATTGGAAGAAACTGGAAAAACACAAGGAATACGTTTCCCCTGAATGTTAATTCGTTCCTCAGGGAAGGTGAGCTTAAACCGTAAGAAGGAGAGAGAGGAGGGGTAGGAGTAGAGATAAAATAAGGAGGGGGAAAGAATCGATCATCGATCGAGAGGCACACCGTCCTCCTGTCAAGGGGAAGTACAAAGTCCTCAATAAAATAAAGACTAAAATAGGAATAATCGAACAAAAAACTAGAGGGGAAGAGTAAGAGAACGATGCAGACGCACGGGGCACGGTCCGGACTCCAACGCTCTAAAGAGGGGAAAAACTAACAGGCGCTCGAGTACGAAAAACGGAGAGCGAGACTCGTGTTGAACGTCGGGATGGAGCAGTCCGGTCGACGAATCAGACTTGACAAACGAGCAAAAATAACTGGCATCGGAGGACGTCACACAAAAAGACGAAAAGGGAATCGGGGACTTCGGGAACGACACGCGAGGAATTGCTGCAACCAGAAAGAGTCAAGGCTGGTCAAGGGAATGCAAAGAAAATGACAACACGGGAACACACCACCCCGTACCCGACCCAACACGGCAAAACACCGAGAAGAGATGATCAATACACTAAATGCTAAGTCATAAGAGAGAAGGAAAAGACTCTGGGCCTCGCTATCAGCAGGGGCAACGGGACGAATGGGCCACAAAAAAGTTATTAGTTGAGAGAGACCCAAGTAGAATGCAAAAGAGGGAGCTGGGGAGAGAAGAAGAGGACACGTAGATGGCGTGGCCAGATCGAGAAGCAGAAAAATCAGCTGTCTTGGAAGGGGGTGAGGTCCGAACCGTTGTTGTGGTAGTTCCAATCACTACTCCTGGGCTTGTTATAAAAAGAAGAACACTGGAGGGTCGACGGTTGATATAGGAGGAAGGTTAAATGAGATAAACGCGGGGAAGGGCCGGGGCAGGGAAGGGGCAAGTAGAGCCGGTCGCAGGGACTACCTGTGACGATCTGGAGGGTATAAACAAGGGCTAAGAGCCGAATCGAAACCGCTAGGCGGCCGTACAACTCGCGCCCCGTTCGGGGCCGATGTGTACTCGTCTTCGCACTCGGAAGCCTGTACACAGTCTGGTACGGGGGGTGGAAAATGGGAGCTCAACCAAAAGGGGAGGGAGGGGGAGGGAAACCGAAGGTCGTGTCTGTTTGGGGTCGACTCATGAGACCAGTGCGTTGGTTAGATCGGAATGAGAAGGAAGAAGGCCAAAGGCGGTGGAGGATATCGGCAGGAAAAAAAAGACAACGCGTTGAGATAGACATGGGCCAGATAACCAACAGGACGGGGGGGGCACCTGAAAGTAGGATGGGGGAGAGTCCAAGAACAGCGAAAAGCCAATGAAACGGGTGCATAACGTGAAACAATTGTGTGACGAAGCAATGAGAGTCCTGGATAAAAATATATGCGAATAGTCCCCGGATAAGATGCGACAACGCGCAATCCGGAAATGAGGACCAAACAGACGGGAGGAGATCCAAGGGAAAAGGGCGTTGGTGGAACACCTCTGGGAGTTGCTAGGGGGAATTGGTCCGAATAAGGGGGTGAATCAGTAGGGAAAAGAAAAGAAAGTGCGGAAAGGAAGATGGGAAACGTTCCTCGGAGAGGGGGCCTCCACACCCCAGGTGCTAACTCGACTCACTGCCAGACTGAAGAAAGCACGGTCGAATTGGGCTCGCGGGAGGGAGAGGTAGTGCTGGGATCGGGAAAAGAGAGGAATTTCAGATGTAGGGCTTAAAGGGACGCGGGCCACAGTCGGGGGAGGAGAGTGGGAACAAAAGTTAAGGAAAGAAAAAAGTATTGCGTCGATAATGGAACGGGCACCTTCGCTCGGGGGAAAAAGACTCTCCCTCCGTTCGCCATAAATCAAGGGTAAGGGGGGCTAGGAAAGAACGGCAAAGGTAAGACAAAAGATGGAGGGGGGGGAGGGGGGACTTCAACACACGGGAAAAGCCCTCACGACGCGTAGCAAGAGTCACTCCAGGGGGGAGTCAGAAGCGAAAGTACATGGCCGCGGGGACGTAGTTGAGGAGGGATGAAATGGTCGGGATTGGTCGAACAGCTACCACCGGCAGAGATGTATACAACCTCGAGAGAGGTAGAGGATTGCCATCTCCCATCAAAAGGACTATACCGAAATTCGCACTGAAAGAGACAATCGAACGCGTAACAACGCACTGAACCCTCGGCAGTGTATGCTAGGATGCAGTGAGAAGAGCGGAGAGAAGTCAATAGGGTTGTTGCATGAGACAAAGTCGATGGATAAGGGACGTCTGAGGGAGGTATGCTCAAGACCATATGATTAAAACGCTCGTTCAGGAATGTTTGTACGAGCAGAAAGACTTCTCTGCTCCTTTCACACCACCTGGACGGGAGTACCAGGTGTTTACACAGTAGAACGTGTGTGTTGAAAGGATAGACAAGGTGTAGAAAAGGGGTTCACCGACAGAAACCTGACGTTGCAAACTAATCTTCGCTGGAAGTATCTGTACGGGGGAAAGAGCAGGGAGGTCGTGGTGTGGTGATCTGCGACAAAGGGGGAATAGAAACCTCAGAGCGCTATAAACGATCGGGGGGGTGAAAAATTGGATGGTTGGGGGGTACAGAATAGTCTGGCTTTTTAAAAAACCACCAACAGAGAGCTAAATAGGGGAACTTAAGAACGGTGCTTCAGACGAAAGAGACCCATCATAAAATACGATCTACCAGGAGAGAAAGACAAGAGCCGAGAAAAAATCCCACGAATGAGGGGTCGGGCGCCAATGAAATGCGCAGAGATCCGAACTTCAGCTTACTACGTTCTGAGAAGGTACTAGTATTCTACATAGATAAGCTAAATGTAAGGGTTACTTTAATCACGATCCGAAGAAGCCCTCTCGGGACGGCTAGAAAGAATTTAGGACCAGGTAGAGAGGTGGGGATGAATGAGAGGCGAATACCCAAGAAACCCCAGATATCTTCGTCAAAATCCGGGAGGCGCATCCATTACAGAAAAGGGAGTGTTAGTGAACAGAAGACGAGTCACACATGACGAGAAAGGTTAATCTATAAAACAAATAGAGCAAATCGAATAATTCCCGAAGCGGATACATCCGTCAAGGTGACTCGGTAGGCGTCCGGATATGAAGGGGTGGGCGCACTACTTGCAACTGGGGCGGCGTCCAACTCCTATACCGAGGTGGGAACCACGAAAGTTTAACGCCATACCGAAAAAGTTGTGGACAGGAGGAGGCGAGCTGCATGCCGGAACGACCCGAGGATCAGCATGAATAGTATGAGGTCGTGGGCAACAAATCAAGGAGTCGAGGGGAGAAAGCAGGGTTGACTCGGGGAAGCAGATCGTAGTCTCGGGTGGCAGGGGATTGCGAAACGGTCGAGCATAAATAGGCAGCCCTGAGGGAGCCCTGGGGATGACGAAGGCGGTAGGGATAGTAGGGTTGCGGATCAGGAAGAGGACTTATTCGCAAAGGGTAATCAAACACTTGCTCCGGCGCGGGGGGGTCGGGAGGAGAGGAGCCAGAGAGTAGCGCTATGGATGTTTGGAGAGACAAAAAAAGAAAAACCCCCGATGATTGGGACCAAGGGAAGCTTGGAAAAGGTTACCCCAGGTCCCTTATAGAACGAAAAGAAACAGGTGTTGAAAGGATCGGTTAGGAAAAGGGCGCAAAAAATGGGTGTTTTGGGATGCAAAAGTACGGTACAAGCGCCTGTACCGGAAATGTGTCTTGAAGTGCGGCCGAGAGAGAGGTTGAATACCAATAGTGACCAGTCTGAAGGAAATCTCATATCACACAAGGATAAAGATGGCTTGCGGCGAGGTGGACCAGGATCAATGCGCGCGGCCTCGGAGTCTCTTGGTCGCAAGAAAAAACGAGATAGGTCCAACACAAATGTCGCAGCAGGGAAATACAGGTGGACACACCGCTGATACAAAGGCAAATAGGAATCGACTCTGGAAAGTGGGCCCACTCGGGGGGACCCGTGGTTGCCGCAACCAGAAAAGCAAGCAAGCGACCAAAAGCTACTGCGGTCAATCGAGGACAGAGAGTCGTTTGACCGGAGCGACGATACTCGGCGGTGCAACAAACACGATAAAAAAAACTCACTCGTCCAGATCCCGGGGAAGGGAAGGCGAGAGAGGATCGAAGGGGAAGGAAACGCAATAAAAGGCTAAACAGGGAAAATGTATATGCTCGTCTGAGCATCCAGGGCAGGATCAGACTCTATGGGATTTTACTCCCCGCTCAGAAACGAAAGCTGCGGAAGATATCGGGAGGAAGGCAGTGCGAAAAAGAAGAGGAAAAATCTTTAGGGAGGAGTCGATGGTTCGTGTGCAACAGTAGGGGAGGGTTCGGAACAGATAATCGGTACGGCTAAAACTAAAAAAATCGCGTCGAACAAGATCTGATGAGCTTCCACGAAACAGGGGGGGGGGGTTGGGGGGGTGCGGGGCGGGGCCTGGGGGAGGTGGGGGGGGGGGGAGGGGGGGGGGGGGGGGGGGGGGGGGGGGGGGGGTGGGGGGGGGTGGGGCGTGGGGGGGGGTGGGGGGGGTGGGGGGGGTGGGGTCCTGTAAACGGTCTGCGGTGGGTTGGGGGGGGGGGGCGGGGGGGGGGGGGGGGGGGGGGGGGGGGGGGGGGGGGGGGGGGGGGGGGGGTTGGGGGGTGGCCGGTGCTGGGGAGGTCTGGTTTGGTTGGGGGGTCAAACGGTGTGGGGTTTGGGGGGGGGGAGGAGGGGTTGATTGCGATTATGGACTCTGGAAAATATATACGTCATCGATCAAACTCTGGGGCGTCCGAAATGCTCATATACGCCGGTCTCATCGAGTGAAATACAGTACGTGGGTCAAGGGTCTAATATCATCAAACCCCCTCAGAAAAAAAAAAGGACATGTCTAGTTCTCCGACTGATTAGAGGAAGGGGAGATCGGAGCAGGGGCTGCCTCTAGATTGAAGAGAAAAAAAAACAGCCTAGAGCGTTCTACGTGGAAATAGAAGAAGCGTATCCCGGCTGAAAGACAGGTCGAGCGCAAGGAAGTGAGGGCCCGGACACAAAATGCCACGGGCGTGTGGGCATAGGGGCTCGTACGGCGAACAGGCGGTTGGGACGGTGAACTTCGGGTGATTCTCGTCTTTCGGTACTCGGCGCCAGCTGTAGGGTATAACGGACTCAGTGAGTCCGCCTCTATGTTAGAAATGTTGGCGGGGGGGCCCCCAAGACTCTGACGTGAGAAACAAAAAAGGCAAATACTGATAGCAAAACGAGAGATAGGGGAAATAATCTGTCTTCGGTTACATATTGGGGGACGAGAAAAAAGAAGACCTCGGAGCTGGAATGTCAACGTTCGCAGGTGGTTGGCCGGGTCGGTGCCCGCAGGGACCTGAACCGGACCTGTGAAAAAAAAGAAAAGGAGGAATGAGAGTACCTACTGCGCGAAGTGAATTGTGGGTAGTGATTCAATACAGGAAAAGATGGGGCTTCTACAGTGGGAAGACTAAAGGGACTGGAACGGCAAGGCCATTCATCGAAAGACTTCCCCATCGTAAGGGGATCAGCAGAGAGCGAAGAACAGAAAGCGGTAGTCCAAAAGAGACGCCCTCCACTGAAGGGTGGTATTGGGAACTACGAGTTAGGCTTAGAGAAACGGGCGGTGGTAAGTAATAGAGGGATGCATAAGCATCTTCGCGTAAGAAGACCTACGGGTGGATAAGATGCGGACGAAAATGTCGATCAACAGAACCGAAAATACTTCTCCTCCACAACATAGCAAGCGCGCCAGACTGAGTCCACTCTTCGACGACTAACGTAGTGAAAAAGTGGAAAGCGTGTTGAGGGAAGAAAAGCGGTGGTGAGGTGTTGGGGGGGGTTTTGGGGTTTGTTGGTGTTTGGGTGTGGTGTGTGGTTTGTTTTGGTTGGTGGTGTGTTTTGGTTGGGGGGTGGGGTTTTCGTTGTTTGTGGGGGGTTTGGTTCTTTGGGGGGGGGTGTGGGGTGTGTGGGTTGGTGTTGGGGGGTTTGTGTGGGGGTGTGGGGGTGGGTTTGTTCTGAACCGGCCAGACAGCCACAAAGAACGGGGATGCAGACGAAAAGCTTGGTTGTGACGAAGCTCCTGGCGCTGGCAGGGATGGCGAAGAATGGGTCTCGGGGTCAGGATGAAATCCGATTGTGCGCACCGACTGGAAAAAAAAATACGAGAACTTTAACCTAGCGGTTCGATCACAGAACATACGAGGCGACCTACGACCATCCCGAGCCCATCACCGCCCCTCCGAGGGAAAAACACGGCAAATGCGTCGGGCAGAAAGAGGGCGTCTGTCTTAAAAACACGGGGGGGGGGGGATTTCATAGAAACTGCTAAATGCTCTGCCGCTCAGTAAATAAAATCACGCAGACAACGGGAGACTACTGGGACAAAGCCAAAACCCAGCAGCGACATGTAGCATTTCCTAAAGAGCAATGAGCAAAGGGGATTCAGGAAGACGGATGTCCTAAAAACGCATGCGAAAAGACCGTGGGAAACGGCAAACGAGCTATGCACACTGGCCAAAGGGTGCTTGGCTCTGGGAGCCGAACGACGAAACAAACAGCTCGTGATCACGAACCTTGTCACTGGGCGCGGGGGGGCAAACCGGGTCGCAGACGCTGGGAAGCCGAAGTATCGTCTCTAGCTCACAAAAGAATAAAAAAAACGAAGCAGCGCGGAACACTGGCAGGCGCAAATTGGGGGGAAAGACAACGGGGAAACAGAGGAGTCCACGAGTGAAGGACATAAGGCGACGAAAGGATTTGGAAGAATAACATCACACGGTAGCCGGCCTACGAGACAACCACGGAGTGGGGAAGATCAGAAGAAGAGGAATCAAACGTACGAGCAGCTAGAAGTACCCAAAAGGACTACGAATGACACGCTGCGTAGAGAACTTGGAGGGGGAAGTTAAGGCGCATCCATGAGCATTACTACCGCAAACCTCCAGGACCCGAAGACGCTGCGGAAAGGAAATGCCCACGCCCGTCGAAAAAGAGGACGCACAGAGGCGGACGACCAGAAACCGCGATATCAACCGCAGCCTAAAGCGATCAGAGCGTTCTCGAGCTAGCTAAGACGCCCCACAAAAGGAAGACGGACGAACAACACTACGAGTGAGAAAGCAGGAGCACTCGATAAGGAAAAAGCATCTACGTGAGAGGAGGAAGAAAAACGCAGGGGAGAGGTGAAGGGAGGGAAAGGTGGGGGGTACACAACAAAAACACGGTAAGGCAAGGGAGGGAGGTGGAGGATGGTGCAGAGTGTGGCAGACGACGTAGAGGAGAGTAGACGAAGCTCGTGAGCATGTGTTAGGAAGGGGTTGAGGGTAAGGATAAAAGCGGGGGGGGGGCGAGTTCACGGTCTAGACCTATGAGAAGACAGAAAAAAGGCAGAAAGTCTTACCACGGTTGCAAAATCCGCGGGACGGGTACAATCAAAAATCTCTACCCGGTCCGGGGCAGTGTATGCAAAAAAAAACGCCGAGATGCCTGGATGGGGGGATGGGAGGGAGGATCGAAGTAGAAAAATACTTCTGCAGCGCTGGAAGTATGGAAAATCCAAAGACTCAGATAGCCGGGTACTTAAGGTGGAGGGCCGAGACCTCGGATAATGGTAAAGACCAAAATCGAGGGGAAGTTGAGCGGGCCGGCTGTCAAGGAGTGGTGGGGTCCCTGGGTAAAATAGTGTTGGTCATGAGCTAAAAACTGCTGGTCGTTCTCGCGGGGAGGTTGCGGGGTAAAGGCAAGCAGATATGGAAACGGGACTGCTCGGTAGGAGGGCAATCGCACGCGGTAGAAAAAGTCACCCGATCGGCCCTATATGAACTGGGCGTGGCGACGTGCCTCAATCTATACCATGAACTGGGAGGGAGGACTGGGGGTAGTAGGGGTGTGAGGTCAGCCCGAGAAAAATTCAACCTAGTACTAGGACCGCTTAGGGTTTGTTCAGTTATAAAGATTAAAAGGAGGGGGGGACGAATCCGCATGAAGAAAACAAACGGAAAATATTCGGGACGTACGTGGGTGGGACAGAGCGACAGCGGGGCGGGGCCATACGGTACCAAGGGGGTCTTGCCGGGCGGGAGGCCGCAAAGACCGGCTGGCAGGGGAATTCCTGCAAGTAAACTGACCAAAACACAGGGGGGCAGACGCTTGGGGGGTGCAAGAAGTCCTAGGCCATCCTGGCACAACCACAAGAGCTGAGCGGAGGGGGGGAGACGCGGGAATGGCGTACGAGGGGAGGTTGCTTGAGACCGAGGGTAAATTATAGGTTCAGACAGCGGGCTGCGAACAAAGTCTGACTCGGTTCGTCTGTTCCCGAAAAGGTACGAGAAAACCAAAAAAAGGATGACAGAGAAAAGGAGAGCCGATGGGACGTGCGCGGAGAAAAGAGGGGGGCGCCTGCGCCAAAAAAAAGGCAATGTGAGGTTAAATGTCGCCAGATTTAGTGGCAATTAAACTTAAATCAGAAAAGAGGGGAAAGCATCATCAAAAAGGGAGCGTGGAGACCCAAGCCGGTTGAGACCTCCAGGAGAGATTGGAAGCGATGGCTATCTCGGATAGAGGGTCTGGGGGCCACGCAGAAGACCGGGGACGCAGGGGTTATCGTCGAAGAACTCAAAGAAAAAAGGGACCACTGTCTGAGTTGAGAGGTAAGAAGGGGGAAAAGGGGGTCTCACATGAGAAGAGAACAGAGAAAGGTGAAGGCTGGGGTCCTCAGTACTGATGGACTCTTCATGAACTATGGCTGCGATACCGAGAAAAGATAGCTCGTCCCGATCGGGTTGGGATGATAAAAGGACTGGAACACCAGGCTTTCGTTCAATGAGATGTCGAAGCGGGTTGTAGGCCGGAGGGGTGTCGGCGAGCCCGACGGCCGGCTCATGCGGACCAAGTCTCGCGACGGGCCGTTACTCACGGGGGCACCAAAACGTGGGTGAAATGAAAAGGTCGTGCAAGAAGGGGTGGGGGGGAAAGGAGCCCTGCGTTGGTAAAACGCGGCCTACCGGAAAAATGAGGGGGCAGCTTGGGAGGATCTGAGGTGATGAGGCAAGGGTGAAGCAATCAAAGGGGAATAGGAAACATACATATCTGTGGAGAGCGTGGAAGAAAAAGTGTTACGGGGGGTCGGGCTTGCTCGTAGCAAGTGGGCAAAAAAGAAAATAAAACGCTAGGGACTGACAGTGGGGGATAGAAGAAACGGGGAGCACGCACGAAGCGAACGAAACTACGATATATTACGCAGAATACGAGGTCAAAAGAAGCAGAAGAAGAAAAAGGAAAAGGTCACACGCAGGGCATGGCGGTGACGCTGGGGACAGATGTAGGACTGGTCCACAGGACACAAATATGAGGACGTGAAATGAACGGAGGAGAGGGGCCATTTACTGAAGTAGGGACGACGTGACGGAGGTTAATTCAAATCGAAACGGCGGACTATAAGAAGCTCTCAAAAAAAGAACGGAGAACCGTAAGCCGCGCCGCGAATGTAGGGTAGTTGAGAGGGGATTTATGATACGATAAATCCACCCCCGCGCGAAGAACACCCAAAATGAACCGCTGAAGGGCTCTGAAGCAGCCACCCGACCCGTTCGGGGGTAATCGGGAAACGGGAGAAAGAAAAAAAGTTGACGGCCCCTAGGAAGGAACATTGCAGCAAACGCGAGGTCGAGGAGAACGGTTAGTATCCGGCACATCTGGAGGTTCAAGGAAGCAAGAAGGAGGGAAGTCAACGAAAAAAAGGGTAGGTCGAACCTAGGTTAAACAACGAAAGGATTTTCCTTCGGCGGACTGTTCAACGATACGCACCGTGATGCACCAGTTTTAAGCAGAGCGAAGGCGTCAAGGCGGGAAAAGAGCGGGAATCCGTAGGGGCTCGACGCGCTAACGCTCTGTTTCGGAAACTTAATGCGGGGCGAGGCGCCGAATCTGAACAACAACGGGAGAGGGGTCTAAGCGCGACGCAGACGGTGGTGAGGGCCATTATCGCAAAATTCTTCGGACAAAAAACCGAAGCACCGGTGCTACAAGCGTTGCGATTCTAGACCAGAGCCGTAGCGGGGGACATGGAGGAGGTGTGTGGGGAGGAGGAAACCAAACAGGAGGGCCCGACACCCCGAATGGAAAAAGCGGAATTGCGTGGAGCAAGAAAAAGGACAAGAGGGAGGGGAAGACCATGTGCGATTCTCACGAGAAAGGTCGATACCTCATTTCCGTGGGGGGTACCATGCGAACCAATTTGAATAAAAACAGGGGGGTGACAATTCATACAGGGCGCGGGGAATGGGGCAATGTCTATCAGGAGGAGGGAAGAGAAGACTAAAACCATAACCGTAGGGAGGAGGCAAAAGATAGGAGGAGTATCAGACGGGGGTTACGAGATGAAGCAGGGCGGAACATCCGTGGTGCATATTTCGACAACGAGGGGCAAAGAACACGAGGAGAGATCGTGCAGTCCTGAGAAAAAAACAATCACCGGACCGACGGAAGTATAAAATGTACAGGGGGGAAGGTGGAAAATCTGAGCGAAGCAGCGGTCTAAAGTGTGCGCCAGAAGACTTGGAGGGAAATGCTTAGGGCTTGTGGTTTTATCAAGCACAAGCAGCTGACAGCCAACTTTACGCGGAAAAACCGACGGCAGGGTCTGCAAAAGCATGGGTCGGCCAAAAGGAGCGTAGAGAGTAATAAGGGGGTCCAAAATACGCCCGAGGACTGTCAGCAAGAAAAAGAGGGGGGTCTGGATGGCAGAAACACAAAAATCGAGAGCTGGCTCGAAGGCAAAGAGACCAGGAGGGCTTTAACGAAGGGGATTGACCCTGATCGAGCGAGGTTATACGCCAAAAGAGGGACTAAGACTCCCACATACCCAGCACGGAAGAACGCAGAATATCCGTGAGAAAGCAGACGACAAGTTCGGGGCGAAATGGAAAGGGGGGGAAAACATAAGAAGACCGTCCAGCCGCAGCAGGGGGTTAAGAGATAGAGTTTGAAAAGCACGGAACGGGCAGATCGTGGAGGACAAGCGTGGGCAGGTCAAGGCAAAAGTCAGGCGCAAGTCCCCCACCGCCATAGTGAAAGGAGTAAATGTTAGCAAGAGTTTCGTCCTGAAAAAAAGGGGAGCACGAAAGCGCGACAGCGTAAACACCCCAGGCGGGGAGAAGAGATGAGGGACTTCGCCTGGGGCATTCGTGGGCTGTCGGGGAGGGTTAAAGGGGAAGGAGAAATTATATCTCTGTCTGGCTATTCGGACAGGAGGGGGATAACACACGAGAAGCTGTCCAGGGAGAATGCTAGATAGGTGCCGGTCAGAGCAGTGGTGGGGGGCTGAGAAGGATAGCTAGACTACGACCCCCAAAAAACGCGTGAAAGGGGAACCTAGTATGCCCTCGACTGATTACTGAGGGGGATCGTAAAGGACAGTCGGAGCAGATGTGATATATCTTGACACTCGTAACTAAGGAGGAGCGAGTACCGAACGGGTAACTTCGGGAGGGTCTCTGGACACGGGGCCTAGGAATGTACCTAAAGCGGTCGAAGAAGAGACGCCTACGACTCTGCAGGGGCCGTGCAAAAGAAAAAGTTTAGGTGAAATTGAGCGGGGGAAAGGAGCGGGGGACGGCGACGCGGGGGGATTGGAGGACGGGTAGGCGGTTGAACACTTACCCGGATGAGTCGTGCGCCAGAAAACCGATGTGGAGGCCTGTCAGCTCAGCGTAAAACGGTCAAAAGCGTGGTGCCGGTAGAGCTGCAACGGTTTCAAAGTGGGAGGGGGCAGGGAAAAAGATCGTCGCGGACACCTGGGTAAGATGATCGAAAACTAGTGAAGGCGGTTAAGAGCGGTCAGCGAGGGAAAAGCAGATAAGAATGAGAAAGGCGGGCAGATGAAATAGCGGGAAAAAAAACTGTCGAAGATTGTCGAATAAAGTTCAAGAGTATCGATATTTGAAGGTTGGAGACAGGGCGCGGGCTCCAGACGGCCTAACACCTGACATGGTGGCAACAGGGGAAAACGGAGACGTTGAAAGGTTACGGACAAGGGAAGGCGTCGTGAGGCTTGTCCATAAGCCTGCGGGGATAAAACAAAAGGCGACAGCGATCGAGTGACTAAATAAAGCTGGGGCGGAGCAGCAACTAAAGGAGTGAAACGCATGGGAGCATTCACAACGAATATCGGACGAGGGAAACTCACGAGGGACGCATCGATCGAAAACCTCACGTACACCGATAGTGTTAATGGGAACGAAATACCCACGCGTTTCAGATGGCACGTCAGGGGGACGTCGGAGGGTAAATGAGGATGCGCAGATCCTCGTGGGCGAAGGGGCTATGCCAAGTGATAAGACGAGAAGGGTCGACTGCGCGAAGAACGAAGCACATAAAACGAGACCGAAAAAATACGGGAAAGAGGAAAAAGCCAGGGGGGTCAAACATTAGAAAAATAAAGTCGGGATGCAATGAGTGGACCTGGTGTAAAGTTGAAGCCGAAGACATAGTATGGCGAAACAACTAGGGAGGGACGAATAACAACCAAAAACAGTTTAGAGGCCGAAAAAGGATTGTTACGAGCCGGAGCTCCTGGGGCAGGCCAGGAGTGAAGGTTCTGCAAGGGGGGAAGAATACAAGACCGAAAGATTGGGCTAGACAAGGGGCACAACCTAAGATCCTTTACTATAGGGAATCAACAAACTACAGATTCGACTCTAGCCAGAACGCAGACAAGCGCTCAGCTTTGCGCTGTAAAAATGGGGCACGAGCGCGCGGCCGCAGAGGAAGTGTGGGAGAACCGGAGGGAACGGAAGAGTCGGCTTGAAACGCCAAGGAACAGCGGTCTCGGTCGCATCCCCCTGCGAACACGGTACGTCTTTACCACTCAAACCCGAGTTTCCAACATCAGACGATAGTGCTCAGATCGAAGCAAGGGGGATGGAGGAGGCTTGGGGGGGGGGGGTGGGGGGGGGGTGGGGTCGGAGCCGGAATAAATGTAAAAAACACTAAAAAAACTATGGGGGCTCGTACGGAAGGTGAATATCGAGAAGCCTGCGACTGCACCTGACAAACCGGCTCGTACTCGAAATTTTTCTCTTGTCAGTCAAACTAAGGTCAACCTGAAAAATGGCCAGTATTAACGAAAGAGAAAACGGGTTGCAAGCAGAAGGCATCGGGTGACGGAAAAAGCGTGGAGCGCAGAAGGAGAAAGAAAAGCAGGGACCACAGAGGATATCACAAACTACTTACTACCGCGCACCGGCCTCCGAAGCAATCCTGCAACAGAAGCCGAGGCGAGGATTCAGAGAACGAAAAGAAACAAAGAGAATCTGGGTCACACGAACAAGGAGTAATCGGGACTACTTCTTTTAGACTGACTGTAATACCTGAATTGCTCGATGAAGATCCCGTAGAAGAAACACGGAAAAG
>Ga0179593_1287767_pt1 | contig 16066 bp, 10 predicted proteins | sample CZODoug2_1_08_16_FD_185931 | JGI IMG/M metagenome (GOLD analysis project Ga0179593, IMG submission 185931) | Vadose zone soil fungal communities from Angelo Coast Range Reserve, California, USA - CZODoug2_1_08_16fungal (PacBio error correction) | ecosystem: Environmental > Terrestrial > Soil >...
GATGGGAGCACTGGACGAAAAGGGGAGGGGGGGCGCGCAAGTAGCATGGGAAGGGTGGAATACCAACAATGCAACCAGAAGGGTTTCAGGGGTGGGTATCTGAGGCTGACGCCCTTTTCGGTCGAAAATCGGAGTAGACAGAAGTGGGGGAGGGGGGTTGTACGAAGGCAATGCAAAAGTTGTTCGTTCCACAAGGGAAAAGAGAGAACGTCTGTCGACCTGATGAAGAAGGAAGCGGTGAAACTAAGAACATCACCTCTTAAAAGACGAAAAAAGGCGCATAATCGCACATGCGTTAGAAAGAAGGGGTCAAGGAGGTCCCAGGGGGAGAACGAAGGGCGCGATTCGTCTACCGAACATCGGTCCAAAGAAAGGTTAATCTTAGCCGACTTAAGTGGAAGCGTAGAATACGAAAAGAATACAGGGTACTCTGCACGCCTCTACAGGCGGGGGAGCTAAAAAAAAGCCGAGCTCAAGTGAAGAGAGATATAGAACCCTGGAAGAGCGAAGAGAGTGGACAAGAAACGTTTAGGGGTCTAACTAATACACGTCGGGTTAAAACCCTCTGAAGGGAGGAAGCACCTGAAAAATGCATCGCGGCCTAGTGAGAAAAGCCCTCGTAATTTTTTTCGAAATCATAGAGGCTAGAAACGCGGATCAATCTAGACTGAGCGTCCTAAGAAGAAGCTCGCTCGATGAGGGGAGACATCGACGAAGCGTCTGAACTTTATCGTCCATGAGAGAGGCCTTAATGTAAGTAGGGCCAACCCGGACTTCTCGAGCGCTCGAGATTGCCCGTCGAAAAGGCAAAGCCCGATGTGCTTACGTGAGGCTAGATTATCGAGGGAAGGATACGCATCTAAAAAAAAATGCGTCAAACATCGTGGCTAGAAGGAAGTCTTCGCCGACCTACTAGGAAAGGCTAAACCCGACAAGCTAGGCAACTGAGAGAAGGAAGTCAAAAAAAACTGGGCCGATTAGGCGCCCTCGTCGTATATCACGAGAAAAACGAGGGCGGGGACTAGGGGCCGATCATGCTATCAAGGCTCCAGAGGATCAATAAAGAGTAGAGCATGGGACCAAATAGTACGTGGTCCGACAAAACTTCGCGCATCAGGTAGATGCCTCCCACCAATCAAAGGGATAAAAAGACCGCTAAAGCCTCGAAGGGGGGGGGGAAAGGGGCTGGCATCCTAAGATGCAGTGAACGAGAAACACCCGTACGGGAAAAGACCACGACCTTGAGGGTCGAGTTAGAGAGCTTCTTGAGAGAATTCACAATCGAGAGAAAGGGAGAAAAATTTAAAGCCCCCTCCAGCTGGTGAAGATGGGGATAGGAAAAACGAAGTGCTCAATCCCGCGCCGAGAGAGAGATCGAGTGAAGAGTGTCAGGTCTTAGAAAACTTTCTCTAGGCTCCAAATCGTCGCAATAAAAAACGTGAATAGGGACGAATAGGGAAAAAAGAAAAAACGGGGTTCAACCAGAAATTCCGATACCGGTGATAGATCTCAAAAGAAGAAAGTCAGAGGAAAGCATAGAACGGCGAAGAGAGAATCAACGCAAGAAGACAAGGGGGGGGTTGAAAAAGATCGAGAGAGCACGTTTATGAGGAAAGGGAAAAAGAGCATCAGCAACGGGATGCCCAAAAGAATGGGGGGGAAGGAAAAAGAGATCGAGAACTCGAGCTGTCAAATTGGATTAAACTCGCCACACCTCAGAAGCCACAAAGATAGTGTTTCGGTGAAAGCGGGATCTTTGGGGGGTAAACAGAAAACGCTTGACATACGAAAAAGGAACGTAAATGATATACCCAGCGGGGATAATGGGGGGGGGAACCTTCAGATGTGTTTTGTTACGTCACAGGTGGTGCAATAAAACCGGAAGGAGTGGGAAGGGGGGGAACCAAAAAAAATATTATCAGGTCTTTTATCGGACCGGGATGGAGAGGGGGGAAGAACAACCAGGACTAAGAAAGGCCAATTGAGGGGCCGCTTTGGACGAGAGGAAATCGCGAGCAGCTTGAAAACATCCCGGGGGGCGAATTCAGCCGGCGGGAGTGTGGTGGAAATCGAGCGAGGAAGAGGTGGCGGCTTTTACCAAACTCTAGAAAGGATAAAACCAAAACCCCGCCCCTCCAAAAAGGGTGGTCGCATTAAACTTCCAAGAACAAGTTTGGGTCAGTGGGAAACCGGCGAAGCTTTGGGGAACATACTCGAACAGCGGTAAATGGCACGTCGATCTGGAAGAACCTACTCCAAACGGGTAGGACTGAAAAGGACGAATCGCCTCATCTTAGTAACAACACCAGACATCGGATTGAATGAGCCCCCCGCTTGAAACTATCATGAGCGTATTTCGCACCAAGGAGGCGGACCGCGGGAGGCGCGAACTCAGTCGAGAAGGGGCTGCTCCTTGCTAGATGGTCCAAAACACTTTCCAACGTTAGGGAAAGGGGAAGTGGAGGCACTAAGGGGGGAGAGATCTTGAACGGCATGGAGTCTACGTGTTCTCGCAACGGAAAAAACGAATCTAATACAGGGGGTACAGCATGAAAGTCTGCAAATGAATCGTCTGTCGATCCACAAACTCGGGTTTGCGCTTGGGATTCAAAAACAACTAGAAAGTCTGGAGGCCGAAAAGAAAAGCAACTGGCAGGAAGTCAAAGGGAGGGGAAGGACTCGAGAATATTCCATTAGAGAGCAGGTGGAAAAGGTAAGAACCGAATAGAACTTGTACGTAGAACAAAAAAAGAGAGGTCAACCAAGCGTGATGGTGAGAAGAGGACAGGGAAAGTCCAACTGGGAAGACAACCAAACTAGTGGGGGGGTCCCGACAAAGCCCAAGGGTGTAATCAAAGAAAGGAAGGGACATCACCTATGTTCATGAGGCTAGTGCTTCCACACTAACCGAGTAGATTCCAAAGAAAGAGGAACATTGAGGACATAGGACCTTACTAGGGGGAAAAGAATGGTAAACCTGCTCTGTGTAAAGAGTGTGAAAATAATGAAAAAAAAGAAAGGGGATCGAGCAAGAGGAGTCAGGCTCACCGTTCCAACGAGACTGTAAAAAAAATGCGGGCTACTGTGATCGATCACGAAAAAAAAAAAAGAGAAGAGAGATAAAAAAGGGAGCCAAAAAACGACTGGTCAATAGGGGAAGGGGGGGGCCACTCACATCCCAAAGGAGGCAAAAAAAAATAGCCTAAGAAAAAGTTGACCTCGGATCAGATCAGGGGAAGTCAAACGAAAAGCATTGGCGAAAATAGAAAGGGGAGAAATCATTGCGCGGCAGACATGGTACAAACTGGCCGATGGAAAAGAAGCGGGAAGCCTCGGCCATGCACTGTAAAATGATGTTCAATTCCGGGACGTGGCATATTTCATTTACAACGGGAGGTATGTGGGAGGGGATGCCAAACCAGATATCGTGAAAAGGTACAAGGGAAATTAGGGAAAGACGGATTGGGGAACGACAGTGGGCAACGGAAACGTCAATTTTTTCATTTTCGGTTCCCGACGAAAAAAGGGGCGACGGGTGGGACGAGAGGACTCATAAAGATGGGAAAAGGTCCTGGGAAAACAGACAGGCTCACCGCCAGCAACGAGCCCTGAGACTTGTAAGGAAGAAAAAAGGGAGTTTGGGGGAGAACCGAGTCAATCTTGCCGGAGACTGCGGGAAATTCTTAAAGAAATTCTCTTCCAGTTGGGAACACTGGCAAGAGAAAGTAGTCCAGGACCCTGAATCGACCTCAGGGAATTTCCAACTTGCCACGTCAAGAAAAGAAGTGGCAGTGGGGAGCCATTGTGAAAAGGAGATCCACGTGGGGCTCCCAGAAGAGTACGCGCGGGCCCGACCGGACCGTCAAACGGGGGAAATAGCCCGCTTGTTAGAGGAAAAGGAGCAAAACCCGAAAAAGATGACGGGAATTGGGACTAATGAGGAAGAAGGAGGGGAAAGGGTTCGGGCCAAAAGGGTGTTAAAGATGCCGCGTAAAGGTGGACTTAGAGTACTGAATACGTCCGCGGGAGGAGATGAAACCAGAGGAAGGTAAAAGCCCGACCACACGGGAAGGGGGAAAATAGCACCGCAGCGCAGCTGACCTTTGGAAGAGAGGGAGTCAAAATCTAGATGGAAAAAAGGAAGGGGACCGGAACCAACCGGCGTGAAGGGGGAAAGGCGAGAACCTTTATTCCGGAAAACTGATTGAAAATGGGGTTGGAAAAAAAAACCACTCAAAGGAAAACAAAGAGGGGAAAGAAAAGGGGCAAGGTTCCGCTGGGAGGTGCGTTCGAGGGGAAAAAAGGGGGCGCACGCAAGGAAAGATCAACAAAAAAAGGAATGGGGAGGCTATTTGGTTGTGGTGTGGGCCACAAACAATCCGAGGTGGATTTCCTTGCACCAAGGGGGGCTGAATAAAAAAACAAACGAAAGAAGGTGAAAAAGCCAAATTATTCAAACAAGCCACACAATCGCCTGAGTTGAAGGAGGGCTTAATGGGAAAAAAAAGTGGAAACGGAAATCGTGGAATGGACCAACCACAAGACAAAGCCCGGATCAAATCGACTCGTCCATGCTTAAGGGGAAGGCAACCTGAACGAGCTCAAGGAAAGCTTGGTTTTTTCCTGAAAAAAAAGTACGGCTCGAACATCACTGTGATGGCGCGCGGAATGGAGTAGACACCACGAGCTAGAAAGGTACTTCACGTGCGCCAATAATAGAGGGAGGGAGCCGATTGGTCGCGGAGATACTGTTCCCATAGTGGGACCGGAGAATGTTCTCACGAGCGTAGGACATTTAGGAGAAGGGCAAAGAGTCTGCAAGCCACCTACGGAACGAGGAAAGGCTGCTGGATGCCGAAAAGGGGCGGACTACGCAGAATCTTCTCCTACGGCTCAGAGAGAGGGGAGAGATGTCAAAAAGAAGAAAGGGCTAATCGTTGAGTCTAACGAAGGGAACCCGCTGTCGCTGCTGGAAAGACGCGAGGGACAAACCCTGGGGCGGCTTGATTAGATTGGAGGGACGACTCGGCCTAGAACTAAGACGGGTAAGGGGATAGTCGTCGGCACATACAAGTAAGGGCGGCAGGGAAAACGGGCTTTCAAAGCAGAGGAGACCCTTCGACAGAAAGGAAATTGAAAACGGCTGCAGTCAAAAGGCAGGGGGCAGAAAAAAGTTGGAAAATGGACCGATAAGGGAAGGGTCGGGGGTCAGGAAAAAAAAAAAAGGCCTTTGCCAGCGGCTCGGACCGGAAACTCGCACTAGAGAGACTCGACGAAGACGTCTTGGAATTGTGCAGGACAAGAAGCAAGCACGGCCGGTCCCGTGATACACTAGTCCGTGAGGAGAATCAAGGTTCTCTTATATAAAAGCGACCGCAAAAGGTCCTAGGGGGACGTGGATGTCATAAGCAAACTGGGGAAGGTCTTAGTACGAAAGGGATGCCAATAGAGGGCAGGGGAGACAACTTCATCGCAACTATGCGATCGCAGAGCGCAAAAAATGAAATAATACTCTACACTCCTCAGGCCGAAAAAGTCTTGATCAAAGAGTCGAGCGCGAAAAAAACCGCCTCAGGGGAAGGCCATCGAGCACATCGGAAAACGTACCTCTAGGGGATATCTCCCTTCAATTGGGAAGATCAAAAAAAAGTATTTCGAGAAAAAGCCGACTAGAGGCGAGGGGAAAAAACTGAAAAGGGGCTCACTAACTGAAGGGCCGGAAGAGGAGCCCGGGGACAACCGATTCAATCTCGTGCCGTACCAAAAAAGGCAGCGGCCAAAAAATCGAGGCCCGCGGGACGCTGGGAACAAGCACTCAACATCTTGCGGCTCAGCTCTGGGGGATGATGGGGACCGCACTAAATGCCCCGTCGCAACGACTCTGGAGTCCGGGTGTCGATGACAGAGTAATCCGACGACTACGAACCCGACAATCTCAGTGCGAGCGGGGGGACCGATCGAGAAACAGTCAGAAGCAAGAGGAGACCTGACGGGGTTCGTCGTAAGATTACATCACACGGTCGTGATAACAAACGGCCGAAGAAGCGGTGTGAACCTTAGGAAAAGCATCAGGAAGGGAAAAAGCATGCGCAGAACACAAAAAACGACACCCGGAGGGAAAAGCAGCCTCAGGAGAAGTATCGCCGACGATTTCGGATAAAAAAAGTTCATCATGGGGATGGAGTCCGCTTGGCAGTACTTCTGAAAGAGTCAAACGAGGAGAGGGACCGTAAACAAGGTCTACCTCCGGGGGACATTAGGTGCTCCAAAAAAAGGATTTAGGAGAATCTGATCTAATTCATATTCAATGGGGCAAAAAAACTCAGGGGGGAAGCAACAAAGGAACACACACATCGGGTTGAAGGCGTGACACATGAAGACTTCAGCTTGGGACGGTTCCTCAACCATCATCACAGAGACGCAGAGACGAGAAACACACAAAACAAGAGAGGAAGGGGGGGAAAAGAGGAGTGAGGCGCTAGAAGCATAGGAGTCGCGCAGAGAGAAGGTGTGAGACCAAACGACGTAAACCCGAGTGTTCTTGGGGAAAATAGGAGTGGACGGGGACCACATCGTACGAGGAGGAGAAGGAATCGCGTTAATGGGACGGTTTAGGAGGTGGGGGTCGCACCGGGGGAGGGCCCAGCGGAAAGATCTCGGATGGGGAATAATTAAGCAGGTGTAAGGAGCCGAAGACCCATCAACCTAGGAGAGTGAAGATAATTAATCCCGAAAGAGCCCTACTCGAGTATCTTTGAACTCCTGCTGGTTACAGTGATGGTCAGTCTTTACGCCTGAAATGCGGATTCTGGCCTGAATAGGCCCCTCTTGAGGCCTTATCACGAGGTCTCAGGAAGGACTAAACCAAAGTCTAGGCGCCGGGGGGCTCTCTGAAAAGACTCCAGTCGTTAGATATCAAGCCTACTGCTCGTCAGGGAATTACAAATGGAATGTAGAAGAGAGGACAAGAGCGTTAACCGACTACCAGGGTAATGGTGAGGGGGAAACGGATCATCCGATATCAGAATAAATGCAGGCGGGGAGAGAAGGCCAGGCACGGAAAACTCCGGCACGAGAGGATTTGCACGGTACTGCTTGTGACGATAAAAACAATGAAGTCGTCCCCACGGACGAGGGGAAGGAAATATGCTCTGAGAGGATTAAAATCCTCGACCTCTAGGTATGTGCTCGCAGCAAAAAGAGCGTAAATTTGAGGGAGGTTCACCGCGCGAGGAAATGTGCTCGACGGAAGAAACCCGGGACTTTCGAGGTCGGCGAACGATACCGTCTGCCAAAAACCGAATGGGTTCGACGGACTTCCGAAGGGAAGCTCGGGAAAAAGACCCATGCAGAGTAATGGGAGAGGAAGGGAGCGGCAACGGACCGAACCCGATGGACCGCCAAGGGGGGCGAAAGAACCCTCCACCTAGAATAGGGGGCGAGGGGGCTACGAACAAACCGGGCCAGAGAACGCAATCGTCGTAGATCACGAGGAACGAACGGGCTTCTCTTCAATCTTCCAGATAGAAGAATCGACTGAGAGAGCCGCGTCTGGAGGGAGGAGCATTCTTTTGTCCCACCAATCTTAAAGGGAATCGAAAAGAGTCTTTCATCGGTCTGATCCCGAGAAATCAGTGAGTTGTGGGAGCACCTCAAAGCTCTGAGGCGAAAACGACCGTCATCGGTCCTGGATATGCCGTAACGTCGCCGAAAGAAAAAACTCTTATTTACTCGCCTCTCACGACCGGCTGCACGGACGTCAAGTGAAGATCGGAGGCGGCGAGGAACCTGGCACTGATCGGAAGGGAATACGCACTGTGGGGGGTCCCCGGGGTCGGAAAGCTTGCAAAAACTGGTTGACGGAATTGGAGAGAACACGAGAGGCTCAAAAAAGACTAAGAGAGCGCAGGCATAGTTTCAGTCGTGGGAAAGCACGATGGTACCAAACGGGGCGATCTCCACCCGAGGCAGAGTTGTGGGGGGCACAACCCATTCGGGCCAGGGGGAAGAAAAAAAAAAAGGAAACACAGACACCGAGGGCAGCTCGTCGAACATCCGCCAGGCATCTTCGGGAAGAACAGGATTATAACGAAAGTCGGGAAAGATAAGACGAAAAGCAAGTATTATTTGTGCGAGAAAGTACGAAAAATCATATGTCGAAGGAAGAGATCAAGGCACGAGTGGAGGACGGCGAAGTGTACATGAAGCCGAGATTAAGAGCTAAACGGCGTGGTCCCAGGTCGAGTCGCAGCGTCAAAAAAACCCGATAAAGATGACGGGGTCACCGAGGTCGGTAGACTCGCTTGAATTCACAAATAGAGCAGGCGATCTGACATTGAACAGCGGGCTGGACGGTTCAATGAGGAAGGGGTGCACCTTCCAGTAGAATTTGTTTTTTTGGGGTGGACTACAGGTGGAAGAAATCACAAAGTCAAAGTGAAAACCAACGCAGCCGAAATCCTTACTTTCAGGATGTGGTCCTGGCCTGCGTGCGGCGGTGAGAGAGAAACACCGTACACGAGGAAAGGGGGGCAAGGTCGTTACGTGGCACGGGAGGGGATAAGATCGAGCGGTTGGAAAGGAGGGAATCACAGGAAAGCAGACGAAGAGTGGCGAAATAGGGACGTCTTGGAAAATCGAGAACGTGTCCTAGGGTTTCATCTTTGCAAAGCAGAAGGCGTCCAGGGGCTCGTCGAGGCCATTAACCTTCCGAATAAAGGTGGCTGGGATTTAGTCGAATCTGGGGTCAGACGACAGACGGCAGGGACGGAATCTTACGGGGAAACCTCCCCTGCAAAGGACGGGGGAACTGCCGGAAGGGAGAACGGCAACGGAGGTCGAATCCCAAAAAATAAAGACAAGGCTGTGGCCTAAAATCCGGCCGCGAAAGAATGCAGTAGTAGTCGAAACACGTACTAGAACATCAGGGGGAAGCAAGGATCAGGCGAGAAAAGGTGGGCTTCGAAGGAGCGACATGACAACTGGACAAACGAAATTCGCGTGGATGTGCAAGTTGCAAAAGTGGGGGGAATGACGGGAACGGCAGGAAGGGAGTCTAGGGACTGAAAATGACAATGTGGCCGCGCATAAGGAACGTTTGAAAGAACAGACGGAAAGATTTAATCGGGGGTACTGCCACAACTCCAGGGGAGGGGTCATGTCAGGATTCAAACAAAGCAGGCGCTCCGGGAGGGAAACGCACCGTCAACGAAAACAGAATCATGAAGTTAAAAAAAAGGTGGGGTACGCTCCGTCGAGACAGTCGCGAGCGGGGGAAGGGTGAGCTACAATGAAGGGGAAAACTGGGTTGAAATCCACCAATCAGCTTGATGTCGAAAAAATGCCAGGAATCCTGGAGAGACACCGCACCAGATATGGTGGATCAAGGACACTCAATCGGGGGGTAAAAGAACAGTGAATTGGGTCTGAAGACCACGCCGGGAGGCAGTATTCTGGGGACACAGTAAACGCTAAAAGGACTAGGTCCCTGTCGAGGAGGGAAATTGGTTTACAGAAAACATGCAGGATAACGGCGCGGAACATCCTTCATGCATAGACCCGGGGGTATCGGGCAATTGGCTAGGGTGAGTGGCTGAAACGGGCGATGACTGGGTGGTTTTTCCCCTATGTGGGCGACATTGTTAGGAGCGAGAGCAAAACAACAACAAAAAGAGATGAGGGAAAAGAGAAGAGGTCATAAAGTGGAAGAACGACATTGGGGCAAACCAAGATAAGAACTGTTAGACGACACACAAACGAGAAGCGATCCCAACGGTCGAACAACGAATCGCAGGGACAAGGGTCGCATTTACCACAGCCTGAAGGGGCTGTGGGTAGTAAGGGGGATAATGTCGAAGGTCAAAAATACCGGACTTAGGAGGGAATTGGACACGTTGAAAATGCATTACCATGCAGGGTAGTGAGGTCATCCGTGAGTAACTCGGGAGTACCAAACACGGTACAAGGGGGCCAAAAAAAAAGTATCGTGAGTGGGCTCCGCCCAGGGGGGGGGCATTAAGAGTCTTCCGCCACAAGCGGTGAAAGGGTTGGGCCGTAAAACAGTGAAGTGTCCATACCGGAGCGAAGAAGGGAGCACCTACTATCACAAAGACGGGAAGGACTGGCAGTGCGTTCAAGTGGGGATCGGAGGGCCTGTAGACCTGAGCAACGGGATCCTGTTGGAAAAAGTCAGCGCAAAAGACAGAGTGTGTTGGGGAGCGACCGCTAAGGGCCTTGCCGACTGGCGCATGCGGTAAAAATGTTTCGTCAGGCGAGCCATTTGTGGTTAAACAAAAAAGGCGAGAAACAAGTTACTCAAACTTCCGCAGGGGAATCGAGCCCTATTAATTTCCCTTGCCACATAAAAAGCGAAGAACGGTGCCAGTGGTGTGGTAAGGGAAGCCAGAGACACCGGGTTCATCAACCCAGAAGGTACTCGCTCCAATGAACGGTCCGCCGGACGAAATGACAAGCGTTCCCGTATGGAGACCGGGAACGAGTCAGAGGCGACAGAAGAAATGTCGTTGGGGGTAGGAAAGAAGATGAAACCGATTTCTCCGAAAACGGCAGTGCCCCTGTTGGGCCATCGGTAAAGCGTCGGTAATTAGATTCCGTTGGTAGGAATCAGGGAGTATATTCAGCAGGGGTTCCCGAAAACAAAAGTTGAGAGGAAGTAGGCGAATCCAATGGAGACGCCAGGCCGGACTTGTCAAAGAGAGGGACTCACGTGAAACCCATCAAGGGCGAGGGGGGCCCTCTCAGCACAGATAGTGACGTGCTCGGCTCGCCCGATGCAAAGGAAAAAATTAAAAGGGCGATTAAAAATCAAATTACCCAAAGCGGAACAAGAAATGTGTCCCTAAGAAGCGTAACACCGAGAGGGCGTTCGCGGAAACAGTCGTCATCGGGAAAGATCCCCAAGGCGTTATCGATTGGGGCCAACCTCCTGTCAAGTGGGTAGCACCACTTTCAGGAAAGTCAACAGGTCTAAAATAAGTTTCCCCCAAATTCATTCAACAAGCGCTGCTAGAAGGGAGCTCGAAATGAAGAGTCTTACCGCTATTCACAAAGATCCGATGTGCACACCGTCATAGGTTAGTGGGACTCTCGACTGGGGTGCGAGGGGTACTTCCCACGAAAAATGCAGCTTCGCACGCAAAGTTCCTGACAAAGTAACAGATAACAGCATTATGCTACGGCGATAATGTATACAGACCGGAGCGCAGGAACGGACTTCATAGGAGAAAAAACTTCGTCACGGTCATCTAAACCTGATGAACGATCATTCCCTGATCAAACTACGGCAAGAATATGACCGTTTCGGATTGGGCGACTAGCGCCTCTGGATAAGCTTTCGGATTCGTTCATCTATCTAAATCTCACATGTCACGAGGCAAAGCCACCCTGAAGGGGAGGAAGTCGGTGGCAACCACGCGAGCCAGTGACATCAGGAACATCAAAAGACGACTCGAGATCGCCTAGGCTTAGTCCTCGGGTGTCAGATACAAAAAAATCCATGGTCACAAACCTGGGCCACAGCGCGGACCTGAAGCGCGAACCGAAGAGACCGAATATCTGCCAACTAAAGGAGGGGCAAGGAAGTTCAAAAACTTCCATAAGAGTACGCTTGCTGGGGGCGCAAACCCAGACGTCGGGAAAAGAGGAACTACGTCGGAAGCGGTAAGAGAGGAGGGGCTAACAAGCCAGTGACCGGGAGGCCAAAAATCCACAAGAGTCTGGTCAGGTCGGACCGGGTAAAGAGGGCCCAAGCTTCTCGGAGCTAAACCGATCAGCACTGCAAGTTGCTCTTCAAGGGCCGACCAACCCTCGACAACTGAGCTAGAGATGCCTGAATCGGGGGGGCCCAGGTGCGCGGAGACGCGCCAGATCAGGGTACTCAAAAGGGAATGAAGCGGGGAGTTCGTCTACAACTCAAGATCCCTAAAAAACGATGGACGCAAGAGCGACGAACGGACGAGATCATCCCATCACAGAAAAGGAAAAAATGCTGGTCCGACCGGACCCCGGAGGCGAGAGACTCTAAACTTAGTACACATCGTCACGGACCGCGACGAGATCCAAGGTCAGGTATACGCAGCGTGGCATTGCGAGCACAGACCACTCGATCGTCGAGAGCTGGAAGCGAGCCTCTCCTAAGAGATGAGCCGAGGAATCCAATCGTCAAAAAAGCAGACGGGAAAGGGCGACACAAGAAGGGCCCTCTAGCGTTCCCTTATGCGAGAACCTGCAAGGGGGCGGGATCCTCTGGGAAGGGGACCCCCGACAAAATACAGCGGTCAACAAAAAAACTCTGGGAAGAGAGCTACAGAGGAAAGCGTGAAAATCTAAAAGGTCCCGACGAAGGAGCGTTCAGAGCTAAAAATCGAGCGCGGGGACCAACGAGCCCGGTCATTCTGAAAGACCTGCAGGCCATACGGCTCCGCTAAGGGTAAAAAAAAGAGGAATAAACCTCGCATAAGCGCTAACAACGCGCAGAACCAACCTCAAGGGCTAACATCAGAGCGTCGCGCTGCGGCGCGGAATGGGGGTCAATAAATCGCCGAGGTGAAGTGACTTGCGCCTTCCATTCATTCAAATGGATTTCTAAGAGTATACCGCGTCGCCGAAGGAGCGCACCCATGGCCGGTAACTGAAAAACTTCCGGTTGAAGGGAAGCGGCAACAAAGCGATTCCGGAAACAGCTCGGTCACGAATGCAACGGGGGGGGTCCGCAGAACGGAGTCAAAAAAAGGACCACTGAGGTGGGAAGGCTGGGAGGCACCACCTGAAATGCAGGCGCGACATGGAACTCAAAGTACAAAAAACATAGAGAAAACACAACAACGGGAGGCTGAGAGAGAGAATGTTCGCGTACGAGTTCTGAGAAAAGGAAACGCGCAGAGCAAAGTGGTACATCAAGAAAGAAGTGGGGTCCTTTTTGGTATCGTGCTGAGCCATTGCATATAAAGAGGATACGAGAATCAGGTTTTGAAACGGCGAACTCAACCGGCAGGTTGTCGAAACCGGGCATTTTTGCCAGAAGCGGCCCAAGGCCGACGCGGTGAATCATAAGAGGGAAGAAGGACCGAATAATCACCATAGTTAGAACTGCAGCAAGAAAGGCGCATGTAAAAAAGAAGCTGGGAACCTCCAAAATTTGAAGATTCCGACTACGCGTAGGGCAAAGGAACTCAAACGTGGCCACAGAGAGATCGGACAGCTAAAAAAGCAGGTCGACGAACGACATCGACAGAACCGTGGAGCTAGAAAGCTGGGAAGGGTCGCTCGAAAAGAACCAGCGTAGGGAAGAGGAGAGATTGCGGAGGGAACGACCAGGTAGCTCCAGCGAGTTGACCACGGTAAGGGGGAAGGGTCCCAGAGTCCATGACGCAAAAGCAGCGTCGAGCAGACAAAAGATGGCGGGGACCGAAGGAAAGGGACTTGCCTTCCTATGGGGGGGAAGACCGCGATGAATAGGACCCGCCTTGAAATCCGGAAGAAGTAACCGTAATCAGACTGAGATCGAGTTCGGGGACGCAAATTCGACGAAAAGGCACTATCCGGTCACCGGAACGGTATCTCTGGAAGGAGCGATGTCCGTGAAAGATTAAAAAAAGCCAAACTGCAGGGACTCTAGGCAGAGAAGGAGGGTCGAGACACCAAGGGTTTCGAAGGATTCTTCGAAATGAGACTCGAAAGTTGAGGAATATCTGCGATAATCGGGGGGCCAGGAAGGATCGGCTGACGAAACGCTTTAAAGGCTATCCACTAACGTGGAGAGGACAGGCGAGGTGAGTCCGGACGAAGCACGCTGGGACGATTCTTCAAAAAAGTGCCTCGGGCGTAGATAAAACCATTCATCGTAGTGAACGTAAATCACGGAAAGAGCAAGGTCGTCCGGGGAGCGAGAAAGCGCTTGAAAGACGGCGGCGAGACTTGTGCCCCCAGATCGGTAGTTCGAGACTCCGAACGACTGAGCCCCGGAGCAAGAAACTGTCTTGGAAACCATCTAGGGGAGAAGAAAGTGTAAATAGGAGCCGGGGCGAAATCCCTGACTTCGAAAAAATCACTCATTCAATTTATGTCCCGCCGACCGAGCACGCGGGGATCAAAATTTGAAGATCGCGAAAAAAGATGACCTGGCCTAAACGGCAAGCCAGGGAAGAGCCGGGGTACTAGGCGGAGGGCCCGATTACCACGTGGACGGGGTGAACCGGAGTGCTCAGAAGTGAAGAGAATCGCAGGAATGAGGTGAGTTCGGAACTTATAAGTCGCAAAGCGTCGCGGCGACCCACAGGTGAAATCGGGCAAAAGTTTGAGGGGGGGGGGGGGAAGAAAATGACGGATCCAGAAAAGCCAAAGAAATCTAGGTAAACACCGCCAATGTAAGATATCGTCGGAACCAAGGAGTATACCCAGGCGATACGTCAGAACGAAGCGCCGGAAAAAGGTGTGGGAGTGCGCACTGAGAATTACGTCAGCTCACGTGGATCATGAAAAAGGGGAGAGCATAAAAAACGAAAACCTAATCCTATAGCTTAAGGTTTGGGCGAGAGGCAAAAGAGCCGGCTGTGTCACATGTGATACCGCGGCAAACATCGTCGAGAACACGAGAGTCTTAAGGGGGCCCCCGGTAGCAGGGTGGGTGTGGGAAAGCAAGCTTGAGGCAAAGAGGAAGATGCCAGGATGATCGCCGATTGTCTGGGGCGGCGAATTGATGGGGAAACTGAAGGGGAAATTTGTTTTTGGCAGCAGGGGGAGAAGCACAAGTGCGGTTTTACCGGGGAAAACCAGAGGAAGGCCGAAAATATGAAGCGGCGTTGATAAAGGGACATTGTGCGGGGGCAGAGGGACGCCAAAATCCGTACTACAGAGATGCACAATTTCGACCTCTTGGGGGGACAGAGAGGAAATAGCATCGCAGAGGTTCACTCACGGGAAAGAAAAAAGCAACACGTACTACTGCAGGAGGCTTCAGACCGTAGAGGAATCGATGGGGGAAATAGTGGGTGACGGGATCTGACAAAAACAGCAACGTCCGAGGGGGAAGGGTCCGCTCAGAAAATTTAAAGACAGAAGCACAGTTGGTCCATGGCGGAAAAACCGTCAACGTGGGTCATCCTCTACAGAAGAAAAATTATGGCAACGGCTAAGCAGGAAAAGACCGGGGAAAAACAAAAAATACAGGGGATGTGGGGCTGCCGGAAAACCGGAGAATCGGCCGCGTTCATACAAAAAATAAAAAATCGGATGTCCCGCCCTCGGGCCGCGTTAAAGGTCCTCACCGACGGCTTGTTTCGACACCACGGGAAGCGCCAGCATTGGGAGGCAGGGAGGTCAAGGGAGAGAAACGTTCTTCTCAGGATTTAGCCATGGAAGAAACAACTGGAATTTGAATTCGGGAGGAAAGTGGCAAGGGGGGGTAAAAACACCGGAGAATTCATCTGCGGGAAAAGAGTGGGAGGCTACTTTTCATCAAAAGAAAATGACGCTCATCCGAGAAAATGAACGCATGGCTCCAGATTGTGAAGGCGCTCTCAAAACTCAAGGGTATGACTTTGCGAGATGAAAACAGATCGGGATCGGGCTGGAGGTTAAATAAAAAAGCACGCACGAAGGCAGGAGTTCCGCTGAACTTGGGGATAGTACCCAACCAATTCGCATCGGGGGGGGAGGGTTGAACGCAATGAGTTTTTTCCAACAGAGTCAACCACCAAGAGCTTGATTTAAAAAAGGAGTCCAAGGGAGAAACACGATATCTGGGGGGGGATACCAAGTCCATTAAACCAGATCGGTTTGTAATCACAGATGACGCCTAATGAAATCAACTACCACGTGAAGGGCCGCGGCTGAACAACAGCTGAACATCGAAGATGGACATCGACCTCGACAATGAGGATCCCTTACTTACTATTTTTGACATGCGTTACGGAAAGGAACTCGGCAGAGGGTAAAGGAATTCTAAAAAAAAAAAAAAAAAAAAAAAAAAAGGGTGGGGGAAAGCGCATTGTGAGGCCGGCTTCACCGTTAAGGCTTGGTTGAACCGCCTGGGGGGGCTACCTTTATA
>Ga0179593_1325143_pt1 | contig 16066 bp, 25 predicted proteins | sample CZODoug2_1_08_16_FD_185931 | JGI IMG/M metagenome (GOLD analysis project Ga0179593, IMG submission 185931) | Vadose zone soil fungal communities from Angelo Coast Range Reserve, California, USA - CZODoug2_1_08_16fungal (PacBio error correction) | ecosystem: Environmental > Terrestrial > Soil >...
GAAAACGACAAAACCAACAACGCATTAAGGATAGGTGTCCGAGGCAGAGGGGAGCTGGAGGTTGGGGAATCCTCGAATCGAAGATTTCACCAGTCTGTTAAAGCGTACGACAGAGATGTCGGCGCGGGTCAACATCGAGGTTTCTTAGATGAAAAAGGGGGGAAGAAGTGAAAAGAAACCGAGGAAAAACCGGGGCGCGGATCAGTTGAGCTCGACCGGTGATAACAAATTTCAAAAGCCAATCATCAGAAAGTTTGTGTGGGAAGGAGGAGCAGGAACAACTCGGAAGTCGAGCAATCGAGCGCGCCGGAAAAAAGGCAGGGGGGAGGAGAAAGAAAAAAACCGGGGGATGAAATCCTGAGATAAGCAGTGGGTCGCCGCGCAAAATTGCAACCTGGCTGCAGGACTATAGGATAATTAAGAGTAGAACAAACCGAAGAAAAACTGGCTTTGATTCCGCACGGTGAGGGGGAGTGTCGGAAAAGAAAATACCGTCTCCCATCTGCTTTTCTTCAGAACTCTCCGGATCGGGGCAAGGACAACAGAACATGGAAGAGATACAGGTTTATAGAAAACGGTCGCCGGCTCAAAGAGGAGAAAAAACGTGATCAGGCTCAATGGGAGGGGTGGGTGGGGACGAGGAGGATCGTGTCGATACTTCCGGACGGTTTTTTAAAGGGATACTAAACCTACGATTAAGGAAAGGTAAACTGTACGACTTGTTGGTGCTTGTAGCTCGGTTAGCTTGCGGGAAGATAGAAGGGGAAAAGGGGCGCATAAAAGGAAGTTGGCGCAGGTCGGGTCGGGGGCAAAATTCTCAACGACGATTTCGATTTTGGCAGATGCGGTTGGGGGAGGCCGTCTTGAAAAAGGGACAAGCCTCGTGAGTGAGAAAAATAGCAAAACCTACGCAGATTTGCCAGAAACAAAAAGTCAAGGGGTAAGGTGTGGGGGGATCCCATGGCGGCCGCTCTACGCAAACCTCCTCCAAACGGGGAGGATTTCCTCGATTTCGATTGGGGGAGGAAAAGAACAAAACAAAGCAACAAGGAGTCACAACGTAGTGACAAACAAAGTGAAGGGCTCGCAGGGAAGGGGGGGATGCAAAGAATGCTCTCAAATCGGACGAGACCGGCAGGACTATTCGAAATAGAGGAAGAAAAACGGAAAAGAAACAGTCGATGCGAAATGGACCGGGAGATCTTTAATGAGGGGAAGGAAATAGGGGACCGGGCCAAACGTCTCTCAGTAACTGCGCGCTGCCCAGGGTCTTGAGTCCCAAAAAAAAAGACCGGAGAACGAGATCGAAAGATCAAAAATCGACATGAAATGGGAGACTGAAAGAGGGGTGAAAAAAAGCGGGCCACCAGGGGAAAGAAGCGAAGTGATAAGTCAGGAGGAGGGGAGAGGTCCTGCCCATCTCCTGATCGTGCTCACTTTGGAAAATAAAGAGAAGGCCGAGGGATTATGATCTGGTAAAGAGGGACGAGGGAGAACACACTTATTAAAGAGGAAAACTAAACCTCCAGGTGCAATCGGGAAGTGGTGGGGGGGACAGATATGGGGGAAAGAAAAGAGAAACAGGATCAGGTCTTCAAAAATTAGTGTTACCCGGAAAGATTCAAGGCGGAACTGATTGCTCATCTTTCATAAAAGCGAAATAAGGACGGAATAGAGTAATTGAGGGGAAGAAAAATCGAGCAAAGGAATAAAGACGAGAGAAGGTTGGGGGTGCTGGGAAACTTTGGACAAAGTAATGCGTTGGGAGGCATTCCGGATCGTTGACGAGCCCCCTGCTCCGACGGAGGGGGGGGATTGGAGTCTTGGGAGACATGTCGTTAAACAATTCAAAGGGCAACGGGCGGAAGTCGAGAAAGACAATCGCCTAGGGTGGGGGCTCAGTGAGAGAGTACCAAATTTTCTGATAAAGCTAGGGGTAAAAGGGACGGCGATTTGGAAAGAGGACGTGCCGCAGGAGTTGGTGGGGCACTGTCGATTTGGGAGCGTGGGGGGGATAAGACGGTCGGGGCGGAATAACGTGAGGGGGGGGGGGGGAGATCATCTTCACGTCACTGATTGGGGTCCAACACAAAGCGCCGACTGAGGGGATTGCTGGGGAAAGGTTTAGGAAAAACAAACGGACACGGTAGCGAAACGAAGAAAGGGGTGCAGGTCGGGAGGTAAGGGGGGGAAAACATGAGCAAGCCGACTCAAAACAATCAACCTTTGTTCTGTTTGTTCGGTTCAGGGAGGGGGGGAAAAATGGGGAAGCTCGGTTTCAACTCGAAAAAGGAACCAAGACGCATGAGCCGCAGGAAGGAAGACGATGAAAGTGGAGGGGGGGGGAAGACCGACAGTGGGAGGACGCTGCGGACGGCAATTTTTGCTCTCGCGTTGCTCTTTGTGGTTAGTCCCGGTGGAAAAAGGTGTCTGAGGGGGGGGGAAGGGGGGATTGTGGCGTCAAAGGGATGCGGTCCGATATAAGGGCGAGGGAAGGCACTGCAAAAAGGTCGGTAGGCGTTAAGCTTCCTCATCTGTCAAGGGGGGAAGTTTCAGAAAAGACCGGGCCCAGTTTTCCTTTCCACCACACAACGGAGAGAAAAAGGAAAGGGGTAAAAAAAAGGAAGGAGAAGCACCCACTTACGAATGGCACGGGGAACCTTCCATCGAGAACGAGGAAGGAAAAAAGGGCTGAGGGGGGGAAGAAAAAAAAAAAGCCCAATCGACAAAGACGAGCCATCTGGTTGGATCACGCAGTACTCACACTAGCAACATGCGAGCATGACAGGGAGCAAGAACTTGCAAGGACAGGAGAAGTTCGGATCACACAAGCAAAATTGAATCGCTGTGAAAGCGTGGGAGCGGGAAGGGACAACAGGGAGATGGGTCCTTTGGGCGGAAACCGAGCTAAAAAGGAGAATGGACCACAGAACAACGTTGGTGAGGGGGAGGTTAATGGAGGTGGGAAGAAGCGTCTCGCAACAAGTTTCGGAGGCGCTCCAGGGGTCCTGCATACAAACCAAGTGCGGGGTCGGGACGGGGGGGAGTCGTGTCTTTGGGGTGCGAAAGCGTGAAGGGACCCACCCTACTGGGGAATTGAAGGGGAAGTCCTAGACAAAGGAGAAATCGAAGGGCAAAAAACGCGGCACGGCAAATATCTGGAGAGAAGCGAAAGGCGGGAGGGACATCAAGAAAGGAAAATGGGGTAGCTCTATTGCCACCTTCGCCCATAATCAGGTATGGGGTTCGCTTGACGAAGGTTGGTGGGGTATTTTAAATGTGGAACGATACGCAAAAGGGAAATCATCTCGGGGGGGCGGGGAGAAAGAGCACGTCTAACTTTCATATTCCAGATTAGCGGAATGCCCACTTAAAGACCGGATGGGAAAAAAAGAATGAAGAAAAAATAAGATCTCTTTGCAACTTCTCAGGGGGGGAAAAATCCAGAGAATGAGAGAACTTACGGACACAGGCACTCAGCTCGGTGTCGATTGTTAAAGAGCATATGCCCAGGAATAAGGGGAAGCGCGATGGAACTAAAACTGGGGTAAATCAATAAAGGGTGAGGGGGGGGGGGGACAAGGGGACATTCGACATAGCGCTCTCAATTGCGGTGTGGGTTAAATTTTGGGGGAAACTGGGTGCAGACGAGTGAGTCGCGCAGCAATAAAGAGAGGAAGGAGAAAGGGGATTAGTGAGGAAGAGGACGGGCGGATGGCCGAACCTTGACGCGGAGAATAATATCCTTGCAGCGGTGGAAGAACTGGGAGGGAGGAAAACCAGAGGAAGAATTTTTAAGGTCGAGGGTTGATGGGGAGGAGACGTCAGTCTCCGGATTAGGTTCGCTATAAAGATTGAAAAACGGGGACGAAGAGGAAAGAAGTTAAGGACGAAAGACAGGTGTTTGAAAAAAAAAGGGAACGCGTAAAGCAGAAAAAAGCAAAGGTTTCCCGGACGGAATTGTTGATCTACCTCGTCTTTGGAAAAGGAAGTGAGTTCGAGATCTGGCGACGTGGAAGGGACGGGGGAAGGGAGTCCGATGGAATCGGCTTCTCTCAAATCTAACGGCTTCGCGGGGCAATGGTGTTCTGGGGGGGAACGGATGGAGCTTGTCTGCGTTTTTGGTTGGGGAGGTTGTTTTAAAAAAGCCCAAAAACTCGGGAAAAGAGGAGAGGGGAAAGAAGAAAGGAAGTTTGGGGAGGGGAGGGGGGAAGGGCTAGGCGTGCCCTACCTTGGGAGAAAACTTAAAAAAAACTCTATTTCAAAAAAAAAGAGGAGGGGGGGGGGGGGGGGGGGGGGGGGGGGGGGGGGGGGGTGGACGCTCACGGGAAAAGGGAGTTATTGAGGGGGGAAAAGACCGGGTCTCATTCACCTAAACCCGACCATAGTGGATGACCTCGGGAGAATTGGGACGAAAGACCCCAGGACGGCAGATCAAACTTACCAACCCCATGTTGTAGGGGGAGGTAAATTACTCAAGAGCTATCTGCCACGCCCACTACAAAAAGAAAAAGGAAGGGGGTGTTAAAAGGGGACTTAACTCCGAGTCGGGGTAGGAAGTAGGGTGGAAGAAGAAAAGGACGTAAGACCGGGAGGGGGGGGAACCAAGTAGGGGGCTAGTCAAAGCAAGAAGATCCCACGGCCGAGAAATGAGGGGGGAAAACGATCGTTTCGAGAAACTCCATGGTCGTCTTAAACGGGATTGGAGAAGGAGATGAGGAAAGCAAGGGAGCGGGGGACGAAGGCACCAGGAGGGGGACCGTTGGTGGAGAAAATAAAAAAAAAAAAAAAAAAGAATGGTCGTAAAATCAACGAAAGGCATGTCATGGGAAAAAAAAACGAGAAAACTAAGCTCGTCGGTGGCGATCACTTGGGGAAAGTGGGGTTTCAGTCAGACGAAAAAGAGGTATCTCATTTGAAAAGGGACTAGGATTTACAAAGCGAGATGGAAGCGGCGCCTCTATTTGCCTGCGAAGAAACAGGTTTAGGGCGCCGAAATGGAACCAAACAAACTGATGGAGGGGGGGGAAGTAGGGGACCTAGGGGGGAGAAGGAAACGTCAAACTTCGTATCAAGCTTTTGAGAGGTTACTCCGCTGAAATTTCGGGTAAAAAAAAAGGTACGGCATGTAGCCGGAAAAAGAAAGGGGTGAATAGCGAAACAAGGGCAAGGAGTTAGGAGGGGGGGGGGGTGGGGGGGGAAGGGGGGCACAAAAAACGCCGGGATCTTTCGATTACGCTTATCCAAACGACGTAGAGCATTTCTCAAAAGAAGGAAAAGAACGAAGAGGGATATGGTCGGGGGTAAGGAGTCATCTAGAGAAAAAGAAGAACAAAGGAGGGGAACAGATAGTGATAGCATCTGAACTGATGCCCGGCTTCTATTTCACGTCGGCGAGAAGGAGGGGAAGTTTTTGATCCAAAAGAGTAATAGGAAAAAGATTCACCACCACGTGCTTTGGCCGAAAATTGAAGAAAACGAACTGAGGGGGGAGAACATTCGAGTCTGGATGAATGCGCGACATTTCCGAAAGGGCGCTAGGGGAAAAATCGAAAAACCAAAAAAGGGATGAGTTGGATCCTCGGACGAGCGAACAGGGGGATGACACGGGGTCAAAGAAGGGAAAGCAGACAGCAAAGGGGGGGGGGTTAACAATGTCGGCGACGAGAAACTCGGCTGTCGTAATGCAACTCGCCTTCTTGAAAAAGAGAAGGTTCAGAAGCGAAAGGAGGAGAAAGGATTAAGAAGAGAGACTCTTTTGGCCTGGCCGCGGAAAAAAAAGAATTAAAAAAGGGTGCGAGGAAAGAGGGAAGGTGATGCTCGTTAACGAACGCGAATCCGTGCTTTTATCAAAAAGGGAATGGGGGAGGTGGGAAGAAGGAAGGCGGGGTCTCCAATACTGGGGATGGCTTCTGGCAGGGATGCGGAAGCGGAAAGGGAAAAAAATCACGATGTAATATCGACGGAAGGACTCTAAGCGCCGGGCAACCACAGGCTCCTGGCTGGATCTGCAAGGGGGGAGTTGGGGAGGGGGTGGCGAGTCTATTATGGGGACGAATGAAAAATTCCATCGTAGGAGGAAGGACAGCGAAACCGATCGGGGAGTGAAGGGAAACAGGAAGAAAGGAACATGGGAGAGCTGTGTTGGGAGGGGATGCACCGTAACAATGGCGCAGTGCAAAGGGATGAGGAAATTGGCCAAGACAACGAGTTTGATCGCCGTCTGTTCGTGGAAAATTAGACGGACGAATTTGTACGGGGTAGAGGTTGAGGAAAAAGGCTTGGAAAAAAGGGCCGAAAGCATCGTGAGGGAAAGAACCCTGACGATTGGGGGAAGCGCGTTGCCAGGGGAAGTTGGGGTGGGGATCAACACCATTTCTGTCGTCTCAGAAAAAAAGGGAGTTTCCGGGGGAGGTTTCAGGTGGGGGATTTGGGTGAGAAAAAAAAAAAAAATCAGACAATACCAGAGGGAGGAAGTCCAAAAACAAAGTAGGAAGGGCGAAAGGGGACGACGTATATTTCGAGAATCGCCAAAAGCGTGTGAAAAGAAAAAAGAAAAAAGGGACAAAGGTATGCAAAGCTCAGGGAAAAAGGGACAAAACTTAAAAACGCGGTCTAGCTTTACGGACGGGAACGCGGGAATTGGTAAAGGAAGAAAAAGTTCAAAGGAAACGAGATAAACTGAGGGGGAAGCAAGATTCCACGTGGAAGCAGGGGAGTCGCGCTCACTTGTATTAACAGAAAAGACACATCGACAGGAAATGCCTTCCACTTCTTGGGGCAAAACAACAGTCAAAGTACGTCAAGGTAAGGGAAGAAGCGAAATGGTGACCGAAAGAGGAAGAAGGGGCGGCTCCACGGGTACGTAAGGGGGCACACTAGATTCTTATGCTTGCACGACTCGCAAGGCAGAAGAAGGAACGAAAAACGAAACCGAAGGGGGGCGAGGACGCTGCATGAGAGGAAAGAAGAAAGGAAATAACACGGGGAGAGGGGTGCAGGCACAAATCGGTTAAGTCGAGTCTTAAGCTCAGCTCTTGCTCACCAATGAAAAAAGGCGCTAAAAAAGAGGTAAGGAGTCTGCACTCCTATAAATTGAATATAAGAGGGATGGGGGTGGGTCTTTGTAGGGGAAAAGACGGGTCGGCTGGGTTGAGTAGGAAGACCTCATCGGGGGGATCTTGTAGACCTTGGAGCAGAAAGATGAGCGAGATATGAATTGGAAAGAGTTGATACGGAGATTTCAACATTCAAAGGGAAAAACAGGGGGAAGACGGATGAAATCCTCCTAGAGTTTTTTTTGTAGGGGGGGCAAGGTCTCGAGGCGACAAGGGGAAGAAAGGGCGAGTTAGCGGGGGCGAGATTTCCATCCGGGGGCAAGGGCCGTCGTTTTGAACTGTAGGGGGGGTGAAATGGGGGAAGAGGGGGAGCAAGACGGCAAAATCACGTCGGGGGGGTGGGGGGGGAGATCATCTCACTGGAAGCAAAAAAGTGGAAACAAAAAGACCCGTCAGAAGGATAAAAGGGGGGATGACCTGTGGATTACAACGGCCCAGATCGCCTGAGAAATGTGCATATCGCTGCTGGAAAACAGAAGGACGAAAAAAATCAACCAGGGGTTGAGTGGGGGGGGGGGACGGGGTAGGTAGGGGTCGGTCAAGAGTGTCAAGAGCAAAGACCATCCCTGACACGCTCTTAACGCTCGCCGAAAATTGCTGGGGAGAAGGTCAGGGAGGGAAAGGGGGAAAGGTCGGCAGGCATTTGCAGAAGGAGCGGAAAATCGTTCTCTGTGGTGAGGGAAATGGAGGGGGAAAAAAGATGGGGTTGATAAATGGGGGGGGGGGACTTACACGTAGTCTGTCGTCCGGCAGGCCGAGGGGGGGAAAGGTCATTCGCATCGTGTAGGGCGGGTTTATCTTCCCAGCATTCAGGGATGGAGTCACAAGGGCTAAAAACAAAAATAAGAGAGCGGAAAATGATGGTGGAGACAATAAAAAGCTGGGATAAGATAAACCTAATGTGAAGAAGGGGGGCTCATCGCTGCCGAAGGATCCAGCAAAGGGGGGACGACCATAACAATTCAGGAAAAAATCCTAAATACGGGGTGATCAAAAAAGCCTTTGACACCCAGGGGAAAGGGGGCGAGGAGGGAGGATCAAAAAAAAAAAAAAAAGAGGGGACAGCAATCGCTGAGGGCATCGCATCGACCCACGCAATTACATCTCGGCTAGGAGTATAAGCTGACCTGCGATTGTACTGGTGCTATGAAAAAAGGGAACGGAAAATACGTGACAAATAAATCAAACCAAACCAAAGAAAGGTTGGGGGGTAGGGGAGTGGACTTGAAGAGGGGACAAAAAGAGAGACTCTCACAATGAGTGCTCCAGTGGCTTTTGTAAAAACAGAAAGACCAAAAGAGAGAGACGAGGGAGTTGTCGTGACAAATTTTTAAAAGGTGATACCGCGGGGGAGAATAGAAGGAAAACAAGAAGGTGGGGAGGAAGATCGAACCCACTTAAGAGCTAACAGTGCAACAAAGTGGCTGGGGAAAAAAACGGCCGATGGAAATCTCTCACGAGAAAAATACGAGTTCATACGCAAATCAGGAAGAAGAGAAAAAGGAGCCCCCTAGGGTTCGAGGGGGGGGTGAGAAAAGGGGGTGTCAGGTGGGTTATTTGAAAGGTTGATGGACGCAAAGAGAATGAATAGAGCTGCTACTCAGGAGGAGAAAGGCTCGTCCAACGGGACTATGATAGGAAGGAGAAAGAAAAAGGGGGGTAGGAAAGAAAAGGAAGCCCAAAAAATAAGATAGCTTAGGGCCCAAGTTGATCCTTCTCATTACATAATATGAAGAGAAGGAGCGCTCTGTGTAGTGGGGGGGGAAGGAAGAATGGAGAAAGAGAAATTAGCTGCGAGACGGAGAGGGTGGGAACACGCTCCGTTGATTGGCATTGGAAGGAAAGAAGGGGAAGATCGAAAAGGGCGGGGTTTGTAGGTTGATGGGGGGGGGAAAGAAACGGTGGGGGGAAGGTCAGGTGGGAGCAAAAAATCATAATAGGGGGTCGGACAAATTGGGCGATTTAACCGCTTCGGCTTGGGAAAAGGTCGAAGGGCGAACGGGAAGTTCCGCTGTGGGAAATGGGTGGCAGCGGAAAACAAAGAAGTGGGGGGGAAGGATAACTGATGGGGGGTGGATTGCTAGACATCTTTCTAGGAAATTAGCCGTGCGCCCATCGATTTACAATGGCTCGGAAAGATCAAGAAGGGACAGGCCGAGACAAGTTTTAAAGGACAGGGGAAAAGAGAAAAATATCCACGCACTTGTCAAGAAGGGGACGGTGGGCCATCGGAAAAGCGTGGAATTTACGTGTTAAGTTCACTTGGCTGCGGGAGCTGCGAATAGTCCGGGAATCGGTGAGGGTCCGATTTTGGGGGAAGGAGGAGTCTAGCGGAGAGACGGCGGAATCTTGACCCAGAAGGGGGTGTGTTGCATCGAAATGGGTCGGAGATTGGTGGTTTGGCGTTGTCTCCCCAAAATCGAAAGAGGAAAAGAAATCAGAATGATTTGGGCTGAGGGGTCCAGGGGGATCAGAGAGAAAGAAATGTGGAGCAAAAAGCAAGCGGTATGGGAAAAAAAGGAGCGAGGGGTTGCGTCACGAGGCCTTTCGGGTTTTTGGCAAGGAAAAAGGATCAAAACGGAGACTGCAAAACCGCCGAAAAAGGAGGGGTCGCGGGAAAGAATTGTGGGGAACGAAACGACGAGAGAAAGAAAAAAGTTGACGTTTTGTGAATGAAAGGGAATCATCGAAGATCTGCGACGGCTAAGCAACAAACAAGCTCAGAAGGGAGGGAAAAAGAAAAAAAGGGTTAAGGTGAACTTACCAGGTAGAGTAGCAGGAAAGGAAAAAACGTCCGAGAAAACGAACCGTAATGACGAGCCACCAAGACCATGGAGGGAGAAAACGGCCGAGTGCGGACATAGTTGTAGAAGGCGAATCGTTGCGAGAAAACCCATGTCGAGAAGGGCAAGATGGGGTCGGGATGAGATCCAGAGAGGGGGGACAGAAGAGGGCGACGATTTTTCGGACCAACAAAGAAAGAAAAGGGGGAAAGGGAAGTAAAGAAACTGATTTTCACGTGTAAAAGAAATCAAAGCCAAAGGGAGGTTGGGCTATAACGGTTGCATTTAGTGGTGAGAAGGGGGGAGGGGGGGGAACAAGAAGTATCTCGATTTTCAAAAAACGTTCACCTCAGGGTCGAATCAACGATCAGGGGGGGGGGAAGAGGAAGGGGGAACGCCTAGAGGGGGGAATCAGAACGAGGTCTTCAGGCCGGAAATGGTAACAAAGCTGATATGAGCGGAGGAAGGGGTATGTGGGGAAAAAGAGAGCGCAAATTAGTCACGCACCGGTTGTCTCGCGGGGAGCGAGAGGGGGGGGGAACCAAGGGGGAATGAAAATAAAAGGACGCTCGCGACGTCTGTCGAAATGGGACGGGGGAGGTGCACAAATCAAGGGGGGTTGGAGAGGAAAAGGAGACATTTGGTATAAAAAAAAATCAGCTAAATTCTCGACTCGGCTCCGCGGGCACGCGTTTTGGGGAGGGCAGGTAGGACGCGATCACACAAAAAAGGAGGAGGGGGGAAATATATCTCTTACCCCCGAAAAAGAAGAGGGAATAGGGAACGAGGTCAAGAAAAAAGTGAACTTAATTTTGGATCCCAAGACGCTAAAGTATTCACCACAAAGCAGGGGGGGCGAAAAGGAAAACAAGGAAAAAGGCGATGTCTGCGCTTCAAAAAAAGGACAGGAGTTTTCTGGGAAAGCAAGAAAGGGGGGGTTCAGGGCGCGCGACAGCTAGAAAAAGAGAAAATGGGTGACCAGTGGGGGAAGACGGGGGGATAAATCGGGAAAAAATCCTCATCATCGGCAGTTGTGGGTTTAACCATGGGACGGAAAGAAAACAAAATAGGCATGCGTATCAATCTAGAGGAGGGTCCGGCTTCACAAAAAGGATTCTGGGGCGTGAAAAGCAGGGAAGAAAAAAAGAAGAAACGTGGGACGTCCGCTAAAAAAAAAATAAAAAAGTCGCACAAGGGAGAAAGGGAGGGGGGGGTGAGAGAGGGTCTGGGGAAAAAATCTGGGAGTGGTAAGTCAAGGAGCAAATGATTTGTGGAGTGGGGAAAAAAGAAATGGGCGTAGAAAGAACGGTGCTTGGAGGAGTCGCAGTATCTTCGAAAAACCAACCGTACACATCCATAGAAAGAGAGAAAATTTATGACTAGAACTGAAGGAGAGGGCTAAAGATTCACCGAGGACTTTTCGGGGAGCAAAAGGAGGGGAGGGCATCGTAGAATGAAAGTATATAACAGTAAGAAGAAAGAAGGGGGTTGAGAGGAATGCAACTCAAAATACTGAGTAAGGAACAGGAACATGAAAAAGAAAGGTGGACTTGTGGTGAGGGGGATTAGGGGAGACTAGGCAGCCGCGTATGAAAAAAAGAATGGGGGTGTGGGCAGCTAAAAAAAGCATTTGATATGCCGTCCGTCCGTGCCCAATTCTCGCTACCGTGTTCAGGAGGTTTTTGGGCGAAGGGTATTTTTAATCGCCGGGCGGGAAAAACACAGGGAATGCCGAAGGCCTGGGAGAAGAGCGACGACTTTTTCAAAGGAGGGAAGGGTTAGGGGCTCAAACAGTGGAGGAAGCTCTGCAAATTTACCCCTCAACTAATTGAATGATTTCCGAGGTCCAAGAATTGGAGGGGAGGTGTTGGTGTGTGTATAACACGAAAAACAAAAAAAAAGTAGGAAAGGGTTAAAGGAAAGGAGAAAAAAACTTCGTGAGTAAATAATGGCAGGCCACTAAGGAACGAGCCGATCAAAAAACGTCACGAGACAGTAATGATTCAGAAAGAGAAAAACCAAGGAACGGGGGAAAGAACAGCACGGTCGATTCGACAACATGCAGGGAGGGGGTTGTGAGAGAAAAGACGGTCAAAAAACTTTCATCTTCTTAACGGTGCCGCGCGCGCCAGGTAATCTTGAATGCGGGGAAGGGAACGGTGATAGAAAGCAGAAAGGTGATGCAGGCGGAAAGAGAAGCATGAGGAAAGTAAAATGGCGCTTACGTGAGTGGGGGGGGGAGAGCAAAGAGGGCCACCGAGGCGAGTCCGCAGCCTAAGATTTTCACGCATAAAGGGAGCCACTTACGCATAAAATCGAGGACGAGCTTATTAGGACGACGGCGAACTAGGTCACCAAAGGAGGGGAAATAAAAAAAAAAGGATTTCGATCTCGATAATGACCCAAGAAAACGAGCTTGCTAAAAGAAAAGGAGTTGCCGCGTTGAGGGAGTCGACCATGAGAGCAGCAAGGGAAATGCTCTGGTCTACGCGAGGAGAAGAAGCAGAGAGGGGGGGCATGAAGTATTAAAGAGGGAAAAGGCATACCGATCTTTGTTTTGGGCTGAGGGAGGGTTCAAGACGTCGGGGAAAAGGGAAGAGACATTTCAACCGAGCTATAGGGAACGGGGAAACGGGGTCACAACAGGCGAAGAGTGAAAAAATTGAAAAGCGGGGGAGGAAGTAACAGGGAACCAAGGGAATAACACTGTCCCTACGAAAACCGCCCTCAGGGGGGGGACGAAAGGGGGGGGGGAGGGGAACTCCATAAATAAAAAGGTGAGGAAAGAAGAATGAGAGGTGATCGGGGGCAAAGGGAAAGAGAATTAAAAGGCTGTGGGGGGGGAAAGGTACGAGGGGGAGGTGTGATCTCTCATCGTCGGAAGACAGTCGTTGGTGGGATCAATCGTTCACCTGGAAGGAAAACGGTGTCCAAAGAAAGAAGAAGGACGCCTGTATGTTGCTGTGGCAATGGTAATGGGAAAGGACACCTGGAGCGCCTAAAAAGGGGGGGAAAGGAGCGGATGAAACAGATCAAGCCAGAAAAACAAAAAAACAAAACGTTTGGGTTCTGTTGGTAAATGGGTCTTTATTGGGGAAGGGCCTCGTTTTCCTCGCAAAAGGACAATCAGGACGCAAGAGATAACGCTCACAGGGGAAGAAAAAAGGGGGCTTGTGGGAGATTCCGGGGGGAAACTTGAGAAGACAGAGGGAAAGTTCTGGGACCGTAATTGGGCAAAAGAAAAGAGAAATCCAGGGGGACTCTGTGGGGAGGAAAAACCAAGGCATTTATAACAGATGGCGTTGTGTGGATTGGTCGTCACGTGAGGGTCGATCAGGAGGGAAGGGAATGAAGGGGGAACGAGGCAAAGTCGTTAGCAGTGAAAGAGTCGACTCCGGCTTTTAGGTTCCACTCACTAAGGAGAAAAAAAAAAAAAGGAGGAGGAAAGGGAGGAAGGGGGAAGGGGTGGAAAAAATAAAAAAGGCAGGAGGAGAATAACCTCTAACGAATGCGCCGTATTCATCGCGCCGGAAGGATCCCAAGAAGGGCGAACAATGAAAAAGAAAAAAATCAAAGCCAGCTGTTTGGTATCAAAGCGGGGGCGCCCCACAGAGAAAACGATTAAACGAGCAGAAATAAAGAACGCTCCAAACTTGCAAACGCTTGAATTCGGGCAAGTCTCCACAGCAAGTCATAGAGGAGAAGCTAGAGCGCGGCCAGCGATTGGACCGGGGGGAAGGAAAGGGGAGAGGAAAAAAAGGAGACAAATAAATAACGAACAGAAAAGAACAACGTTTATGTTTGGGGGTTGGGCTTGGGGATGGGGGCCAACGCGAGAGAAAAAGGGTGCGAGGAGACTCCAGTGGGACGGTGTTCTAAACAGACTATTCGGCGCTGCTGAGTGGGGGGGGGGATGGAAAAAAGGGGTTTGCAGTGACAGCAGGGAGATGAGAGGACGAACAAAAAAAAAAAAGACGGGAGTACGCCGATATGCTCGATCAAAATAAAATAGACAGTTTGTCAACCCACTCGCGGCCGGCCGGGGGAATGAGAAGCGAATGAGTGGACTGACCGAACAAAAAGTAGGGGGAGCTCGGACTGACCCATGCAGAGGGGGGAGGGTGGGGGTATCGAGGGAAAAGGGGTTGGTATTGAAAGGGGGAGGATCGCCAGCTCAACACTCGCGCGACGCTTCGCCAAAACGGGGAAAGGAAAGAGGGAGGAAACGGGGGGAATGACTAAGAGACACGTAAAAGAAGGGGAAAAAGAAATGAAAAAGGATCGTATTTCAAAGGGGCGAAGGTTTATCTGGGGAGACCGAATCCTGCCATGCGAGCGAAGGGGGAAGGGGAGCAAGAGCAGAAGGTAAATAAAGTAGGGAGAGATAACGGGGGGAAGAATTGTGGAAATCCGTGGTCAGAGGGGAACGCGTTCGACCTGCCGAATCCTTTGTTGACCGGGGGGGTGGGGGAAAAGAAGTGTTGAAGGACTGGAGGAGGCTCGAAGGAAGCAAAGAAAGAGAGGACTGAGAAGGTTAAAATCAGTAACCGAGGAGTTCGAGAAGGGGGCACTTAACAGCCGCTCGGACTGATCTTGCCTCTTTGCCTGGGGGAGAGAAAAAAAAGGGTACTCGGGGGGGAAGGGTACAGGATAGGTTAGGGGGGCGGAGAGGGGGCCGGAGTATCCTTGGCAATCAATATCCGGCGCTCGGAACCGCAGTTTGAGGCAGAAGAAGTTGGAAAAGGTCACAGAGGTTGAAGGACAATACACGCTTAAATAAGGGAGTTGGGAGCATAGAAAGGGGGGAGTGCTTGTTCATTGGGCTTGCAAAAATGCGGGGAATCGGGTCTGCCTTGGGAGGGAGGCGAAGGGGAGAGAATGAGTCGGGAGCATCTACGGGAGGCGCAGAATTATTTCCTAAAGGGGGGGTGGGACAGAAAACGATGGGGGAAAAATCGGTGGCTTTTTTGTTTTGTGTTGGCAGGGGTTGAGGAAAACAAAAAAAAAAAATCGTAAAATCAGGGAAAGAGAAGTCAAGGAAAAAAAAGGAAGTGGTTTGGGGGGGGCGAAGGGGGGGACAAGTGGAGCGAGAGGGAAAAATTGGGGGAGCACAACTTAAAAAAAACGCGAGTGGCAAACGCGCGGAGGGGAGGGGTTGGACTCACAGACTGACGGCCTCAAGGGGGGAAGAAAAGGGGAGTCATTTCCAAGCTCTGAAAAAAGCAACAGAAAAATGGATGAGGAGGGAAAGGGGGAAACGACCAAAAAAAGGGGGGCAAGAAAAAAACGTGACTGTTGTGATAAAGTCCTCAAGAGGGAACTGATCCAGAGAAAGGACATAGAAAGCAAAAACAAGGAAAGGATTTAAGGGGTTAATGTTAACTTGAGCCCAGTCGATGGGAGAGGATAAAAAAATCGGAGAGGAGTATAACCCAGGGATCGACGAGCCAAGCAAAGCGAGCCGGTCATTCCTCGTCGCAGCGGGGAGTCCGAGAAAGTAGAACTTTGAGAGAAAAAAGACCATGTCGATTCTTACAAGGGTATGGGGTGTGGAGGAAAAGGGAAAACGAGGAGAAGGAATAAAGCAAAATGATGGGGGGAGGAACTGTTTTAGTACCGAAAACAAGAGTGTCAAAAAATAAAAACCCAGGGGAGGGTACTTGGAGGGGAAAACGAAGACAATAAATCCATAAGAGTTCGAGGAAGGGGGGGGACCATTGAAGTGGTAGGGAGAGGGCCTAATCGCGATGGGTCAAAGGGTTCGCGAGTGAGGAACAAAAGGAAGCAGGGGGTGAAGAAGGTAAGATCCGCCGGAAATTAGAACAACAGGGGGAAGGCCAGAAGGGAACGGTGGAAAACAAAAAAAGACTGATATTAGCTTCCGTTCCGATTGGGGTTAACCGGGAGAGAGGAAAAAGGGAGGGAAAATCACACAAGTTGGGTAATCGAGGGATAGGAGGATTCGGGTGAAAAACGTCAGGTCAGAAAAATCTACTGGGGGAAACTAACAGCGGGTACTTGTTTCGGAAATTTGAGTCGGGTCACACAAAAAGGGGAAGGGGGGGGTTGAAGGGGAACTATCAGACTTTTTGGAAGAAAACTGACGCAAGTTCTCGATCCTCTGACAGCACGAAATCTAGGTGGGGGGGTATGGAGGGGATAGAG
>Ga0179593_1600140_pt1 | contig 16066 bp, 25 predicted proteins | sample CZODoug2_1_08_16_FD_185931 | JGI IMG/M metagenome (GOLD analysis project Ga0179593, IMG submission 185931) | Vadose zone soil fungal communities from Angelo Coast Range Reserve, California, USA - CZODoug2_1_08_16fungal (PacBio error correction) | ecosystem: Environmental > Terrestrial > Soil >...
GAGGAAGAAAAACCACACGTGAGATGAAGGTTTCGATCATCGGTAACGTCCTTTTTCTCAAGGCTGTTCTTGCCACAAAGGGAAAGTGAGCAAAGAAAAACAAAGAGAAAAGACCCAAAAAAAAACGGCTGGCCAAGAGAATGGGCCGAAGAAAGCATGAGACAGAATCTTTTTAAAGAAAGGCCCTTTGGACACCGTGGAAAAGGGGAAAAGGAATTATTCACCTTACTAAACCCGAAAGGTGGGGGGGGGAATTCATTCCAATTCCCTCTCAGGGGGGTTTACGCGCCAAGGGACGGTGTAAAAGAAAAAAGGAGGCCCGTACCGTATCCTCTCCGAAGAAGTCGACACCTGGGCACGGGGGAGGAGGGCTCATTCAAAAAGTCTTTGATATTTGTGAGGTCGAACTAACAAACGACTAGCCCCAAGCGGCGGGGGACAGAATGCATCGTTTGCCTGAAATTCGCAGAAAGGGAAAAGGCGTGTGCTCCGCTGGCTCGAAAGGGATAAAAAATCCCAAAAGAGCCCAGCCGCTCAAATAACGAAGGGAGGAAAAGCAGGGAAGGGGGGCCGTGCCACTCTGGGGGGAAAAACAACAGAACAAACGCGAGCCTAAAAAACCCGTATCGTGGAAAAGAAAAGAAAGGCAAAAAAAAGAAAGCCTGGGGCCCCATTATGCGCAAGGTTAAGGGCCGAAAAGGACGGCTTCGAAGTACGGACGGGGCTTACAACTACAGAAAGAAGACGGGGCCACGCGTGTGGCAAGGACCCTAACGGACTAAGGAAAAAAAGGACCAGTCGCCCATAGACCCCAGAATGAGAGAACAGCAAACAAACACAACAACGAGGAGGGGCCTATGGCCGACTAGGAGAGGGGGACCTATGTCGTCGGGTTGGAACCCGAGGGGGGGGGGCCCTAAGAATTGGACCGCCGCTGTGGGGCCGCAGCACATTCGTACTCGGGGAAAAACACGTTCGGCCGTGGGGACACCGGAAAAGGGAATTGCCCCCGAGGGACTTGCCTCTTGGATTTGGGTAAAACGAAAAAAGGGGGCTCTGGGAGGAGCGTTTTTCGAAGAGTGTTCTATGTCCTTGGGGGAAAAGAAAACGCTCTCCAAAGCTTTCAGGGAAGCGCTGGGGGGGAAAGGGGAAAGTGCGTCGAGCAGGGGGCCGCGGTGCTAGCACACAAACCGGGAAAAAAGCGCCTTCTCATAACTGTAAAAAAAACCGCTGCAAAAAAAAGGGCGCAGCGCGTTCGAAAAGGGAGCCGGTTCCAGACGTCAGGAGGCCCGTTGACTGGAAAAAGACACGCGTAGGGGGGGAAACGCAGCGCCCCAAAAAAAAAAAAAAAGCGAGGGATAACAATTAGAGGGGGAAAAAAAAGGACTTGATAATTCGGCTAACAGCCCCCGGCCTGAAAGGACCACTAAAGTGGCCTTGAAAAGGAGGGGAAAACACCCGCTGCCGAAGAGGAAGAAAAGGTCGGTATGCCCGTGACCGAAAAAGTTCGGCACGGTGGAAAACGGCTCGGAAGGGAAAAGCGTGGGAAAGGAAAGACGGCGCCCGTCCCAGGGGGGAAAAAAAGGTTGGCCCTCGGGCGTTGAGAAACCGGTCCACCTCCGTGGTTGGGCAAAGAGTGGATAACTGGGGGGAAAAAGCCGCCAACTGCTTCCAAAAGACAGTCTGCGAAAAAAAAGGGGGAAGCGGGTTCCTCCAAAAAAAAAAAAAAAACCGATGCAAAACCAGCGATACCAAAAAAAAGGAGCGCGCAGGCCTTTTCGCCCAGGGGGGAAGGAGACCGCACCCGTTTCATCTCTGCACGGGGGGGGGAGAGCTGATAAGGGGGGACAAATAAGATCACAAAGGGAGGGAAAAAAACTCCGAAGACCCCGAGAAAAAAGTGGGGGGGGGGAGGGGGTATAACGTATTGGGTCCGTATCAGGAGAAAAGTCGGAAACGAACCTTCGGGCAAAAAAGAAGGGGGGCCGGTTGAGAAAACATCAACAATTCTGTGCAGAAAAAAAGTCCAAAGCCACCGCCCGGCGAAAGAAGGGGCCTTCCTCAGGGGCTGGTCACAGCTCCATTTCGGGGGAAAAGAGAGAGCCTCCAACGTTGAGAAAAAAAAGGCAACGATTCTTCCTTGGGAACTAAAAAAGGGGGGGGGAAAAAAATGTGGGTTCAACACGGGGGAAAGAAGGAAATCAAGTGGCTTTCTGATTTCGAGGGAGAAAAAGAACGACAACTTTCGCCCTTGAAGAAAGGGGAGGGGGGGGGAGGGACCATACCGGCTGTAAGGCAAGGAAAGGAAAAGCCCGCTCGTTCCTCGCAAGGAAAAAAGGGGGGGGGGGAAAAAAGGAAGCCGTCGTCGCGGAGAAAAACTGAGACGCCTCTCCCAAAAAAGGAAGAAGGAACCTTGGCTTCACCCAGGGAGGGGGGGTGCACGCCTGAGCAGAAGAAGGAAATCGTCATCGAGGTAAAAGAAAAAAAGCTCTTGAGGCTGGCCGCCCCGAGGGGGGGGAACGCAACAGAAAAAGGAAACGGCACCGGTTTGAAAAGGATGAAAAACTCAAGGTTCCACAACTCATATGGACGAAGAAACCAACGCTTATTGCGAGGAGAGAGAGCCCGGGGTCGGGCCATCGCCCGGCAGGGAAAGGGAAAAGAGTCCGACGATTTCGAAAGGAAAGGGGGAAAAAATCATAAAAATCCGCCTCGTTTCGAAGGGGGGGGAAGGGAAGAAGGGGCAGCGTCTTCGTTCGCCATAGGCATGTAATCCGCCAGCTCGTGGAAAGGGGGGCAAGAAAACGCGGCCAAGCGCCTCAAAGGAAAGACCGCGTAAGAAAAGGGGGGACGGAATGACCCGCTCAAAAAAAAAAAAAAGGTTGCCCTTTACGACGAAGAAAAAAGGAAAACACAATCTATTTCCTGTGAGCAGGAGATAAGGAAAAATCTATGTCGCGTTTTCGGATTCTCGACTATCCAGAGGGGGGGGAAGCGATCTGCTCCGACAGGAAAATTGACTTCCCATCCGCAGAAGGGGGGGGAAGATACGTTTTCTCAGCATACGAAGAGGAGGAAAAGGCGGCACGTAACGCCGGAGAAAGGGGGAGGGAAAGGAGTGCCCCTCTCGAAGCCGGGGGGGAAACTGTACAAAGGCTTCGTTCTCTTGGGAGCAAGGGGGAAAGAGGGGGGTTGCGCAGCACTTCGAGAGGAGGTAAAGTTCTTCTCGTTAAAGGGAAAAAGCCCTTAGCCTCGGGACGGAATGTCGCCACGTCTTCACTTAGAAAAAAAGGGGTCCTCCAGTCTCCAAATCCTACGGAAGGGAGAAAAAACCGGCGGTCCGCCGGGTTAGGGGCCCCCCTTTTACCCACGAAAAAGACATAGGATACTCGCGTACCCAAGGACTGGTCCCCACACCCGGGGTGAAAAGAAGTGAGGCGCGTCTTTAAGTCTAAGGAACGGCACAGAACTCTTCCCTTGCCGACAAGGGGAAGACGGGTGTAAACTCGCCGTACCGGAAAGAAAAAGCAAGGCACGTTCTTCCTAAAAAAAGAGTCATGCTAGACCATATCGCGAAAAACGGGGGTTTCTCCCTTTTCCCGGGAAGAAAAAAAAGAGGACCTCCGTACAAGGAGGGGAAAGGGGAGGTGTCATTATTTCCGCCGAACGGTTGGTTTTGTAGGGTGTCGATCAAAAAAAAAAAACTCTGGCCGGCGCCGGAAAAGGTTGTGGGCTGTTGACGGCCAGGCAGGGGGGACAGCCTCTTGCTTGACGTGTCACCTCGAAAGGAAACTCGGAAAAACGAGAGGGGGTCGAGGAATCGGCCAGAGCACGCAAGGAAAAAACCTATTTTTCTCCGACAGTCCACCGCACAAACAAGGACACGCAACCCTGCCCTCGGACGACCATCCTCTACGCACACCAAACCTGCTGAGTAGTCAAAGAGAGGGGGAGGGAGGGAGGACCGCGGCCATTTGCGAGGGAGAACGGGGCCCTTTCCCAGGGGGGGAGAAAAAAACAAAGGGATCCGCAGAGGGGCTCGCCGCATTCCTCTAACACTACTAAGGATTCTACTCGTTGGGAAGGGGGCTAAGGAACGCAGCCAGCGGGAGGGAAAACGTCAAAGCCTTCAAAGAGCCACAAAAAAAAACGAAAAAAGATCCCGCCCGAGGTGGGGGGAATCTGTTCGGGAAAATAAGGCAAACCGCAACCTGGGAACCGGAAAAGAGAGGGGGTGTGACTGCTGAAAACGCGCAACCGGGGGCGCATCGGGTCTCTCAGATCGACAAGGGGGGAGGGGGGGACAGACGTGGGGCCTCATGGGAGGGGGGGGGGCCGGTACGGCAGGGGAGGGGGGAAAAAGGTCTGCGGACGGCAAGCCCGCTGTCGACGTTCCCTGTCGTACTTCAGAGGGGGGAAGGAAAAAAAAAGCTTGCTCGCGGACTTGCTGACCAGGAGGGGGGGGAGAAATGGTTAGGCGCAGAAAAAAAAGGATAGGTTCGGGGCGGGAAGGGGGGGGAAAAAAGAACCGCGCCGGAAAAGCGGTGCTTTGCGGAAAAAAGAAAAATCAAAAGATGGATACCTATAAACTTTTCGTGCCGAAGTTGGCAGAAAGAGGCTGTACCCTAGGGCGGAAAGGTGGAAGGATTGCCTAGAAACCGAAGCAGAAAAGGGGAAAACGAAACGCGTCCCCTCGAAAAAAAAAGGGGGGGGGAGACCACTAACCGGGCAGAAAAAACGCCCGCCTTTCGGGGGAAAGAACCCGGCTCTCTAGAGGAAAAAGGCCAGAGATCTCACAAGATCCCGTTCGGAGAAGTACTCCAGAGAAAGGGATGCTAACAGAGAAAAATAACGTCTACGGCGGCGGGCGGAACTCGCGGAAAAAAATCTGACGACTGAAAGGAAAAAGACGCGTCGCTCCCACGAAAAGAAAAAGAGATGTGTCGTCCGCACAGGAAAGAGACTGGCTCAATGGCACTCGACGAAAAGGGGAAAAGTGAAGACTGTCGCCTTAAGGGACACGGACGAAAAAAAGACGGAATGCCCTTGAACCGTGAGGTACGTATCTCCGTAGGCAGACGGGGGAACGCACGTTGGCCGGAAAGCAGGGAAAAGCCGCTTGGCGGAATCAGAAATGGGGGTGACGTCAAAAAAGACTCTTCCACGGCACCTGCCGGAGGGAAACAACGTTCGACCAAAAAAAGTGACGATGGTATCCACAAAAAAGAAAAATAAAAAAAAAAAAAAAAAAAAAAAAAAAAAAAAAAGAAAAAAAAAAAAAAGAAAAAAAAAAAAAAAAAAAAAAAAAAAAAAAAAAAGGAAAAAGAACAAAGGTTGACCCCGCGGGAAAAGGGGGTTGCCGAACAAAGGGAAGAGGGAGGTCTAGTCGGTAAGCGCCCTACCCAGAGCAATCCCATCGAATCAATGGGGGAGACCTATTAGACAGAAAAGGGTGGAACAAAGATAGGACGTCCTCCAAACGTTGCAAGGAAAGGGAGGTACGAAGGGCTTCGCAAAAGGCCTCCCGAGGGGGGTGAGGTACACCCGGCCTCCGGGCGCCAGCCCCCAGAGGGAAAAAAGGGACTATCATCACCGAAGAGCCTAGAAAAGAAGGGACGCCACGTGGGAAAAAGTGGATCTTCCGCGCGGCAAACCCGAAAACGAAAAGGGGAGACTCCGCGCCTAAAAGGGGGGAAAAAAAAAGAAGAACGAGGGGGACCGGCCGCCATACTACATCCCGTCTGTCCTTCAAACAAGTTCCTGACTCAATGGTAGAAGGAAAAAAAAAAAAGAAAAAGAGTTTCGGGAAAAAAAAGGAAAAGAGAGAATCTAGCACTGAGCAATCGACGGAGGCTTACCGTTTTTTAAAAGGGGGGGGAAAAAAAATTGGGGGGGAGGTCAGGACAAAAAGACGGGCAAAAAACGGTGGGAGGCCCTTGGCCTACGAATGGTGCAAGGAGGATTACCCAGAAAAAAAGAAAACAAAGAGGACCCCGAAGGGCCCGCAACCGGGCGGTGCTTTGGGGGGGCGTCCCGGCCTCGGAGAAAAAAAAGGGAATCTGGGCGCGGGGAACCCGCAAAAGCTACGGAGACGACTGGCGTGGAAAAAAGGGGAAAAAGCCATGAATCCTGGCGGAAAAAAAGAAAAAAAGCACCCGCCGGTGCGGCGGAGGTCTTCGGAGGAACCGGGAAGGGGGCTTCGGGCAGGAACGGGCCTGCAGAAATCAGCCCGAACGGCTGAACCAAAACCCCGGAAAGGGGAAAGAGGGTTGCGCCGATTTTTGTGGGCCGGCCGGGAAAAAAATCCGTCGAAGCGGCGAGGAAGGGAGGGGGGTATCCGCTGGCGGAAACGTAAAGGCATCGGGCAGGCGGGCCAAAAAAATCAAGGGGGGGAAAAAGGCATCGGCGGCAAAAAAAGAGAAATAGCCCCTAACCGAGCCAAAGGGGGAGGGGGCCTGGCGTAAAAAGATCCCTAAAGGAAGCAAATAAAAAAGGACCTGTACGCCGCAAAAAAGGAGGGAGGGAATGTTTCCTCCCAAACGCGAAAGACCAAAAAAAAAAAAAAAAAAAAAAAAAAAAAAAAAAGCCGGTGGAACACCGGTGCCTGAAGAGGGAGGGACTTAAGGGGGGAAACCGATCGCCAAAGAAAGAAAGCGGTTTTTTCCCGGATACAGTGTAATGCCAACCACTGGCCGCGCAGGGTGAAAAGGAAAAAAAGGGGGGCCGTTAGCCGAAGGAAAGGGAGTTCGGGGGGGACAAAAGAAGGGGGTCCCCTCCTCGCCGGCGGTGCGGCTGCGTATCGACACCGGGAGGAGAAAAAGTCACGCGTGATCATAAAAAAAAGAGGGAGACCCAAAGGAATCCCGAGCACCGAGAAAACAAAAAGGCAAAGGAAAACAAACAAAACACCGCGGGGAGTCTGTGGATCATGGAAAGAGGGAAAAAGGTCGAAGCCTACGTTCCCGGTGGTGCTCTCACCGAGAAAATCGCCGCACAAGGAGACCAAGCCGGAAAAAAACCGCTCCAGACCACTCGAAACAGTTGTGAGCGCGTGAAAAGAAGGCAGGCCTCAAAAAAAGCGTCCACGCCAAAAAACCTCGAGCAACAAAAAAGCCTTCAGATCCCCCAGAGAAAAAAAAGGCACCAACTGGTACCATAGGCAAGGAGTCGGCTAAAGAGGGGGGGCGGGCCCATCCAGGATTCTCCGGTGGTGAACAAAAGGGTTCCGCGGCAAAGAGAGAAGTTACTGATCGGCAAAAAAAAGTGGCCGGCAAGCTGGAACCGTTCCACGCGTGGGCCTACAAAGAAAGAGGGGGAACCCACGACGCAGAAAAAAGAAAAAACATATAAACCGACTAAGGGAAGAAAAACACAAAAGGAGAGATTAAAATAGAGATATTCGTAGGCACGGGCTATGAGAGGGCCCGTCCCCGGGGTGGTGGGAGGGGAACAAAAGTAGGGGGACGTTTATACCCACGCCGTGGAAAAAGAAAGGGGGGTCCCTCCCGCTGTTGTTAAAGCCTAGAATCCGCTCGTACGAAAGCCGCGACCACGGTCGGCCGTGAAAAAAGGAAATACCGTGAATTGCCCGCAACGAGGGGAAGGCGAAAAAAAGACTTTCCTCTGGGGAGTGTGGATCAAAAACGATTCCGGGGAACCCTCTGAGGCTGTGGGAGGGGAGGGTTTTCGCCCAGCAAAAAAAAAAAAGAGGCAGAGAAGAAGAAAGGGAGACAACGTCGGGAGCGGGAGCGCCTTTGGGCACAGGCCGAAGAGAAAAGAGCAGTCGGTCGACACTTAGGGACGGGAAGAAAAAAAAAAAAAACGTCGGCTCGAAGTAGGAAGAAAGGGAAGACCACGAACGCTGCAGACGCGGGGGGGGGGGCCAAAGGCGCTGTCTCGATAGCCGGCCGTTCCAAAGAAGAGGGGGAACATGCCCGCGAATGGACGCCGGGAAAAAAGAAAAATAAAAAGACACGCGCCGGCGAGGGGAAAAAAGGGGGAAAAGGGAAGAAAGAGGAGGATATTCGCTAACGCCCCGGAGGGGCAACTTAACGCCCCGACGGCAGTGGCCTTACCCGGGGAAAGGGGAAAAGGGGGGGAAGCTTACGCTCGGAAATGCCGTGAAGGAAAGAGAAGAGGCCACGTTGGGGCCAAAGGCGCGCGAAAAACGCTTTTGATCACGCGTGTTTCCAAAAAAGTCGCCCAGTGCTGGAAAAAAAGAGAAGGCCAGCCGGTCCACCTCGTGGGGGGGGGACTCGAATCGGGACCTACTTGAGGACGCCAACTTCCCGCCGAAGAGGGGATGGAAGACACTGCAAAAAAGGACCCGATGCCGGTAACCAAAAAAAGAAAAAAAGGGATACCCCCCGCAGAAAGGGGAAAGATCCGGCTGCGAAAAGGGGGGAAAAATAGCGCACACCGCCTTTCAAATCGAAAGGGGGGGGAGACCTTTATCTTTGAAAAGAGAAAGAAAAAAGGCTGCCGATCACCAAGGAGGGAGAAACTCGAAGACCTCAGCCGACGCGTGATCTGGATTTTTGGAAAAAAAAGGAAGCCCGGAAATCCTAGAGAGGGAGGGGGGGAAAAACGACCAGTCGTCAGTAGAGGAGGAGGGGGGGGGAATCACAGCGCCATAACCCGTCGAGTACCGGGACGCCAAAGCAACCGCCAAAAAAAGAAGGGACCGTTCGTCGGGGTGGAATGAAGGGAAGGGCGGCACAAAGGAAAGAAAAGGTTAGCCCCGACCGCACAGAGTCGTCCCAATCAATGTGGGCTCAAACACTGTGGGTTGTCAACACGGGGAGGAAAAGACAGTTGAGAGATGAGAGGAGAGCCACGGTTCGCCGGGAAGGGGTGAGAAGAGGAAAAGACCGGCGGAGGCAGACGGGGAAAAGGAGTCCATTATGAGGGCGCGGCCCTCGACGCGCAAGCGGCCGAAGGAGAAACGTCTGGCTGCCTGCCGATCCGCGAAAAAAAAACGCAGAGCACGGTCGAAGGCAAAAGGAGGGAAAGGAAGAAGGCACTCTTCGGTGATGATCGTCATCAAATCGGGGTCGAGAGCTCTTCGTGCCTGGCTGCCCGGAGAGGGGAAAAAAGAAAAGGGCCGTAAACGGCACCGTTTGAAAAAGAAGGAGACTTGTGCCAAAAAAGAGAAGAAAAGAAGAAAACGCTGAATTGCGCGCAAAAATCGCTTGCCCGGGTCGGGCAGCGCGGAGAAAACGACTAATGGGGAAGTCGAACGAACAAAAAAAAAAAAAAAAAAGGATCCATCAAGGACCGGTGCGTACGACACTACAGGGGCAGGCCGGGCCATCGTAGTCGGGCGGCAAAAAAAAAAAAAAAAGGCTGATCCGCCACGCGTGGAAAAAACAAAAAGCGGCCAACGTCCCGCCGGAAAAAAGAAGCGTTACCTCACGTGCAGACATAAAACGCTCCAAGCAGCGCCCGTGGCCCTTACAAAAAAAATCGTCACCCAGGTCCGTCGAGGGAAAAAGAAAGAAGCGGGGGGGGGGGGGGGGGGGGGGGACAAGTGGGGAGAGGGTTTCGGGTCGCGACGATCGCAAAAGGGGGTTCCCGTCGAGCTGCGCCCGCGAGTTCGTCGGGAAAAGGCGGCCTATACGTTTCGCAGCAAAGGGGAGAAGCTAACGGCGGCAACCGCGAGAGGGGTGCGATGTCCTCCGGTCCCAATCTCGCAGCCGTGCATCTGGCAAGAAAAAAGGGACGCTCCTGCGCGAAAAAAAAGGGGAGGTGCGCAAGCCAATTCAAAAAGGGGGGAGGGGGGGACCGGTTTCTTCCGCGTTCTTTTGCAAAATCGGCACCGGGGGGCGCCTCTGTCCGCTGTGAGAAGAAAGGGGAACACTTCGCCGCCCCGTTAAAGAGCAAGACATCGACGGATGCGCAAAAGGGGAGCGCGCTGTTCCGGGGCCCCCCTGTTCGGGGATACCAGCCCCTAACCGATCAAGGTAAAAGAAAAGGGACCCCATTCCCTGGTCAAGAAAAAAAACGAGAAAAAAAAAAAGACAGCTGGTTGCGCGGAGAGAAGGGCACGTCGCGAAGCGGCTTGGGGGCCGGTAAACGCGAGAATCCGGCGGGGTCCCTCGCCGTCCGGCAAAAAAGAAGAAAGACACGTCCCCGTCCCTCGAAAAGAAACGAGAAGATTGCGACAAGGGGGGAGGTCACAGCACCACGGGGCAGAACCCGGCGGTGACCCAGTTTTGCGGTAAAAAAAAAAAAAAAAAAAAAAACCATCCCACAAACCTCGGGGGGAAAAAAGGGTGTGGCTGTTGACGGAATGGGAAAAAGGCTCGCTGGGCAAAAAAAAAGAGGGGTCACCGAACGCGTTAATCCGCGGAGTGTTCGAGGAAAAAGAAAAAAAGAAAGGATGTTTTCTCCGACAGCCCCGGCAAAAAAAAAAAGAGGCGGACGACCTCTCCTCTCAACAAAAAAAAAGAAAAAGGATGGTCGTCTCGGCATGGGGCGCTTCTGAGCCGGCGTGCCGGGGGCTGGTCGGAGAACAAAAAAAAAAAAGATTCTCGAACACTCGCGATACTACGCGTAGGGGGGGGGGAAAACGCCAGCCAGCGCACTGGGACCAACGAAGGGCACAACAGCAAACCTCTATCGAGCCGACCCAGGGGGGGGGGGGGACGGTTCGGCGGACATATGCACAACGAAACCTGGACCTCCGGGGGTCCGAAAGCGCTGGTGCTGAAAAAAAAAAACGGCGCTTATCTGGTCGGGAAGGGTTCTATGACTAACGTGGAAACAGGGCCGTACGTCGAAAAGTGGAACCCGCCGGCTCGCGAGGGGACGGCCAAGCCGCTTTCGCAGAAAAAGAAAAACTTCAATCGAACGCGGGAAGAGGAGCCACTGCGGGGACCAAGGGGGAAGGGGGGAAGGTGCGCTACCCTGATACGTTCCGGGCCGTTACAAATGGGGCCCATAAAAAAAAAAAACGTGTTGCGTAAAAGAGATCCTTCGGAATGGAAGACTGAGGAAAAAAGGGGGCACGAAAGGGAACAGCGAACAGAGGAGGACGATGGGAAAGGGGGGAAGAACGCGCCGAACCGGTAAAGGAAATCTGAATTGCTGCGCAAAAAAGAAAAACCGCAGAGCGCCGCCCAGTGACACCCTTCCCACCGGTCTGCGAGAGGGCAAAAAAAAAAGCATCGCCACAAGAGCAGGAAAAAAGGGGGAAACCGTTTCGCGCCTCGGAGAAAAGAGTAATCGGCCCCGCTACTGGCTACTCGACGGGAAAAAAAAACTCGCGGAGAGGACGACTTCAACCGGTCCCCGCCACCGAACCGCGACATCGGAGAAAGCTATCGCCTTGCTCCAAAAGAAAACTTGGGAGGGAGGAGAGGGGGGGGGCGCCTGTAAGTTTAAGGGACTCTGCTGAATCTCATGCTGCCGGAAACGCGGTAAAAATGCTACGTTGGCAGGAAGTTGGCCGGACCACGGCCTGGTCAAACACAACGCTGGAAAGTCGGATCAGCTCGCGCCAAAAAAAAACCTGGCCCGGCTGCCGGGAAGGGAAAAAAGCCCGAGGCGAATGTAATCCGCTGAAAAGGCGTGAGGCGTAACAGTCGAAGCGGTCGCGTCAGGAAAAAAAAACCGCGCAAGCAGAAGCAGGAAAAAGGGGGAAGATGATACAGATGGAGTTGGAGGAAAAGAGAGACCAAACGTGCCGTGTACGGATCCTCCGAGGTGTGCAGAGAAAGGGGAAAAAGGCAGATCTCGCCGCGCGATGAAAAATAAGATCTCCCACGGGGGGCGGAAAAAAAAAAAAGGGCCACGGTTTAATCTAGTGGGGGCTGCTGAGCGCCAGTCCCCGAAAAAGAACTACCGGCCCTTCCCAAAATAATGAAGAGGGGAACCTCTCCGGCAATACTAAACTAAAGACTGCCGCGAAGCCGCCGGGCCTTGAAAAAAAGAGGGGAAAAGGGTCGCCGACCCGGCCCGGAGCCCCACCGGGCGGTGAGTTTTTTGAGGGCATCGAGAATGACGAGCCAAAAAGACGTGTTGACCCCAAAAGTGTTGTGGGAACACTTGATCAGGACGAATCGTCAAGGGTCCGGGCAAGAACCTTTGGAGGCCTGGGGGGAAAAAAAAAGGGCGGCTGAAAAGAGGGGAAAAACCGAAGAACCTGTCGAGGCCGGGGAGGGGTTTGGCGGCCAAACGGAAAGACGTGCACCCGAGCTGGGCGCTGATCAAAACTGGTTTTCTTTCTCCCCCGAAAGAAAAGAAGGCGAGCACAGCCGACACCAAAAGAGACAGGTCCCCCTTCGAGAGAACAGGCCAAAAACGTTGGTGCTAGGGCAGACGGCCCCCTTGCCAAAAAAAGAAGGCTTACCCACCGGCGCGAGAAAGGGGAATTATTTTGGAAAGGGGGGAGGCAGCCGGAGAGCGGCGAGGCCGAGGGGTATCGCTGGGGCGGTGACCGCAGAAAAGCGGCAGTGGTAAAAAAAAAACGGCAGTGGGCGGGAAAATAAAGAGGACGAGCCCAACCACGGAGGGGAAATTTGCCTGGCTCCAAAAAGGGGGAAGAAAACTGGGCCGACTGACGCGCCCGGAAAAAAAAAAGGGACCTCAAAAAACGCGTGAGAAAAAAAAAAGGTGGACACCGTGCCCACGACGGATTGCCCTGAGGCACGGCACGACCGAAGGAAAGGTTTTTTTTCCCGGAAGGCCGCGGCAGGGTTTACAAAGGGCGTTAGCCGAATTTAGACTGACCTGAGTTTCCGGCCGACCGGGGGGGGGCCTCCCTCGCCGGAAAAGCAGCGTCTACAAAACAAAAAAAGTGCGGAGGAAAAAAAAAAAAAAACCCGCCCGGGCCAGGTCAACAGCGTGGAAAAATCATCCGAAGAAGGACCCCGCGCTCTCAAAAAAAAAAGCGCCCAGCGGGGCACGAACTCGCGTGCCCTGCAGCGCGCCAGAGAAAAAATGCCGGGCCTTGAATCAGAGGACGTGTGCTAGCACGCGAAGTTGCCGGGGAATGGCGCAATGCTCTGAAAAGGGGGGAAGGGTAGCCCAGCCCGCTCACCCGATACGGCGAAAAAAGCGCGTAAGGGAAAGCCCCTGCAGGCCTCGCCAAGAAAGACCGAACACAAAAACGCGAGCGAACCAAAAAAAAAGGGGAAAGAAAAGGTGCGAGGCAACCACTAAACCACCCAGAAGGCAATGATTCGCGAGGAAAAGGCCATCGGAAGGCGCCGGTGAAAAAGGGTCGCGGAGAGAGTACGATCTTAATGCTGCGGCGAAAGCTTCGGCCAGTCAAGCGTGGGGTTCCTACACGAAAAAAAGGAAGATAGGCCCCCGACCCGCACCCAAAAGGTCGCCATAGACCGATACGAATAAAAAAAAAACCGAGGAGGAGGGGGAAGGGGGGGGAGGTCTATGGCGACTATGTGCGGAAAGGAGGCCTAGTCGTCGGGTACCGGGGGAGGACCCAACTCCGTGGGCCGCAGGAAAAGTGTCCGCGAAGCCCGCTCGTACTCGAAAAAACGGTCGGCCGTGACACGAAATACCGGCGCATCAGGATGGCCGCCCCGCGTGAAAAATCCTTTTGCCTCTGGGGAGGAAAAGGAAAAAAAGCGGGGGCTCTGAGGCTGAACCAGCGTGCCGGCGTGGGAGCGGCCCTGCCAACGGGCCGCTACGCGCCTCCAAAAAAAAGGGAGCGGCTTGGGCCAGGAAAAAAAAAAAGTTGGCGGCGGGAGCAGGGAAAAGGGGGAAACACTTCCGTACGGAAAGCCACGACGTAAAAGGGCGCTCACGGCCGATCCAAGGAAAAAAAAAGCGTTGCAGCCCGCGTGCGGAGGGAAAGGTCGACGTCGATGAAGTCAATTGGAAAAAGATGCCCGCGAAATGCGCAGCGCCACCGCCGCGAGAAAAGGAAAGGCCCTACATCAGCGGAGTAATTCGGAAAACGAAGGAAACCGTACCCGGCGCGGCCAAAATGCCCTTACAACGGTCGTCCGGGAACCGCTGGGAACAGTGGCCTAAGGCCAGAAAAAAGGGGTCCACCGGCAGGGGAGGGGGGAAAAAAGGTTGAGGACCATCGCGGGCCAGAAAGGCGCGTCAGGCGGCCCCATGCTTCCTCGGGGAAAAAAAAAAAAAAGCCGTCCCCCTCCGGGGGAAAGGGCTACTGCCGCCGGAAGCCGATCAAGAGGGCCTACCACTTCCGATGCCGAAAGGAAAAAAAAACGTATAACCCCAAAAAAAAAACTCCCAAAAAAAAAAAAAAAAAAAAAAGGGCCCAATAGCGCCACCCGCTTTCCATCCGCGAAAAAAAGGTGGTCAGCACCGTAGCTGATCGCGGGCAGAAAAAAAAAAAAAGGAAAAAACGTGCTGGCCCGTCTCCTCGAGAAAAAGAAGAGGGATGGCCGCCGGATCCTGGAGGAAAAAGGGGGGGGAGACCAGTCTTCGTAGAGGGGGCGTGTGGGCAACGCCAAGCCTCGGGCCCCGTCTATGCAAAAGCCCCCTTCGCCTAGAACCGGGGGGAAAAAGGAAACATTATATCTGTGTCAGCGCAAAGAGAGAAAAGGCCCCTCCAACGTTTTGTTACAGACCGGCCGATTGAGTCCCTGACTCAAATGTTGGGGGGTTCAACACGGTCCGCTCGATGCGGAAAAGGCTCAACTCCAGCCCCGTGCGCAAAAGGAGAAAAAAAACAGACGGTCGGGAAGCCCAGCCGGGAATCGAAGTAAGAAAGGCCCGCGGGGCCTGTCGCCCGAGCAGGCGGCCGAAAAAAAAAAGTCCGCGGCGTTCGGGCCGCGCGAAAACCGTGGGCGTCCTGCTTCAAAAGAGAGCAGGAAAAAAAATTCGGTGATGAACACGGGACAGCGTAGGCGAGCTCTGCGAAAGAGGCCTGGAACGCACACCGAAAGGAGGCAACCGTTTGGCACGCCGAGAAAAGAAAGAAACTGTTCATTCGGCACAAAAGGGGCTGATTGAAGCTCTGCTTGCTCTGGGGGAAGCTACGCTCGACGAGTTCGGAAAGGGGATACAAATCGCCTCGGTCAAAAAAAAAAAAAAAAAACCTCCGCAAGGCCCCCGGTGCAAATGGGTCGTCGGGCGCCAGCCAAGAGCTTATCGCCAGCCCGGGGGGGGGGGGGTCCGGGGAAAACGAGGAAACCTCAATGCCGAGCAACCGGCCGTCTCACGGTTCAGCAGCCGAAAAAAAAAGTCCGTGCCCTTAAAAATCTCACCCAGGAAAAGGGGAAAACTTGAGCAGTCGCTCGCCCGACGACCGCGATGTCGCTTTCGGGAAAAAGTAAGTCCCGGCGATCAAAAAAACGGATTTTCAAAAAAAAAACGCCGCGTCGAGTAGCGGCCGAATATGTTTTCGCAAATCGAGCCGCGAACCAAAAAAAAAAGGATCTTGGGTGCAAAAATGCCCTCTCAAAAAAAAGGGGGGCACGGAAGCGGCCTCGCGCGGACCAGTAGGTGCGTCGGATCGCGACGGGGGGTCGGGCGCGTTCAGAAAAAAAAACGCCCTCGGGTCCGCTGGTTGTCCGGAGTCTTGCCACTTGAAAGACACAGGGGAAAAGGGGACCGGATTGCGGCACAACGCGGCGCGGGCGCGTTCGGGGGGGGGGGAAAAACAGAACACCGATCAGGGTTAGCACCGAAAAACCGGCGTACCAAGCCTTGTCCGCCGTGCACGAAAAAGAGGGGATTCGATGATTAAAAAGAAAAAGAAAAAAAAAAAAAGGGGGGGGGCCCTTGCCGTCCGCGAAGAGACCGGTCCCACTCGCAGGCGCCCGAGCTCCCAGCAGGAACCTAACACCGTTTGTAGGGGAAAGAGCGCCCGGTGCGCCCAAAAGAAAAAAAAAAACCAGCGCCTCTACCCGGCGGTGAACAGGTGTTTTTTGGGGTGGGGAAAAAAAAAACCGGATTCCACAACCTTCGGGGAAAAAAGAAACCGTGTGGGGCTGTAAAAAACGTTGTCACGCCGCTGGCGGCGTGTTGGGGACCTCGCCGAACGCGAAATCCGCGATGTTCAAGAGGGGGGGGGGACCCTGATGTTCTCACGACAGCACAAAAAAAAAAAGGGCCGCGTACGACC
>Ga0179593_1282466_pt1 | contig 16065 bp, 20 predicted proteins | sample CZODoug2_1_08_16_FD_185931 | JGI IMG/M metagenome (GOLD analysis project Ga0179593, IMG submission 185931) | Vadose zone soil fungal communities from Angelo Coast Range Reserve, California, USA - CZODoug2_1_08_16fungal (PacBio error correction) | ecosystem: Environmental > Terrestrial > Soil >...
GAAGGACAAATCTCTTGAGGAGGATGATCCTCGGCCAGCAAAATGGGAAAAAACATATGCCTGTAGAGTTTGGTTCGGGGCGCCCTTGGTGGGGAAAAAAGGCCACGTGTCTCACAAGACTACTCAAAGAAAGGGAAGTAAGGGGAAAATATGCCCTGAACGCTAGCTGTGGACGTGGGAAAAGAAGACGCTTCTGTAATGCCTTAGAAAAGTGGCAGCAACAATCCCTGAAAAACCTTAAAAGAGCTTGTCGTAGGGTAAAAAAAGGTGCGAAAATGCTTAGATAAAAAGAATAAAGTCCGCTCAGGCCGCAAAAAAAGTGAACGAGGTATAAAAACCCTACGTAGGTTCAAATCACTACATACCAAGGGGTCAGAAAAGTGTCCAGTTTTTTGATCAATAGGCCGTTTGGGCTATCTCAGAGCCACCCGAAGGGTCCTGCATTTGATCCGGGAAGAGGTCAAAGCAAAGAAAGAGCCACCTTTCCTGCGCGGGGGTCCGCATCAAAGTGGGTGAAAGGCACCCTGAACACAATTGAATGGGATATCTGGGAAACGAAAAAAATGGGGGTTGGGCAAAAACGCGCATAAGGGATAAACAATCTGGTTCTTAACACGGCGTGGACTACGAGGCTGGCGACTGGCAAACTGAAAGAAAAAGTCCCGGAACATCCGCAATTCCGGCTGGGAGAGAAAGGTTAAGGCAAATAATTCCGCAATTTTGGGAGAGAGGAGGGGGGGTCACTATTTCACCGGGAGGACCTTATCATCAAAAGAATTTTGACCAAAGGGGGGGGGGAATGAATTGTCTCATTCCCGCACAGAGTTGCACGATGCCCTCGTCAGGTCGGCGCTGTGAGTAATCTTCTGACTGCCGAAGCTGGAACAAGTTTCACTTAAACCACGATCCAAATGACAGTCGGCTTAAAAAACATAAAAGATTCACTGATAGGGGTGGAAGAAAACGGAGAAGAAAAACGCCTCGCGACTTCCGCAAGTCACGTCCTACTGCAGGTGTGAACAAAAACTGACCAAAGGATAACATAAGGCACAGAAGGGGATCAAAAACAGAAAAGGGATGCGGTCTGGCGGCTGAAACACTTCATGTGCCAAATAGATAGGGAAAATTCGGAAAAAAGCTGGGAACGCGAGGAAAAGCCTCAGAATTTTAGGGTGCGGCTAAAAGTGAAGGACCCCAAACCTCCAAAAAAGTCCGGAAACCGGGGGGGAAGGGGACAGCAGTTCTCGGTTACTCGGTTTCGTTTGACAAGCAGGAAGCGCGCAGAAGAAGGGGGCCTAAAGAACTGTGGGAGGAAAACAGCTTGAGCGCAAAGGGAAACAGGCCTAAAACGGGGAAGGAAAGAACAATTGCCCCTCAACGGATGCCTGGCAGCAGAGTCTGAAGAAGGATTCAACCAGTAACCAGCAAAAAGGGGGGGGGGAGCCTGCCTAACTCTGAAAGTGGCAGCGCTTCCCAAACCTCGCGGAAAGGAAAAACACTTTAAAGTCTTCATCTCACGGGGAATGAAGGTACCCGGAGCAACAGTCGTTTTTGAACCACGAAAGGGACCGGTCAGTGGACGAGGGTATCGAGAGAAAAACACCAGAAACGGGAGAAAACGTTAGCAAAAGGGTGACATATAGAGATAAAAGACCTCTTAAGGTAACCGGGCGGTGGAAAAAAACAAGTACCTTGGGGGGGTGTCAAATTAATGGCGTATGCCGGGATATCCTCCTAAAAAGATGATAGGTGGGGGAAACGCTGAGATGTTCGCTCTTTCTTGCAAGTGAGAAAGCATTTGGGGGTTGCAGGGTGACGGGAGAAAGCGGAGGAAGAAGCATCGTCAAAGGAGTTCAGAGTTGCGGGCAAAGCGAGGTCGGGCAGGAAGTTTGACGGCTTAAGGGGGGGAACTGAAGAACAAAAGGCCTAGTCGACACCAGCTCTACGGACCTCACATGCAGAGGGCCCTGCTGGAAAAACGAAAAAAAAATGGAAAGCTAACGGGGAGAAAAAGGCGGGTTAAAACACGGAATGGGCTGGTGGGGGGCAGAAGGAACTTTGAGATCGGAAAAAAAAAAAACGACTGAGGAGGGGATCGAAAGGGCTTCAACCACCGCGGTTCTAGGTCAGAGCGAAGGGGAATGACTTGTGGGAACGTCCGGGGCGAAAAAGAGGGAAGGATTAAAACGGGAGAGTAGAAAAAAAGGGTGTTCACAACTCCTAAAGTGTAATGTGTCGCGGTCGAAATATTTTCCGGTGGTTGGTGGGAGGATCGTTACGAAGTGAAGTTGAATGTTCCGGGGATTTCAATCCTGTTAGTTAAAGGTTGTCGGGGTGGTGTATGGCCAGAGGTCCGATGCTCTAAAGGCACAACCGCAGACTTCCTGACAAGAGGAAAAAGGAGAGAAAAACCACGGGGCAACGGTGCCGGTGGAAGGAAAAAGAAAAACGGATCCTGTCCCCCCCGGGTTACAAAAAAGGGGCGCCGGTGATGGGAGGGGGGTCGGGAAATCTTATAGGCAACAAAGTCCCGCTAGGCAAAAAAATAAAAATTAGTAATAGGGCCAGAAAAAAGGAGTCCAAAGAAGAAAGGAACGGGCGGCCATGTTTACGCTTGACGATAGAAGTGGGGGGAACCTTCCAGCCTCTGAACACCGCGGAAAAAAAGGGGCATTTAACACGATTTGTGAGAACCTGATAATAGGTCTGGACACTGTTAGACGGGGATCGAAAGGGAGTTTTAAGGGGAAGTTTGTGGACCCGTTAAGGCGGGACAAAAAAAAAAAGTAAACCGGGTGCCTGATGGAGATTGACTTCGCGCGACAGAGAGAAAAGGAAATGCGTAAAGTCACAAGAGAGAAAGACGTAAAGATTCATCCTGGATGAGTCTTCTGCCCGGGGATCCAGTAATTTCTGGGCGTGTTAAAGAAGCCTTCTTCAATCTCCAACTGGTGGAGGCATTAGAAAACGAAAAAAAATGGAAAATCCATCTTGAGAACCGGGGGTACAATGCCGCCCTACCATAAAAGGTGCATGATGGTGAGGCCCCGGTAGACGCATTGTACCGGAATCCGGGAGGGATTCAGGCAAGAGAAACGAGGAAGGTGGCGGGAAGCCGGGGCCCAGGGTACACCTTCAGAAATGTAAATAAGCCGTGAGGGGCGGGTCCAAAAAGAAAGGGGTCAACGTGGCGAAACTCAAACAGGGCGGGTTAAAATATCCTGGACCCGAGGAATTAAAAAACTAGAGGATCAGCAGTGGACTAGAAATAGTGACGAGCAGGGGCAAAAGGGACTCGGAAGGCAGCGATGGTAGGCAGCGGAATCTTTAGGCAGGGGAAAACAACCGGGAAAGGAACTGGGCGGAGTGGATCAAACAAAATGGAGGAGCCGAGAATGCTCAAACGGAGAACACATGGAAAGGGAATGGACAAGCAGAGTTTTCCATAACAGCGAAGTGAAGAAAAATGGACACAACGTGGAACAGTGCCAATAAAAAGAAGACATTCAAAGCCGTACGTGTACCCTACTGGAAAACCGGTAATTAAATACGAGAAAAGAAGGGGGTAGGCTTAGAGCAAAGTTGTCATACGCTAAAGTGAATAATTCCTGAGGAGAGGTGTTGATTGAAACACCCACCCCCCATAAGGTTAGAAAACAAACAAAACAAAAAAATGGGGGAGTCTCTTTTGAGGGGAGGGCAGACCTAGATGCAGCCGGAATGGGCAGGAGCGCTGCTGGTACAAAGCCCATGTTGTAAGGCAAACAAAACCAAACCTCAACAAGGGGTGGAAAATTGTTTCCACTTTTGAGGTGGAGGAAGCAGCTTGACCTAAATGGTTGGGTGGCTGATGTGAATGGTCCATGATGATTGAAGGGCTGCTCCGAGTGGGAAAATGAGGGGGAAAAACGGGTTAGTGGTGGGAGGAGAAAACTGGCCTCGGGTTCGAGGAGCCAGGGAAGATAACCTGCATGGGGAACAACTGAGGCCGGCAAAATCCACTTTGGTCCGAAAACGCTTACTGATAGGGGAAAAAATTGCTAATCATATCTCACGCGAGATCCCGAGAATAATAGATGGGGGGGGGGTCTGACAAAGAGGGTATGGTGATTTCGGGGCTAGCTGATGGTAGTTCGACTTTACCTGGTAGCGGGACCCCAAGGAAGGATAAACGGAAGGGGGAAGGGGACAGTTTCCAGGATTTTTCAAGGGGGCAACAGGCTCATCGTAACCCCGAGCAGCAATAAGGGGGACTAGCTGGATTCTCAATGAAGCGGGTTGGCAAATAGAGCATAAACTGCGAATCACTTAACTTACTTGAAAAAGGGGGAATCCGAGCCAAGCGCCCAACTGAGGCGGCGCAGTGTCAGGAGCCGCGACCCTCCTGGTTAAGGGGAAGGGCAACCGGCCGCTTGCCTTGACTTGAAAGGTGTGTAATTAAGGGGGGGATCGATGAGGGAACTGCGGAGCAACTGTTGGGAAGTAGAATGTTGGGACGCCACCAGGTGGAAAACGGAAATGATCCAAGAGAGCGATGGGTGGGTGGGCTGCTGAGCTCTGTCGAGATTGAAAAAAAAAGGAAAATGGGTGTCACAAATGAAAAAGTATCATCAAAGTGGGGGGGGTGTTTTCCCGGGAGGTAAAGACTTCTACTTTGTGGTCTGCACGTAAGCGTAGACAGAGAGTGGGTACCGAGGGAAGGGAGGACGCATGGTAACGGAACGATGGGAAACCTTGACTGAGAGGGGCCGGAAAAAACAATCCAGAGCAAAAGGGGAAGGAAAACAGGCAAAAGAATCAAAAAAAAAAAACCATAACAGTGGCGCAGAGAAAAGAAGCCCGATCAACAATTTAACCTCAAAACACCGGACGAATTGTTGATCGCAGAATTGGGACAAAAAAGGCCAAAAGGATTGTGCAGTCAGCAGGAAGAGGAAAAAAAGGCAAAGTTGACCAACCACTTAGACCCGCAGCCCATCAACATTTTGTAAAAGACTCAAAGTTACCGCGGCAATGGCCGAAAACTGGTGCAGCCGATCAAGAAGGCTGACGACGTGACGGGCGAACATTTATCATATGCGAGGGGAAACGAGGTGACCGGATGGGGCAGAAAGCCGGAGTGGTATCAAAGAAGTTGCGGGAGCGTAAAAAAAGCTGGCTGTGAAGAAAAGTGCTTCCTGCAAAGAGGAGGCCTTAGGAAGTTTACAAGTTCCCGGAGGAGTATAGTGGTGGGTGAGTCGCAAAAGGAAAACCGAGAAATCACAAACACAAAAGGAGGAGAAAAGGAGAGGAGATTTTAAAACCAGGTGACTTAATCACCAACGAAGACCTTAAAAGCGTTTCATGGGATCGAAGATACGCATGGCGACCAAGTCAGCTTTTTACGCGCCCGCCAACGGAACAAGGGTACTCCCCGTGACTTGGGACAAATTAGGTCCGGATGTGCCGCGAGTGAGGGAAAAATTCGGACCATGCAGTCCAACGGCGGAAGCGGCTCACCAGCTTGCAAATAGCCGCTGAAATGGAAGGCATCAGGCCATGACGGGGAGGATGGGAGAATTGGAGAGGGGGGGTGACGGATCAACGTCAAGGAACTGGGAAAAAAAAGCCAGTGGGGGGGGGTAAATCACTCGAAGGAAAAAAATATCTGTGTGTTGGGATGATAAGGGATAGAAAAAGCAGGGACCATGAAAAAAAAAGTTAGGGGCGGGGGCGAGGCGGTTCTTTGGAGACGGAAACAACTGTGCGCGGGGGAGGTTGGTCAGTGGTTGAAGGAACTACCCAAATTTGAGATCCCCATCGCCCGACGGAACATGCGGGAGTCAAGACTCGGGGAAATGCTTTCAAATTGAAAGGCTGGTAATAGTGCAGATATAGCCGTAGGTAAGACGGAAAAAGACGCAGGAACTTTGAGACGAATTTTGGGTCATGGCGTGAACACGTGTGGGTCCGGGGGGAGTATAGCAAGTTAGGCGGCATGCGCAGCAAAACTCGCTCAGGGGATCAAGGAAGAATTGTTGGGGAAAAAAAAAAACGGGGTGGGTGACCAACATGACAAAAAAGACTAAGTTTCCCTCATAGTTCAGCCCTTAAGGACAAAACTTCCCGGCGGGAAGGTTGGAAAGTGTGACGGTTCGGTAAAAGTGATTTAATTCTGCTAGACATGCACAGGCGAGCAGAGCGATCATGGGGGGGGATCTTTGCTTCACCGAATGCACAGGTACTCCATCAACAAGGAATCAAGATGCGGAGATACCACCTAAGAAAATGACCAGAGAAACCAGCAGATAAAGAGGAGCTGAATCGCATTGGTTGGGATAGGAGGGGGTGGGCTGAAAAATAAACACAGCACACGGAAGCTCGAATTGAAGATGCCAGCGTCATGAGAAACAATCACAGAGAGAAAAAGTCGAAAATATGCAAAAAAACGCCCCAGATAGGAGGTCTTCGAGGGAGAGAGAGAGCAGGGAGAGATTAAGCGGTCAGTGATCAACTTGGTGGGGGCCGCAGCCGGTGGAAAAAAAAATTCATAGTGTTTAGACATGTTCAAGACAGAGCTCCAAACGGGAGAAGGGGAACAGTCAAAAACACAGAAACGGGCCGCAATTTCCCAAGAGCGGAAAGTCCAAATTATGCCTCGGGTCAAGACAGACAGGGAGACAACCGTAAGGGAAAGGCGGCGGAAAAAGAAAAAATGAGACGAAAAAAGGGGATGTAAAAAAAAACTAGGGGTGGGGTGGGGGGGGGGTGCAAGACAAAAAAACTTGGTTTGTCGCCTGGCCAAGGGCAAGGAAGGCACCTGAAAACATTTTGAGAAAGCCATCCAAAAGAGAACAAAAAAAAAGAGGGGGGGAGGGGGTCTTGGGGAACAGAAAGGGTGGGTGTCAATAAAAAATCCGAGGCTTTATGAGGAGGAAAATGGCGGAGAATCAGCTATCAGAGGCCCAGTGTAGAAAAAAGTAAGGCGGACCGTACGGAGTAAAAAAGGGTTGATGAAACTGGCACAGGGGGGGGGGGCCACGGCGTTTGTGGGTAAGTTCAAGCCTGCATGGGGGAATGATTGAGAAAGGCATGTGCTGGAAAGGAAAAAAAAACTTAAAGAGCTGCTCACCATGTGGGGCAATCAAGCTCCAGTACTGCCAGGTCAGGGGGGGAAGAGATGTCAAAGAACGCATCTCCGAAAGAACCAAGCTTTAATGGAGTATGCAAACTGGTATTCCCATTCACTGAGTCAAAAAATGAAAAATCAACAAAAGAGGACTGTCGTTGAGCAACGGCCAGCAACAGGAATAGGTTCAGTCGAACCTGGATGGTCGATTGAAAGTCCAAGGGTGACAAGTACCAATCGTGGACGATGAAGGCGATATCAGGAAGAGGGTAAAATGGAAAAAAGACTCCAAGCTACGCTGAGAATGGTAATGAAGACGCCTTTATGGGGGCCGTCAAACTGAGGAACGTGGCAAGAAAAAAAAAAACTCCTTTGCAAGACCTTTCTGAATAAAAGTTCGAAAAAATTAATCCCGTCAAGGACCGGGATCATGCCGGGAAAAAGGGAAAGGATGAGAAAAAAAAGTTTAAAAAAAACAGAGACAAGCAGGGGAAGAATGGCAGAAGGGAATCAATTGGTGATCATCGCCGTGTGGAGGGAGTCCGCCCCTTCAGGTGGCGTAAAACGGCAGTACAAAAAAAGGAAGATTGACATCAGCACCGTTCCTTTACAAAGGCTGGTTAAGAAATTCACGGGTGAAGGCCCCTTTAAAAAGGGTTAATGAACGGAAGCAAACGGGATAACGTGTCACCAGCTCAGAAAGGTTCCAAAAAAAGGGGTCAGTTAACAATTACGGGGGCGGAAGAAAATGCATTTCGGGATTCAAACTGGGAGAAAGGAAACGGTAAAAAAGGTAAAACGCACGTTGGGCAGCCGGGGAAAAAGCTCTTTTTGAAAACATAGTGTGGTGGAAAGGGAGATCGTCGTTGTGCATAGCCGGATTGATACGACCAGAACGCTGCAAAAAGTGGAACGCGGCGCAAGTCACACAGGTGAAGGGGGAACGCTGATAGAAAAATTTCTGAGCGTTGCGGAAGGACTGGCTCTCCAGCAAGAGGAAAAGAGTCAGGGGGGCCTCAAAGATCCCTCCTTCAAACTCACGACCAAAAACGAAGGGGGGAAAAAGAATGAGAAGCACGGCGACTACAGACTCGCTAGACAGCCATGCCGGACAGGGCGTTGGGAACCGACCCAAACACGGGAATCGCAAGAAATTTGAAGAACGGAAAAGAACAAATTACGTGGCCAGATGAATAGCTTGCCCGTAGGGACAAAAGGAAACAGCCGATAGAAAGCAGTGGATGCGTTGGCCGAACATGGGGCCGTCGGGGGGGACACCAAACGAAAAATTCAGGTAAAAACTATTTGGCAAAAAGGGGAACGTGAAGGAGGGTCGTTGGTCACAAGCAGGGACGCGCGCAAGCGAGGCAGTTTCAGCCAGCATACGGGGGGGGGATGCGAGGGGCCCCGCGGCACACAATGTAATGACGTCATATCAAGTCAGACTAGAACGCTGCCCAAGGGAGAGGCACTCGGCAAGACGGCAGTAACTCCGACCACAAGAGAATCAAAAAGCGGACAAAGGGTAGACAAAACGCCGAAAACAATTTGGAACTCTTCCCCTATCAATCCGGGCACGGTCCAGGAGAGTCATGCATAATTCCGCGGACAGCTTGGGGGTGAGAAGACCTCCCGAAGGGGGGGGAGCGATTATCGCTCTCAAAACAAACCAACGGCTTCTGCTTAACTCGAGGAAAAAGAGCGCAAAGCATTGCCCAAGGAAACGGTCGTTAGTTACAAAAGGACAATGGGAACCGTGGTTTCGAAACTGGGAAGGGCTCTCCTCCTGGAAGCGGGAAGGTAGCGATGCAACGTGAAGGGGGGGGGAACTGCGTGGCCGGGTACCCCCGGGGGGGTGATGGTGACTGGAGCATACTGGGAAAATCATAACTGAGGGTGCTCGGGGAATGGGACGAATGGGAAAACTGCGAAGGGTGAAACGGGACCGCGGGCAACGTGGCGGAGAGGGGACCTCGGCGAACACCAAATTGGGGGGGAGAAAGCTCGAGAGGAGTCTGTGGTGAAAATGGAAAACGAAAAGACATTCACGACAAAATCCTGGAAACCTCGGGGGGCGACCATGCTTTGGGACGTGTGGGGTCGACAAGGGGGCATTTTAAAACAACATCCAGCGGAGGATTCTTCGTGGAACAGCTTGTCCGGGAAAGGTGAAGAGGAATCTTCCAAGGACTGTTGGACACATAGACTGAGGACTGGCGAAACTTCTGGGGAAGATTCCCAGGGACTCAGGGGGAATGGAAAACGCAGAGAAGGATGGTCGGCTATCCTAGGGTTGAGGGACGAATTGCGACGACATATCAGGGGACATTGGCCTTTCCCTGAGAAGAAGGGGGAATTGAAGGGGATAGGGGGGGTTGATTAACGTGAATATGGAGACTGGGACCGACCTCTTAATCAAGGTTACAGAATGAAAGAGGACCATGTGTCAACTGAAAAGGTAATTAGGGGGGGATCCAACGACTGCAGGAGGAGGTGGAAAACGGTCGTGGCTTGGCGGAAATTCTCGCATAGGGAAAAAAGCCGGCGATCACCCTCAGGGAGTATTTCGTCGAGGAATCAACGGAACGTTACAGTGGTCAGCGGGAATGTAAAATTTGGCCGGAAAGCCTCTACCGCCAATAGAACGCCCGGTCAAGGGAACAAGTTGTCTTCAGCACTTAAAAGCTGAAAAAACGTTGAAAATCGGGGGAAAAGAGTCTGAGGTCCCAAAATTAACTGTAATTTTCGAATTGTGGGGGAAAAAAGGGCACTTCTGAACCACGCAAATGGGGAAAGGCTGTTACTTCTGAGGGATTTCTCGCCACCAACATTCAAGAGGATGTGATGAACTGAAGATAGCAGGAGCGTCTACAACAGAGGAGTACCGTCGGGGACCAGTTTTATCAAATTTTGGACACAAGTCGGGAGAAGAATCTGATTCCACCAGGTGGAGGGGACATGAACACCGTGGAGTGGGGGAGCAGATTAGGGGAAACGGTTTGGAAAGACTAAGAGCGTAAAAGTGCAGTTGGACGGCCACGGTACAATACGGAATGGTCCGGAAAACACAGGAGGGATTAACGACTTCAATACAGACGGGGGAACAGGGCACCTAAATGTCTAACTTCACGGGGAATTGAGAATAGCCGTGAGGTATCCAAAGGGGGAGGTGGGGAAAGGGGCTAAAATCGAAAATATACATTGAACGGAACAGAGAAGTCTTGAGAGGCAGGAAATCCCGATCAAACGCGAGGGGTGACTCCGACAAGAAGGTCAGCTGGGGGGAGAACAGGTGGCGCAGAAGAATTCCAGGAGTCCATTCGATGTCGAAGAGCGGCCCAGAAACTGTAAGTACTCTAGAAGGATCCAAACATGGTGCAGGAGCCGGGAGGCACGAAAACTTCGTCCAGGCACAATGCCGGAGGGGTTGACACAAAGAATCTTTAAAAAAACCAGCGTCGGGGGGAATCAGAAGCCAAAGCACAGGGGGGAAGTTGGACGTAATGTTGGCTAATTTAGGAACAATCTTCAAATCCGGGAAGGGGACCCGGGCCCCTGGAGAGTAAAAAATTCGGCCGGGTATACTGATATAAAAAGGTATGCAGTAAGCATAAATTGAGGGAATTGAGTATAGGGTACTTTGTTTGGGGAAAAACCAAACCGCACCCACCTACCCCTTTAGAAAACCCAAAGAAAACCATCGGGGGGGCACGGAGAGATTTTGGTCAAAATAGGGGCAGTCATAACCAGAGTGGAAGATGAACAGGCATGACGGGGCAGGGAATTGCGATTCTGGTGTTTACCCCTCCCATTGGAAAGGGGAAACACCAAACAAAACCCCCGGGAGCGTCATAAACGTGGTCCTCCTTGGGGGGGAGTCCGCAAAGTTCCTGATACGGTACTACCTTTATGAGGAAGATTCCAAGAGTGCGGATCCGCAGGTGTGGACTGGCGGACCGGTCTGTTGTTCAGTTACGGGGACTCTCCGGTGAGCTTCGCTTGGACAGGGAGAAAAACCTCTTGTTCTGATGGGACCCAAGCGGCAGGGCAATCCAAAGTGATCAGAACGGACGGAGGCGGTGTCTATCCTAGAAAACTAGATCCAACTCGGACAAATGGACTTGACTTGCGGCAACGGGAGATGTGAATATTGGTGGCGGGAAATTGGAATCGATGCTGGGGTGGGACCGGAACATGGATGGACAACAGTGTTCGATCGGCAAACAGGTGGCGGGGGGGGGGCGGGCTGACAGCTCAGGGCTTGATGGGGGGTCTTTGGTGCGGGAGGGGGAAAGAAAAACCGCAGATTCCAAAGCAACAGCCGCGCGCTCCAAAGGAGGCTCGATGCGGAAAGGGGGAACGGATTGGACTGCAGAACCGAGCAAGAAAAGAAGAGGGGCGGAAATTTAGACGTACCCGCCCAGCGCACAACCCTGAGTCTACTCATCAGAGGGTGGGAATATCCTCAGAAACCGATCTTGTACTAAACCTTGACTGGCGGGGTCAATTGCAAGTGTTGAGGGAATTTATACTATGAAATGCGTTCAAAGAGAAGGGTTTGAGTCTGTGTGGTCACCACACGTTTCTTACCCTATCCTGAGATCGAGCAGAGGGGGTTGGGCGGACTTCAGGGGGAGAGAAGTTCCTTTTTCGGGTGAAGGATGGATAAAAAGGAAAAATGGGGGTGTGGTTCAAAAGGATGGGAAGTAAAAATCAAAATTTGGGGTGTTTCAGGATGGGGCTGTCCGATGAGACGGAGTAGGGGGAGGAAGGAAGTAAGAAACGTTCAAATGAAAGCGAGTTCCCCGAGCTTTACGCTGTTAAGAGGTCGGTGGGGGAATGGGGGGGGGGGGGGGGGATTGCGTCTGAAGTCTTGGGTTGGGGTGCGCCAGTGGAATGTGGTCTTCTGTGTGTGGGTCTTGGTGCCCAGGGGGAAAAATGCCAGAGGCACCATTTAGTCTGAATGTTCTTGGTCCATACCACGCCAAGAGGGATCGGGTGGTTCAGGCGCCGGGACGTGATAAACACCATGTGAAAAAAAGAGAAAACCCTGATACCAACATGTATAAATCCAAAAAAGGCTGAGTAGGGCGAGTCATGGAATTGAACCACTGCCGAAACTTTTCTCGAATAGAAAAAAGGAGAACAGGGAAACTGAACAGAAGTCAGTGCACAGCTAAAACAAACCTTGTCAAAGAAGATTGTGTGTAAACGGAGGAAAAATGGGAGGGGAACCATATTACAGGCGAGATGTGGGGTAGAGGGATCTAGGTGCGGTCGAGAATGGCAGGTGCATAAAAGAACACATATGGGGAAGGAGGCAATCATCCGTGGCAAACTCTTACCGGTTGCCTCATTGGGGGGGGGGGGGGGGGGGGGAAAGAAAAGTCGCTGCACGGGGGGATGGTCGGTGAAAGCTTGTTGAAAAAAAAAAAAAAGGGGGTAGTAAGACTAAATAGAAAATATATAGGGAATAAATTCAATCAGAATTCCGGGGGGGGACTTACTCACGAAGGATGATTCGTCCCTAAAATACCTAGGGAGGTTTTGTTGGGGGGGGGGTGTCGGAGGAAAAAAAATATCCGAGGCTGGTCTGTAGAGGGTTTGGCCCCTCCAACAAGAACAAAAAAAAGAGGGGTGTAGAAGAAAGGGGAGGGAATGGCCGAAGGCACAAACAAAACAGAAAGAATACACGCGGGAACTGTGGGTGGAGAAGAGGTGTTCTCACAAAGGTGCGGAGGGGGGTGTGCGCGCCAAAAAAGGGGTAAAGAAAAATACCCTCCACGGGAGATGGCGCGGAGGTAGTCATTATGCAAAGAAATGAGGGGTCACATAAAGGGGACGGAATTTCTCCAAAAAGGAGGGGAGCAATTCTGTGAAAAAGCGTAACTGCAGGGCGGCAACAAGGTGAGGGCAATAACGCAACTGAAACTCAATGAAAAGGGGGGGGGAAAATGGCCGAACGGAGAGGCTGGGGAGGGAGCAGCGACTGGATGACTGACAATCAAGGCCGTGGGAAATAAGTGAAGAGAAACAATCCAGACAGTTGGGGGGGAGGGGCACTTGTTTATTCACTCAGAAACTTCTTTAGGGAAGAACACTTGAGGGTGGCGGACGGGTGGTCATGGGGGGAGAAACTTACCCTGGTTGCCCAAATGATGTGAAGGAAGGGTGGGTCGGAAGAACAGCACCTGTTGAGAAATAACAAAGCCGGGGGATTGACATTGCGGGAAGAAGGCGCAAGGGAGTAAAAGCTGGGATTGCAATAAAAATAGCCTTATTAGCGGAACCTCCTGAACTAAAGGGTTCATGATAAATGGGGTGGGGAAAGAAAAATGAAAACTTTGGGAGGGGGGGCTCAAATCTCAAATAACTAGGAAAGGCAGACCAACGGCTATCTCGAACGTATAAGGAACCACTGGGGTGTGGGGACCAAAAAAATTCCCAACAACTTCGAACTAAAAACAGGGAAAGAAAGAGGGGCCCGCCACCTGCCAGAAAAGGCCATTTGGGCCCGTGAGTAAAATAGAAGGGTATGCGTGATCATCACAAAAGCAAAAGGACAGAGGGTCGCTTCGGAAGAAGGAAACATGGACCGCCAGCGTCCGAGTATAAATAGAGGGGTGGCAAGCCGCTTCAGGGCCGAATCCGCGCCAAAAAAATGCTCTAAAAGAGGAGGGGATTGTGTAAAGATTAGGGGTTCTATGATAAAAACCAAGTCAAAAAACCGGTAATGCAAAGTCCGGGTGGGGGGAATCGACAGCAATTTCGTATCGAAAACAATAAACCAGAAAGCGCAATTTAAAAATGGCCATATGGACGCAACCAGTAGGATGTCGAGGAGTATGAGCATTTCTATCTTGGCATTCACGGACTGCTTCAAGGGGATGGAGAAAAACGTGGTGGAACGAAGCCAAAGGGGGGGGGAAAGTCATATTTTTCGCCCTTTGTTAAAGGCTCAACGACAACCCGGACGAGAGTGGGGGGTCTACCCGACCACAGAAAAATCCGCATGGTCCACCAATAGAAGTGAAGGGGGCGCTGGTGGAATGGGGGAGAAACCATCCGAAAATATCTGAAAGGAGCGAAGAAAATAAAAAGTCTCCAATGGTTCCGCCTCCCGGGGGGGGGGGGGTTTGTGAAGCCAAAAATGGGGGAACAAAACATGAAAACGACAGGAGGCCCTGCATCTACAATATGGGTCTCGACTGCAATCCGCAAAAGAGACTCACACATTGATTGGACGGGGGGTGTTCTACATTGAAGGGGTGGTGTCAAGAAAAAAAGTGTAAGATACAAGGAAGTTAAGGGGATGCGGGATGCGGTATCAGCTATGAAAGATTTCCCGAAAATGGGTACGCGCCATTACTTCACAGACGAAGGGATAGTGGGATCACTGGCAAAGGGCAGGAAGGTTGTTAAGGGGAGCTTAAAATCCTCTGGTGACGAGTGGAAAGAAAGAAGTGGCGGGGGAATCAGCAGCGGCTCGCATGTGGGGGAAGCAAACAATACTTCAGCGTGCCAGAAGAGCAGGTTTCCGATAAAAAGCGCCACCTTAATACAGCGGCTGCAGGGGGGGAACGAAAAGCCCGGAAGCCCAGAAAGGCACGGATTGCGCGTCAAAAAGCGGAGGGAGGCGAGGAGGGCTCACCCAAAAAAATTTCCGGAAAAATGTAGAGGTTGAAAAGGTCTCCACTTTTGAAAAACCAGCGGGGGGGAAAAGACAGAAAACGCGATTCCAGAACCAAAGAATGGTATCGAACATTCATAACGCCCCGGCGACGAGGGAAGACGTTCCAGGCCTACGTGCGCCGGAAATTACGAAAAAGTTGCCCACCCCCATAAAGAACCTTGAAACTCGCTCTTTCGCTGAAATTCGAAGATCGAAAAAGACCTCACTTCAAAAAGCTCATGCCGAAACCAGTGGAAAAAGGAGAACTGACTTGTTAAAGCAGCACAACCTTATAAATGTCAAGTGAAGAAATCCAGGTATCGCCTGGGGAATATCTGAAAAAGAAGGGAAAATCATGAGTAGAGAGAATTAAAGCATATAGTAGGCCCAAGGCCAGTGGACTGGGCCACAAAGGTAAAGGGACCAAAAATTAAAAGAAACCAGGTTATTTCGATAAATCACAGATCCAGAAACCCAACATCAGGTGGGACTCAACAATCTGGTTGAAGCCCAAAAGGAGCGAGGCAGCAGGCTATGCACAGTGATCAAACCGCTCAATTGCCCGACCAGTTTCCGTCGCTGGGAAGGGCGCAAGTAGTCCGAGAGGGGTCGACGGAGTGGGCCATATGCAACTTGTGCCACCTAAAAGAAGGGCCCACCAGTTGTGGAAGGAGGAGAAGGACCTTGACCCTAGGGGAGGGAATTTAAAAGGACCAGTGCTGCATGGCGATGAACAATCAGCGCGAAGGACCGCGGTCACTCCATCCAGACGATCCCCTCCAATGCCATCAGGCGGGAACCATAACCCGTATTAAACAGGGATAGGGTAGGAATCAGGAGAAGAACCCCTCCATAGCGGGAAAGAGCCAGGTCCTTTACTAGTTCTGGGCTGTGTGACCATGACGGCTCAAGGGATAGGAAAAGAAGTTTAGACAAGGCCTAAGGGAGGAAGGCTGGCCAGATGAAACCTTGCATTAAGCTGGCACGGAGAAGAAAAAACCGGGAAGTGGAAGAGCTAAAGGCCAACCACGAAAAATTCCGTCAACGTCAACTCAGTTAGAGGGAAGTGATTTCCGTCAGCATGGGAAAGGGGAAAAGGAGACCTTTGACAGAAGCAATGTTTGTACGAGGCCCTCGGAAGCTGAAAAGGGAAAGAGAAGAACAGGGAAGGGCCTAATAATTCGCTTTCCAAAGCAATCGAGGAAGACGGCGAGGGATGTCTCCAGGTCAAAGTAAAGAAAAAAGGGGGGGGGGATACCAAAGGGACTGCGCATGTGCAGCGCTT